>Ga0265325_10003374_pt1 | contig 10459 bp, 8 predicted proteins | sample 41420metaG_FD_202090 | JGI IMG/M metagenome (GOLD analysis project Ga0265325, IMG submission 202090) | Rhizosphere microbial communities from Carex aquatilis grown in University of Washington, Seatle, WA, United States - 4-14-20 metaG | ecosystem: Host-associated > Plants > Roots > Rhizosphere >...
GCTTGAAGGTGTTGGGGTTGAAATCGCCGATGAGGACTTCATTCTGCTCGCGACGATATTCGTTGATTGACTCAATCAGATCGCGACGCAGATGTTCGGGGTCTTTGAAGTCGGAAACCCGGCGTGGCCTGAGCTTAGCCGCAAGTGCAAACTCGGTGCGCGCCATCAGCCAGTGCGAGAAGTGGTTGCGTTGCGCGTGGTACATGAGGCTGTCAGCAGGAAGCGTCTGCAGAGCCTGTTCCAGTTCGCTCAGGTCTTTGGCTCGCCCGACTTCGCGCAGGTGCGGCATGCGCTCATCCGGATTCATAAAGACAAAGTCGCCGAAGCCGAACTGGTCGGTAAGAATCCGGCGCAGGTCTTTGAGCAGCGTGGGCGAGCGTTTGCGCAAAAACGAATAACCTTCCGCGTGCGCGCGTGGGCGAAACTCAGTGCGGCTGGTCTGCAGGACTACGGGCACATCAGGCGTAAGGTTTCGGACCATGCGCGCCAGCTCGAAACCGGCTTCAGGGCTGAGCTTGCCTTCCCACGGAAACTCGACATCGGAAACCAGCCCGAAGATGTAATCGCGGTATTGCTGCACTTGCTGCGCGGCTTCTTCGAAGTTTGAGCTGAGCAGAATCTTCGGACGAGCCTGCATGCGGACGAGTTTGTGGGCAACGTTGATCCCTTCCTGAATCACGCGGCGCGACTGCTTGATGATCTCGGTATAGATAACCGGAAGAAAGGACGAGTAGTAGCGGATATTGTCTTCCACGACGAGGAGCACCGGAACGCCCATGGCGCGAGTGTCATGGAGGACATTGCGCTTGTCTTCGATGTATTTGACGATCGCAATCAGAATGCGGGCGTTGCCCTGCCACAGAAAAACACGGTCAATATCGGACACCGGATTGCGGGCGACGAAGTTTTTGATCTCGCGGTAGTCGTAACCGAGAACGACGACAGGAACATCGAGGCCTTTGCGGCGGACTTCGTGGGCAAGTTGCGCGGCGTCCATGTCGCCGACGGCGAGGTTGGTGACGATCAGATTGAATTGCGGATTGGAGCTCGCCAGGTCGAGCGCCTCGGCACAACTGGAGACATGCGTGATTCCGGGAATCTGCCGCAGGTTCAGTTCGAGGGATTCGTCGATGAGAAGTTCGTTGAGGCGTCCGTCTTCACGCAGGATGAACGAGTCGTAGAGGCTCGAGACCAGAAGGATGTTCTGGACGCGGAACGGCATCAGGTTCTCGAAGCCTTCGAAGCGCTCTTCGGCGTCGAGGATGGGCTCGGCGATAGGGTGGACGATCATGGGGCTTGATCGTTGAACTGCACATCATACTCGGGTGGGGATTGGGGGGCTGTGATTGGAAAGCGGGGGATCAGGTGTTGCGCGGCTGACGAAATTCCCGTTTTGGGGGGATGTTTACTTTTTAGATATGGGTGGGTCCCCCCCCTCCCCTGCGGCCTATTGGAATCATGGAGTTAGCGTCAAAGCTCAAAGTAATCTATGGGGCACAATCACTTACGGGCAAAATCTTGAGCCACAAGGAGTTAGGGTGCGTTCTTATTGTCAATGAGCAAAAGCCAGATTTCAGGATTGATCTTCGAGAGAGAGAAAGTCAATGGAAAAGCGGAGCGAATGAAAGAGGCGGGTTCATTTTGGGAATCGATGGGGGAGCGTGGTTTTCCTTCGGTCTCATTTGGTCCGCGCGAGAACGCCCACAGGGGCTGAAAGCCCCACATCATTCGGGACGGCTTACGCGGCCCTCGAAGGGCCGCTCTTCCACGGCCGTGCATTGGTTGTGGTTTTTCCGACATATAGTTTGCGGCTCTTTATTCGTTTTCCAGAACCCCAAAATCGTTCTTTTCTGAAGCCGGAGTCAAAATCCCCACTTCTCGCGCAGAAAATGCGCGAGAAATGGGGCACCCGCGGAAACATCCTTCGGAAACTTACAATATCGGCACCGCTCATTCGTCTACAGGGGTGGATGAACGAGGCGGCGAGCCCGGAGTATATGGCAGTCGAGCGGATGGCACTCGAACAAGACCAGCGCATCTCGGACGTGGTCAAGCGGGAGCAGTCGCGGCTGCTCAACTTCATCCGTCGGCGGGTGCCTGATCCGCTGGATGCCGAAGACATTCTGCAGGACGTCTTCTACCGGCTAGTGGAGGCGAACCGGCTGCTGATGCCGATCGAGCATGCAACTGGGTGGCTGTTTCGCGTAGCGCGAAACCGCATTACCGATCTGTTTCGCAAGAAGGAACCCGAGAACTTCAGCGAGATCGAGTTGGAGGACGAGGAAGGTGCATTACTGCGGTTCGAAGATCTGCTGCCCTCGCCGGATGCGGGTCCGGAAGCGCTTTACGCCCGCAACGTGCTTCTTCGAGAACTAGAGCGAGCCGTGGCCGAGCTTCCGAAAGATCAGCGCGAGGTTTTTGTCGCGCACGAATTTGAAGGGCGAAGCTTTAAAGAGCTGTCGGCGGAGACGGGCGTGAGTGTAAACACGCTGCTGTCGCGCAAACGGTACGCAGTACTGCATCTGCGGGAGCGGCTGCAGCGGGTTTATGACGAGTTTATGGAATGAAGGACGGACGAAACGAGGGACGGACTATGAGAAGGAAATGGTTTTGGGTTGCGCCGCTGGCAATTGTAGCGATTCCGTTATTTGCCTTCGTTGGCGGCGAAGTCGTGATGCATTTGTGGAACTGGCTGCTGCCGCCGCTGTTTGGCTGGCGGACGCTTGGATTCTGGCAAGCGTTGGGATTGTTGGCACTGTGCCGGATTCTGTTCGGAAGAATCGGAGGCCACGGACCTCGCCACAATCGGGGATGGCGCTTCCGGGATTGCTGCAAGCACATGACGCCGGAGGAGCGGGAGAAGTTTCGGAAGGCGATGCAGGAGGGGTACGACGTCGGTTCGCCTAGTGCGGCGTCTTAATGCACTCGGCTGTGCGATTCCTCTGGACGTCGCCCCCCCTTTGCTGCAAAGGGCGCGGCAAAGATGGGGCACCCGATTTCCTCACTCACAACTGCCGGCCTTTGCCCGGCGGACGGACGAATGCGTCCGTGCCTACATGGATCTGCGGTTACACGGCGTTGGCCCTTTTCGGCTTTATATCCGCGACGCGGACGATGAGGCGCTTGCCAAGCGCAGTCGCTGCCCGCGCGACTGTATCCAGCGTGACTGAAACATTCGTGGGGTCGAGCAGACGGTCAAGCTGCGATCTACTCGTGCGCAACTGTTTTGCCATCGCCTGCTTGGTCTTCTGCTGTTTGCACATCGCCTGCGAGAGTTGCCAGGCTAGTACGCGCTTAATCGCGATCGCCTCTACCTCTTCCCGAATCCCGTCCTCTTCGAGAAAACTGTCGAAGGTCGAGCCGCTGTGATCGGATCTTTTTCCTTTTCTCTTCCCCTTCATGGCAGTCCCCTTTGATGCTTGCTCTTATTAGCCCTGGCAAGTTCCAAGTCCTCATCCGGCGTCTTTCGCGTTTTCTTGATGAAACTGTGGAGCAGCACCATCCGATCCTGCTTATCGATGTAGAAAAGCACCCGAGCAATCCGGTTCTGCGAGAGCGTCGTCCGAACTTCGTAAAGGGCTCTACCTAGCGGCCTGCAAACCGGCATACCGATTGGCCAGCCAAACTCGACAGTCTTGATATCCGCGCCAATGCGCTTCCGGTCGTCCGATGAAAGCTCTTTTAGCCAATCACGCACCGGCTCGCCGCCGGCTTCCGTACGGAAGAAGATTGCCGGGACTCGCTTCCCTTCTCTCGTCTGAGCTGGTTCCACATCACCTCTTAGTGTACCACAGATGGTACACCTTATTGACACTTCTTACCCGGACGTCTTACGGGCCAAACAAGACGTACCCTGAACGTCAAAAATCCCCACCTTTGCCGCAAAGGACGCGGCAAAGATGGGGCACCCGATTCATCTTCACTTTCACTTCATGCAGTGCCGGGCTTTGCCCCGGCGGACGGACGAATGCGTCCGTCCCTACGTGTTCTTAGACAAGGCCCTGGTCCAGCATGGCGTTGGCTACTTTCAGGAAGCCGCCGATGTTGGCGCCGTTTACCAGGTTGCCGGGCGTGCCGTATTTCTCGGCCGTTTCGAAGCAGTTCTGGTGGATGGCGATCATGATCTTGTGCAGACGGTCGTCCACTTCCTCGCGAGTCCAGCTCAGGCGTGCGCTGTTCTGGGCCATTTCGAGGCCAGAGGTGGCCACGCCGCCCGCATTGGCAGCTTTGGCCGGTCCGTACAGGATCTTGGCATCGAGGAACAGCTTGGTCGCTTCGAGCATCGAGGGCATGTTCGCGCCTTCGGCCACCAGCTTGATGCCATTCTTCAACAGGTTCGCCGCATCTTTTGCGGTGATTTCGTTTTGCGTGGCGCTGGGGAAGGCGCAGTCCGCTTTAATGTTCCAGAGCGGGTTGTGCTCCAGCTTGATGTCCGTGGGCATGAAGATCGCTTTTTTGTAGTGATCGGCATAGTCACGGATGCGTCCGCGCTTGACGTTCTTCAGTTCGATGATGAAGGCCAGCTTCTCGCGATCGATTCCATCGGGATCGTAGATGACGCCGTTCGAATCGGACACGGTGACCGGCTTGGCGCCGAGATCGAGCAGTTTCTCGACCGTGTATTGCGAGACGTTGCCGCTGCCCGAAACCAGGCAGAGCTTGCCTTCGAGCGAGTCCTTCTTGCTCTTCAGCATCTCGGCGGCGAAGTAGACGCAGCCGTAGCCGGTGGCTTCGGGACGAATGAGCGATCCGCCCCAGCCCAGGCCTTTGCCGGTCAAGACGCCGGTGAATTCATTGCGTAGCCGCTTGTACTGCCCAAACAGGAAACCGATCTCCCGCCCGCCCACGCCGATGTCGCCGGCCGGGACGTCAGTGTCCGGTCCAATGTGCCGCTGCAGTTCGGTCATGAAGCTCTGGCAGAAGCGCATGACCTCGTTGTCGCTCTTCCCTTTCGGGTCAAAATCCGATCCGCCCTTGCCGCCGCCCATAGGCAGCGTGGTGAGCGAGTTCTTGAAGACCTGCTCAAAAGCCAGGAACTTCAGGATGCCGAGGTTGACCGAGGGATGGAAGCGGAGTCCGCCCTTGTAGGGGCCGATGGCGCTGTTCATCTCGATGCGGAAACCGCGGTTGATTTGAATGTTGCCCAGATCATCGAACCATGGAACACGGAACATGATGACGCGCTCGGGCTCGACAACTCTTTCCAACAGCCGGGCGGACTGGTATTCGGGATGCTTGCCCAGCACTAACCGTAGAGAATCGAACACTTCCTTGACTGCCTGATGGAACTCAGGCTCGGCGGGATTCTTCGCCTTCACACTGACCATGACCTGCTCAATGTAGTCCCCGGAAACCTTGGTTCCAGGGCGTGTGATTACCGAACTCATAGTCCTACCTCCGTAGGTACAGCGTAGACATAATTCCGTTCCTCATTGTCGGCTTCTATAGAAACGGGGCAGTGATAATTCTCACGGGCGGTCGTGATTTGGGTCACTGGGGTTCGGGATTGTGGAATCAGAGGGATAGCTCTAATGAGAAAGAGAAAGCGCTTCGAAGGTGGTCCGCAATTGCTGTTGTATGATGGCAGCGCAATCGGGCTGAAATCACGACGTTGAGGGGTAACAGGCTTATGGCGCGAGAGCTTTGGACTCGACGGCAGGTTTTGAAGAACTGCGCGCGCACTGCGGCCGGCGCAGTGCTGGCGAATCTTGCAGGCAGCAGATTGGCGGAAGCGCAGCTACCACCGCCGGAGCCGCTGAAAGACGACCGGCTGACATTTGTCACGACAACCGAGGCCAGTGCCTGGCAGGATGGAAAGATATTCAAGCCGGCATTCGGTTGGGAAGTACTCAATTTGAATGTCGATCCCGCTCACCTACTACCGAACGCGCAGGCGATGGAAGGGTTCGGCGGTTGTTTCAACGAGCGCGCCTGGACGTCACTGATGGCACTTGCGGAGCAAGATCGGGAGAGCGTGCTGGGGGAACTCTTCGACCCTAAATCCGGTGCGCGTTTTACCTATTGCCGCATGCCAATTGGCGCAAACGACTTCGCCACCGAGGCCTACAGTTACGACGAGACGGACGGCGATTTTGAGTTGCAGCATTTCAGCATCGAGCACGACCGGCAGACGTTGATCCCGTTCATTCACGCCGCGCAACGCCGCCAGCCGGCGCTGCGGTTGTGGGCTTCACCATGGAGTCCCCCGAGTTGGATGAAGCGAAATCATTTTTACGCGGAGGCGAAGGCGTACCCGGGAATGAAAGAAAACGGGATTCGCCCCGATCAGATTGGGCACGAGGGCGAGGACATGTTCATCCAGGAACCTCGCTACTTGGAGGCCTACGCGAAATACTTTGGGCGCTTCATCGACGCGTACCGGGCGGAGGGGATCCGCGTGGGCATGGTGATGCCGCAGAACGAATTCAACTCGGCGCAGAACTTTCCGAGCTGCACATGGACTCCCGCAGCCTTGGCTCGCTTCTTGCGTTCGCTGGGCCCAGAGATGCAGACGCGCGGGGTCGATGTATTTTTCGGAACTCTGGAACGCGGCGATCCGAAAATGCTCGAGACGATTATGGCGGACGAGGGCGCTGCACGTTTTATCAAAGGCGTGGGGACGCAGTGGGCGGGAAAGAATGCGCTTCCTGCGATTCACCGGGAATTTCCGAAACTGATGATTTACCAATCAGAGCAGGAGTGCGGTGACGGCACGAACAGTTGGAGTTATACGGGTTACTGCTGGCAGTTGATGAAGCATTACTTTCGAAGTGGAGCGTCGGCGTATATGTACTGGAACATCTCCACCGACCAGGGGGGCATGAGCACGTGGGGATGGGCGCAGAACGCGTTGGTCAGCGTCGACACCACGGCGAAGACCTTTCGCTACAACCACGACTACTACCTGCTAAAGCATCTCACCCACTTTGTGGATGTGGGGTCAAAGAGTCTGGAGACGAGCGGGACGTGCGATGACGCGCTCGCCTTCGTGAATCCCGATGGGTCGATTGTTTTGCTGGTGCGCAACGAGCGGCCGCATGCACAGATGGTGCAGGTGCAAGTGCGGGATCGTGCCGTGGCGGTTGAGCTGCCGGCGGATTCGGTGGGAACGTTGGCGATGAGGGCGGCGTGAGGGACGGACGGTGAGGGCGAATGGGCGCCCGGCAAATTGCATAGGTCCTTCGCTTCGCTCAGGATGACAGAGAGTTTTTGGACCGCGGCTGATTAGCAGATTCTGGGGAGCTGTTCGCCGCTGAGCATGTCCACTACGCGGTTGCCGCCGATGCGGCTTTGCAGGACGACGGTGCGTCCGGGAGTTGCCTCTACTTTTCCGACGCGTACCGAATCTTCCGAGACCTCAATCTTCTTCATGACTTCCAAGGCTGCGTGCGCCTGAGCGTCTGGCACGAACACGGCAAAGCGTCCCTCATTCGCCACGTAGAGCGGGTCGAGGCCGAGGATTTCGCAGGCACTCTGGACCGTATCCTGCACAGGAATCAGCGTTTCTTCCAGCTTGATGCAGACGTTGCGGTCGGCAGCGATCTCGTTGAGCGTTGTGGCCAGACCGCCACGGGTCAGGTCGCGCAGGCAGTGAATCTCAATTCCGGCATTCAGCAGTGCTTCGACCGACGGCCAGACTGAGGCCGTGTCGCTCAAAATGGGCGATTCGAATTCGAGGCCTTCCCGCACAGAGAGGATCGCGACGCCGTGGCGGCCAAGGTCGCCGCTTACGATGACCGCGTCTCCAACCTGAACGGAGGCAGGGCCGATCGTGCCTTTCACGTTCGCTTCGATCAGGCCGATGCCGGAGGTGTTGATAAAGATGCCGTCGCCCTTACCCTTGTCAACGACCTTGGTGTCGCCAGTCACCAACTGAACGCCCGCCTTCGCGGCAGCCTGTTGCATGGATGCAACCACGGTGCGGAGCGTGTCCATGGCAAGGCCTTCTTCGAGGATGAATCCCGCGCTCAGGTAAAGAGGGCGCGCGCCGCACATGGCGAGATCGTTGACGGTGCCGTAGATGGCGAGGTCGCCGATCGTCCCCCCGGGAAAAATCAGAGGGCGCACGACGAAGGAATCGGTGGTAAAGGCGAGCTTCGAGCCGTTGACGGGGAGAACGGCGCCGTCGTGGCGCTGTTCGAGCATGGGATTGCCGAACGCTGGCAGGAAAATCTTTTCGATGAGCTGATGGGTCAGCCGTCCGCCGCCGCCGTGCGCCAGCACGATGCGATCGTCAGCGACTCGGGGAACCGGACAGCTCAGGTTGAATTCGGTCATCTGTTTGCCGCCTGCCGTAGTGATAATAAGCCGCGCACGCGCCTTCCGACGAGACCATGGGAGCACCGAGCGGATTTTCCGGCGTGCATTTCACTGCAAATGCCGGACACTGGTGAGGCTTTTTAATGCCCTGCAGAATCAGCCCGCTGATGCATTCGGGCGACTCGCGGGCGGGCTCCCCGGAAAATGGATATCGGCGATTGGCATCATATTTCTGGAATCGATCTCGCAGTTGGAAGCCGCTCGCGGGAATTTCTCCCAGTCCGCGCCATTGTCGGTTCACCACTTCGAACACTTCGATGATGCGCTCCTGCGCGAGACGGTTCCCTTCGCGGCGAGTTGCACGGGCATACTGGTTCTCGACTTCGTGACGGCCCTCTTCCAGTTGGCTCACCGTCATGAGAATGCCGTCGAGGATATCGAGCGGCTCGAAGCCGGTGACGACGATCGGAACTTTGTACTTGTCGGCAATCGGAAAGTATTCTTCATAGCCCATGATGGTGCAGACGTGGCCCGCGGCCAGAAATCCTTGGACGACACATTTGTCTGACGAGAGCAAGGCTTCCATGGCGGGGGGAACGAGCACGTGTGAAACGAGCAGCGAGAAATTTTCGATGTGGTCGTGATCGGCTTGCCACGCCGCCATGGCGTTGGCCGGGGCGGTAGTTTCGAAACCGACCGCGAAGAATACGACCTGGCGTTCTGGATTCGTGCGGGCAAGCTTCAACGCGTCGAGGGGTGAATAGACGATGCGAACGTCGGCGCCCTCGGCCTTGGCATCGAACAAGCTCTTCGTGGAACCGGGCACCCGCAACATGTCGCCAAAGGAACAGAAGATAACTTCGGGCCGGTGCGCAATGGCCACGGCTTTGTCGATCAACTCAATCGGCGTTACGCAGACCGGGCAGCCGGGTCCGTGCACCAGTGTAATTTCCTTCGGCAGCAGGTCCTCGAGGCCGTTCTTGACGATGGTGTGAGTCTGGCCACCGCAGATCTCCATGACGGTCCAGGGCCGGGTTACTTTTTTCCATATGGCTTGCGCGAGCTGGTCGGCGCCTTTCTGGTCGCGATATTCACTGAGGAATTTCACCAAGCTCCTCCTCTAACCCGCCGAGTTCTTCCAGATACTTGAAGACGCGCTGCGCTTCGTCCTCGTCGATCACGCTGATGGCGAAGCCGACGTGGACGAGGACGTATTTTCCGATCTCGGCCTCGGGAACATAGGCGAGGTTGATTTCCTTGCGGATGCCGCCGAAGTCGACCTTGCCGACGCGGAAGGCGACGTCGCCTCCGTCGATGATTTCAACTAAGCGTCCTGGAACTGCGAGACACATGAGAGAACCTCTAGAAAAGTTTCAAAGGTTTCAAGGTTGCTGCCTATTCGTTCGGTGGCAATGCTGACATTTCCCCGCTCTACACTCCGGCCATGACTGCTTGCCCCAAAGCGATGCCGCCGTCGTTGGGCGGGACCCGCTGGTGCGTATGGACTACGAATCCGCGTGACTCCAAGACCGCGGCTGCTCGTTCCGTAAGGTAGCGGTTCTGAAAGACACCGCCGCTCAGCACGATTTGCTTGAGCTTCGAAGAAGCGGCAACTTCCAGAATCCATTGCACGAGAGCATTGTGGAAGCGCGCCGCCATGCGGGGAACCGCAACCCCAGCAATCTTGTCTGCCATCAATGCCGAGATCAGGGGAGACCAGTCTCCTCCGGCTAGAGCATACGCTTCTTCGGTCCGCAAAACGCCAATTTCATTTTCGAGGAGCATCGCAGCCTGACCTTCAAAGCGGTTCTGCCGGGCGACGGCACTGATGCATGCCACGGCGTCAAATAGCCGGCCCACGCTGGTTGTTGGAGCCACATTGATCCCGCGTTCCAGCATATAGCGGACCTTGGCCTCGTCCAATCGGGGTTTTCCCGGCGATTGTGTCCCAACGTCGGGGAGGGGTGGCTGCGAACCGAAGACTTCGAACATGAGACTGGCGGCCGAGCGCCAGCCTTCGCGGACCGCAGCATCGCCGCCGGGCAGACCAAACGAACGCAGGTGAGCGATGCGTTCGAAATGACCGCCATCGACGTGGAAGAACTCGCCGCCCCAGATGGCGCCGTCAAGGCCGTATCCCGTGCCATCCCAAGAGATTCCGAGATACGCTCCCTGCACATTATTCTCCACGGCGCAGGCG
>Ga0265325_10003382_pt1 | contig 10449 bp, 6 predicted proteins | sample 41420metaG_FD_202090 | JGI IMG/M metagenome (GOLD analysis project Ga0265325, IMG submission 202090) | Rhizosphere microbial communities from Carex aquatilis grown in University of Washington, Seatle, WA, United States - 4-14-20 metaG | ecosystem: Host-associated > Plants > Roots > Rhizosphere >...
GATAACTCTTCGTGAGACTCGACGACAAGAGTCCTGTTACAGCCAGTGTCAGGAAGATCAAGAGATCGCGCGCCGACTCCATCTCCAGCGGGAACGGATCGAGCCGGTCCGACAGCAGAGTACAAAGAAGAGCGGCCAGAACCAGCTCCCACCAACCCAGGACCGTTCCGAGCAGCATCATCGGGAAGATATACAGAAAGCCGAGAGTCGCGTTGATCTCCACTTGCCAATCGCAAATCGCGACAAGCGCGACCAACAACGCTGCGCACCCTACGACCGAGCGGGGACTCCAATCCGAAAGTCTGCGAATCATCGATGGGGCCTTCGCTAGAATCATACCGCAGACTCAAATGCGATCTTCGCGGATTCTCCGGGACGGGCACCGAGGCCGACAGCCTGGATCTTAGATAAAGTTTCGGGCGCGTCGCAGTTGTAGGGGCACGACATGTCGTGCCCTTTCGACCGACCCAGTGACCAACAGTTTTGCGAACGACCAGGGTCCCGTATCTAAGATGTGGGACCATTGCCTGTGACTAAATCCGGCGAGAGATCTCGCTTCCACCTGCCAGCGTTAGACTCCCTCTCGCCGAGCCAACTCCTGAAGAAGATGCGCGCGCACACTTCCAGGCAGCCCCGAAAGCCCAAGCAAGTCCTCGATCTCGCGCCGGGGCAAGTCCTCCACAAGCGCAGGCGCGCGTTCCGCGGGCGCGTGAACGTGACGCAGCAGAGCGACGCGTATATTCACAAGCGTCGACCATTTTCCATGCTTGGCCACGGCGTCGACAATTCGCGCCGGCAAAGCTCGCGTGGCCAGCGCCTTCAGAAGTTGCGACTCGGTCAGATGCGCATTGTCGAGCGCAATCCGCGCAACATTTTCCGGGCCTTGCGCGATCAATCCAGCAGCAACGCGCGACGATCCGCGCCTTGCCAGCATCAGTCTCTGCCCTAGCGGCAATTGGGGCGCTTGTGCAAGGACGCGCTCCTCTGCCAAACGGCGCAGTTCCGCCGCCGTGGCGGGAAGCAGAGTGATCCGGACTAAATCCATCAAGTGCAACTCGCGCAACAGCCGCATGGCGATCAGGCGCGGCGTGTGCGGGTGTGCCGCCAGTGCGAGCCGGACTCGATAGCTGGCGCGCCACGTTTTTCGCTTCGCTATTTTCTCGAGCACGGTACCCGGAAGATCTTTTCGCTCCAGCAAGACACACAAATGCGTTTCGTCGAAAGAGGGACTGTCGATTAAGGAGAAAAGAAACTCCCCGTTGGCGGAGGTAAGCAGTGCAGGAATATCTTCGGGCGCTAAAGTACGCGCGCCCTTTGGGCTGGGATGACCTTCAGTCACCATGAATCGCAGCTTGCGAAGGAGATTCAGCGAGCCGCGCGGCCATCCGGGCGGCGCCCACCGCCGGGGAAATCTCCAATCGGGAAATTTTTGCTTTTAAAGCGCCGCTGACCAGCACGGAGTCCAGCAGGCCGTCCAACATCGTGCTTCGTCCAAACACTCCGCCGCATTTCACCAGCGGGAACTCTTGCTCTTTCAGTCCCAAGCGCCTGACGACAGCCATTGCAAGGCTCCCCAATCCGATCGCCGCCGTGAACAAAATCTCCTTTGCCGTGCTGTCGTCGGAATTCGCGGCTTCGGCCACTACAGGGAAGACCTTCGGAAAAACATCGTCTGGATTTTTCATGATGCGTTGCATCAGGTCGTCCCAGTCGGGACAATCGAGGACGGACGAGATCATTTCCGCGAGCAGCGTCACCGGAGCATCGTGGTCGCGCGTTCGCGCCACGGCAGCGACGGCTCGCCGCCCGATCTCGAATGCGCTGCCCTCATCCCCGATCCACGGCCCATATCCGCCCGCGCGAGCGGTTTCCCCTGCGGCGTTACGCCCATACGCAACGGATCCTGTCCCCGCGATGAGTACGACTCCCGGGCCGGATCCTGCGGCCGTCTCCAATGCAATTTCATAGTCGGTGGCAACTTTCGCGACGGCGCGAGGAAACTCGTGGGTTAGGAAGACCATCATGCGGCGGACCGTGCTGCGGCGTCCCGCTCCGGCGAGGCCCGCGCAAACGCTAGTCACATCGCCGGTGCGCAAATGGGAATTCTTGAGCGCTGTGGCAGCAGCCTCGCTGATTGAACCGAACGCGGCCTCGTACCCGGCGCGCAATGGATTCGCCGGACCGCTGCGGCCTTCCCCAATGACCGCTCCCTCCGCGTTGAGTACAACACAATCTGTTTTCGTGCCGCCGCCATCGATTCCTACCGAGTAGCCCATTGCATCCCTCTGTCCGTGCTGCAGTTCCTGTCGCCGATTCGAATAATCCTGCGTGCCAAGCCACAAATCATTGCAGGGCGTCGCTTCGCGCGTGCCATCGCATGGTAAAAATCAGAAAGTGATTCCGTTTGCAACTCCGAATCGATTCGGTTCATCGCGTCGCCAGGATCGACCAGCTACTCTGTAGCGCCGGCGTCTCGCCGGCGGTCCTTGCCTCCGACCACAACTAAAAACCACCGGCGAGACGCCGGCGCCACCAAAACCGGCCCTCACATTCACACTTCAGGAAAAATCAGTCAGTATCAAAAATCAATGCAGCCTCATCGGCTTGCACGTTAAGGCGCAAAATGACTCAGCACTTTTAAACTACTCAGCGCGCTTGACGCCCCATGAGAGCCCTCATATGATCGCGACGCCGCGACATGCGCCTGACCTCTCTCGACTTCACCGTTATCGCCGTCTACCTGATTGGCGTCACCTTGTTCGGCATCGCCCTTCGCCGCGGACAGACAAGCGTCCGCGAATATTTCCTGGCCGCGCGCACGGCACCGTGGTGGGCGCTGGCTCTTTCGATCGTCGCGACAGAGACTTCAACGCTCACCATTATCGGCACGCCGGCCCTGGCCTTCGCGGGAAATCTTACATTCCTGCAATTGGTGCTTGGCTATCTCGCGGGCCGCGTCGTGGTCGTCGTGGTTTTCCTGCCTCACTACTTCCGAGGAGAATATTACACGGCGTATCAGGCGATAGAAAGGCGGTTTGGCGCAAAGGTAAAGGCGGTTGCCGCCTCGACGTTCCTGGTTACGCGGGCCTTGGCTGAAGGAGTGCGCATCGCCGCCATCGCGCTTGTCATCGGCGCAGCCTTCGGCACCGAACAGCGCACATCCGTGCTCGTGATCATGGCTTTGGTTCTGGCGTACACGTTTGAAGGCGGAATGAAGGCCGTGATTTGGACCGACGTGATCCAATTCATTCTGTATTTTTCCGGCTCGCTCGCCGGATTTTTTCTCCTGCTTCACAAAATTCCAGGTGGGTGGGAAACCGTTGTGCACGCCGCGGCGGCGACGAACAAGTTCCGCGTTTTCGATTTCTCATTCAGCCTTGTGAATCCTGCGAAGACGTACACATTCTGGTCCGGCGTGATCGGCGGCGGATTCCTCACGATGGCGAGCCACGGCACCGATCAGACGATCGTCCAGCGCCTCCTGGCGGCGAAGTCCGAGCGCGAAAGCAAGATCGCGCTGCTAGCGAGCGGAATGGTTATTTTCTTTCAGTTCGCGTTGTTCCTCGTGTTGGGAGTGATGCTCTATGCGTGGCGTGGAGCGCCCATCATTCAACCGGGACAAAGTTACGATTCCGTATTCCCGGATTTCATTGTCACGGCGATGCCCTCGGGTTTCCGAGGCATCATGATTGCCGCCATCCTCGCGGTCGCAATGTCGAATGCCAGTGGATCGCTGAATTCCCTGGCTGCATCCACGGTGATGGACTTCCACGAATTGCGCGTCGGCGCCGCCCCGGGCAGCGGCGATCCAAAAAAACTTTTTCGACTCTCTCGATGGACGACGCTGGCCTGGGGCGCGGTCTTGGCAATTTTGGGAACGCTTCACTGGGGACCGCTGCTGGTAGCGGGCCTGACGATCGCATCGATCACGTTCGGCAGCCTGCTGGGACTTTTCCTCTTGGCATTTTTGCTGAAGCGCGCAACGCCAGCCGGTGCATTAACCGGGATGTTCGTTGGACTAGCAGCCATGGGCTACATTTACTTTGGCACAAATCTGTTATGGACATGGTACGTGCTGGCCGGAGCAGGGATCACATTTCTGACGGGATTGGTCGCGAGCTATGTCATAGGCCCTGCCAAAAGTGAATAGCTCAGGTTTCAACATCTGTGTGCGAACTTGGGCATCTTTCTGGGTTGTGACTTTGGAGCATTTTCGACTCAAGTAATTGCACTCGATCGAATCTGCCAATGCCGGCAAAACTCAACACAGAGGACACAAAGAGCACAGAGCGCACGGAGAATCGGGAGAAGCGATTTGCAGCCCGAGCCGATATTGAACTCTCCCGGTTTTCTCCGTGCCCCTCCGCATTGCTCTGTGAACTCTGTGTTGAATTCCGAGATCGTGAATCTTCCGAAATTTTAACGAAAATAGCCGCCTTCGAATGCAAACACCAATGTCGAAAGCGCTCTCACCCACGACATAAAACCCGCAAAATCGGTCCGGCTTCAGACGCCGGCGTTCTAATTTCCAAGTCCTCGAGCGGAATCTTCAGAACTGTAGAGTCGTCATGATTAAAAATTCTAAACCACTGCGACGCGCGAGAGGACCTGCAGTGCGGCGTTTGCCATACTTCTCTCCTGCTTCCCCGCGTGAATCGCGTCGGCTAGAATCCCTATTCCCTGCGCCAGCCGTGGCCCAGGCCGCGAGAAATATCCAGACGCTTCCACCACGAAGGTTCGATCTTCCCGCACAGCGGGCAAATGTTTCCAACCATCAGGCCGCTCGATGTTTCGATATTCCGCCTCGGCCCGTTCAAGACTGTAGCCGCACGGCATAATCACAATCACATCGGGCTTCGCCGCGATCACGTCCTCCCACTGGACGCGAAATGACGGCCTTCCCGAGCTGCCCATCGCATCGATGCCGCCCGCACGTTCTACCATCTCCGGGACCCAATGCCCTGCCACGTACAAAGGATCGAGCCATTCGAGGCACACGACGCGCGGCCTTGGGCGTCCCATCGCAGAGAGTTCCACATCCGCCACATCCCCTTCGAACATCGCAACTACGGCGTCTGCCTCCGCGGACCTCCCCGTCGCTTCCCCTACTGTGCGGATATCCGCGCAAACGTCGGCAAGAGAGTGCGGATTCAGAGTAACGATTCGCGGCTGCCGTGCAAGGTGCGCGAGCGCGGCGCCCAAATCGTCCGGCGTGGCCGCGCAAACGTGACACAGGTCCTGCGTGACGATCAAATCCGGCTCGATGGCCGCTAAAATCTCGAAATCCACGCGGTACAGACTTTCGCCCCGCGCTAGAAACTCGCGGACTTGCCGGTCGATGCTGGCGGGGCTCTGCGTGTGCGAAATTCGGGAACGTATCAGAACAGGTTTGCTTCGAGTCTCCGGCGGAAAATCGCACTCGTGGCTGACTCCGGCAACATCATCGCCGAGTCCCAGCGCAAAAAGTATTTCGGTAGCCGATGGCAGCAACGAACAAATTTTCATGACCTGCAATCTACCACGGATGTAGCACGGTGTTGTCCCCTGACTTCTTCATCATCGATAAAGCAAATACTTCGCTCGCACTTCCCGAAAAGCGCCAAGTTCATTCTCCCAGCCCGTAACGATCGTCTGCGGTGAGTCCCCACTCATAAGTCGCTCGATCGTTTCTCCGTTCCCCACCAATGCGACCATTTTCGCCGTCTCGAGTTTGCCGGGATAAAGTTTCATTAGCGCGGCTGCAATCTCAAGCCCGATTCGCATCGTGAAGACTGCCTCACGATCGATCACAACGACCTTTGCCCCCTGGCATATCTCCCCTTTGTATAAACCAGATTCGGGCATGAACCGATCGGGCACGAACCGTATGCCCGGGATAGCCCGCCGGTTCATGAAGCTCGCGAATTCATCACCGCGAATCCACGGCGCACCGAAGTGCTCGAACGGCGTCTCCGTCCCCCGCCCTACGGACACGCCACCCGCTTGCAGAATTTCCAGGCCGGGATACAGCAGCTCCGCGCGAGCGGAACGAAGATTCGGCGATGGATTTATCCAGGGCAGGCCCGTCTGATCGAACCACTGTGGGCGGCTCCAATTTCGCATCTGTATAACGTACAAGTCGCAACCGATTTTCTTTTCCGCATTGAACATTTGCGCCATCTCGCCTAGGGTCATCGCCGTCCGAACCGGCATTGGGAAATAGCCGACAAAATTCAGGCGGTCACGATCGAGCATCGGTCCTTCCACGCGCTCGCCCCCGAGCGGGTCAGGCCGATCCAGCACAAAGTATGCAAGATGGTGCGCCGCCGCAGCCTCCATCGTGTACCCCATTGTAGTGATGTATGTATAGAAGCGAACTCCGGCGTCCTGAATGTCGAATACCAAGGCGTCTAGGCCGGCAAGCATCGCATCCGTGGGACGCTCGGTATCGCCATAGAGGCTGTAGATGGGCAACCCCGTGACTTCATCGGTGGTCGAGGAGACTCGTTCATCGAGGACGCCGCGAATCCCGTGCTCAGGGCTGAAAAGCGCGACGAGGTTTACCCCAGGCGCATGAGCGAGCAAGTCGATCGTGCTGCGGCCTTTGCGATCGACCCCCGTCTGGTTGGTAATCAGCCCGACGCGTTTCCCTCGAAGCGGCGCGAAATCCTGCATTTCGAGCACATCGATCCCAGTCAGGATCTGAACGGGTGATGGCGCGGCGAGAGAAATCCTTTGGAACCACAGATGAACACAGATAAACACGGATAAAACAAAAACGGAGGAAATGGAGATCTTGAGGAGCGACCGCGGAGGCAGTTGCGCACCGTCGCGTGTACATCGAATTGCCGCGCATCGCGCATTTTCCGCACGATCGATGGATATTTTCATTCTTGCCTATGTCTGCCGATCATTGGTTCCAAAATGGTTCCAAAGAGGGTTTCGTTCTTTATCCGTGTTAATCTGTGTTCATCCGTGGTTCAAACATGTTTGTCACTCCATCGCGCCGATGCTATATATATTCTCAGCATGCAGCCGTCAATTCCGGTATCCGCGCGATGCGAAGACTGAGTCGCTGGACGCTGCTGCTCGCTCTCCTCGGGTCTGTACTCTACATGGAACCCACGAGAATTCTGATGGCAACCACGGGCCAAACAGAAAATCGTCCGCGCACCGCTGCTCCGACTACGCCGATGAAACTGGCTCCCGAAGCCGAGCGATGGGTCACACAATCGCTGACACATATGACGCTCGACGAAAAGATCGGGCAACTCTTCGCCGTGTGGGCGTTTGGCGGGTTTCTCTCCACCGAGAGCCCCGATTATCGTGAACTCCTGAGTGACGTCGAGGATAAGCACATCGGTTCCTTCGCGATTCAAACGCAAGGCTCGGCCACCGGAATCGTGACCAGCCAAGTGTACCCGACCGCAGTCCTGGTTAACACCCTGCAAAGCCACGCCAAAGTTCCACTGCTAGTCGCCGCTGACTTCGAGCGCGGCACTGCAATGCGCGTCGAGGAAGGATCTTCATTCCCTCACTCCATGGCCGTTGCGGCAACAGGCCGCCCGCAAGACGCCTACGCCATGGGCAAAATCACGGCTCTTGAAGCACGAGCAGTGGGCGTCCCCTGGATTTTCGCGCCCGATGCCGACGTCAACAGCAATCCCGATAATCCCATTATCAACACGCGCTCGTTCGGCGAAGACCCTGAGCGCGTTTCTGAATTCGTTGCTGCCTTCGTGCGCGGCGTCGAGGAGAACGGCGGCCTAGCAACCGCCAAGCATTTCCCCGGTCATGGCGATACGAGCACCGATTCGCATCTCGACCTTCCGACCGTGACCGTCGACCGCGCCCATCTGGAACGCGTCGAACTAGCGCCGTTTCGCGCAGCCATCGCCGCCGGTGCAGGCTCGATCATGACCGGCCATCTCGCGGTGCCAGCGATCGAGCCCGATCCCAACATACCCGCCACGATGTCAACCAAAATTTCGACCGGCTTGTTGCGCACCGAGATGGGCTTTGAGGGCTTGGTCGTGACCGATGCGCTCGACATGGGCGGCGTGACGGTGCGCTATCCCCCCGGCGAGGTAGCCGTGCGCGCGATCCTGGCGGGCGCGGATGTTCTGCTTGTGCCCCCCGTGCTCGACGCCGCGCTGGAAGCCGTGCGCGATGCCGCTGCGTCCGGACGAATTCCGATGACGCGAATCGACGAGGCTGTCACGCGCGTGCTTCGCGCCAAGGCCAAGCTTGGCTTGTACAAATCTAAACTTGTGGACCTCGGTGGCATCGCTCACAATTTCGACCGGCCTGAATTCGACCGAACAGCGCTCGACATCGCGGATCGCGGCGTTACTCTCCTGCGCGACGATCAGCATATCCTGCCGCTCGACGCAACAAAGCCGCAGCGAGTCTTGCTTGTCGCCGCTTCCGGCGACGTCGATCCGTATCCGGGGGGAAACCTCGAAAATGAAATTCGCTGGCGACTCGATTCCCTCGGGACAGTGCGGATGGATACGCGTTTTACTCGGGCCAGTGCCGCCAAACTTCCCCCGCCTGACAGATACGATGTGGCGATTGCCGCAATCTTCGTGAGCGTGACGGATCGCAAAGGCAGCATCGGTCTTCCGGACGATCAAGCTGCAGTGGTGGACCGACTGATCGCCGCAGGCAAGCCTGTCATCGTCGCTTGCTTCGGTAGCCCGTATGTAATTGAACGCTTCCCTTCCGCGAAAACCTGGATCGCGGCCTTCAGCACGGTGGACGTCGCTCAACGCGCCGTTGGCCGCGCCCTGTTTGGACAAGTGGCCATCGGCGGACGGATACCTGTAAACGTCCCGGGAATGGTCTCGCTCGGCGCTGGGCTCGATCTTGCCGCGAATCCCATGAAGTTGCGCGCGAGTGCTGCCGACTCCAAGTTGAAGCCCGCATACGATGTGTTGGATCGTGCAGTCGCCGACCACGCCTTCCCCGGTGGCGTGCTGGCAGTGGGCTATCGGGGCGAGCTTTCCGTGCATCCATTCGGGCGGCAAACTTACGACGCTGTGTCACCGGCAGTCACTCCAAACACAATTTACGACGCGGCTTCGCTGACCAAGCCTGTCGTAACCGCGACACTCGTCGCTATGCAAGTCGAGGCGGAAAGAATCGCGCTCGACTTGCCCGTCGCTCGCTACATCCCCGAATGGAACTCAGGGCCGAATCCCGAGTGGCGCAAGACCGTGACGGTCCGGCAACTCCTGACGCATTCCTCCGGCCTCCCCGCGCACAAGGACTATTTCCTGACGCTGCATTCAAAGCGCGAAGTGATTGTAGCCATCTGCAAGGAGCCTCTCGAATACGCGCCGGGAACGAAAACGATTTACTCCGATCTGGGCTTCATCCTGCTCGGTGAGATTCTGGAACGCGCGACCGGGGAATCGGTGGATCAACTCGCGCGCGAGGAAATCTTCACGCCCCTCGGCATGTCCAACACGATGTTCAATCCCGCAAAATCTCTGGATGCCAGGATCGCGCCCACGGAAAATGACGCAACTTTCCGGAAACGACTCTTACAGGGAGAAGTCCACGACGAAAACGCTTTCGCCATGAACGGCATTGCCGGTCACGCTGGCATGTTTTCAACCGCGCCCGATCTTGCAGCGTTCTGTCAAATGCTCCTCAACGGCGGCATGTATGCGCACCGGCGGCTTCTGACCCGCGCGAGCATTTCCTCGTTCACTGCTCCCCAGGCGCTCGCATCCAATGCATTTGCGCTCGGCTGGATGGCGCCCACGCCGAATTCATCGAGTGGCCATTACTTCTCGCAGCACAGCTTCGGCCACCTTGGCTACACCGGCACGTCCATTTGGATCGATCCTGACCGCCAGCTTTTCGTCATTCTACTGACCAATCGCGTATTCCCCACTCGCGCAAACGACAGAATTGCCGCGGTTCGGCCCGCGGTGCATGATGCCGTGATCGAAGCATTAGGCCTCGCGCCCGCGTCGAGGTAGTCGCATTTCGCAGCACAGGCTTCACAGGCTGCTGAAAAATGGCATTTACGGGCTTCAGGGGTTAAAACCCCTGATGAATTCAATGCGCTTACGTCGTGGCTGAAGCCACGACCCACAAATCGGCCTACTTTTTCCGCAGCCTGTTCAGCCGGTTTGCTTTTGAATTTTCTCACGTCTGGCGAACTTCAAAAGAAGAAAGGCTCAAGCCTGTCCTACTCAAGCGCATCGGTCCAATCGGCCTTCGCGAAAACTTTGCCTCAAACGGCCTCCCTGCCGGCTTCCCGCTTACTAAATGAGTGATCGCCGGCCGATTACCTTAAGCGAAAAGGGTTGCGCGCGTGCGAAGATAGTTCTTCATCGCGCACGCTTGCGACGCTCGGCATGAAAAATATTCTCAGCCGCGATCGCATAAAATGGGGACGGCTCTCGGTAGCGTCGGCGTCTCGCCGGCGGATGTTGCGATGTATTTGACATCGAA
>Ga0265325_10003383_pt1 | contig 10449 bp, 5 predicted proteins | sample 41420metaG_FD_202090 | JGI IMG/M metagenome (GOLD analysis project Ga0265325, IMG submission 202090) | Rhizosphere microbial communities from Carex aquatilis grown in University of Washington, Seatle, WA, United States - 4-14-20 metaG | ecosystem: Host-associated > Plants > Roots > Rhizosphere >...
ACTCCAAAGCTCAGTTGGCAAATACCCGATCCAGGGAACTTCCAACGTCGCATTCATCAATCCCAAGTACCTGCCCTCGTCGGGCGGGAACTATATCACCGCGAATGCAACGCCAGGTACCTTTGGCCAGCGTGTATGGCTGCACGGGCCCCATAACACCTATGACGACATCTCGATCGCCAAGCACTTCCTGCTTACTGAAAGATTTCGTTTCACATTGCAAGCTGAAATGCTGAACGCTTTCAATCACCCAACTTTTGGGCCTGTGGCGACGAATGGAGGTGCGAACTTTGGCTATAACGCTCTTCAGAACTCTGGGTTTGGACTTAGCGGCAATACGCTCAATCCCCAGAATTCTCCGAATGGTGGAGCGCGCATCGTTGAACTGCGAGCAAACTTCGAGTTTTGAGGTGTTCGCCGTTACCAGCTAATGCATTCGCGGATTGCGACAGAAAGAGTCGCTTCCAGCGAGTGCATTTTTAGTTATTAGGCCTTTCCGCGAAGCGTACATGATGAAATCGGTCCGTTGTTGCTGTTCTATCGCTGTAGCGCTGCTGCTTCTCGCGTCTCGCGGGGAGTTCGCGCAGAGCCTTTTTCAACACTACCAGCGGGCCGAACGGTTTCTTCTGGGGCACGTGCGGCACTTAGTTTATGTTGAGGATGTCTCGCCGCAGGGTGGAACCCGCTTTATCTGTACGGCAAGAATAGCCTACTGGAGAATTCAAGATTCGGTAAGACGAGGGAAAACGAGGGGATTGCAGATGCTTATGACTTCGAACGCCGGCCCGTACTCTCCGACTCAACCTGAGTCTCAGATCGTTTTTGTTGGAGCACTTCTTTGAGCGAGTCGCCGGCGTGCCGGATGTGTTCCCGGAGGAGCTCACAGGATGCAGCAATATTGCGCTGCCGACATAACTCGAGGATACGGTGATGCTCTTCATTCGCGCGCTGCACGCCGTGTGTCAGATACAACTGCAGCCGGGTGTAGCGCTCTCCGCTGTTGTTGACGTTTCGGATGATGGCCATGAAGCGCGGCTGGTTTGCGCGAGAGTAGAGGATGGAATGAAATTGCCAGTTCAGGCGGCCCCAAGCCGAGACGTGTTCCTCGCGACGGAGTTCGCTTACGTACTTACGCAGCACAGCATCCGCTTGGGAGAAATCTTTATCGGTGAGATGAGGTATCGACAACTTCAGGACTTCCGGCTCGAGGAGCGCGCGGATCGAAAACAGCTCTCCAATGTCTTTGGGAGAAAGGGCGGGAACGATGGCGCCGCGGTTCGGGACGATAGCGATCAGACCTTCCGCGTCCAACTGGCGGAGTGCTTCGCGGACGGGAATTCGACTGACTTGGTATTGAGTGGCGATCGCGTCTTGCCGAAGCTGGGCGCCCTCGGGAATTTCGCCCCGGATAATCTGCTCGCGCAGCTTGTCCGCCACGGCGGAGGGGAGTGACTGGCGCGGGATGCCTGAATACGGTGCGCTCTCTAAGTCCATTTTTCGGTGGGAAATGCAGCCCGTTTATCAAACGAAGTAGATCGCGGACATTATATCCGAAAGATGTTTTGATCTATAGAGGACGATTGAAGCCTCGTGTTTTCTTGTGGTTGCAATACGGCTCTTGGAGGAAATCTGAAAAGCGAGAGTTTGACGATTGCATATTGTATCCATAACATAAGTGTATTCTCAAAGCTGAAAATATCTAGAACCCCGGAGTGATTCCGACCGAGGACATCGGATGAGCCAAATGGCAGACGGCGAAATACGACGCGTGCAGGTGATCGACTCCCATACGGGGGGTGAGCCAACCCGCGTCGTCGTGAGTGGCGGTCCGGATCTTGGGAAAGACGCTCTTGCCGCCAGGCTAGAGCGATTTCGCAAAAAGCATGACGATTTCCGATCTGCTGTTGTGAACGAGCCGAGAGGATCAGACGTCATGGTTGGTGCGCTGCTTTGCACGCCGGTCGACCCCGGTTGTGCTGCCGGAGTGATCTTCTTTAATAATGTTGGCTATCTCGGAATGTGCGGGCACGGGACCATTGGGCTGGTGGCAACCTTGGCGCATATGAACCGCATTACGCCCGGCCAGCACAGGATCGAAACACCTGTCGGAGTGGTTTCGGCAGTTCTGCATGAGAATGGCGAAGTTACAGTGAACAACATCGCCAGTTACCGCAGCGCTGCGAATGTAAAAGTGACCGTGCCCGGATACGGCGACGTGTATGGCGATGTCGCGTGGGGAGGAAACTGGTTCTTCCTCGTTCGTAACGATGTTCAGAAACAGGACATGCAGCTGACATTGAAGAACGTCGAGGCGCTGACAGCCTTCACCTGGGCGATACGGATCGCGCTGCGAGAAAACGGGATCACCGGCGACGAAAGGAAAGAAATCGACCATGTGGAATTATTCGCTCCTTCGGAGACTCCCGGAGTAGACAGCCGGAATTTCGTGCTTTGTCCGGGCAAAGCATACGACCGGTCTCCGTGCGGGACTGGTACTAGTGCAAAGTTGGCCTGTCTCTATGCCGACGGAAAAATCAAAGAAGGCCAAACCTGGAAACAGGAAAGCATCGTCGGCAGCGTGTTTGAAGGGGCAGTGAGAGTGAAGGAAGGGAAGATTTATCCCAGTATCAGAGGTTCGGCGTTTGTGAATGCTGAGGCGGCGCTGGTTCTGAATCCAAGGGATCCTCTCTACCTGGGCATTCGCGTCTGATGGAAAAGTCGATCCCAGCACTGACAGGAGAACTTCGATGAACTGGAAAGGCGTTACCCCGGCGATCACAACCCGTTTCAATGAGAATCTGAAGGTCGATCACGGATTCCTGGCGGACCACTGCAGTTGGCTGCTCGAAAACGGATGCACAGGTGTGGTTGCATTAGGCTCTCTGGGGGAAGGTGCGACTCTCTCGTCCGATGAGAAGACCGAAATTCTTCGTACTTTGGGAAAAGCCGTTCATGGATACGGCACTCTTGTCGCGTCGATCTCATCTCTCAGCACCACCGAGTCGGTATCGCTCGCAAAAGCTGCGACCGACCTGGGATGTTCTGGGCTGATGGTATTGCCCCCGTATGTGTATGTCGGGGATTGGCGCGAGATGAAGGCGCATGTTGCGGCTGTGTTTCGGGCCACTCCGCTCTCCTGCATGCTCTATAACAATCCGGTCGCCTACGGAACCGATTTCCTCCCCGAGCAAATCCAGGAACTCGCCGGGGAGTTTGAGAACTTCAAAGCGGTCAAGGAATCGAGTACGGACGCAAGGCGTGTGTCTGCAATTCGAGCGCTGGTAGATGAGCGGATCGAAATCTCAGTGGGTGTGGATGATGCAGTGCTCGAAGCAATCGGCGTGGGAGCGACGGGATGGGTGGCCGGTCTGGCCAATGCGCTGCCGCGAGAGTCGGTGGACTTGTTCAACTACGCAATCCAGGGGGAATCGAAGAAGGCTTTTGAGTTGTATCGTTGGTTCCTGCCGTTGCTGAGGATGGATACGGTCCCGAAGTTCGTTCAACTCATCAAGTTGGTACAAACCGAACTCGACATGGGAAGTACCCGCGTAAGGCCTCCACGCCTGGAGTTGGAGGGCAGGGAACTGGAGCAAGCAAAGAAGACTATTCATGACGCGTTGCGAACCCGGCCCGAGTCGGTCGGTTCCTATGCTTTGCCAAACGGGAAATGAATTTATGTTGAGTACGACGATAAAACTCTCCAGAAACGTCCTGTTGGTTTTCTTGCTCATGTTGGGCGTCCAATTTTGCGCATCTGCCCAGGATGAAAATCCCGCTCTATTGCAGAGCAGCAAGACGATCAAGCTGAACCCTCTGCCGCTGAGCCATGTGCGGCTGACGGGAGGGCCACTCAAAGCATCCCAGGAAGCGGACGCGAAGTATCTGCTGGAACTCCAGCCTGATCGCATGCTGGCATTCCTTCGCCAGCGCGCCGGGCTCAAGCCCAAAGCGGAAGGTTATGGTGGATGGGATGGTCCCAAACGAAACCTGACCGGACACATTGCGGGGCACTACCTCTCGGCCGTCAGTCTGATGTGGGCCGCCACCGGCGATGTCCGATTCAAGGAGCGGGCGACGTACATTGTCGAACAATTGAAGGAGATTCAAGATGCCCAGGGCGACGGATACATCGGTGCTCTCGAGGACGGCCAGGGCGTCGATGGAAAGCAACGCTTCGTCGATCTGAGCAACGGCGTCATCAGGTCGGGAGGCTTCGATCTCAACGGTCTCTGGTCCCCGTGGTATGTCGAGCACAAGCTTTTCGCAGGCCTCAGAGACGCATACAGGTACACCGATAATTCCACTGCTCTGCAGGTGGAGATCAAGTTTGCGGGCTGGGTTGAGAAGATTCTGTCAAAACTGAACGATGATCAGTTGCAGCGAATGCTGGCAACTGAGTTTGGCGGAATGAATGAAGTCCTTGCAGAGCTATATGCCGACACCGCGGACGAGCGCTGGCTCGTTCTGGCCGACAAATTTCATCAGAAGAGCACGTTAGATTCTCTCGCAGAGGATCACGATGTTCTCGCGCATACCCACGGCAACACGCAGGTTCCCAAAGTCTATGGCGCTCTGATGCGCTACGTGTACACCGGCAATCAACCGGATGCTGAGGCTGCAGAGTTTTTCTGGGACCGCGTGGTCAACCATTACAGCTTTGCGACCGGGGGGCATGGGAAGAACGAGTACTTCGGCGAACCCGACAAACTGGATGACATGGTGGACGGGCGGACGGCGGAGACGTGCAACGTCTACAACATGCTAAAGATGACTCGCGCTCTCTTCTCCGTCGACCCCGACATCCGCTATGAGGATTTCCACGAACGGGCATTGTTCAATCACATTCTGGCCTCGCAGGATCCGAGGGATGGAACCGTCAGCTACATGCTTCCGGTCGGCCGCGGAGTTCAACATGAATACCAGCGCATGTTCGAGGACTTTACGTGCTGCGTGGGCACGAGCATGGAAAGCCATGCACTCCACGGGGCGGGGATTTATTACTACAAAGGCTCCGAGGAATTCTGGATCGGCCTGTACGCTCCGTCGATTGCGAAATGGGATTCGGCTGGTGTTGAGGTAGAGATGAAGACCGATTTTCCGCTCGGTGAGTCTGCCTCTGTGAAAATTCGAACCAAGACTCCGAAAACATTCATGCTGTCTCTGCGCAGGCCTTATTGGGCAGGAGACGGGTTCGGCGTTAAAGTAAATGGCCAACCTTTCAAGGATGTTCCGCCGGCTGATTCGTACGTCAAAATCACTCGCGTATGGCGGCAAGGCGACACGGTTGAATTGAATCTTCCGAAGGTACTGCGCAAGGAACCGCTGCCGGATAATCCTAGCCGGATGGCGGTCATGTGGGGACCCCTGGTGCTCGCGGGCGATCTCGGGCCAGAAGTACGGGGAAATGCAAGCGAGGAAGAGAGTCCTCCTGCGCCCTCGGCTCCTCCGATCGTCGTCGCTAACGAAACACTGCAGCAGTGGCTTAAGCCGGAGTCGGGCAAGCCAGGATGGTTCAAGACGACGGGCGCTGGACTGGCGAAGGATATCGAATTTGCCCCGTTCTACGAACTTCCTCGGCGAAAATACGCAGTCTATTGGGACGTCTTCTCTCCAGAAGAGTGGAACAAACGGTCCGCCGCATATAAAGCAGAGCAGGAAAAACAGCAGAAGCTTCAGGCAGCGACGATCGCTTTCGCCCAGCCGGGCGAGATGCAGTCGGAGCGGGACTTCAATGAACAGGGAGGGGACACTGCTCCGCTTCGTTGGCGAGGTCGCCACGGACGCTCCGGCAAGGGATGGTTCTCGTTCGATGTGCCGGTCGACAATGCACATCCCGCTGCGCTCTGGGTCACGTACGGCGGCGAGGGACACCGAAAGAGCACGTTCGACATCCTGATCGACGGAAAAAAGATTGGTGATTACGTCGCCCTGCCACGCAGCCCAGAGCAGGAAGGCCATTTTGTGGACGCCAATTACGCAATCCCCGCGGAGTTGATCGGAGGGAAGAGCAAGGTCACTGTGCGCTTCCAAGCGACGGATGGGAATGAAATCCGAGGCGTGTTTGGTGTGCGGACAGTTCGGGATGGCGAAGCGCACTAGCTCGGCAGGCAGGAGATCACGGTGTGATTGTTCCGGACCGAAAGACGAGCGCTGGAGCAACGTCTTGAGACAAAGTCGAGTCCGCCTGCTGGCCGTCGTATTCGTCTTTCTCGGCTCCTACGCAGTCGCAGCAGACTCCGCGAAAATCACTGTCGATGTAAGCAAACAAGGGGCGACCGTCCCGCGCGGACTCTATGGGATCTTCTTCGAAGAAATCAATCATGCGGGAGATGGCGGCCTATACGCGGAACTCGTGAAGAATCGCGGGTTCGAAGATGCCAATCTTCCACCCGCCTGCCGGCTTCAAGGCTACTTCGTTGTGCCGCCTCGGACTCCCCACTTCTGGAAGAGCCTCGAAGCAAGCGACTGGCAGATGCCGTGGAACGTCGACAGTAAATGGCCAGGTTGGACGATGGAAGCGCCGGGCGGCAGTGACGCTGACTTTCAACTAGTTGAGGATCATCCGCTCAGTGCCGCCACTCCGCACTCTTTGCAAGTTACGGTTCGCGCTGTCAAATCCGCGGGTCGGGTTGCGGTCATCAACAGCGGTTACTGGGGCATGGCCATTCAAACGGGAGAGAACTACAAGCTGTCTTTGTTCGCTCGCGGAAGCGGAACAAGCCTGCCAATCGTCGCCACTCTCGAGACTCTGGACGGCAAGGAACTCGCGCGCTCCCAGGTGAAGACCGATGGGAGCGGATGGAAGAAATACGAAGCGACGCTGCATGCCACCGCGACCGATCCGAAAGCCAGGCTTGTGCTTTCTTTTCTCTCGCAGGGGCGAGTCTGGCTCGATTTCATTTCCTTATTTCCAGAGAAGACTTTTCGCAACCGACCGAATGGCCTTCGGCCGGACTTGGCGCAGATGATCGCCGATCTCAAGCCCGGATTCATAAGGTTTCCGGGGGGATGTTTTGTGGAAGGAATCACGATCGAAGATCGCCCGCAGTGGAAACGCAGTATCGGGGCACTCGAGAGTCGCCCCGGCACTTACAGTCCGTGGGGATACTGGAGCACCGATGGACTTGGCTATCACGAGTTTCTGCAGTTCGCCGACGATATTGGTGCGGATGCGTTTTATGTTGTGAATGCGGGAATATCTTGCGCCTTTCGCAGCGGCACCTTCATTCCCGACGATCAATTAGAACCGCTGGTCGATGACACGCTGGATGCGATCGAATATGCGATCGGACCGGTTGACTCGAAATGGGGCGCCAGGCGGGCAGCGAACGGACATCCTGCGCCGTTCCCGCTCAAATATGTCGAGGTCGGCAATGAAGATCAGGGGCCTCGTTACGGCGCGCGCGTTGCATTGTTCCAAAAAGCGATCAAGGCGAAGTATCCCCAAATTAAAGTTGTGTTGAGTTCGTGGATCTCTGGGATCGACGAGCCTGCGATTCGTGCTGCCGGACGCGTTGATCTGGTCGACGAACATGCCTACCGTCCCCTGTATTGGCCCGTCGAACACTTCGACAGTTTTGCGTCCTATCCGCGCAAGGAGTGGGATCTGTACATTGGCGAGTTCGCAACGAACAACGGTGTCGGAAGCGGGAACTTGCTCGCCGCTCTCAACGATGCCGCCTACATGATGAATATGGAGAAGAACTCCGATCTGGTAAAGATGGGCAGCTATGCCCCCTTGCTCGAAAACGTGAACCATCCCGATTGGGAAGTGAACATGATTCACTTCGATAGCAGCAGGACCTTCGGACGTGCCACTTACTGCGTCAATAAAATCTTCGCCGAGTATCTGCCGACCTATAACCTAAACACAGAGCTTGACTTCAAACCCGCTCCAAGTCCGATTCGATTTCAGCTTGGGTTCGGAACGTACAATACCGCGGCCGAATTCAAAGACGCGTATGTGGAGCGCGATGGCAAGGAGATTTATCGCGCCGTATTCAACGATGCTTCAAACTGGAAGTCTCCTGCAGGACATTGGACGGCAGATCAAGGGGTATACCGTCAGGGCGACGAAGCAGTCGCCTGGACGTACCTTGACGATGCAGTCCTTGGAGCCCCTACGGGCGCACGCACCATTGTGCACGTTAAAGCGCGAAAACTGCATGGCAAAGAAGGTTTTGCGATCACGATCGGAAGCGCTGAAGGGCGTCGCGTGCAATGGAACCTTGGCGGTTGGGGCAACTATCAACACGCGGTCGAAACGGACGACTCGATTGTCGGAACCCCCGTGGTCGCCAAGATTGAGCCGGGGCGCTGGTATGACGTTAGGTTGGAAGTGCAAGATCGAAACGTCCGTTGCTTTCTTGATGGAGCGCTGATCTCAGAGGTCACTCTGCCGCGCCCTGAGACGGTTCTCGCCATCGCTGGGGCAAGGGCGGAGTCCGGCGACGTCATTCTCAAGATCCTCAATACGACCCCCGAAACTGTTGAGACGAGTGTGCGACTCGATGGAGTAACCCACGTGGCACCAGAAGGCGAACTCACTGTTCTGACCTCGAAGAACGTCACAGACGAGAACTCGTTCGAAGAACCGACCAAAATTGCACCCGTTTCTCGCAGTATTCAGACCGGAAACCCATCCACGATTTCGTTGGCGCCGTATTCGCTCAATATTCTGAGACTTCATACAAAGGAAAAGACACAATGATCGGCCAGAGGAGTTCCATTGCTAGCTCTTACCTGTTGAATTGCTGGTTCGCAGCACTGGTACTGCTCGCGGGTGTGCCCCTGCTTGCACAGGAAGCAAAAAAAGTGCCTCCGCAACCCGGTCCGATGCTGGCCGATGGGCGGCAAAACTTCGAAACCCCGGAGTTCCAGGTAGCGCTCGTGCGCTCTTCGCAGACTATAGCTGCCCTCCGTGCGAAGCAGGACATGCAGTTTGATTTCACCCCGACCGATCGCCTCACCGAACGGTCTCACGACGGTTACTACCACTTAGGAGACGTCGACATTCGTTTAAGAACTGGAAAGGGCGAGTGGAAAGACTACTCGACGGCACTTCACCGTGCGGCCGTGAAACCAATATCTCAGGATGGCGTGCTGGCCGCAGCCGACCTGAGCGGCGCATTCTCCGATCCGATTCCCTTGCAAGTGAGGCGTACGTGGAGCATCGTGAATGGAAAGCTGACCCTTCGCTTTACGCTCACAAATCCGACGAATGCTCCCGTTGAGATAGGCGGCCTGGGTATTCCCATGATCTTCAACAACGACATGAATGAGCGCACGCTGGAGCAAGCGCACGCCATCTGCTCGTTCTCCGATCCCTACATTGGCCAGGAGGCAGGCTACCTCCAGGTCACGCGGCTGAGTGGTCACGGACCGGCTTTGCTTGTGATTCCCGAAGGCAACACGTCATTCGAGGCGTACAAGCCGATCTTGAATCCGCATTGGAGACATGGTCAGGAGCCGAAACCGGAAATCTACACCGACATGACCCGGCGGGGCATGACGTTCGAGGGCTTCTACGATTGGATGGTTGTGAGCCGCGGGTTCGCGGACAACGAGTGGAAGAAGGCTGAGCAATGGAATCCGCCCACATCGAAGACGCTAAGGCCCAAAGAAACGTGGACGGTCGGTCTTCAGTTTGTGGTCTCGCTTTCGATTCAAGGTATTGAGACGACTCTCGCCGAGAATCATCGGCCCGTTGCAGTCGGCATTCCGGGTTACGTTGTTCCAACGGATATTCATGCGCAGTTGTTCCTGCGTCACAAACAGCCAGTAAAGTCGATCGACGTGGAACCTTCCGGCTCGATTGATATTCAGAAAAGGGGCGACGCGAGCAACCGAGAGTTTACTGAATACTCGGTAACGGGAAAGCAATGGGGACGATCGCGCGTGACCGTGACCTACGATGACGGTCTGACCCAGTCGATTCACTACTTCGTCATGAAGCCGCAGAGCGAGGCGGTCGCTGATATGGGACGATTTCTCACGCATGATCAATGGTTCGACGATCCCAAGGACCCATTCCACCGCGGCCCCTCGGTGATGACGTATGACAGGGAAGACAACCACCTCGTCACGCAAGACAGTCGGGTTTGGATTGCAGGCCTGAGCGATGAAGGGGGTGCCGGATCCTGGCTCGCGACCGCAATGAAAGAGTATGCGCAGCCCGATCCGGCTGAGGTTACCAAGCTTGAACAATTTGTGGACGGAGTTCTTTGGGGCGGCATCCAGTTCAAGGATGGATCGAAGAAATACGGAGTCAGAAAGAGTCTTTTCTACTACCAGCCGGACGAACTCCCACCCAACTATTACCGTTCCGATCTCGATTGGAAGAGCTGGACCAGTTGGAATAAGCAAGCTTCCGAGGCCGTTGACCGATCTTACAATTATCCGCACGTTGCGGCTGCGTATTGGGTTCTTTATCGTCTTGCCCGAAATCAC
>Ga0265325_10003384_pt1 | contig 10446 bp, 7 predicted proteins | sample 41420metaG_FD_202090 | JGI IMG/M metagenome (GOLD analysis project Ga0265325, IMG submission 202090) | Rhizosphere microbial communities from Carex aquatilis grown in University of Washington, Seatle, WA, United States - 4-14-20 metaG | ecosystem: Host-associated > Plants > Roots > Rhizosphere >...
TCGAGCCGACGTTGGTCCAGTTCACGCCGTCCGGCGACACGTCGCCCGAGACGATCCCGGCGGCGCGCGTGAGGCGAACCCAATAGGGGAAACCGGCGCCGGGTCCCTGCGTCCAGCTACTGCTCGCGCCGTTCGACGACCGCCACTGGAACCCGGTGAGGGCCCCGGCGTTGATCAGCATGGTGGATTGGGCGGCGCTCGAGGTGAGGTCGCTGCGCAGCATCACGCCCGCCTTCGACCAGTAATCGGCGTATCCGAGGGACGTCACCCGCGCCTGGAGACGGAAGTCGCCCGAGATCGGGACATAGACGAAATGAAAGGCGTCGCTGCTATTCCAGATGTCGTCGCCGCCTGCGGTCACCGTGTAGACCCCGTTCGCGACCGCGGCCGAGCCCGCGTACGCCGGGTCTCCGGGAGTTCCGATGTCCTGATGCGACCAGCCCGCGAACATCGGAAGGGTGCTCGTCGGCGCAAGCGTCGTATTGACCACGTTGCGACGATTGCTGAAGAGCCGCTGCGTTTCGTTGAAATCGAAGAGGGACAGGCCTTGGCGCCAGGAGGCCCCGCCGCTCGTGTCGCCGTCGACGAAGACGAGCTTCGTGCCGTCCGGCGAGAAGGCCGGAACCATCATCGCGGTCGTGCCGAGCCCCCACGCGTTGGGCGTTTGACTGGATACGTCGACCGGAGACGCGTTGACGACCTGCGGCACCGAAATGATCGAATAGGGGGCCCCGTTCCCGCGATCGCCGGCCGTCCGGAACGGCATGTTGAATCCGCCGATGCCCTGGTCCCCCGTTGGAAAGAGGTCCGCCGACGGAATCACGGCCGGAGAGCCGAGACCGAGACACGCGGCGTTCCACTCGAGCTGCGCAACCGAGCCGCCGCCGGCCTGGAAGTAGTCCATCTTGATGTCGTGCAGGGTCCCGGCCGTCTCGCTGACGGCCGGGCTGCAGTAGAGGGTGGGTCCCTGCGCCACCCAACCGTCGTCGACCAGCGTGCCGTCCACCCAAAGCCTCACCCCGTCGTCGCCGACGACGCACCACTGGTAATTCCCCGTGCACGGGGTCTGCGCCTGGCCGGTCCATTCAACCGAGAAGTTGGTGCCCGCCCCGCCAGCGACCGGCGGGCCGCCGTTCCAGTTGTAGTTGACGCCAGGATCGAACTCGGTGGTCGCGGTCCCCGTGAAGTCGATGTTGCTGTAGTAGGTTCCGGTGAGTCCGTTCGCCGGAGCGGTCAAGCCAGCAGGGTACAGCTGCGTCACGGGGATGATTTGGTAAGGCTGGTGGGCGCTGCTCCAGCGCAGATGGATCTGCGACGTGTTCGAAACGTTCTTGTACGTCAACGCGATAGGGACCTTGGCGCCTGCGGTCATCGCGATCGTCCCCGACAGCTTCGTGTCGGTCTGGGTGCCAAATTGATTGACGAGGGACTGCCCGTTGACCGTGAGCGTCGCGCCGTCGCTCGACTCGATCTCGAACGTGTACGCTTCCGTGAAGATCGCCTGAACGCTCCCCGTCCACGACACTGCGTAGCTCGAGCCCGCCGCGATGCTGCCGCCGGGGGACGTTGCCGCCCATCCGAAGTCGATGACGGGGTCGCTGCGCGTGTAGGCGGGCGCGCCGGAGAGCGACGCGTTCGCGAAGTACGCTCCCGTCAAGCCCGAGCCATTGCCATGCGGCTTGGAGACAGATCCGCCCTGCCCGGGTTGCAGCGTGTTTCCCCACCAGTTGGACCCCTGAAGCGCGTAGAGGCCGTCGGCCGAGATCGCCGAGTAGGCGAACCCGCGCGAGTCCGCTCCGGTCGCCGTGTTCCACATGTTGGCCAGCCCCGTCAGGCTCCCGTCGCTGTTCACGCGGGCGACGCTCGTGTCGTTGTTTCCCCAGTTCGAGCTCACGAGCGTGGTTCCGTTCGCCGAGACCGAATGGCACGGGTTGCACCCGGCGTTGGCCATGGCGACGGTCGCCGGCGTCGTTCCCGAGGGATTGGCGCTCTTGATCGTCGCGGTCCACGCCGGGACGTTGTACTCCGTGTAAAAGATGTTGCCGCGGAGCGGAGCCGTCGCGAAGTGCACGGTCTCGGTGACCGGCTGCAGGAGGACTCCGTTGACCAAGCGCTGGATCGACAGGAGCGCGTCTTTTCCTGCGGCGGTCTGGTCGAGGAAGGACCAACCGTCCTGCGAGAGGGTCGCCTGCGGCGGGTTCGATTCGGGGATGATCTCGGAGACCGAATAGGTCGGCGTGCCCGTCGGCGGGTATTGCACCGTCACCTTGACCGCCGTCGCGGCGACGCCCTCGTTGTTCCATTGCACGACCGGCGCGGCGACCGACCGCGGAAACACGGTGTTCGCATACGGATAGAGGAATTGGAGGTTGTCCGGCAGTGTCCCGCCGCCGGTGAACAGCATGGCGACCGCCGGCGTCACCTGGGAGGCGTCGACGACGTTGGTGATGACGTTGACCGTCGCGGAGGCCTGTAGCCCCGCCGAATAGGCCGATACGACGATGGGGCCGGCGACCGCGCTGACGAGGCTCAGCGCGCCGCCCGAGATCGCAGCCAGCCCGGGCTGGTTGACCGACCACGACGCGTTGGCGAGACCAGAAAAGCAGGGGAGCGGGACGTAGGCCGCGCTGAGGACGGGGCTACTCGGCGTCGTGACGATGGGATTCAGGCCGACGACGCTCACGTTGAGCGTTGGCGGGTTGACCGTCAGGCCGGTGCAGACGACGCCGGCGTCCGATGTCACGATGGGCGCGGGGGTCAGCCCGCCCTCGGTGATCTGGAAGCCGCTTTCCGCGCCGGCGTCCAGGCCCTGCGGCGTATCGACGACCTGGACGCAGGCCGGATCGCACGGGTCGTTGACGCAGTCGACCTGTGTGCCGAAGTCGCTGATCCGAAGGGCGCCGGTCGTGGGCGCGAGCTTGGTCGTGATTCGGTCGCCCAGGCACGGCCCCCACACGCCCTCCGCGCAGGTCATGTGGCCTGTCGTGCAGGTGACGTAGCCTCCCGAGACTCGGTCGACTTGGCCGCACGTAGCGACCGAGCCGGGGGTAGCGCAAACACCGGCCAGCGTGGGGCCGGCGTCGCTTCCGGTGCGATGGCTGGCATTCCAAGCGCCCGTCGTTTGGCCTTCGCCGCTGTCGCCGGGGTTCGCAGTGCAACCACCGACGAATACGGCCCCGGTGACGGTCAGGCCTCGCAGTCCGATCGAGCGCCTACTCACCGATACAATTTAATACGGACAACCGTCGGCGAAGCCTAATAGGCCTTCCGCCGATTGCCCCCGAAGAGTCTCGAAGGGTGCGACTTCGGATTCCCCTCTCGCTCGAAGTGCGCGCCGTGGTCAGTCAGCCGCGTCCGCGAGCTCGATCTCTCCCTTCGGGAACAGGCGCGCGAGTTTTTCGGCCGTGGTCTCGGTGAGTCGAGTACCCGCGCGGACAAGAAGGACGCCCGTTTCGCTCTTTACGTCGGTCGCGACGACCATCCCCTCTTTGAGCCGCGCTCCCAACACCCGGACGCGCCGGTTGTAGGCCACATCCACGCTCGTGTGGGCCTCGCCCGCCGCGGAGAGGCCCGTGAAGCCGACGACCCCCAAGAGGACCGCCAGAAGGCCGAACCACACGAACAGCTTGCCCGTTGTCGCCAAATCATTGAACGATTTCATCGTCGTTCCTCCGTCCCCCTCGCGGGCATCGTTTCCGACGCCGCGCGGAGCATTGTCTCCGCCACCCGCTCGATCGGCACGACGTGGTCGACGGCGCCGCAGGCAATCGCCTCTTTCGGCATTCCGAAGATCACGCAGGTGCTCTCGTCTTCTGCAATCGTGACTGAGCCGGTGCGGTGCATCGCCAGCATCCCTCGCGCGCCGTCCGATCCCATGCCCGTCAGAATCACGCCCACGGCGTTCGCGCCGGCTGCCTTCGCGCACGAGTCGAAGAGCACGTCGACCGAGGGGCGGTGGTGTCCCACGGGAGGAGCCGCGACGAGCCTGACGGCGTAGTTCGCGCCGCTTCGAACGACTTCCATGTGGGTCTCGCCGCCCGGGGCGATGAGCACGTGACCCTGGACCAGGCCGTCGCCGCTCTTGGCCTCGCTCACGTTCACGCGACAGCGCCCGTCCAGCCGGCCGGCGAACTGGCGGGTGAAGGCCGGGGGCATGTGCTGCACGACGACGACCGGAGGGGCGTCGGCCGGCAAGGCCGAGAGGACGATCATCAACGCTTCGGTGCCGCCGGTGGACGCGCCGATCGCCACGAATCGTTGAGTCGTGCGAAAGGAAACGTGCGACGGCTTGCTCGGTCGCGACCCCGCGGGTGCGCGCGCGGCACCCGCTGGTCGCCTGGCGCGTGCCAGGCTGGCAGCCTTCACTTTCGCGATGATCTCGGCACCGATGTCCGCGACGCCGCGGGCCATGTCGAGTTTGGGCTTGGAGACGAAGTCGACGGCCCCAAGCTCGAGAGCGCGAAGCGTGACGTCGCATCCGCGCTCGGTGAGCGACGACACCATCACGATCGGAATGGGATGGGTCTGCATCAGCTCCTCGAGGAACTGGAGGCCGTCCATCCGAGGCATCTCGACGTCGAGCGTGAGGACGTCCGGTCGAAGCTCTCGTATCTTGGCGCGTGCGACCACCGGATCCGGCGCCGTCCCGACGACTTCAATCTCGCTGTCCGAGGATAGAATCCCCGTGAGAAGCTGGCGCATGAGCGCCGAGTCGTCGATGACGAGGACGCGCGTGCGCGGCTTCATGCGGCTCCCTCCCCGAAGATGGTGATATCCTCTGCGATGCTCGTCTCGCCCTTCGAGATGCGCGCGAGGTGAGCGACCTCTTCGCGCTCCACCTGCTTGACTTGGCCCACCGATTTGACGCGAACGCCGCCCGTATGCGTGTCGAAAAAGATGGAGAGGGGCAGCTTGCTGCCGAGCTTTCGCGCCACGATGGGAATGCCCTCCGCTTCGAGGAAAGAGACCACGAAGTCCGCGTTGTTCCGCGCGATCGTCGAATGGTCGCGGAGCTCCGAGGCTCCAAAAAGCTTCGCCACGAGCCGCTCTCGGGCCGCACCGAGCCGCATCATCTTGTTGATGACGAGCTCCATCGCGTGGATTCCGAAGCACGCGGGAATGCGTGCTTCGCTGTCGCCGTCGGGCAGCATGAAGTGGTTCATGCCTCCGATGCGGAGCGCCAGAGAAGCGTGCTTCGCCGTCAGGGCGAGCCCGTCTCGCCCGTTGCTCGCTTCGATCGTTTCGAAGCCGGCCCCTTTGAGTGTTTGGCAGACGAGCTTGCGAATCACCATCGAGTCGTCGACGACAAGTGCGAGTTTGGCCACGATGGATCCTCTTGGTTCAGGCAGCGGAGGGTGTCAGGCCGGACGGCGCAAAGAGTGCGCTTGCTCCGGCGGTCTCGAAAGCCCGTGCGGCGACCTCGCCGAGAGCCTCCACGCGGAACGACCGGCCCGCGTGCTCGGCGAAGGACTTGGCGGAGAGCAAGACCTGAAGACCCGCCCCGTCGAGACGATCGAGCGCCTCGAGGTTCATTTCAACACAAAATCGCGGTCGGCCACCATCACGCGAAGAAGGCACTCCTTGAGGTGTGCCGCCGCGGAGACGTCCGCTGCCCCGGAGAGTGTGATCTCCACGATGTTCCCCGACTCTTTCGAGTCGACCTGAACTCGTGCCCCCATGGCAGGCTGGTACGGTTTAGAAAGACGTGATCTTTAGCCCGGGGCCAATATGCGCGCTCGCGCTCCGTCGATGCGTGGCGCGACGACCCCATGCGCAGCAACTACCGCCCGACGTTCGATCGCCTTCGACACGCGAGCGCAAGCGCGAGGAGGACGAAGGGGATCGCGGTTCCCTTCGTCGGATGCGTGGCGATCGCACGACAATTGCACCCCCCGGTCCCGGCGGGACCGTTCGACGCCGAGGCGTCTGGGGTCGAGGCGTCCGTAGCGTCAACCTCAACCTCGGCCTCGGCGGAATTTCCCGCGTCGATCAACAGTGAGGCGTCGGGGATCGAGGCGTCCGTAGCGCCTGCGCTGCCCCCGTCGCCACCGGCCACGCCGCCTTCGACCGGCACGCACGTACCTCCCGAACAGACCTTCCCGACGGCACACACGGCCCCGCACGCCCCGCAGTTGAGGCCGTCGCTCCTGAGGTCCGAGCATTCGCCCGAGCAGATCGCTTCGCCCGCGACGCAAGTGACGGCGCAGTGACCTGTGCCGTCGCAGACCTCGCCGGAAGGGCAAACGGTGCCGCACGCTCCGCAGTTGTGGTTGTCGGCGCTGGTGATCGTGCAGAGGCCCGAGCAGTTCGTCTGGCCCGCGACGCACGAGACGGCGCAATGACCTGCGCCGTCGCAGACCTCTCCGGAGGGGCAAACGGTGCCGCACGCTCCGCAGTTGTGGTTGTCGGCGCTGGTGATCGTGCAGAGGCCCGAGCAGTTCGTCTGGCCCGCGACGCACGAGACGGCGCAATGACCTGTGCCGTCGCAGACCTCGCCGGAGGGGCAAACGGTGCCGCATGCTCCGCAGTTGTGGTTGTCGGCGCTGGTGATCGTGCAGAGGCCCGAGCAGTTCGTCTGGCCCGCGACGCACGAGACGGCGCAATGACCTGCGCCGTCGCAGACCTCGCCGGAGGGGCAAACGGTGCCGCATGCTCCGCAGTTGTGGTTGTCGGCGGCCGTGATCGTGCAGAGGCCCGAGCAGCTCGTCTGGCCCGCGACGCACGAGACGGCGCAGTGACCTGTGCCGTCGCAGACCTCGCCGGAGGGGCAAGCGATGCCGCACGCTCCGCAGTTGTGGTTGTCGGCGCTGGTGATCGTGCAGAGGCCCGAGCAGTTCGTCTGGCCGGCGACGCAAGAGACGGCGCAGTGGCCGGTGCCGTCGCAAACCTCGCCGGAAGGGCAGACGGTGCCGCACGCTCCGCAGTTGTGGTTGTCGGTGCTCGTGATCGTGCAGAGCCCCGAACAGTTCGTCTCCCCCGCGACGCATCGGACGACGCAATGACCCCCGACGCCGCACGCCTTTCCCGACGGGCAAACCGCGCCGCACGACCCGCAGTTGTTCGAGTCGTCGAGGAAGTTCGCGCAGTACGCCGAGAGGCCGCTCCCGCACGCGTTGGGAGTCGCCGTGGGGCAGGCGCACGACCCGGCACTGCATTGCTGTCCTAGCGGACAGACCGTGCCGCATGCGCCGCAGTTGTTCGTGTCGGTTTGCTCGTCGGTACAAAAGGTGGGTGACGACACGGGACACGCGCTGCCGCCGGCCGGACACGAGACCTGGACGACCTGGTCGAGCGTCGTCGACGCCATGAGATTACTTCCCGCCACGACGTACGACGCGCTGGCCGTGATTGTGTCCACTCCCGTCGTCAGGGCGCTGGTCGACACGGAAGCGGTAGCCCCGGAGAGCGCGACCGGCGCCCCCAGTGGGGTGCTGTCGCTGCTGGTGAACGTGACCGTGCCGCTCGTCGGAACCGGCGATATCGTGGCCGTCAGGGTGACGGACGCGCCGGGCTCGGCCGGATTCGCAGACGAGGTGAGCGTGATCGTCGTGCCGAGGAAGACCACGGTCTTCGACCCTTGCAACGACTCGACAGGGTCGCTCGCCTGGCCGCCATACTCGCAGAAGTACCCGTCGACGCCGCCGTTGGTCGGCAGATCGTTCCAGAATCCGTTCGTACCGCCGTTGCCGTAAAACTCGCCGACCGTTTCGCTGTTGCCCGAGTCGTTGGGTTCCCCGCCGTTCCAGTTCGCGTAGGGAATGTCCACGCTGCCGGTGGTGCCCTGGCCCGGGCCGGTATTGGAAAAGAACGATTGGCCGGCTTCCGGGCCGGTCACCCAGTACCAGGTCCGGGGAAAGCCATCGACGCCGTTGGTCGACGCGCCCAACCACCCGTCGCCGCTTGCCTTCTGCAGGACAAAGGCGTTCTCTCCCGCGCTCGTGACAGTCGCGAGATAGCCCGAGAGGCCCAAGTAGCTCCGTGCGGCGGCGTCAGTCTCCGCGGACGTCCAGGTCAGAGAGTTCGCAACGAACTCGTAGAAGTGTCCGGTGCCCGAATACGGCACCGCCGCCCCCAGACCGAACGTGACCGTTCGAGGCGAAGTGTTCGGAACGGTGGCCGTGTCCGCGTACGTCACCGAGCCGAGCGCGAGCTGGTAGTTCGCTGCGGTGTCCGAGCCGCTGAGCGTGAGAACGCCGGTCGAGGCCGAGTACGAAGCCGTGATGGCGCCCACAGGGCTGGGGAGCGCGAGCACGTCCTCCGAGGGGACGAAGCCGGACTCGACCGTGACGGTCGCGCCCGTCAGGTTCAAGGATGCGGCGACGTTTACCCCTGGGTCGATCGCAACGGGGTTTCCACAGCAGGTTGCCGTGGCCACCCCGCTCGAGTTGGTGAGATTATAGGTATCGGCGTGCGCTTCGGCCGCCAGCGTGACCAAAAAGGACGTCGCAATGAGAGCGGCCGCGAGGCCTCGCAATCGACCGAAGAACATTCGTGCCCCCTCTGTTCGACGGCGCCGCGGGCGGAAGCCGGGATCGTGAATCGATAATTCGTTTGAAGCCTCGACGCGCGACGCACCGGATGTCAAGACCCAAAGCCGGTTGGGAAGGGTCTTGTTGGGTCGCCAAAGAGCGGGTTTACTCCTCTCATGTGTGACAACGATTCCTTCGACGACATGGTCGCGTACCGCCTTCGCTCCGAGCTCCTTTCGAGGCGAGGCTTCAGCACACTCTCTCTCAGCCTCGGCGCAGGCATCGCGTCGCTCCTGCCGACCGGCTGCAAATCGGCCGATCCGGCGCCCGCTCCGGTGCCCGCGCCGACGGCGGCGGCATCGGGAGCGGCGATCGCGACGACCGAGTCCGAGGTGAGCATCGCGACGCCGGACGGTGCGTGCGACGCCTACTTCGTACATCCAGCCAGCGGCGCATCTCCTGCGGTCCTCGTCTGGCCGGACATCTTCGGTCTCCGTCCTACGTTCCGTCAGATGGGAAAGCGGCTCGCGGAGTCGGGATACGCCGTGCTCGTGGTGAACCCCTTCTACCGGACGAAGAAGGCGCCGACGTCGGCTCCGCATGCGGACTTCCAAGATCCGGCGACGCGTGATGCGCTGATGGGGCTGGCGCGTACCCTCACGCCGGAGACCGAGGTCACCGACGCGAAGGCGCTGACGGCGTGGCTCGACCAGCAACCGTCGGTCGACAAATCTCGCAAGATGGGAACGACCGGCTACTGCATGGGCGGACCGCTCGTCATGCGCACGGCAGCCACGAATCCCGATCGCATCGGCGCCGCCGCAACGTTCCACGGCGGAGGCCTGGTGACCGACAAGCCCGACAGCCCGCACCTTCTAATTCCGAAGATGAAGGCGCATTTCCTCGTCGCGATTGCCGCCAACGACGACGCGAAGCAGCCGGATGCGAAGGGGACGCTCAAAGCTGCCTTCGCCCAAGCGTCTATCCCGGCGAACGTCGAAGTGTACGAAGGGACGATGCACGGCTGGTGTCCGCCGGATTCCCAAGTGTATAGCCACGATGCGGCGGAGAGGGCTTGGGCGGAGTTACTCGCGCTGTTCAAGAGCGCGCTCGCGTAGAGAAAGGCCGAGGGCCCGTGCGAGACGCGGTGCGCGCCACTGCGGCACCGCGGAGCCGCCGACGGAGGCAAGAGGACGTCCGATGAACCCCAAGGTGGATGCGTTTCTGAAACGGCAGGACAAGTGGCGCGCGGCGTTCGAGAAGCTCCGCGAGATCCTCCTCGACAGCGGGCTGACCGAAGAGCTGAAGTGGGGTCAGCCCTGCTACGATCTCGACGGCAAGAACATCGCGCTCATTCACGGCTTCAAGGAGTATTGCGCAATCCTGTTTCACAAGGGCGCGCTGCTCGACGACCCCAAAGGCGTCCTCATTCAACAGACCAAGAACGTGCAAGCGGGCCGGCAAATCCGGTTTACGAGCGTCCAAGAGGTGACCAAGCTCGAAAAGACGGTGAGGGCCTACGTGCGGAAAGCGATCGAGATCGAGCGCGCCGGGCTGAAGGTGCCGTTCAAGAAGACCGAGGACATCGAGCTGCCCGAGGAGTTTGCTTCCGAGCTCGGCGAGAACTCGAAGTTGCGGGCGGCCTTCGCCAGGCTGACGCCGGGTCGGCAGCGAGCGTACATCTTTCATTTCTCGCAACCAAAGCTGTCGAAGACCCGGGCGGCCCGAGTCGAGAAGCACATCCCGAGGATCCTCGAGGGTCTCGGATTGGACGATTAGAGCGCGGTGCTCCGGCGCGACACGGGAGGGGGGCTCCCCTGCACGCCGTCGCATCCGGCGCTACATTCGGATGATGGGCAACCCGGCCAAACGGCGCGCGACCTACGAGGATCTCCTCGCCGTCCCTGGACATCTCCTCGCCGAAATTGTCCACGGCGTGCTCATCACCCAGCCGCGGCCAGCGTCGCTCCATGCCCGC
>Ga0265325_10003386_pt1 | contig 10440 bp, 14 predicted proteins | sample 41420metaG_FD_202090 | JGI IMG/M metagenome (GOLD analysis project Ga0265325, IMG submission 202090) | Rhizosphere microbial communities from Carex aquatilis grown in University of Washington, Seatle, WA, United States - 4-14-20 metaG | ecosystem: Host-associated > Plants > Roots > Rhizosphere...
AGGAGCAAGGCCCGATGCGGCGTAAGGTTCGAATTGGCGCTGAAGCTCGTCGCTCCAGCCGTAGCGTTCGATCACGTTGAATTCCCTTGATCGGAGCCAACATTGGCGCCGACGACGGAATTCCGTGGCTACGGATGTTACGAAGCGGCGCGGCGGAGGGTCGATTTCACAATGACAGACATCGAGACGCCTCCTCTTTTGAGCGCTGCTGTAGCGTTTTTAGTATCGCACGTACTGACAGTCAAGAAGGACTAAGATCTTCTGAACGCACACTCGGTATCGCCAGCCCCGAAGCGAACGACGTTGCTATTTCTCGACGTTAGTCTGGCGACGGCATTTCCATCGCGTCTCCGAACCTAACTTTCGAGGAAGAGGTTTGGACTGAAATCCAAGGCGGTTGTAAAAACCCACCGCCCCGTCATGGGTTTCAGCGAAAAGCACCTTGCCGGGAAACGTTGCAATCACACCTTGGATCAGTGCGCGGGCTATTCCGGAGTGACGCTTGTCGGGTCGTACGGCTAGGTGCTTCACTTCAACGCCGCCGGCGCTGTCTTGATATCCAATCGCTCCCACCAGGCATCCATCCAAAACAGCCGCGATAAGGCCGCATCCGAGCGCCTCGCGGTATCCCTGACGCACCCGAGCCATCTTTTCAGGCGTAGGATATCCGACACTGAGCGACAGTAGATCCCAAAATTCCGAGGGGCCGGCCGACACCACAACCGCCAGAAGCTCACAAGACGCCACGGAGTTCGCCTCAATTTTCCAATGCGACGATGCAGCTCCTTGCGGCACCGCGCAAGAACGTCCGCTTTCGACCCAAAGCGGTCGTTACCGATCTCGCTACGTCGTTTCCCCTGTCTCCGAGGCGTGGCTCACGATCCAAGCGGGCGAGCCGCGAGGCGGGTTGGCGGCAGGCGCGGAGGACGGCGCATGGCGCCACAGACATCGGCGGCGGTCTGTTTCAACGTCATCAGCTATCGCGCGATCTGTTTCTTTAGTGGTCCGAAACCGGTGTCGCGCCCGCTTCGACCGGCAGCGCCTTGGCAAACGGAACGATGACCAGTCCGGCCACGAACAGCGCCGCCAGCAGCCAGAACACGTCCTGGAATGCCATGCTCAGCGACTGCTGCGTGATGTATTGTCCGATCTCGCCCGACACGATCAGCCGCGCATGCACAGCATCCGCCGTATGAGGCGCCACGCGCGCCACCAACACACCCAGCCCGCTCTGGTTGCCGTGCGCCAGCGCCTCGCCGAAGCGTTCGCCATGCGTTCGGCCAAAGTCCTGCAACAGCGTCGTCACCACTGCGATCCCGATCGCACCACCCAGATTGCGCATCAGGTTGAACAGTCCTGAGGCATAGCGCAGCTCGGCCGGCGGCACGCCGTTCAGCGCCATCCCGACCGATGGCACGATGCACAGCAGGATCGAAAAGCCGCGGATCGCCTGCGGCACGAACATCTCCCAAAAACCCCATTGCGGCGTGATGAATGAGAACAGCCAACTCGCGAGAGCGAACAGCGAAAAGCCGAACGACATCACGATGCGCTGGTCGATCAGGGTCGAAAGCCGCGCCGCTAACGGTGCGCCCAGACTCATGAAGATCCCGGTGATGAATACTGTCGTCCCGATATCCAGTGCCGAGAACCCGCGCACCCGCCCGAGAAAGATCGGCGTCATGTACGTCGCGCCATAAAGTCCGATCCCAATGATGATGCTCAGTGCGCTCGCCATCGAGAATGTCGGCCGCCGAAACGGCGTCAGCTTCAAGACTGGCATAGTGGAAAAAAAGCTACGCTCGAAAAACACGAGCGCGCCGACAAATGAAATCCACGCCATCGTGGCGACGGTCTGCTCCTCGAGCCACTGGTGTCGCGGCCCTTCCTCCAGCACGTATTGCAGCGAGCCCAGGAACACCGCCAGCGACATCGCGTGAAGCCAGTCAATCTTCTTCAGCATGCCCAGGTTTGGCTCGTCGACCTTGCCCAGCAAGGGCAACGCGATTGCGATTAACGCTCCCGGCACGATGTTGATGAAGAAGAGCCAGTGCCAGCTCGCAGTATCGGTGATCCATCCGCCGATCGTCGGGCCGAGCGTCGGTGCAAGTGTCGATACCAGTCCCAGGATTGCCGGCACCATAGCCCGCTCCTTGCCGGTGAACAGTGTGAACCCGGTCGCAAATACTGTTGGTACCATCGCGCCACCGACAAAGCCCTGGATTGCGCGGAACAGCGTCATGGATTCAATCGACCACGCCATCCCGCACATCAGGCTGGCGAGCGTGAACGCCACCGCACTGGCAGTGAACAGCCAGCGCGTCGACACCGCTTGGGATATGAATGCCGCCAATGGAATCATCACGATCTCTGCCATCAGGTATGCAGTCTGTACCCAGGCGATTTCGTCGGGGCCGGCGGACAATCCGGCCTGAATGGAGTTCAACGAGGCCGCCACGATCTGGGTGTCCAGCAGGGCCATGAACTGGCCGAAGGCCATGATTCCAATGATCAAAATCTTCCGCCTGTGGCTGTAGCCTTCAATCGGCGAGGGCGCGGGAGCAGAAATTTCGGGAGCGCTCATTTTGACCACTTGAACGATTGTATTACGATCATCATATAACGTTGGATCGAAGGCTTACAACATGCGCTACGCTGAAAATCACAAGGAAGAGACGCACAAGGCGATCCTAAAGGCCGCGGCCGCCAAGCTTCGAGAGCACGGCCCCGACCGCTTGAGCGTCGGCAGCGTTATGCATGCCACCGGCCTCACCCATGGCGGCTTCTACGCTCACTTTAAGTCCAAGGACGCGCTGATGATTGCTGCTCTGCACGATACGTTCGAACGTTCCCGCCGCCGCGTGGTGAAACTGCTCGAGGGCCTGCCCCCCAAACACGCGCTTGCCACCTATATCGACTTCTATGTCGCCGAAACCCACCGCGATCACCCGGAGACTGGCTGCCCTATCACCGCGCTCAACTCTGACACGCCGCGCCAATCGAAGAAATTCAAAGCTGCGTTCGAAGCAGGCATCAAAAGCATCGTCGGTTTGATCGAGCGCCTGATGCGCGAAGCTGGCGTTGCCGATTCCGAACATTTGGCGCCGTCGATCTTCGCCACGATGGCGGGCGCTGTGTCGTTGTCGCGCACCATTTCCGACCAGACACTGTCCGATGAATTTCTCTCGACCACCCGCACCAATATCAAGGCCCGTCTCGGCCTGACCGACGCGGCACTCGCGAGTGAAGAACCAAACTAACTGAGGGTCTTCCGATGTCCTCCGTCACGTTCGAAGAAACGATCACGACGCCCGTTGCTCTCAAGCCAAACCGCGCGTTCCCAAAACGTGCTCTGATGGTGGCGGGCGCGGCGATCGTCCTTGCCGCAGTTGGCGCCTGGTGGATCGCCACGCCGGCTTCGAGCGTTAGCACCGACGACGCCTACCTGAAGGCAGACTCCACCATCGTTGCGCCGAAGGTTCACGGCCTCGTTGCCGGGGTGCTGGTGCGCGACAACCAGGCCGTGCGCGCCGGTCAACCGCTGATCCGCATCGATGATGATGACTATCGCCAGGCCATCACCGCGGCCGAGGCCGACGTGCAGACCGCGCAGGCTGCGCTCAACCAATTCGCCGCCCAACGTAGCCTCGCCGTCGCCAACGCAGCCGCAGCTTCCGCGTCCATCCGAGCGGCCGACGCAGAGAGGGTCCGCGCCGCCGCAGACAATGTCCGCTTCGGCAAGCTCGCCGCGACCGGAGATATCTCGCGCAGCCAAGGCGACTCGGCCCGCGCCGCAGCGCTCAGCGCCGCCGCAGACGCTGACAAGATGCGCGCCGCCTACGCCGCGGCAAATCAGCAAGTAGCGGTCGTCGATCAAACCCGCGGCCAGCTTCTCGCCGCACTCGCCCGCGCCAACGCGACGCTCATCCTTGCGCGCCAGAACGAGACCCACACCGTCGTCCGCGCTCCGGTCGACGGGATCATTGGCGACCGCCAAGTCCAGATCGGAGAATACGTCCAGCCCGGAACGCAGCTCCTTACCGTAGTGCCGATGCACACCCTGTACGTCGTCGCCAATTTTAAGGAGACCCAGACCGCGCGCATGCTAATCGGCCAGAACGCGCACATCACCATCGATGCGCTGAACGGCAAAACGCTGACGGGCGAGGTTGAAAGCTTCGCTCCCGGCTCCGGCAGTGAGTTCTCTTTGCTGCCGTTCGAGCCCGCCACCGGCAACTTCACCCGCATAGTACAACGAGTTCCTGTGCGCATCAGGCTCGACACCAACCAGCCCGACGTTGAGCGCCTGCGTCCTGGCCTTTCCGCCGACGTCCGCGTCGACCTGCGCTAGCGGAGATGTCCATGTCGAACGACTCAGCTCTCATCATCGGTGGTGGCCCCGGAATCAGCGCCAGTTGCACCCGGCTGTTTGGGAAAAACGGGATGCGCGTGGCGATTGCCGCGCGTACGCCCGACAAACCCGTGCTGCTTAAGCTGAAGGAAGATCACGGCGTCCATCTCTACGCGGCAGATGCCGCCGATCCTGCCGACATGGACGGACTGTTCGCTGATGTTGTGCGCGATCTGGGTGCGCTGACACTGGTGGTGCACAACATCGACGGACGCGTTCCTGCCATCTTCCGCAAGTCGATTACCGAGGCTGATCCGCAGGCCGCGTTCGAGACGCTACGCAATGCCACGCACAGCGCCTTCCTCACCGGCCAGCACGCCGCGCGCCTGATGCTGAAGAACACGCCGGATGCCAACGGCGCGAAAGGCACGATCATCTTTACGAACGCCAGCGCCGGCATCAAAGGCTTCCCCAACAGCGGCGCCTTCGCAATGGCGTGCCAGGCGAAGCGCGGCCTCGCCGAAAGCATGGCGCGTGAACTCATGCCGCAAGGCATCCATGTCGCCAACGTGCCGATCGACGCCGCCATCGGCTGGACCCAGGAAGACGGCACGCGCCGGCATCGCCTCGCAGGCGCCGCGAAAGACGACAACATGGCCGACCCCGATCGCATCGCCGAAGTCTATCTCCAGCTCCATCGCCAGCACCGCAGCACCTGGGCCTTCGAAATCGCCTTGCGCCCCTGGCTAGAGAACTGGTGATTTGAACGCGTTTAACTTACTGCTCGATGGGACGTTCTGTAAGTCAGCAACGCGACATCTCACTACACCGATTTCAGTTCGCGCGGGGCGAGGCTCAGCCTCCGGGCGCCAACGACAGAGCCAAAGATGTGGGGGTATTGGTGATTGCGCTCAAGAGCCTCTCGGCCAGAGTTACGCGCTTCTTCAGATTGCTGGAAGGCATGGACGACCCGATAGGCAGCCACGTTTCCTTCCTCGAAGGGCGCATCGATAAGCTTGAATGGGATCTGCATCGCCTAAGGACGGATCAGCAACCAAATTTCGGCAGCGGTGCACCAGACAAGGATTAAACTGCGAACTGGAAATTGGTAGCGGAGAGGGCCTGGATGTCTGCTTTCGACCCAAAGCGGACATTCAGAAACGCACCAATTTCCACATGCAGCACATAATTGAAGAACGATGGATGCGTCGCAACGGCGGTGCTTGCAGCGAGAGGAGCAGGATTTGAAGTTCTACGGGGCCAAAATGCGGGCAAATCTGTTACGAGACTAATGACTCGACATCCGACGGGACGTGGCTGTTTTCTGTATGCGGGTGCATATCGAATAGATGTATGGGCGACAAATTCAATCCATTTCGACCTAGGCGGGCCGCCGCTCGGGTCAGCTCTTCGGGCGCAGCGGGCCCATGAAATCGCGTTTGCCCAGGGGCACCCCCTGGCTGCGCAGGATGTCGTAGGCCGTGGCGGCGTGGAAGAAGAAGTTCGGCAGCGAGAGGGAAAGCAGGAATCCCTGCGCCGTGAACAGCATCTTCATGTCGCTGATCTGGAACACCACGTCACGGCCCTCCAGGTCGTTCACCTCGGCCGCCGTCAGCTTGCCGAGCAAACGGCGGGCGTCGGCCACGCGCTTTTGCAGGACGGCATAGTCGTCGGGCGGCAGGTTCATCGGCGGCACGAACGCGCCGGCCTTCACCGCCTCGATGGCGCCGATCGAATGGTGCGCTACCAATTGCACCTGGAAGCGCAGCGGCAGCATGTCGCCATAGAGGCGGGCCTCGACCAGGGTCTCCGGATCGATGTTGTTCTCGTGGCAGTGGGCGAGGCCCCGGTCGAGGAAGCCGGCGACGCCGGCTAGGGTCTGCTGGAACCCCGCCACCGTCGCGTCATAGAGGGAAATGGCCATAGGTCGTCTCTCCCACGAAATAGTGATCCCTGTTGGTGTCTGCCTGCCCGGCTTAGACAACGCTGGGAAACCTTCACCTTAGGTTGCCGGGCGCAATGCGCACTAGCTGCAATGGCCGGTTCCCAGACAATAGCTGCGTCGCAATCGCGACGAGCCTACACGGATGCGATGGCTACGTAGAAAGAATTTGGTATTACGCCGTCGCCAAGTGGCGCGACCAATATCTCAGTCGCGGTATTTGTCTTTCCTTCGAACGCTATGTGAGCTGTAGCCTTTACCGGCTTGGCACTCCTTCTGACCATGTCGAAACCGAGCCGCCAGCGCGTTGCAATCGCGTCCGGGATGCCTTCGTCCAGCCATCGACCCGCCCTGGAACCGAAAATGCTTTCGACCGTCGAGCCTGCGAGGCTGACGAAATAGTCCTGACGGCGGTCGGGCTTTTCGCGCAATTCGACGATGCCGATTGAAGGTAGAAACCGGCGCATGTCCACCAAACTCACATCTGCGAGTTGGGGCATGACCCGTCCGTTTCTCAGTCCGTTCCAGTATTCGTAGGCCGCGTCGACTGGCTCCGACACAAACTTCATCACAGAGTCGAAATTGATCGGCGGAAGACTGAATTCGTCTTCAGGTAGCTTTGGATTGTTGCCAGGCGGCATGGCACCTCGCTTGTCGTCTTCCTCGAGATTGCTTGCGGTACGCGCTCAATGACGAGATTAGCAAAGCGGCGACGAACCTCATACCGGCCAACTATGTTGACAAATCGTCATCAAGGGCCTCTTTGGCTGCGAGCGGAACTCCACTTGACCTGTCTGCAACTGAGGGAGGAGGCTTCCTGGCGCAACACATGAGCGGGAGACGCCAAGATGGATACCCGCGGCATTATATTCTGGCTGATAATCGGAGGCGTCGCAGGTTGGCTCGCGGGGTCATTCGTGAAGGGAGGCGGATTCGGCCTGATTGGGGATATCGTAGTGGGTATTATCGGTGCGTTCATCGGTGGTTGGCTTGCCGGCGCTCTGGGGATCAGTATCGGCTCTGGCCTGATCGCGTCACTCGTCACAGCAACCCTGGGTGCCGTTCTGCTTATCGTCATCCTGAGAATGGTTCGACGCGCTTAGTCTCGGGCGACTGGAGCGGAGAGAAGCCCGGTGACGTACAGCACAAGTGGGTACAAGGAGCGAGCTGTCGAGTGCGCTCGCTTAGCTAGCCTGACGGACGACGAAATGTTGCGAGCCGAGCTTCTAAAATTGCGGCAAACCTATCTCAAGATTGCCGAGCGGCTCGCGGCAAACGGCTTCGAGGAGCTTCCGAAGGCCAACTGATGGCGAGGCTCGATAGTTCTCTTTCTAGCTTCCCGACATGAGCGTAGAGTCTCACACATGAACGCCAGAAATCACAGAGGTGTGGCCTATACCATTGTGAAGCTTGATGCCGAACATTGGGACTGGAAGATCAGCCCGCCCCGTTCGTTGCACGGTCTGAGATCAGTCTCTGGAACCACGCATGGTTCAATTTATGATGCGGTGGAAACGATCAAGGCTCGGATCGACGCCCAGATAGATTATCGGTTTCTGCAAATGGACGGTCCGCACGGATTACTTACGGACTCCAAATCTAGGCATGAGCCGAGAAGTCGATAGTGCTTTCAAATTCGCGGCGGGAGAGGAGGGCCGCCGCTCGCGAATGAATCAATCATTTGCCAGTATTTCTCCAATGTCCCTGACTCAAATTCTCATGGATAGTGCGCCACTGGCCGTCAATTAATTTTAGCACCGATGCTCCTCGTCCGCGACCAGCGGCAGCTTTTCCATCAATTTCGCCCTGCCACTGGAAGCGGAATATGCAGACGGCGGTGTCATTTGTTTCAACGAGCCAAGTTACTTCTCGCGTCTCGTAGGTGTCGTTTCGGATCGTCTCAAAGTTTTGTTGCAGAGCCTGAGCGATAGCGGTCTTTCCGAACATTGCTGAGCCATTGCTCCAAAAGTACACCGCATCATCGGCGATAAGCTCAAGGGTTCCTTCCAAATCCTTCGCGTTCATCCGCCTGACGAGCTCGCGCTTGTACTCCGCTGGAGATTGCACGGTGAGTTTCCTTGGTCCGCTAAAGTGTTGACGCGATCGTTGTTCTTCTAGCTCATTCTGGACCCACGCCAAAGACCGCGTTCGACCCAAACCGGGCATTCGAAAGCCTGATCCAAGTGTGAAGCCGCGCTCGGCTTGGGAATTTGGCCACGAAAGGCTGCACAGTCCTATCGCAGAGGGCGCGGTAAGTGCGATACGATGCGTGGATGACTACCAATCCGTTCGTCGTACTTTCGTATGTAGGCGGCCCTGCGTTGCTAACCAACGCGACCAGTCTCTTTATTCTCTCAACCAGCAACCGCTTTGCGCGAGCCATTGATCGGGCCCGGGTGCTTGCTGATCGTTCTGACAAAGGGAACGACATTCTCGAAGAGTTGAGAAACGCGCACAGACGGGTCGATCTCATTGTTCGCGCATTGACCAGCTTCTATTTGGCGGCCGCAATGTTCGCGCTTGGGACACTCGCGACGATCGCTGGCGCGGCAGTCGCCGAAGTCCAGAACGCCCCTATTCTCACTGTCGTAATTGCAGGCGCGGCAATTGTCGGGATCGCGGGATTTGTCGCGTTCATGGTGGGTGCGATCAGCTTAGTTTTCGAGGCGCGAATAACCGCCAGGATGATTGCGTTCGAGGCTCGATCGGCATTCGCGCGCGCGCGACAGAACGAATGATGGATATGTTCGCGTGCCGCGCGAGCCGGATATTCGTATTTGCAAGAAGACTTGGCGACCACTTCGCAGAACTCATACGATCAGCGAACGCGCCGACGTGATGGAAAGGCAGCGTGCTTCATTCGGCTCGATTCCCAATCCGGTCAAAAGGACGGTGAGCACGTTGATCGAAAGTGCTCTGGCCTCATCTGGCGTGGCTTTTTTAGCCATGATCGAAGTGAGCAGCTTTTGTGTCACACCGATGACACAGACCTCGCCGGTTACGGCGTTGCTCAACGAGAATCTTTTCAATTCAATCCCCAACTCAACGTCTGTGCGAAGGCCGGCGTCGAGCGGGTGCCCTACACCAATGCTCTTCGCGCGCACGCGGGCGAAGGATTTCGCAGCCTGCCTGTCTAGGAGTGCAAACTGAACGAAACTGCAAATTCCTTGCGCAAGACGCAAAGCCGGATCGGTTACATCCCGATTGACGGCGGCGATATTGACTTCGACTCCGATGCGAATCTTCATTGCGACAGCCGACGCAAACTCACCCTTGTCCGCAAAGTGATTGAAGAAACTACCCTTGGCTACCCCAGCCTGTTGAACTATGTCGTCGATGGAAATGGTGTCGACGGCGCGCTCAGCAAATAGTTTCAAGCCGGCGTCGAATAGTGCGGCACGGGTTTTGAGGCGGCGCGTTTCTTGATGAATGGTTAGTTTGTTGCTCATTGACTGCCTCATATTTCATCGAGCCACACGCGGCTGTTACCGACGCACGCGGGGGAAACAATTTCAGCGATCGGAACTGGGACGTTGCACATATTCTCTCGCGCAGCAGGCGCGTCGGTTCGTCCATTTCGCGTTGCAAATTCTGCCGCAGCGCGTTGGTCACAGAGAGCCCGCTTGACCCGCCGGTGCAGTTGGAATGGTCGTCGCACTTTGCAGAGGATGGCTTGAAACAAGTTCACTATTGCATCGACCATCCGTGGCTTACGATCAGCGATTGGCCAGTGAGGGCATTCGAGGGAAAGGCCGCAAACAGCAGTGCCACTTCGGCCACATCCTCGAGTGAGGTGAACTGGCCGTCCACAGTCTCACCCAACATCACCTTCCGGATCACGTCCTCTTCGCTGATTCCCAGCGCCAGCGCTTGTTCAGGAATCTGCTTGTCGACCAGCGGTGTGCGAACGAATCCCGGGCAGATCACATTGGCGCGAACTCCGTTTCTCCCGCCCTCCTTGGCGACCGTCTTTGCAAGGCCAATCAAGCCATGCTTGGCCGTCACATAGGCCGATTTTAGAGCCGACGCTTCCTTTGAGTGCACAGACCCCATGTAAATGATGCTGCCGCCCTTCGTCTGTCTTTTCATGTGCCGGAGACAGGCGCGCGACGTGAGGAATGCCCCATCGAGGTGGATGGCCAACATC
>Ga0265325_10003389_pt1 | contig 10428 bp, 7 predicted proteins | sample 41420metaG_FD_202090 | JGI IMG/M metagenome (GOLD analysis project Ga0265325, IMG submission 202090) | Rhizosphere microbial communities from Carex aquatilis grown in University of Washington, Seatle, WA, United States - 4-14-20 metaG | ecosystem: Host-associated > Plants > Roots > Rhizosphere >...
GAATTCAGCGCGACATGCAGGAACTTGCGGACCGCGAGGAAGACCTGGAGCTCCTGTTCGCCGTAAGCCCGACGCCCCTGATGTTGATCGACAGCGGCAATCTGACGATTCTGCACGCGAATCAGGCAGCAATGGACATGATGGGGATGGCCATCGAAGATCTGACTGCACGCAACCTGGCGGACCATCTGGCCGGAGATTCGGCCGCCAAGCAGAACTTTCTCCAGAAGATCACCAGTGGCGAAGGCTCCAACGGCAACGAAATCCTCCTCCGCGACTCACGCAATGCCCTCATCGACGCGTCAGTTTCCGTGCGTGCCATCCACTTCTCCAACCAGGCGGTATTGGTGCTCGGCATTACAAACATTACCGACCAGAAGCAGCGGGCGGCCCAGCTGGAGGAGATTGCCCATCACGATGCGCTGACGCAACTTCCCAACCGTCTGCTGCTTCGCGACCGTTTGCGGCAGGCGATTGCACAGAACCAGCGCTCCGGTACCCAGCTTGCGGTCTGCTATCTTGACCTCGACGGGTTCAAGGAGGTCAATGACGAGTTTGGGCACCAGGCCGGCGACAGCGTGCTGGTTGAGGTGGCCAACAGGCTCGAGTCGTGTGTGCGGGGCGGCGATACCGTGGCACGCCTCGGTGGGGATGAATTCATCGTCCTGCTCCTGGGACTGGCCAGCGAGGACGAGTACCGATCAGCCATGGAACGGCTTCTGAAGACGATTGCCCGGCCCTATCGGCTCGACGGCGGCAAACATGCCAACATCTCTGTAAGCGTCGGCGTGACCGTCTTTCCGAACGACCTGGTCGATCCTGATGCCCTGGTGCGCCACGCCGACCACGCCATGTACGCGGCGAAACAAGCGGGGAGAAATTGTTACCAGAGGTTCGATCCGGCGCTTCGATGAAGCCGGCGGCGTTGGCGATTGTCAGCCAAACATTCTGCAGCCCAAGTACGACGGATTAGTTACGTTGTGAATAGTTCTGGTGCCGGAGTGGGCGCCTGACCTGTTCGAGCTTTGGCCAACGGCTAGCCAATTCCTTCCGCAGCATTTGTTGTCTGCCGACAACCGTATGGGTCAGTTGGTTGGCCAATGCCACCGTTGGCGGTATGAGAATCGGGCGACGGGTGGCGCACCGATTGCCGGCGCTGAGTCAGGACGCAGCTCGAACATTCGCTGTCTGCGTGGGTGAGGGACGGCACTCGACGCGGAACTGCGGCTGAGCTTTCCCCAGTATAGGTAGTCCGTTCAATTTCCGAGCTGGCAAGGCCAGCACATTTGTACGGCAGATTGGAACGGAATGTCGTCGCGGTCGAGTACGCACCGCGCGCGGTTACCCCATAAGTCAGGCTAATTGTCGCCGGCCAACTGACTATGGCTGGCGGCTGGTTGCGTCCGATCGAACTGCGCAAGAATCCAAGAAGGAAATCGGGCCCGGCTGGGTCACCTCTGGGTTTATTGTGAAACTACTATTGATTAATATTGACAACACACTATTATATGAACATCGCTTTCGCATTGAGAGGTGTTCGCCGTGAAGATCAGCGAGCAGGAAAAGGTCCAGACGCGGGCGCGGATTCTCGAAGCCGCCGTCGATGTCATTACCGAAAGAGGTTTCAAGTCGGCCTCGATGCGCGAGATCGCCCAGCGGGCGAAAGTGGGCGACGCCACTATCTACAACTACTTTCCCGCCAAAGAAAAGCTGCTCTACGGCTATTGCGAGGATGTGCAGCGCCGGGTGATGGCGACTCTGCGCGGCATCGACAAGTTTCACGAATACTCGCTGGGCGAGCAACTGCAGCAACTGGTCGATGCCGAGTTGCAAACATGGTTGCCGGCGCGCGAGTTCCTCCAGGAAGTCTTCCGGCTGACCTTCTACTCGCCGGTCGCTGCCTACGAGCATCTCGACGAAGCGCGCCGGCTAAACGTGAGCATGGTCGTCGATCTGCTCGACGCCGCCATCGAGGCCGGCGAAATTCCAGACCAGCCCTACCGCGAGCTGCTGCCGCGATTGTTCTGGGACTACCAGACCGGCGTCCTGGCTTATTGGCTGAAGGATGATTCCGATGGATTCGCCGAAACGACGCAGTTAGTCGATCGCAGCATGGAGATCATTACCGGAGTGCTGCACATGGGGCTCCTGGGCAAGGCGGTGGACTTGATGTCCTTCGTCTTTCGCACCCATGTCATGAATCATCTCGATCGCTTCAATGCACTGCGCAAGACTTTCAGCGAAGGCAAGCGCCGTTTCATGGCCGGGGTCGACGATGCCGCACGTTCCTGAGGGCGCGCTGGCGCGGGCGCGGATCGCCGGGGCAACCGCCGTCAAGCTCGGCGTCGGCCAACTGAGCCATCGCGCCAAGCGCCCATTCCTCTCCAAGGCCGCACATGAGGCTGACCGCCAGGCGTTGGAAGATAGGCAAGCCCGGCTGCTGTTCGATACGCTCTCGCAACTGCGCGGCACGGCACTCAAAGTGGCGCAGATGTTGTGCATGGAAGCCGAACTGCTGCCGGAAGCGTATCGTCGCGAATTGGCAAAGTCCTGCCACCGGGTGCCGCCCCTGAACCGCGTGCTGGTGCGCAAGGCGCTGGTCGAAGAATTCGGCCAGCCTCCCGAAACGCTGTTCGCCGAGTTCGACGCCGAAGCCTTTGCCGCCGCCAGCCTGGGCCAGGTGCATGCCGCGACGTTGCATGACGGCCGGCGTGTTGCGGTCAAGATCCAGTATCCCGGCATCCATGTCGCCATCGACAGCGATGTTGCGCTGATGCGGCAGTTCGCTCGCGGCCTGCCCAATTCACGGGTGGCGCTGCAATCCCTGGAAGAAATCCACGCGCGCCTGCGCGAGGAAGTGGACTATCGGCAGGAAGCCGCCAACACGACGTGGTTTCGCCAGCAACTCGGCGCGGGCCCGATACGCGTGCCGGCGGTGATTGCGGAGTGCAGCGGCATGCGCGTGCTTACCACCGACTATGCTGAAGGCCTGCATCTGGAAGACTGGCTGAAGACAGAGCCGACGCAGGCCGCGCGCGACCTGGCGGCGCAAAGGCTCTACGACCTGTTCGCCCATTCCGCGCTGAACTTGCGCCGCCTGCATGCCGACCCGAATCCCGGCAACACCCTGTTTGCGGCCGACAGTTCGATTACGCTCATCGACTTCGGCTGCGTCAAGGACCTGTCGTCCGGGTTCATCGAGATGCTGCCCCGGGTGCTCAAGGCCTATCTCGACGACGACCCGCTCGCCTTGTTCGATGCTTACGAGAAACTCGGCATGCTGCAAGGCATGGACGCGGCGCGTTCGTACGAAAACATCCTGCGACCTTTCGGCCGCTGGCTGGTGGAGCCGTTGCGCGACAAGTTCTTCGATTTCGGCGCCAACGCCGACTATACGGCGCGCGGCAAGGACGTGATCCAGGGCTTGCAGCGCATCAAGGGACTCCACCGCCTGGCGGACGAATTCATCTTCTTCGATCGCACGATCTACGGCCTGTGCAAGGTGTTCGAGCGCATGGGCGCGCGCGTGCGCTTGCGTCATCACTGGATGGGAGATTGCGCATGAGGCACTGGATAGGACCCTGGTTGATGGGCGTCGCCGTCATCCACACCGGATTTGCCGTCGTGGCATTTGGCAGTGTGTTGCGGGAGATCGCCGCACGCGGCGTATTCGATACCGTGGGCTCCGATCCCATGGTCGGCGCGGTGGCCTGGTTCGTCCTGTTCGGCGCGGTGCTCTTCGTCTGCGGGCTCGCCGTCGCCACGCTCGATCGGGTAACGGGTGGCGAACTGCCCAAGCCGCTGGGCTGGAGCCTGCTGGCTCTGGCGACTACGGGCGTGGTGTTGATGCCGGCTTCGGGATTCTGGCTGGCGTTTCCGCCAGCCATCGCCGTGCTGACCCGAAAGGACTGGTAGGGCTGCCAAAGGAGTCGTACCGCGACGACACACTTTGGCGGTGGAGTGCGATCCCACTGCCGCTCGACAAGAGATCGCGTTGAACGATCGCTTCGCGATCTGACGAACGCACACTCTGTGCCAAACTCGGTCAGTTGATCTTTCCTGAAGCCGCCGTTCAGCCAAACTCCACGGCCGCCATCGGCTATGGTGCCAGAAAGCGGCCGCACATGGCCGAGTGACGCTGGAGGCGTGCGGCCGCCACAATTGCCGTTAGATCTCGGTTTGCTCGGAAATCTCGAGAGCGTTATCCACCTCAATTCCAAGGTACCGGACCGTGCTCTCCAGTGTGGAATGACCCAGGAGAAGCTGGGCGGCTCGCAGGTTCTTGGTTCGCTTGTAGATGAGCGTCGCTTTCGTCCTTCTCATGGTATGGGTGCCATAGGCCGTCGGGTCGAGCCCCACAGGAGCGACCCACTGATCTACGATCCTGGCGTACTGCCGAGTCGAAACATGAGGCGAACCCCCGAGGCGGCTCGGGAACAGGTACTGGTCGGACTTCAAATGCGCCGCTTCGATCCACGCCGAGACCGCCGACCTGGTTGGCTCGGTCAATTCAAACTGAACTGGCCGTTGTGTCTTTCGCTGCACGACCATGGCCCGAGCCATGATCTGATTTCCATGCGCAACGTCCCGGACACGCAGATTGACAAGGTCGCAGCCGCGCAAGTTGCTGTCGGTCGCAAGATTGAACATGGCCAGCGATCGGACCTGATGGGCGTTCTGCAAGTGAATTCGGATGGCCCAGATGTCCTTCGGCTTGAGCGGTGGCTTCTGACCGACCAGCTTGCCTTTGTTCCAGGGTTCCCGGTGTTGATTGGATTCCATGACAGACTCCTTCGTTGTTGATCGGAGTCTGATTTTTCTCGCTCGCGGCCAACGGCGGCTTACTGGCGCAAAGATCTACTCAACCAATCGGCCATCAACGGCCATACACATCAGGTCGACATTGATCGTCTGAGGGGCTGGAGTACACAGAGAACCGGCCGTACCCCAAGAAATTGAATGGCACGCGCAAGTCTTCGGGAGTTTCACTATGCTCTGCATCTGGTCAGCGTGATGGAACGGAGTGATGCCCCTATGCCTACCGAGGCTTCCAAGAAGGAGCAGAACAGTGAAGACCTGGGGAATCGTCTGGACAGTGGCCGAAGCGCGCCCAGCCATCTCGCGCTCATCGGGCGAGCCGAAGCGTTCCCGGGGCCTAAGGGCTGCTGGTCGACATCGGCCGGTGCTGAGGCGGTGGGCTCCGTTAGCGCTCGATCGCAGAGAAGTGCATGGTATGTGTCTCGTCGGGTAGCGACGTACGTGATGACCGTCTGCATACTCCGAAGCAGTGTGGTATTTTCTCCAGTCCGATTACGGCATCCGAACCATGCGCGCCATTTCGAACACCACGAATATTGCCGATCCCTACCGGGCTGGCATTGCGCTGGGCGAGTTCTTGGCGCCATTTTCCCCGGAGGTTGTGTTCCTTTTCTCTTCGGTGCATTACTCGGTGCCGGAGCTTCTGGAAGGGCTCCATGATGCGCTGGAGCGCAACGATGTCATCGTTGTCGGCAACAGCGGCGACGGACTCTACGAGACAGCCGGGCCTGCCGATCAGGGCGCCGCGGTTCTTGCGCTGAACTCGGACGGGCGAGTTCGCTGGCGCCTGGAGCGCATCGACGGGGTCCAGGAGAATCTTCAGGACAAGATGCGGCGCTTGATGTCCAGACTGACGAGCGAGGGCGAGAGGCCGTGCCTGGGCTATCTGGTTTCCGACTTTCGGGCGAATGCCAGCGACATCGAGAAGGTCTTGTTCGACATCGTAGATTTCCCGGTCGTTGGCGGCTTTGCTGCCGACGACCATCAGATGGTGAAATGCTATCTCTACGCCAACCGCGAGGTTGTCAGCGACGCACTTGTCGTGCTGGCGGCCTACGGGGAGGTGCGTTTCTCAATCGCGGTAGGGAATTCCCAGCAACCGGTCGGTACTGGCGGCCGGATTGAAGTCGCTGCAGGCACTCAGATCGACCGCATTGACGGGCTCAGCGCCAAGGATTTCATCGAGCGCGAAATCGGCAAGTCGGTACTGCAGACGGACAGAGGAATACTTTGCTTTTCCGTTCACGATCCCGAAGTGGAGGATGAGAAGCGACTGCGCTCAATCGTTCCGGATTTCGCGAAGAGACACGGATCCATCGGCCTGTTCGGCGGCATTTCGATTGGTTATCAGGTGCGGGTTTGCCAGGCGCGTCCGGAGGATCTGACAGCGGAGGTCTATGCCATCGCCGACGCGGAGTGTGCCAGCGGCAAGCCGCTGGTGGCGGCATTGGTAATCAGTTGTTCCGGACGAAAAGCGCTGCTCGGCGGGCACGTCGAGCACGAGGTTGGCGCGCTGACCAAGGCCTTTCCTCCAGGCGTGCCCTTGGCCGGCTTCTCGTCGTTCGGGGAAATCGCGCCGTTGCGACGAGGCAGCGCCTATACCCATAATCTGTTTCACAACATGACCTACGTGCTGCTGCTGCTTGAGTAGTAATGCGATGAATACGCGCTTTCTCAGTCTGATCAGCGATCCGCCGCCGGGTTTTGTCAGCGGCGACATCGGCAAGCGCCAGTTGCTATCCGGAACCGTGGTTCTTCTTGCGCCAGACTGCGACGCGGCCTATGCGCTACTGGCGGACTTTCAGACCCGGGTCGAAGGTGTTGTCGTCACCCTTGGCGCACCCGGACTCACGCGCATCGGCTCGCTGCTCTGGCATGTCAGCCTGTCCCGCGAATCACTGACTCATGACCGCGGATTGTTGGACCTGGCGCTGGACGCGATCAGGGAGTCCAGCGCGCTTCGCAATCAGATGGTGGTCGCCAAACGGGCCGAGAGCCGACTTCAGTCCGAACTTGAGGTTCGCTTGCAAGACTATTTGCGCGTGACCGGCTCGCTCCAGGAGCAGGTGGCCGAACTGGCGCGCTACCGTGATCATCTCGAACATCAAAAGGATCTGCTTCAATCCGTCGTTGAACACACGCCAATCCGGGTGTTCTGGAAGGATATCGAGTTGCGTTACCTGGGCTGCAATAGCCTGTTCGCGCACGATGCCGGTCTGGACCGACCCGACGAGTTGATCGGCAGGAACGACTTTGAGCTGGCTTGGCGCGACCAAGCCGCGCTTTATCAGGCGGATGACCGCGCGGTAATGGCGTCGGGAATACCAAAGCTGGATTTTGAAGAGCCGCAGACGACGCCAGATGGCCGCACGATCTGGCTAAGCACTTCGAAGGTGCCGCTGCTGGGGAAGGACCGGCAGGTGATCGGCATTCTCGGAATTTATGCCGACGTCACGCAGCGCAAGCAGGATGCCGATGAACTCGATCGCTATCGTCAGCACTTGGAACAGATGATCGAAGATCGCACGGGGGAAATGCTGCAGGCACGGGATGCCGCCGAGACGGCAAACAGGGCAAAGAGCACCTTCCTTGCCAACATGAGCCACGAGTTGCGTACGCCGCTGAATGCAATTCTTGGTTTCTCGCAAATGTTGCGCCGTAACCCAGAGCTGTCCGACGGCCAAGCCAATGCTCTCGATATCATCAATCGCAGCGGCGAACACCTGTTGGCCCTGATCAACGACGTGCTGGAAGTGGCGACGATCGAGGCCGGGCGTCTGCGACTGGACGTTGCCCCCTTCGACCTTGGCGGCATGGTCCGCGAGGTTGCCGACATGATGTGGTTACGTGCCAGGAAGAAGGGCCTGCAACTGCTACTCGACCAGGCACCGGAATTTCCGCGCCGTATCCGAGGTGATGAAATGCGGCTGCGGCAGATTCTGGTCAATCTGGTCGGCAATGCGGTCAAATTCACTAAGAGCGGCAGCGTGACCATCCGCCTGCGCATGAATGAGGATACCCCGCCGCAACTATTGATCGAAGTCGAAGACAGCGGCCCCGGCATTAGCGTCGAAGACCAGCAGCGCATCTTTATGCCGTTCCTGCAATTGGCGGAAGGCGCTGGGCAGAAGGGCACAGGCCTGGGTCTCACAATCACCCGCCAGTTTGTCGAGTTGATGGGCGGCAGCATCTCCGTCGACAGCACCCTGGGCAAGGGTTCTGTCTTTCGGATCGAGTTGCCCGTCGAACTAGCCAGCACCGCCGATATGCCGGCAGCTAAGGCGCTAGAAGCTGGCGAGGTCGTAGGTTTGGCTCCGGGACAACGCGCTTATCGCGTCCTGATTGCCGAGGATCAGCGTGAGAACCAACTGCTGCTCAGCGGGCTGATGAACGGCATCGGGCTGGAAGCGAGGGCGGCGGAAAACGGCAAGCAGTGTGTGGAACTGTTCCAGAATTGGCATCCAGACCTGATCTGGATGGATCGACGGATGCCACTCATGGACGGCGTCGAGGCCACCCGGTGCATCCGCGAGTTGTCCGGCGGTCGCCAGGTGAAGATCGTCGCCGTGACGGCTTCAGCGCTTAGGGAACAGCAGCAGGAAATGCTCGCCGCCGGTGTGGACGATGTTGTGAGCAAGCCCTACCGCTTCGGCGAGATCTATGATTGCCTTGCGCGGCAGTTGGGGCTGAAATACGTCTACCGTTCCGACACTGCCGGAGCACAGGATACCCCCGTAACGCTTATCCGTATCCTCATCGTGGACGATGACCCCAATGGCCGATTTCTAACCAAAGAGCTACTCAGCGAGTCGAACTTCATGCTGCGTGAAGCCGCCAGTGGGCCCGAGGCGCTTCATATTTTTGAGCAGTGGCGACCGCATCTGATTCTGATGGATGTGCGCATGCCGGGCATGGACGGCTTGGAGACAACGCGTCGCATCCGTGCTCTGCCCGGCGGGAACGAGGTCCTCATTGTTGCACTGACCGCCGGCGCACTCGATGAGCAGTGCGCGGAGTTCATCGCCACCGGCTGCAATGAGGTAGCTATCAAGCCAGTCGACCTGAACGAGGTGCGCAATCTCCTGGCACATCGCCTTGGCAATACCGGCCCGTTCGCCACGGCGGAAAGCGGAAGCCTCGAGCCCTTGGCTGCACCCCCAAAAGCGGAACTTCAGACCCTGCACGAACTTGCGCGGCAGGGCAATATGCGCGACATACGACACTACGCGGACCGCGTTGCTGCGATCGATCCGCGCTATCAAGATTTCGCCGCGCACTTGCGCCGGCTGGCAACTGACTTCCAGTCGAAGGCTATCTTAGCCTTGGCCAAAGAGCACTTGCGTGACACCGCAGACTGACGTCGCCACCAGTATCGGAACGATCCGTGACCTTGACGCGATGATATCGGAGCAGGCCGAGCGAGACCTGCGCTGGTGAACCGGCTACCTTGATCATGGTCAAGACACATCCGCTGCCATTCGCACTTGCGCGGCCAGGCTGCCGGACAAGGCCATCTTGCGTTGCCGGTGCAGTCTCGAGTTTTCGGCGTGGCTGCGCGGATTTGGCTGCGGCGCTTCCTTGCCGGGGCCGAATTCATAGACCGGCCGCATGGGGCCGTTGCGCCCCCGGCGCCAGTCGGCGATGTGAATCTTCCGTTGTGCAACCAACGCCTCAAGATAGCCCGAGTTCTTCACGGTATTCGGCGATAGCGCGGCGATCTTCGCCGCCTGCCGGTAGTCGATAGGGCCGAAGTCCCTGACGGCATCGAAGAGGCGCCCCATACCTGGCGCAGCCCGGTTCTCTATCGTAATCCTCGGCCGCTTGCAGTCTTCACCTCGCCCGACGCTGTAGAGCGGCGTAGTAAAGGCGCCGGAAGCGTTGCGCCGCCAGCCAGAGATAAAGATTGCCATTTCCTGCCGCAGGGTCTTGAGGTACCCACCACCCGACAACGTCGTGAGCGCAACAAACGCCCGCTCGCCAATCTCTTCTTTCGACAATCCCGGCGCGCGGCGCAAAGCGTTGAGGATGCGCCCCTTCGCTCGACTACTGTTTGAAACTGGAATAGGGTTCATCGATCGTTTGGGATTTCCGCAATCGTCGGCAGGAAACGTCTCTATCTTCACGATGCTTCGTCACTTGCGCCGATCCGGTCTAGACTTGCCAGCACTTCCATGCTCGCTGCTTCCATATCGCTGATGGCAGCGAAGGCCTGATCGTATGCACCGTCGGTATGTGCTTGCATCGCCGCGATTCCCGCCGTGTGGAAACGCTGATGCGGGCTTTCCATTTCTCGGTACCCGGGCAACTTCGAGTACTGTGCCTTCCCTTCGCCCTCGTAGTACCACTTGCCGAGGCGACAGTGCGTGTGATCGGCAAAATCACCAGTCTTCTTTTCCGACTGGCACATGAAGACTTTGTAGATCTCGAACTTGTAGACCAAGTGGTCGATCTTCGCCACTTCGATAAAGCTCCGCAACGCCGAACTACCGACGGTCCTCTCCATGCGCTTGGACAGCTCGAACAAGGTCTGCATTCGTCCAGTTGCCGCTTCGCCATCTTTGCCAAAGGTTTCTGAGCGCTGCGCCCAGCGCTCCATCTGCTCTCGCGCCG
>Ga0265325_10003392_pt1 | contig 10415 bp, 11 predicted proteins | sample 41420metaG_FD_202090 | JGI IMG/M metagenome (GOLD analysis project Ga0265325, IMG submission 202090) | Rhizosphere microbial communities from Carex aquatilis grown in University of Washington, Seatle, WA, United States - 4-14-20 metaG | ecosystem: Host-associated > Plants > Roots > Rhizosphere...
TGGTGCCGCGTGGCTTCAACTCGCGGTCGCCGCAGGCCCGCCGCGACCTGGTGTCGAGCCTGCGCAACCTCGACCTCGATCCACAGGCCGGTCAGAAGGCGAGGCAGCGGGCGACCGCGGCCGACGACCTCGAGATCGCCAGGCTCCGGGCCGCGATCCGCCGGCATCCCTGCCACGGCTGCTCCGACCGCGAGAGCCACGCTCGCTGGGCCGAACGGTACGACCGGCTGCGGCGCGATACCGACGCGCTGGAGCGCCGCGTACAAGGCCGCACGGGCACACTCGGCCGGACCTTCGACAAGGTCTGCGACGTGCTCGAGCGGCTGCGCTACCTCGAGGACGACGCGATCACCCCCGCTGGGCAGTCGCTGGCCCGGCTCTACTCCGAGTCCGACCTGGTCGTGGCCGAGTCGCTGCGTACCGGTGCGTGGGACCAGTTGCCGCCGGCTGAGCTCGCCGCCGTGGTGTCGTCGCTGGTCTACGAGGCGCGCCGCGACGACGACCCGACGCCCAAGCTGCCGCCGGGTCCGGTCCGCGAGGCGTTGCGGGCGCTGTCGGAGTGCTGGGAGCGCCTGCACCAGGTCGAGGGCGATGTCGGCCTCGACTTCCTCCGTGAGCCCGATCCGGGCTTCGCTTGGCTGGCCTGGCGGTGGGCGAAGGGCCACCCGCTCGATGCGGTGCTGCTCGATACGTCGATGGCGCCCGGTGACTTCGTCCGCTGCGTCAAGCAGCTGATCGACCTGCTCGACCAGATCGGGGTGGCCGCGGCCGAGGACTCGCCGGTCCGCTCGACCGCGCGGCACGCCGTCGCGGCCCTGCGACGCGGCGTGGTCGCCTACTCCGCCGTGGCGTGAGCCAGCGAGGCCAGCACGCGCTGGACCGAGCTGCCGAGGCCCCATCGCTCCGCCAGGTCCTCCAGCGCCTCAGGGTCGCGCGGGCTCGCCGGCAGCCGGTCGTCGACCTCGGGCAGCGGGAGGTCGCAGGCGACCCGGACCACATCCAGGGCTCGGCTCAGGTAGTCCAGCGCGGACAGCACCTTGGCCTGAGCACCTTTCGGGAACCCTTCCGCCGATCCCTGCGCGGCGCTGACGACCCCGGCGACCGACCCGAACTGGCTGATCAGGGCAGCCGCGGTCTTGTCGCCGACCCCCGGCACCCCGGGCAGCCCGTCGGACGGGTCGCCCCGCAAGGTGGCGAAGTCGGCGTAGGCGCGGCCGGGGATGCCGTAGCGCCGCGCCACCTCGGATTCATCGATGATCTCGCGGTTGCCGACCCCCTTGACCACGTAGACGATCCGGACCGGCACGGTGTCATCGACGAGCTGGAACAGGTCCCGGTCGCCGGTGACGATCTCGACCGCACCGTCGCTGCGGGTCGCGAGCGTGCCGATGACGTCGTCCGCCTCGTGGTCCGGCCACCCGACCCGGGCGATCCCGATCGCGTCCAGCACCGCCCAGATGATCGGCACCTGCGGCGTCAGCGTGTCCGGCACCTCCTCCTCGCCGGTCGCTCCTTCGGTGGCCACCCGGTGCGACTTATAGGTCGGTATCGCGGCGACTCGCCACTCCGGCCGCCAGTTCTCGTCCATCGCGGCGACCAGCCGGGTCGGCTTGCGGTCATCGACCAGCCGCGCGATGTAGTCGAGCAGGCCGCGCACGGCGTTGACCGGCGTACCGTCCGGCGCGGTCACGGAGTCCGGCACACCGTAGAAGGCGCGGAAGTACAACGAGGCGGTGTCGAGCAGCAGCAGCATGATTCCTACCTTGCCACCCCGTGCGGACGGTTGCAGGTCGCACCGCCCCGGAGTTGCCTCCGTGCCCGCCGCAGTGCATTGTCGGTGAGGTGAGTGACGAGGTCGCAACGTCGCGGTGGTCGATCTGCTCGGAGGGCTCGCATCTCTCGATCGCCTCGCGCGGGTCGGTCCTGTCGATTGGCTCGGTCGGATCGGCGCTGTCGATCGGCTCGGTCGGGTCGTTCGGTTCGGTGCTGTCGGTCGGGTCGTTCTGCTCGGTGGGTTCGATGATGTCGGGACTGTCCTTGTTCGCGTTGATGTCCTGGCGGGTCAGGCGCCGGATCCTCAGCGCTTCCTCGGCCGGCTGATCGCGTCCGGACCCCGGCCGACCGCCCGCCTCGATAACCTGGCCGGGTGACCGCAACGACCACCACTCACGCCACCCGGCTGTCGGCCGCGGCCGCTGCCACCAGCGAGGCCGGGATCGACGCGCTCATCGTCACGCCGAGCGCCGACCTCCGTTACCTGGTCGGTTATGCCGCGCTCCCGCTCGAGCGACTCACCTGCCTGATCGTGCCGGCCGGCGGCGAACCGACCTTGCTGGTCCCGCGCCTCGAGCAGCCGGCGGCAGTCGCCAGTGGGGCGGGAGAGAGCGTCAGAATCGTCAGCCACGAAGAGACCGATGACGCATTCGCGATGGCCGGTCGACTGATCGCCGACGCGATCGGCCGCCCGGCGCAGACGGTCGGGCTGGCCGACCGGATGTGGGCCGAGCAGGTGCTGCGGTTCCGCGACGTGATGCCGCACGCCGACCAGGTCGCGGCCGGATCGGTTCTGCGGCCGCTTCGGCTGCGCAAGCAGGCGGGCGAGGTCGACTCGCTGCGTCGAGCCGGTCAGGCGATCGATCGCGTCCACCAACGGATGGCCGAGTGGCTGCGCCCGGGCCGCACCGAGGCCGAGGTCGGCCGGGACATCGCGGACGCGATCATCGCCGAAGGGCACACCGCGGTGAACTTCGTGATCGTCGGTTCGGGCCCGAACGGCGCGAGCCCGCACCACCAGCTCTCCGAGCGGGTGATCGAGGTCGGCGATCCGGTGGTGGTCGATATCGGCGGCGCGCTCCCGGACGGCTACTGCTCGGACTGCACCCGCAACTACGTGGCGGGTGGCCGCCCACCATCCGAGTACGCCGACTACTACGCCGTGCTGCTGGCGGCTCAGCACGCGTCGTGCGCGAGCGTGCGTCCCGGCGTGACCGCCCAGGAGGTCGACGCGGCGGCTCGGAACGTGATCGCGGACGCCGGCTTCGGTGAGTGGTTCATCCACCGCACCGGCCACGGCATCGGGCTCGAGGAGCACGAGGATCCCTACATCGTGGCGGGCAACCCCACCGTGTTGGCGCCGGGAATGTGTTTCTCGATCGAGCCGGGAATCTACGCCTCCGGCCGGCACGGCGCTCGGATCGAGGACATCGTGGTCGTGACCGACGACGGCGTCGAGCGGCTCGACACGATCGACCGTGATCTCGTCATGCTCGACGGCTGAGGCGCTGCGCCGTGGTGGTCGAGCGAGTCCTGCCGTCTGAGGAGGCGCGCGACCTTCTCGACCTGGTCGGCGACCTGGCCAGGACCGAGCTCGCGCCCAGAGTCGCCGACTTCGAGGCCCGCAAGGAGTTTCCGCGCGAACTGGTGCGGATGCTGGGCCGGGCCGGCCTGCTCGGCCTGCCTTATGCCGAGGAGTTCGGCGGCGGCGCGCAACCGTTCGAGGTCTATCTGCAGGTGCTGGAAGAGCTCGCGGTGACTTGGGCGGCGGTCGCGCTCGCGGTCAGTGTGCACACGATGACGTGCTTCCCGTTGGCCGTGTTCGGCACTGACGCACAGCGCGAACGCTGGCTGCCCGATCTCGTCGGTGGCGACCTGCTCGGCGCCTACTGCCTGAGTGAGGCGCAGTCGGGCTCCGATGCTGCATCGCTGAGCACTCGGGCGACCCGGGTGGACGACGGCTATCTCCTCGACGGCACAAAGGCGTGGGTGACCCACGGCGGTGTGGCCGACTACTACGTGACCTTCTGCCGGACGTCCGACAACGGGTCGAAAGGGGTGTCGGCGTTCCTGGTCGACGCATCGGCGGAGGGGCTGAACCCTCAACAACCCGAACGAAAAATGGGCTTGTGGTCATCACCGACCGCGTCAATCGCGCTGGACGGTGTGCACATCGATGCCGACCGCTTGATCGGCGACGAAGGTGCTGGGATGCGAATCGCGCTGACCGCACTCGACAGCGGCCGGCTCGGCATCGCGGCGATCGCAACCGGGCTGGCACAGGCGGCACTCGACGCGGCGGTTGCGTGGGTGACCGAGCGCGAGCAGTTCGGCAAGCCGGTGGTCGAGTTCCAGGGGGTCAGCTTCATGCTCGCCGACATGGCGACCGGGATCGAAGCGGCCCGGTCGATGTATCTCGCCGCCGCCCGGCGGCGCGACCTCGGCCAGAGCTTCGGTGCCCAAGCCGCGATGGCCAAGCTGCACGCGACCGATACGGCGATGAAGACGACGATCGACGCGGTGCAGTTGTTCGGCGGGTACGGGTACACCACCGAATACCCAGTGGAACGCTATCTGCGCGAGGCGAAAGTCATGCAGATCTTCGAAGGCACCAACCAGATCCAGCGTCTCGTGATCAGCCGCCAGCTCACCGCGAGTCGCCGGGAAGGATCGGGCCGCTAGTAGCCGTAGCCTCCGCCGGAGGAGCTCGACGGCTGTGACGCCGGTGCGGTCGTGCCGTTGGTCACCGGCGTGTTGGTGTTCGAGGACGACTTCTTGCTGCCACAGCCGGCGAGCACCGCGGCCCCGAGCGCGAGCATCACGATCAGGCCTGCGGTCCGACCCCTTAGGTGAGGCATGACGGCTCCCATTCGCTGTCGCCCCGTGCCGGGTGGCTCAGGGCTCAGAAAGAGGCACGGCCCACCCACCCCGGTGGTTCACGAAACGCCTATCGACGGCGGACACTGAACCAGCACACACCATCGGTCCGTGTCATTGGGCGTGGCTCGCCGGAGCGAGCCCGTCACCAACAGGCGCCGGAGGGATTGCGATGACGATGACCGCAGTCCTGTCACGCCGTGAGGTTGAGCACCAGATCGCCCTTCCCGCGGTGGCGGTCTCGGCCGTGACGGCGGTGTTGGCCTGGCGCGGTTGGTCGGCCTTGCAGGGCTACGGACCGCTGCGCTCGATCCACGCCGGCCAGATCGAGCTGGCCGGGCCGGTCGTCCTCGGCTTCGTCGTAGTGGTCTTCGTGATCGAGCAGATCGTCCCGGCGCAGCGGCAGAACGTGCTGGCGAGAGGGCACCTGCTGGACGTCGGTTACATGCTCGCCCACGCGTTGCTCGTCGTACCGCTGATCATCTTGATCGGCACCGGCTTCTCCTCGGTGTTGGCGCGAAGCGCCCCGTGGCTCGTGCTGCCGCGGTTCTCGTCCGTGCCGCACTGGTGCTACGTCGTGATCGCGGTCATCGCGATCGACGCGGTCGACTGGCTTGCGCACCTGGCCAACCACAAGGTGCGCTCGCTCTGGCGACTGCATGCGGTGCATCACTCACAGGAAGAACTCAGCATTCTCAGTACTTTTCGCACTCACCCCCTGGTGCACGTGAGCTTTGTGATCTCAGCGATACCGGTCCTGGCGCTTGCGTCCAACGCAGCGACGCCGGCCGCGGTGCTGACCGCGTACGCGTGCTTCGGTGCGCTCCCGCACGCCAACGTCCGCTGGAGCTACGGGCGACTCGGCACGGTGTTCGTGAGCCCGGCGTACCACCGCCTTCACCATGCACCGACCGGCCGGCTCGACATCAACATGGGTACGGTGCTGGCGGTCTGGGACCGGATGACCGGACGTGCGATCGACCCGGTCCGCAGCGCCCAAGTCGCCCCCACCGGTCTGGCCGGTCGCCCGATCCCGGTCGAGCAGGCCGCAGACCGGCCACAGCTCTTCCGCACCTTTGTCCGCCAACTGATCCAACCATTCACTACTGAGCAGGGAGTTCAGTCATGACCACCTCACCCGAGCTGACCAGCCGGCGTCAGGCCAGTGCTTCGAGCAGCCTGGTGATCTGGGCGCTATCCATCGTGGACGCCGCGCTGATCCTGATCTCCGGCGAGATCCATTTCCACCTGTGGCGCGGTCCGTACCGCCACCTCACGATCGGGCACATCAACGACCTGTTCCTTCTGCAGGTCATCGGCTGCCTGGTGATCGCCATCGCGATCCTGGCAACGCGGCACCTCTTGACCGTTCTGGCCGGTGCGGCCCTGATGGCAGGGACGTTCGTCGGGTTTCTGATCTCGCACTACCGCTCAGCCGGGCTGTTCGGCTGGCATGACCCCTACACGACCAGCGACTCGAACTGGGCGCTGACCGTCGAGGTCGCCGCGACCGTCCTGCTCCTGATCACCGCCTGGGTGATCAGGAGATCCCGGGCCAGCTGATCGCATGAAGCGAGGCCTGCGGGCCGCCGGTGCCGCGGCGGTCGGCCTGAGCATGCTCGCAGCCGCGGGCTGTGGTGGCGGCAACCACAAGGTGCCGGCGGCCGATGTCCGCAGCTATGTCGCCGCGGTCGAGAAGGTGCGGTTGCCGGTCAACACCCTGCTGAACGGAGCGGATCCGATCCTCGACGCCTATCACGACCATCGGATCACCCCGGCGCAGGCATCGGCCCGGATGGGAGCGCTCGAGCAGGCCTTTGCCGGCTACACGATGCACATGCAGCAGATCGAACCTTCGAACCGCCAGCTCGAGGCGATGAACGCCCCGTACGCCCAGACCTACTTCTACGAGGACAGCTACCTCGCCACGATGGCGTCGGATCTGGCCGAGGGTGACTTCGACAACCTCCCGAACACCCAGGACGCCCAGCGGCTGGCGATCATCATCTGGCGGACCAAGCTGGAGGCAGTTGCGGCCCGGAGTGGGGTCACCCTGCCCGCCGACGTCCAGCAGGCCGGCCGGGGCGAGATCGCGCCCGGGCTGCCCGGCCGCAGCTGAGCGTTTTCGCGCTCACCCGCACGCCGACTCAAGCCACCGGATGCAGCGGTCGAATCGGTAGTTGTCACCAGCAACCGCTGGGGACATACGGGACACGGTGATCCGAGCGACCCTCACCGGCGCTTGGCGCGTTCACGCGCGCCAGGAGCACGGAGACAAACGGTCGCCTAGGTTGCTCGGGGAGTGAGTGGCGAGACCGACCCGGCCGGTGGGCGTAACAGCCCGTAGGTTGGGAGCACTCGATGCGCACGGTCCTGGACAGGTCGGCGGGGCACGCCTCGTTCATCCTCGTTCATTCGGGGATGGTGGGCAGCGTGGCGTCCCCGCCGTACCCGCCACCGAAGATTTTCGCAACCTAGACCCGGCGATGCCCTAAGGTTTGCGTTCGTGGAGGACGTCGACCGGGCAATTGTCCGACTGCTGAGCCAGGACGGACGTCGAAGTTTTACCGATTTGTCCCGGGAAACCGGACTTTCGGTCTCGGCCGTGCATCAACGGGTTCGCCGGCTCGAACAGCGTGGGGTGTTGCGCGGCTATCGCACGATCGCCGACCCGGTCGCGTTCGGCCTGGCGCTGACCGCCTTCGTCTCGATCAAGCCGATCGATCCCAGCGCGCCTGACGATGCTCCGGACCGGCTCGCCCACCTCGGTGCGATCGAGGCCTGTTACAGCGTCGCGGGGGAGGAGAGCTACATCCTCAAGGTGCGGGTCGGCTCTCCGGCCGACCTCGAGCTGCTCCTCCAGGAGATCCGGGCGGCCGCGAACGTGTCCACCCGCACCACGGTGGTGCTGTCCACCCCGTACGAGGACCGTCCACTCGCGCTCTAGAACTCTCGATCTCAGGTCGAGATCAAGGCCTACTCGCCCGGCTTGACTTGGCCTCGGTTCGTCGTACGGTCGATCGCCGGGTCGTCCGACCGGTGGCTGGTCCGCGATGGGCACTCGGATCGGACCGGGCCGAGGGCCTCGCCGGCGTTGCTCCGATCAGGTCCACAGCAAAGGTTTTGATGATCGTCGATCATGCCGTTGACCTGCGTTTTCGCGCGTTGTTGCAGGTCAGAGGGCGGTTGACAGCCTCCCGGGGGCAACCGCTAGTTTGCCTGGCGTCCACCACAGGGACGCCCGAGCGTCCTCAGTCCGACACCGGAGAACCCAGCTGGCCGGTCGGCGGTCCGCGTGCACCCGCGGCGCCGAGCAGGTGCCAGGTCCAGTTGGTCGACGGCCCGTCGGCGCTGCGGCATCTCGGGCGTGGTGCGGCTACTCGGGAGTGGCCCGGGTGCCCAGTAGACAACGCCGCCACGGCGACGGCCGGTCGCCATCGCGGCGGTCCGAAGGGCACCCGGGCCTTTCTCGGACCGGCCGGCGACGGCCGCGTCGAGCGGTTTCGGGTCGGCGTGACAGCGACGTGATCCGGTTGTGACCCGGTCGGGGCGACCCGGTTGATACCGTCCGATCGGTAGTGATCCGACACATTCCCCGGTGTGGCGCCGCCCTGGCTTCGGGCCTCGCCGTCTGGACCTCGTTCCCTCCGCTCGGCTGGTGGCCGGCGGGGATCGTTGGAGTCGCCGGGCTCGCGGTGACGCTGCGGGGGGCACCGAGCTGGCGCTCGACCGCGGTCTACGGCTATGCGTTCGGGTTGGGCCTGTGGGTGCCCCTGTTGAGCTTCCTGCGCGGGTACGGCCTGGACGCGTGGTTCGGTCTGGTGGTCATCGAGGCGCTGTGGTTCCTGGGGCTGGCCCTCGCGCTTCGGGCCGTGTTCCGGGGCCGGTGGTGGCCGCTGACGAGCGCGCTGGTGTGGGTCGGCCAGGAGTTCCTCCGGGACCGGGTGCCCTTCGACGGCTTCCCCTGGGGCCGGTTGGCGTTCGGTCAGGCGAGCGGCCCGCTGCTGCGGCTCGCGGCCCTGGGCGGCGCGCCGCTCGTGACCTTCGCAGTGGCGCTCGGCGGGGGAGCACTGGCGTACCTCGCGGTGAACGTCCGGCCGTCCAGGCGCAGCGCGGCCGCCTTGGCCGGCATCGCCGTGGTCGTCCTCGCGCCGCTGGCGATCCGGCTGCCCACCAGCGGCACGTCGCGCGGGGGAGCACCGTCGTCGGTGGTGGTGGCGGCCGTGCAGGGCAACGTGCCGCGCCTCGGGCTGGCTGCCTTCGCGCAGCGGCACGCGGTCACCGCCAACCACTTGGCCGAGACCCTGGTGCTGGCCCGGCAGGTCGCCGCTGGCTCGGCCCCACGGCCCGACTTCGTCATCTGGCCGGAGAACTCCGACGACCTCGATCCCCGGGTCGACGCGGAGTCACGGTCGGAGATCGACGCCGCAGCCGCCGCGGTCGGAGTCCCGATCCTGGTGGGTGCGGTCCTCAACGGGCCCGGCCCGAACCACGTCCAGAATGCCGGCATCGTCTGGTCACCGACGACCGGGCCCGGCCAGATCTACATCAAGCGCCATCTTGTGCCGTTCGGGGAGTACCTGCCGTTTCGTGGCGTGCTCACCCGGTTGTTCCCGAAGTTCAAGCTGATCGCCAAGGACTTCGTGCCCGGCCACCGACCGGGCGTGCTCGAGATCGACGGCACCACGATCGGGGACACGATCTGCTTCGAGATTGCCGACGACGCCGTGGTCCGCCAGGCGATCACCGGCGGTGGCCGGCTGTTGGTGGTCCAGACCAACAACGCCTCCTACGAGCACATCGGTGACAGCGGCAACGGCGGGGAGACCGCGCAGCAGCTGGCGATCTCCCGGCTGCGTGCGGTCGAGCACGGCCGGGCCGTCGTCGTAGCGGCGACCAGCGGGGTGAGCGCGATGATCGCCCCGAACGGCAAGGTGCTGGCCCGGACGCGGGTCTTTGCGCCGGCTTACCTCGACCGCCGACTGCCGCTACGGGACCCGCTGACGATCGCCGACCGGGTCGGCTCCTGGCCGGAGTGGATCCTCAGTGCACTGGCTCTGCTGGCAGTCGTCCTCGGCTTCGTACGACGTAATGTCGGACGACCAACCAAGAGTCTCGACCTCCACTCGACCCATACGACGAATCAAGCGGTGGCGACCCAGTAGGGCCACCACCGCTCAATCCGGGGGTCGGTGATTCAGGCGGACTTGCGCGGCCGGGGCCGAAGCTCGGCCAGCCGCTCGTTGAGCACGTCTTCCAGGTCGTCGAGCGAGCGCCGCTCGAGCAGCATGTCCCAGTGGGTGCGGACCGGCTTGCCGGCCCGCTCGGCCGGCACCTCGCCGTCGCGGAGCTGGGCCGTAGCGCCGCAGGTGCGGCACTCCCAGGTCGCCGGAAGTTCAGCGTCCACCGCCATCGGCATCCGCGTCTCGTGCCCGTTCAGGCAGTCGTAGGTGACCTCGCGCCGCGGCGCAAGGTCCGTATCGCGGTCCGTCTCGTAACTCGTCGTGCCGAGCCGGCTGCCGCGCAAAACTCGATCAGCCATGTCGCCTCCTGGCGTTGTCGGCGTCTACGCAGTGCAACGCCACTAGGTGGTTCGTGGATTCCCACGAAGCGGTTGGATCCGCTCGTCAATAGATAAGACGCGCGACGTGACCCGCCGGTTCGGTTGGAAGTGCGGTTCCATCCGCGCACGCTCAGTTTACTAGTTCACCGATAATGAACATTATGTCAAGTCGTGCTCACGGGCCGAAGGTGACCAGTTCCCC
>Ga0265325_10003393_pt1 | contig 10414 bp, 9 predicted proteins | sample 41420metaG_FD_202090 | JGI IMG/M metagenome (GOLD analysis project Ga0265325, IMG submission 202090) | Rhizosphere microbial communities from Carex aquatilis grown in University of Washington, Seatle, WA, United States - 4-14-20 metaG | ecosystem: Host-associated > Plants > Roots > Rhizosphere >...
GCCGGCCGGTTCCGCCTACGATCCTTCCGCAAAAGCGGGCACCGCCGCCTTCGCCGCGGCGTTGCTCGACGAGGGTGCCGGCAACCTCGATAGCGGTGCGTTCCAGGATGCGCTCGCAAAGCACGCGATCCAGCTCTCCGTCGAGCCCGGCCGCGATACCATGACCGTAACGCTTGTCACGCTCTCCTCAAGCGCCAAGGAAGCGTTTCGCCTGCTGGGCTTGGCGCTGGCGCATCCGCGGTTCGACGCCGAGGCCGTGGCGCGGGTGCGCGCGCAGATTCTGACGGAGCTGGAGGAAGAGAGCGAGAATCCAGCAAGTGTCGCCGAGAAGAGTTTCTACAGCCTGTACTTCGGACCCCATGCCTACGGCCATTCCCTCACCGGGGACCAGCGCTCGCTCGGGGCCGTCACGCCGGAAGACCTTAGGCTCTTCGCCCGCACGCATTGGGTGCGTGGCGGGTTGAAGATCGCGCTCGCCGGCGACACGAACGCGTCCGCCGCGGCCAATTTGATCCGTTCGACGTTCGGTCCGTTGGCGACCGACGCGCCCGCCTTGCCGCCCGCGCCTGGGCGCGTGGGCGCGCCGGGTTTGCACATCCTTCCGATGCCGGTGCCGCAGCCGGCGGCAATCTTCGCGCTGCCTGGGCTGCTGCGTTCCGATCCCGATTTCCTGGCGGGCTATGTGGCCAATTATATTCTTGGCGGCGGGTCGTCTTCGCGGCTGACACAAGACGTGCGCGAGAAGCGCGGTCTCACCTACGACGTCTCGACGGACCTCGTGGTCTATCGCAGAAGCGGTATTCTGCTCGGCGCGGTGGCGACGCGCAGCGACGCCATGCGCCAAACCATCGCCGTGGTGCGCGAAACGCTGCGAAAGTTCGCCGCCGACGGCCCAACGGACCAGGAACTCGGCGATGCCAAGACGTACTTGAACGGTTCGTTCCCGATCGCCTACGCCTCGGACGTAGGGCTCGCCGCACAGCTCAATGCATTCCAGCAGGTCGGGCTCGGGATCGATTACCTCGATAAGCGGGCGGGGCTGATCAATGCGATCACGCTGGCCGATGTCCGCCGCGCCGCCCGGCGCCTGTTCGACCCGTCGCGGTTGACCGTGGTCGTTGCAGGTACGCTGCCGCAACAAAGGGCAGAATCGGAACAATGATTGTCATGGTCCGCGAGTTCGTAGCGACAGCGTGCGAACGGGCCACCCAGGTGATCCAAGCCATATTCCACCAAATAAGCTCAGTGCGACCATTCGACGACGAGTCTGTCCCCAACTGGGTGGCCCGCACTAGGCGGGCCATGACATTTGGGGCTTGCATATATCCAATCCCGGTCTGCTACCCTTCCTTCCCATGAAGATCCGCCGTCTTTCGGAAGGCACCATCAACCGCATCGCCGCCGGCGAGGTGGTGGAGCGCCCTGCTAGCGCCGTGAAGGAGCTGGTCGAAAACGCGCTCGACGCGGGCGCTTCGCACATCGACATCGCGGCCTCCAACGGCGGCTGCGACTTGGTGTTGGTGGAGGATGACGGCGAGGGCATGGAGGCGGACGATCTCGTTCTTGCGGTCGAACGCCACGCCACCTCCAAGCTCGGCGAGGACGATCTTTCGCACATTGTGACGATGGGGTTTCGCGGCGAGGCGTTGCCGTCCGTCGGTGCGGTGGCGCGGGTTTCCATTGTCAGTCGCAGCAGAAAAAGCGAGGCGCACGAAGTCCGCGTCGATGGCGGCCATGTCCGCGGGCCGATGCCGGCCGGCTTTCGCGCCAAGGGCCAATCCGGCACGCGGGTGGAAGTGCGTGAGCTGTTCTTTGCCACGCCGGCACGGCTGAAGTTCCTCAAATCCGCGCGCTCGGAAGACCTTGCCACGCAGGACATCGTCAAGCGGCTGGCGATGTCGCGTGCCGACGTAGCTTTCACGCTGACGCTGGATGGCAAGCGCGTACTCGATCTTCCGGCGGAGGCCGATCTGTTCGCCGGTCGGTTGAAGCGGCTGTCGCGCATCATGGGCCGCGAGTTCGCCGACAACGCGGTGCCGGTGGAGGCGGAACGCGAAGGCGTGCGTCTGTACGGCTATGCAGGCGTTCCCACCTACAACCGCGCCAACGCGCAGATGCAGTTCCTGTTCGTCAATGGACGGCCGGTGCGCGACAAACTTCTGATCGGCGCGGTGCGCGGCGCTTATGCCGATTTTCTGGCGCGAGACCGCCACCCGGCCCTGGCGCTGTTTGTCGAATGCGAGCCGACCTTTGTGGACGTGAACGTGCATCCCGCCAAGGCCGAGGTGCGCTTTCGCGATGCGGGCCTGGTGCGCGGGCTGATCGTCTCCGCGCTCAAGCACGCGCTGCACGAGGCCGGTCATCGCGCCTCCACCACGGTTGCGGGCGACGCACTCGCCGCCTTGCGTCCGCATGCGGGTTATGCCGAACCGGGATTCCGGCCCTCAGGTTACCGCTCGTCTTCCGCGGCCTACGATCCTTCGCGCGATTTCCAGTCGCCGCTGTTCTCTCACGTCGCACCGTCGGCACGCGTCGAATCCGAGCCGGAAACGCCGGCGACGACGAGCCCGCTCGGCGCGGCGCGCGCACAGGTTCACGAGACCTACATCGTGGCGCAGACGGAAGACGGCATCGTCATCGTCGATCAGCATGCGGCGCACGAACGCCTGACCTATGAACGGATGAAACACGCGATGGAGCAGGGCGGCATCGCGCGCCAGCCGTTGCTGGTTCCCGAAGTAGTGGACCTCAATCCTGCCGAGGTGGACCGCATCGCCTCGCGCGCCAGCGAGCTGGCAGAATTCGGCCTAGTGGTCGAGCCGTTCGGCCCAGACGCCGTGGTGGTGCGCGAAGTGCCCGCCATGCTGGGGCAGATGGATCTGAAGGGCCTGATGCGCGATCTCGCCGACGACATCGCCGAAACCGGCAATGCGCTGTCTTTGAAGGAGCGGCTCGAAGAAGTCGCCGGTACGCTCGCCTGCCACACCTCGGTGCGCGCCGGCCGCCGCCTCACCGCCGACGAGATGAACGCCCTGCTGCGCGAAATGGAATCCACGCCCCACTCCGGTCAATGCAACCACGGAAGGCCGACTTACGTGGAGCTGAAACTCTCCGATATCGAAAAACTATTTGGAAGGCGTTGATGGGGGTATTTCGAGTGGAATGTTGTTGATCTGTATTCTTTCGATGCCAGCTTCTTGGATTTGCCGCAGGATTGGACTGAGCGTCGAGTAGGTAGTCTGTGGTTCCGGGATGACGATGAAGATGGGATGCGGCGACTCTTTTGCTGCCGAAAGATATTTTGTGAACACTTCTCTTGTTACTTCTTGGCTGTTCCAATGCAACCCGCCTTTGGCGTTGACATTTAGATTCACCAGAATGTGAGGATCGCCATAGCCTCGATGGGCGGGCAGCATACAGAAGACTGATTGATTGGTCGTAAATCTGGTATCGGCGTTTGCTGATGTAACAAGCAGGACTGCTCCCGCCAAGCACCACAAGTTCGCACGCATCTGCGTTCTCCGATGATTATTGTCCTCTTGCCACCAACGCCCTCTCCACTGCCTCCGGTTCCTTTTCGATCACCGTAAGAAGCACGCGAGCGGCAACATCCACCTTCTTACCCTGTTCCCATCCTTCCACCGTGCGCGCGGGAACGCCGAAGCGGCACTCGAACTCGCGCGGACTTTTGGCGACGGACTTGCGGATCGCTTTCACGCGCTTTGGCGTCATCAACTCGATGACTCGTATCTCCAATTCGATCTCGCCGCGCTTCCACGCCAATGCTTCGCGAAGACCTTCCTCGATCGCAAGGCCCAGTTTGCTTCTTTTGCTCATCGATTGAACTCCTCCAACACACGCAGGATGGCTTTGCGGTCGTCCGGCGAAAGGTCTTCCTTCTCGGCCTTGGCGTAAGCCGTAATCATCAAAACGGTATCGCCCGCCATCACTACGTAATAGATCGCGCGACCGCCGCCGCTCTTGCCGCGATTTCCGATCCGGAAGCGCGCCTTGCGCACGCTCTTCAGGCCTCGGATTACCGCGCCCACGAATGAATCGGCGGCAACCATTCGTTCCATCGCGTCCACATCCTCCGCCGAAGCCTTCAGCTTCTTGATGTCTTTGACGTAGCGATGGGTGCGAACGATTCTTATGAATGGCATAATACGCTACCAGCGTATAAAATTCAAGCAAAAATACGCTATTGGCGTATAGATCAAAATGAGGCCAAAAGCCTCACGCGCGCAGTCCAGTGCAGACGAAGTTTCACTTGCCCGTTTTCTTCAGCGCGAACGAGTTCAGGAAATCGAGGCAAGCCTTGCTGTTTTCCTGCCCCGTCGGACCGATGTACGTCAGCTGGAATTGTCTGTCGCGGACGTAGAAGACACGCAGATGTACCGTCCGATGGCTCCGCTTCAGGTCGATCAGGGCGTCGCGGCCGGTGATCTTGCCCAGCACGTAAGGCGCGACGTTGCGGATTTTGCCTTTGACAGTGCCGGCGGCGCCATTGATTGCGCCGGTATAGGCGACATCGATGGACTTCTGATTGATGGTACCCGGCGGGTAATCGGCGATGGCAAGGAAGTACCCTGCATCATGGGTTCCACAGGAATACGATGTCATAGTGACGTTGCCCGCTGCGGTCGCAACGGATTGGCTGGCCGGCTGCGATTGACAGCCGAACACCACCGAGAAGCCCCACTTGCCGACGTTGATGGTCTCGGCGTGGACGCTCCCCACGAGCAATGCCGACGCGAATGCTGCCGTGGCAACAAGCCGTATCGCGCGAACGGAAAACACCATGGCCGATCCCTCCCATAATTCTTCAAGACGCGAGGGGCCTTGCGGCACCTCGTGTCGTAGAATGGATCGTTCCGGCCGTCGCGGCAAGATACGGCGAGCCGCACCCCACTGCGGCCAATGCAACCATGGCCAACTGCTTTGCATTGGCAGAATTCACGCTCCGAGGAACAGAACCCTTGTGTCGCCATAGATCCGTTCGTCCAGCCGGTGAAATCCGTCCGTAGGCGGAATATGTTCGTCTTCGGCCGTCTCTGCCACCAGCACTGCGCCGTCGGCCAGCCAGGCGCCTTCGCGCAAACTGGCCAGCGCCAGTGCGATCAGTCCCTTGCGATACGGCGGGTCGAGGAAGACGAGTTCGAACGGTCCGCCTGCTCCAGCACCCATCGGTCCAAGCTTAGTCGCATCGCGCCGCCAGATCTTGCTTGCGCCGGTCAGCGCCAGCGCCTCGACGTTCTCGCGGATCAGCGCGCGACTCTCGGCGGCATCGTCGACGAACAGGCAGAACGCCGCGCCGTGGCTCAGCGCCTCGATGCCGAGCGCTCCGGTCCCCGCAAACAGGTCGGCCACGCGCGCGCCTTCAGGCGTGAAGCCCGCGCCAAGGTCGTTATGAAGAAGGATGTTGAAGATCGCCTGCCGCACCTTGTCCGAAGTCGGCCTGACGCGATTGTCCCGCGGGACGACAAGCGTGCGCCCCCCGAACGTTCCCCCCGTGATGCGCATGGCGCCCCCCTCGTTTGCCCCCGGAGAACCTAGCGTAAGCCCTCACCTTTGCGCGAGGGCGAATGCTGGAAGCTGGCGAAAGGCGGGAAGGCGCGCTATGAGCGGCACGATGCGGATCCTCTGGCTTTTACTCATTGTCTTATTGGCGGTCCCGGCAGGGGCCCAGATCGACCAGTCGCCCAAGGTGCACGCCCGGCTGGTGGCCGACCGCATCGCGGTTGCCCCCGGCGGCACAATGACCGTGGCGCTGGAAGAGGATATCCGCCCCGGCTGGCACACCTATTGGCTGAATCCGGGCGATGCAGGAACGCCGACCGAGATCGCCTGGACGCTCCCGCCGGGCTGGCGGGCAGATGCGATCCAATGGCCCTATCCGCAGCGCGAGGCGGTCGGTCCGCTGATGGACTATGGCTTCGAAGGCAAGGTTTGGCTGCTGGTCGATTTGCATGTGCCGCAGAACGCGAGGCCCGGCCAAGAGGTGAAACTCGCGGCCGCCGTACAGTGGCTGGTCTGCCGCGAGGTTTGTATTCCGGAAGACGCGACGCTGAGCCTGCCTCTGTTCGTCGAAGCCAATGCGCCGCCGCCCGATGTGATTTCTGCGGAGCAATTCGCAGCAGCGCGCACCAAGCTTCCGGTCGTCTCGCCCTGGCCGATGCGCTACACGGCAGCGGGCGATCTCTACGTCAAGGCGCCCGCGCTGGCGGGAACAGGACGGCCGGTGGACGCGCAGTTCTTCCCCACCCGTTCGGAAGCCGTGGTGGACGCCGCCCCGCAGTCTCTCGGCTTTGCGAAGGACGGACTGGTGCTTCGCATGAAGCCGGGCAAGAAGCTCGCCGGGCTCGCGGTGCTCGACGGCGTATTGGTGCTGACGTCTGCGGACAAGTCGGTGCAGGCGTTGCAGGTGAAGGCCGTGCGCGGCGAAATTCCTCCGGCGCGTTTCGACGGCAGCGGAGAATTGGGTCTGGCGCTGGCGCTGCTATTCGCGCTGCTCGGCGGATTGATCCTCAACATCATGCCGTGCGTGCTGCCGATCCTGGCGATGAAGGCGCTGGCGCTGGCCAGCCATGCGGGGGCAGAGCGCGCCCGCGCTCGCACAGAAGCCTTCGTCTACAGCGCAGGCGCCGTGCTCAGCTTCATGGTGTTTGGGATTCTGATCGTTGCATTGCGCGCCAGCGGAGAAGCCATCGGCTGGGGGTTTCAGTTGCAGGAACCTATCGTGGTTGCCGCGCTGGCGCTGTTGATGTTCGTGGTCGGCCTCAATCTGTCGGGCGTATTCGAAGTGGATGCGATCTCGGCGGGCGACGGTTTGGTGCGGCGCGGCGGATTGTTCGGCGCGTTCTTCACCGGTGTTTTGGCGGTTGCCGTGGCAGCGCCTTGTACGGCGCCGTTCATGGCGACCGCCATCGGCTACGGCTTTACGCAGTCGGCATCCGTCGTGCTCGCGATATTCGCCGCATTGGGACTGGGCTTTGCGTTGCCGTTCCTGTTGCTGGGGCTGTGGCCTGCGATGCACCGCATCCTGCCCAAACCGGGCGCTTGGATGCACCGCCTGAAGCAGATCCTCGCGATCCCAATGTACGGCGCTGCCGCTTGGCTCTTGTGGGTGCTGGCGCAGCAGGTCAGTCAGGCCGGGCTGATGGCCGCGGTCGCCGCCATGGCTGCACTTGGCGTGTCGCTGTGGCTATGGGGTGCCACGCGCACGCGCGCGGGCTGGGTTCGCACGGCGGGGACGGTGGCTGCTACGGTCGGCGCCGCTGGCGCGCTTTACACGGTGGCGCTGCTGAACCACGCGCCCACGAAACCTGTCACGGCACAGTATGCCGGCATGACGTCGGAACCTTACAGTGCAGAGCGTCTCGAAAAGCTGCGCCAGGAGCGGCGTCCCGTGTTCGTTGATGCCACGGCGGCGTGGTGCATCACCTGTTTGGTCAACGAGGAAGCGGCGCTGTCGCGTCCAGCCGTGCGCGTGGCGTTCGCCAAGAAGCATATCGCGTTCCTCGTCGCCGATTGGACCAACCGCAATCCACAGATCACCGCGCTGCTGGAAGCGCACGGCCGCTCCGGCGTGCCGCTTTATCTTTACTACGCGCCGGGCGCGACAGACGCGGTGTTGCTGCCGCAGATTCTGACGGAAGGCGAAGTGCTGAAAGCCGTGGGAGCGGATCGGTAGAGATAGGTCCGCCGTGTGTTGAAGCAGAAGATCGCAGTCGCACTGATTTCGGAGTGATCCCGCGGCCACGCCCACCGCATTTCCCGTCAGGTGCGTTGTGACGGCAACGTCTTGGAATGCCGTGCGGAGGTACTGTATGCTTCCAGCGGGGGTGGTGGTGCATGCTGGGGATGGATCGCAGACTATGCGTGGTTAGCCTGCTGGCGGCAGGTTTTTCGCTGGGCTTGGCCGGTCCGGCCACCGCGCGCCGGCCGCACCTGCTGACGGACCCCGATCTAGACGCAGCGCTCGTCGTCGAGGCGGCCTCCGGCAAGGTGATTTACGCCCGCAACAACGCCGCATTGCGTCATCCGGCTTCGCTGACCAAGCTCATGACGCTTTATCTGCTGTTCGAAGCCCTGCGCGCGAAGAAGCTGACGCTGAAGACAGAGCTTCCGGTGTCGGCCTATGCCGCCTCGCAGCCGCGCGCGCATTTGCGCCTGCGCGCGGGTTCGACCATCGATGTCGAAACTGCGATCAAGGCGATGATCGTCCTGTCGGCCAACAACGCGACCGTTGTGGTGGCCGAGGCTGTCGGCCGCAACGAGGGCGTCTTCGTGGTGATGATGAACGCAAAGGCGCGGGCGTTCGGCATGGCGAACACCTACTATAACAATGCGACAGGCCTTCCCGACGACCAGCAGATCACGACGGCCGACGACCTCGTCATCCTGACGCGCCGTCTGATCCATGACTTCCCGCAATACTTCCCCTATTTCGGCACGCGGTCGATGACCTGGCGCGACAATGAATACAATACGCATGACAATTTGATCGGTGACTACCCGGGCGTGGACGGGATGAAGACGGGCTATATCGACGACTCCGGCTACAACATCGTGACCACCGTGCTGCGCGGCAAGACGCGGCTTATCGCTGTGGTTATGGGCGGTTTGACGCCCGAGCGGCGCGACGAGGCGATGACCCGGCTGCTCGACGACGCTTATGCGCGGACGGCAGGCACAGGCGTGCATCCATGAAAGCAAGGGGTGCTCGGCGCCGCAGAGTTTTACGCGAAGGGATTAAGCAGGCAGGTTGTGCGTTCGCGCCCGGTATGAATGCGTGCCGCGTGTGATCACATTGTCGGTGACGACGATGTCCCCCGGCTTGTAGACCGGCCCGCTCGCCAATTTTTTGTAGAGCGGCGCGAAGTCCTTGTAGGTCTCTTCGAACAACTCCCGAAACGATGAAATGACGAAATAGGATTCCTGGAAATCGTCGATGCAATATTCCGTGCGCATCACCCGCTCCAGGTCAAACGCAATGCGGTTGGGCGACGGGCTCTGGGCCGCATACACCGACTCCGCGCTGCTCGACACGATGCCCGAGCCATAGATGCGCAGGCCTTCGGCGTTCTGGATCAATCCGAACTCGACCGTGTACCAGTAGAGCCGCGCCAGGTTTTTTAGCGCGCCGAATTCGCTCTGTGCGCGCTGCCCACCCTTGCCATAGGCCTGCATGTAGTCGGCGAACACCGGATTGGCGAGCATCGGTACGTGACCGAACACGTCGTGAAAGACATCGGGCTCTTCGATGTAGTCAAGCTGCTCCGGCTTGCGGATGAATTGTCCGGCGGGAAACCGGCGGTTCGCCAGATGATCGAAGAAGATCTCGTCGGGCACCAGAGACGGCACGGCGACGACGCTCCAGCCGGTGAGTTTGGTAAGCTTTTCCGAAAGCTGTCCGAAGTCGGGTATCCGGTCGTGCTCCAGCTTCAGCAAGCTGAAGCCATCCATGAACTCGCGGCAGGCGCGCCCCGGCAGCACCGTCATTTGACGTTCGAACAGGGTCTGCCAGACCTCGTGCTCGGCTGCGGAATACCTTTCCCAGTGCTGGGGAATCGTGAAGTCCGGCGCTATATCCGGATGGGTGCTGCGGAGTTCGTCCAGAGTCGGCATGGGGGAATTAGAAGACCTCTAACGGCCATCTGTAAAGCCGTGCGTTTGTTGCCGTCCGCGCCCGTTTTTCGCACGTTCCGTTGCAGCGCGGCGTGCATGTCGGCAACCCCATTGCGGCGCCGACGAACATCATAGCCGATGCGATGGCCGAGGAACGATTCACCTGTAAGCGCCGCTGCGCGCAGGCGTCGTCGTCTGGTTCATTGCTTTGCCGGGTGCCTAGTCCGATGAGGAGGTAAGAATCGCAATTCACAATTAGAGCATTGTTATCGCATGCTTATTGGCAATGTGTTTTCTCTCTGCCAACTCAAGTCCAGGAACGTCTGTTGTCATTGTTCGCAATTCGCATTCATGCGTAGACAAGAAATTGAATTTCTTGCGACTGCAAAATTGCCGGCTAATACCGACTTCCTGCAATTGCGCTGCCGAATGATTACCGCGGTCATAATGATGAACAATAATTATCCAAGTTTTTGAGTATTTTCCGCCTCTATCAATAATGAACTCAAGACATATGGTCTTCTCCGAATTGGGGAGCGGATCATGCGAACTATCCGACAGGAAATTGAAGATGCAGGGCGGGACGAAGCGGCTGTTGGCGGCTTTGCCGGTCTCACTACGAGCTCAGACTTGGAGCGTGTCGAAAAGGCTGGCCTGCTCCTGCCCCCGCCGGGATCCATGTGTTTTCTCAACCCCGGTCGCCTCTGCGAAAACTGTGCATTGTCGATCGAGCAGTATCTTTCCTGGCAGCATGAAATCGACCTTCTAGGCTTGGCGGGATTGA
>Ga0265325_10003394_pt1 | contig 10413 bp, 15 predicted proteins | sample 41420metaG_FD_202090 | JGI IMG/M metagenome (GOLD analysis project Ga0265325, IMG submission 202090) | Rhizosphere microbial communities from Carex aquatilis grown in University of Washington, Seatle, WA, United States - 4-14-20 metaG | ecosystem: Host-associated > Plants > Roots > Rhizosphere...
GGGAATGTTCGCCAGCAGCGAGGCATCGAGCGCCTCCAGACCCTGGAAGACATGGCCGAAGACACGATCGAATTTGTCGAGGTTCTTCTCGTCCTTCACCAGGATGGCACGCGAGAGATAATAGAATTCGTCGATCCGGGTGGCGATGACGTCTTTCGACAGCGCCTCCATCAGCGCCAAATATTCTTTCAGCGTGACCGGTACTTTCGCGGCGCGCAATTCGTCGAAGAACTGGAAGAACATGGGCGGCTCGGCAGCGGTTCGACCTGCAATTCGATCATAGCGAAGGACAAATTGATATCACCCGCTCATTACCGTGGGTCAGCTTCACGGCAACGATGCGACGGTCAGGGAGTGGTTTTTCCCCCGGCGATCTTGGTCACCGCTGCCGCATAAACTGTGTTCAAGAACATGGTTTGTGCGTCGTTGTCGCGCGGATCGGCATATTCGATCGTGACCTGCACGGCCCAATTGCCCACGACCGCACTGGCAAACTGCGAGCGATAATGCAGGGTTTCGAGTTTCGCCGTCTCGTAGGTGCGCGTGTAGACCGCCAATTGCGTATTCTTGGGATCCAGGACTTGCGTCGCTTCGCCGACCATTCGTCCGCCGGTGCCCTCTTGCACAACAAAATCCGGCGCGAGCATTGCCTTTGGATCGTAAGATCCACGCAGCGGCACCAGCGTGACCGTTCCGTAAACGCCGTCGAGCGCGGAATAGGCACAGAAATCCGCACCGGTTTCCGGGTCGCGCGCGCCTACGGCATCGCGTTCAAAATGGCCGATCTGCTGCGGGCAGACAAACCCCGATGCGCTATGCACTTTTGCGCCGTTTGGCCCATCAGCAAACGAATCGGCCAAATCCTGGGCGTGAGCCGGAAACGCTGCACATAGCGCAGCAGCCATGACGAGGCGATGAATTCCGGCCATAAAGTCTCCGCGTTCGCGATTGCGCTGGGTGTATAGCGCATTTGGACACGCGGCAACAAAGCCGTCCTATCCCCGGCTTTCGCGCCGCGCCAGGAATGCCAGGCGCTCGAAGAGCTGCACATCCTGTTCGTTTTTCAACAGAGCGCCGTGCAGCGGGGGAATGAGTTTGGTCGCGTCTTTCTCCCTCAGGGCTTCCGGCGAAACATCTTCATTGAGAAGCAGTTTCAACCAGTCGAGCAATTCGCTGGTGGACGGTTTTTTCTTGAGGCCCGGCACTTCGCGAAGCCGATAAAAAACATTGAGCGCTTCGGCCACCAGCTTCTGCTTGATGTCCGGGAAGTGGACGTCGACGATCTTCTGCATCGTTTCCCGCTCGGGAAACTTAATGTAGTGAAAGAAACAGCGGCGCAGGAAGGCGTCGGGCAGTTCCTTTTCGTTGTTGGATGTGATCATCACGATCGGGCGCACGGCGGCTTTGATCGTTTCGCCCGTCTCGTAAACGAAGAATTCCATGCGATCCAATTCAAGCAGCAGATCGTTGGGAAATTCGATGTCGGCCTTGTCGATTTCGTCGATCAGCAGCACGGGGCGCAAGTCCGACTCGAAGGCTTCCCAGAGTTTGCCCCTCTTGATGTAGTTTTTCACGTCCTTGACGCGCGCGTCGCCAAGCTGGGAATCGCGCAATCGCGTCACGGCGTCATACTCGTACAGGCCCTGCTGCGCCTTGGTGGTGGATTTCACGTGCCAGGTGATGAGCGGCGCTGAAAAGGCTTCGGCCACTTCGTAGGCAAGCTGGGTTTTGCCGGTGCCCGGCTCGCCTTTGATCAGCAGCGGACGTTCGAGCGTCACGGCGGCATCGACGGCGATCCTCAGATCATCGGTGGCAATGTATTTTTCGGTACCTTCGAAATGTACGCTCATTCCAATTCTCGTTTGTGCAATTTGGAACCCTAGGTGCGGGCTCGCGCGCGTGCAAGGTGGCCCTGGGGCAACTTCCGCGTTAGGTTAGCGTTCACTGGGCGAAGGGAGAGGGCAGCATGATGATGGTGATTGGGGCCGTTCTCACAGCAGGCGTACTGGGGTGCTTCACCGACTGGCTGTTCATGGGCGTGCTGTTCCGTGACGCCTACAATGTTCATCCGGAAGTCTGGCGCCCGGGCATCCTCGACGGCAAGGACCATGGCGCGATCATTTGGGCGAGTGTGCTGGGCTTCATTATCAGCGCCGGCGTGATCGCCTTGTGCGCGGTCGCCGGTGTCAGCGGGATTTGGAGCGGACTGGGCGTGGCACTTTTGGCCTGGATCGCGGGACCGCCGGTCGTGATCATTGTCAACAACATGTTCGTGAAAATCGATGCGAAGGTCACCGCCGCCCATTGTCTCGGTTATTTGGCGCGCATGCTGATCGCAGGCGCCGCAGCAGGGATCGTTCTGCCGCTCTCATGACCGTCGCCCATGTCTACACCGTCGCCTTCCAAGGCATCGAAGCCCGCGAAGTGGATGTCCAGGTCCACGTCGCCGACACGGGCGGCGGGCAGTTCAATCTGGTGGGACTCGCCGACAAGGCCGTTGGCGAAAGCCGGGAGCGCGTGCGTGCGGCGCTCACCGCCATCGGTCTCGCACTCCCTTGGAAGCGGATCACGGTCAACCTCGCGCCGGCCGATTTGCCCAAAGAGGGAAGCCACTACGATCTTCCCATCGCCTTGGGCCTGCTTGCGGCCATGGGCGTCCTGCCCGCCAGCGAGATGGCGAACTATGTGGCGTTGGGCGAGCTTTCGCTCGATGCGCAAGTGACGGCGGTCGCCGGCGTGCTGCCCGCAGCGCTCGCCGCGTCGGAACAGAGCCGCGGTCTTATTTGCCCTGCAGCCTGCGGGCCCGAGGCGGCGTGGGCAGGCGGACTTGAGATCATTGCCGCACCGTCCCTGATCGCCATCGTCAATCACATGAAAGGCGTACAGGTCTTAAACCCTCCTACGGCCAAGCTCGCCGACGACATTGCCAGCATACCCGATCTGAAGGACGTGAAGGGACAGGAGACCGCCAAACGCGCCATCGAGATCGCCGCCGCTGGCGGCCACAACATGCTGATGATCGGCCCGCCCGGCGCCGGTAAATCGATGCTCGCACAACGCCTTCCCGGCCTGTTGCCGCCACTCGATGCACGCGAGGCGCTGGAAATCTCCATGGTGCAGTCGCTGGCGGGCGAGTTGCCCGGCGGCGCGATTTCGCGGCGCAGGCCTTTTCGCTCACCTCATCATTCCGCCTCGATGGCCGCGCTCGTCGGGGGCGGATTGCGGGTAAAGCCCGGAGAGGTCAGCCTCGCACATCTGGGCGTGCTGTTTCTCGACGAACTGCCGGAGTTCCACGGTATTAGGTAGCAGAGTTCCAAGAAAAATAGCGGGAAAAGCCGGGAAATAGCGACATATTCCGGGAATGAGCGATGACACCAAAGCCCTGCCGCATGTCGTGACAGCCTTGATTGCCAAGCGTGCAGAGGTTGCGGGCAAGATCGAGAACCTGCAAGGCCAGCTTAAGCAGGCTGTGGTGGACCTAGACAACGTCGAGTCCACCTTGCGGCTGTTCGCCCCTGAAATCGACATGGAAGCGATAGGCACTCGCAAAGTGCCTCCCGCTCACCATGCCTTCCGGGGCGAGGTCTCTCGCATCATCCTTGAAGCCCTGCGCAAGACGACCATTCCTCTATCCACGACCGACCTAACCGAGCGGGTGATGAAAGAGCGGGGACTAGACCTGAACGACGTGGCCCTGCGGCGCACAATGGGGAAGCGGATCGGGGCCTGCCTCAATCACTGGCGGCGGGTGCGTCATGTCGTGAAGTCGATACCGGGACCGGGGCAAGTCAATTTGTGGGAGCTGTCGCAATAAGAATTGCGTTAGAGAAACAGGGACTCGTAAATCAGATAAAGCGCGTGAGGAGACGCGTGTTTGAATTTCAGCATGTGGCAAACGTCGGTGAGATAATCCATCGTTAGTCTAGGTTGCGCATGTAGCGGATTGTCTAACCGTTCCAGCGCGTAGTATGAGCAAATCTGAAACCCAAAATCAAAAGCTATAAATTCTGATCCATACTTTGCAATAAAATCGCGCTTTTCAATTTCCTCGGGATAGAGATACTCATCTTCTTGAAGTGCGTGCCAATCATTATAATCGACAACCGGGCTTTGACGACGAAGCCAATACACTAGGTGCGCACACTGCTTGGAATGATCGAGGCCATTGGCTAACTTTTCCTCATGCTGCGACAACCGGGACATGTCTTGCCGCCATGCGTAGTGAACGTCTCGGAGGCGGGGTAGGGAATATATTGGGGAGAGTAATGCATCTTTCGTGACCTCTCTGACGTGCGCTTCAAATATCTTCTTGAAACTGTCAAACACTTCCAGAGAAGGCAACGTTTTATCGTCGATCTGCATAAAGCAGCCCGCCTATAGATATCTTGCGAGAGAAAGATGACTAGTTGGCAGTACGCGTTTGTTTTGCAAGATCAAAGCTTGATTTGATCGCGCGAGATTTTCCACTCGTATGTGGTACGTGGTTCGACGAATAGCCATAGTCCAATTTAGGCTGCTTCACTACTAGATGATGCAGGAAGCCTTTGACGTAAATTGGTTCGTCATAGTTGGCTGGCAATTTCCGGTTGGCCATCTGCGTCCCTTTGACGGCCCTGCGCGGGCCGGGCGGTCGTTTAACGAATCACTTGGGGCTATGTCGAGTCGTCAAGTGATTCTATTTCTGGCAGAATGTACATCAATGGATGTCAATGTACATTGATGGTGGTCCTGTGAACTTACGCCTAAGTGCAAACTTCCGGCCCGATTTAGGCAAGGAAGTTATTGAAATGCTTGAAGATTTCTGCAATGCGCATCACGAATCAAACGCGACAGAGGTGGTGCGAAAGGCCGTCCGAGACTTCATACCCAGAGACTTGTTGATTAACCAAGGCGCGAAATTAACTTTTGAGGCTCTGCAATCTAGGCGGCGCGGCGCTGCCAGTAGCCCTTCCACTGACGGCTGATCGGATGCTTCGCAGCAGCGCTGACAATCGCGCGATACTGTTCGCCGTTGCTGACTTGGCGATTATCTTCTCTCCAATCCATTTCGGCGGCATACGCGGCGAGATACGGCCCAGCGATATGGTGATGCGTTCCGATTTCCGCGCGGCGTAGGCGGCTAAAGAAGCTTTCAGCCTGATTGGTGCAGCCTTCGGAGGTGCTATAGGCGAGGCTGTGATTGATGCGGCGAATGTTGAAGCGGCTGTGCAGAATGTCCCAATGTGCGGCTTCGTCGGCAAATACTGTGCTGCCAGCAGCGATGCGGTTTTGCAGCATCGGCGCCGCGGCGTCTTCGGTCTTAGATACAAAGGTGATGGTCTTGCCATTACGTTCGCGGGCTACAATCACGGATTGGCGTTTGCCGGTTTGATTGGCTGCAAGGCGACGGTCGCGGCGATGTTCTTTGAGATTTGCCGGTTTCACATAACCGCCCGCGTACATGCCGTCGATTTCCACTTCGCCCGATACCTTCACGCCCTTATCCTGAGCGGCAATCGCTTCGCGCAGTTTGTGCGCCATGACGAAAGCAGTTTTGTATTGCACGTCGAGATCACGGCTTAACTGCAATGCGCTGTAGCCCTTCGCGCCATTTGTGAAAATCGCGATGGCTGCGAGAATATCGCGGATCGAAAGCTTACGGCTGGCGAAGATCGTCCCGCTCGTAACTGAGAACTGACACGGGCAATCCTTACAGCGCCACATTTTGCGGCGGGGCAGATTGTAAAGATCGACGGAGCCGCATTTGGGGCAGAATGCTTCACCGTCATTCTCTGAGAACCGGATCGCCTTGAAGGCGTCGTAAGCCTCGGTATCCGACAGGCGCAGCACGTTCGCCAAACTAAGCGTCCGAGCCTTTGCGCTGAGTAGGAAGTGCTGCGTCATTTGTGGCCAAATCCGTAACGTATGTTACGGATATAGCCACATATATGGACGTTGTCAACTACAAACGCATCGGATATGATAATATTCGTTACGTTGGAGTGTGACGCTATGGAAAAGGACTGGCAGGCCTACGTTAAGGGTATTCTGAAGGCAGAACTCAAGAGAAAAGGTATTAGTTACATAGAGTTAGCTAATAAACTTCATGCCATAGGCGTGAAAGAAAATGACGCGAACATCCGAACAAAGATCAGCCGAGGCGGATTTACTGCGGTGTTTTTCATTCAGTGCTTAGAAGCGATAGGTTGTCACGTTCTTCGTATCGGAGAACCAAATGGATAGCATTAATCTTTCTTGCCATAATCGTGCGGCCACGGACGAAAACGACGCAAACCGACTTCTTCTTGAGCGGCTGTAGCAGTGATCGGCGCACCGCCGTTTGGCGATGACGATTGTAGAACGTCTGGATGGAATGGCCTGACTTGGCGCGCTTTGACTTCTTTGACAACCCTTTTCACAGGATCATGTTCTGAATTGGACGCTATGCGAAAGCAAACGGCTGCCGCAACAAACACGACAAATAACATGCTCAGAAGTATGTCCTGATTCGTCGGCGGCTTGGCGTTATAGATTGCCATGCCAAGCGCGATTGCATTTTGGATAAATCCCAGCGCGGCACCAGCGCTCGCCAAGTGATAGTCAAAAAAGCGGTCACGGCCGCCACTTTCAATGATGGCAAGCTGATCATCGGATATGAAATGGCTAATGCGCGCGGGAGGCACCGTGTACATCTCCTGCGGTGCGTCGAAACTGAGAGTGCTTGGGGCGGTTGTCATTTCGACGACATAGGTTTGAGAATGCCGGCGCCGATTGCATTAATGAACTGCACATTTCCGCAATTCGTACAGGCCAGCATAAAGTGTGGGTAAACGAGGCCTCCCCCCAGAATAATTGGGCCCTTGTCCGAATAATTATTCGGTGAAACAAAGTCGTCCAAAACAGTCCAGTTTCCAGTTCCACAAATCGGACACTTTGGGTCGTGCTTTGCCGCTTTTTTTTGAAACCACTCCTCAACGAGCATTTTATGCTCTGACGTGAGTTGAGAAGTCCTTGGTAATGGGGCTGATGGCTGGGCAGCCGCATCTTGCGATGGAGGGCTCGCCGTTGCTTCTGGTCTGGTAGGCTCTGACATATTGTCCGCCACTGGCTAAGGTGGCCATCATAGTGAAATACACCCAGAAGTGGAGTCGCCCAATTCCCCTTGTTTGTGGGTCTCTGCACCAGAATTCCTTTCTGGTACTAGATAAGAACGATTCAAAGGAACTACCTTGGAACGTTGCTACCTAATACCGGAGTTCCAGCGTGCGGTACTGGATTCGCTGCGCCAACCCATGGAAACCGGCGAAGCCGTGGTGGCGCGGGCCAACGCCCATGTCCGCTATCCCGCACGCTTTCAACTGGTCGCTGCGATGAACCCGTGCCGTTGCGGCTACCTCGCCGATCCGGCGCAAGCTTGCGGCCGCGCGCCGAAATGCGCGCAGGATTACCAGTCGCGAATCTCGGGGCCGCTGTTCGACCGCATCGACATCCATGTGGACGTGGCCAGCGTATCGGCAGCCGATCTCGCGCTGCCGCCGCCGGCGGAATCGAGCGCCGACGTCGCTGCCCGTGTGGCAAGCGCCCGCAATGTTCAGCGCGAACGTTATGCGCATGAGTGCGTGCGCACGAATGCCGAGGCCGATGGGGAACTGTTGGATCGCGTAGCAAAGCCCGACGGGCCTGGCGCGAAATTGCTGGCGGACGCAGCCGAAACGATGCGTCTGACGGCACGCGGTTATCATCGCGTTCTGCGCGTTGCGCGCACCATCGCCGATCTGGGCGGATCGGCAGGCGTCGGGCGCCCCCAGATCGCCGAGGCGTTGTCCTTCCGCCGGTTGACGCATCTGCACTGAGCACGACAAATTTCGTGTGTCTTATCATGAAGGACGAGCCCCTATGTCTTTTGCCCGCACGCTCCGCGCTGCCCTCACCGCGTTGTTCATCGCTGCTGTGCCCGCCCGCGCTGCCGATGTTACGGTGTTCGCGGCCGCGTCTCTGACCGACGTCCTGAAGCAGGTCGGTGAGGCTTACAGACACGACACCGGCCGCGCTGCGGTTTTTTCCTTCGCCGCGTCGTCGGCTCTGGCTCGCCAGATCGAAGCATCGAGCGGGGCGGATATCTTCATTTCCGCGGACGCGGACTGGATGGATTATCTGGATAAACGCGGATTGATCGATCACAGTTCGCGCATCGATTTGCTCGGCAACAGCCTGGTTTTGATTGCATCCGCGGAGTCGAAGGTCAGCTTCGCCATTAAACCGCACTTCGATCTGGCCGGCGCCCTTGGCGATGGCAGGCTCGCGCTTGCCGATCCAGCATCGGTGCCAGCCGGCAAATATGCGAAGGCGGCGCTTATTACACTCGGCGTATGGGACACGGTGGCCAGCCGCGTGGTACCGGCGGAGAATGTGCGGGTGGCACTTGCCTATGTTGCGCGCGGGGAGGCGCCGCTCGGTATCGTCTATGCGACTGACGCCAAGGCCGAGGCAAAGGTACGTGTCGTCGACACGTTTCCCACCGGCAGCCATCCGCGCATCGTCTATCCCGCGGCGTTGACCAAAGACGCGAGCCCCGGCGCGCGCGAATTCCTGGCCTATCTGTCTGGCGCGCGTGCGGCAGCAATCTTCGCGAAGGCAGGCTTCACTGTCTTAAAGCGATAGCGAGGCTCTTGCCGGACTTCGGCCCATCCACCACGCTATGGCAAGGCCGGCAACAAACGCTCCGACCAGTTCGATGGTCATGGCGGCGAGTGTGTAACTGAGCGGGTACTGATACTGATACCATATCAAGTAAGAGAGGTCCGTTCCAAGGACCGCAAAACCTCCCACCGCCGTGACAAAGCCGACGCGCTTGAAGAAGCCGACGAGCATCGTCATCGACAGCAGAAACGCCGCGATCAGCGACTGCGCCAATTCCTTGGCAAATTCCTCGGCCAGCAGCGGCGCCATGTCGGTGCTGGCGCCCGGTAGATGATAGATCAAAATACCCGAAGGGTTCGACTTCATCAGGGCCGTTTCTTTTTCCATCATCTTGGGATCTGAGGGTTCGACCCACGGGAAGAAATAGAGGCCCGATTTGGCACCGACGCCCTCATGCATCGCCTTGAGGACGGCGGGCTCGTCCGCCATCTTGCTAATGCCAGCACTTGCCAGCGGCGTCGCCACATGCGCGAAAGACGTCCAGACGAACATCGCAATTGCGCCCAGCAGACCCGCAATGAATATGCGCACGGCCCCCCATCGGTCAGCGGATCATCTGGCAGGATTCGGCGAATCGTCAGCGGCCTATTCCGCCGCTGCCTTCCTCAAAGATATCCATTGTTTCTTTAGGGAATTGGTGGTGTCCCGGCTGCCGTCGGACGACCAACCGGGCGGCGCGAAAATATAGCAAAACGCCTCGCGCAGATTTTTCGCCCGCGCAATATCTGAAAATAGTCCAATCCACTCATGCGCGGCGATCTTTAGGACGTTGAAGGTCGCGAGGTTCCTGACAATGCCGTAGCGCGGCCGATCGTCGGCGCGCTCCGCAACGAACGTGCCGAACATCCTGTCCCAGACGATGAAAACGCCCGCATAATTGGAATCGAGATAGGCCGGATTGGTGGCGTGATGAACACGATGGTGCGAGGGCGTGTTCATCATCGCCTCGATGAACCGCGGAAATCTTCCGATGACTTCCGTGTGAATCCAGAACTGATAGACGAGGTTGAGACCGCGAACGAAGGCGATCATCGGGATCGGAAAACCGAGCAGCACCAGAGGGGCGCGAAAAACCAATCCCGGCGTGAGCGGTCCGCCCCAGGATTGCCGAAGCGCGGTGGACAGATTGTAGTGCTGGCTCGAATGATGGTTGACGTGGTCGGCCCACAACCAGCGCACCCGATGCGAGGCGCGGTGCCACCAATAGTAAAGAAAATCGTCGAGCACGAAACAGGCTGCAAGCACGAGCCACGACCAGCCCAAATCGGCGATGCCGTAAGGCTGCAGCATATGCGCCATCCAGAGAAATATGAAAGCGAAGAGCGCGCCGATCACAACACTGCCGAAGCCCATCAATAGGCTTGCAGCGGTGTCGTACGGCTCAAAGCGGCCGCGGCCCGAAAGCTTCGCGTAAACCATCTCCGCAATCACGAGAATGATGAAGAAGGGCGTCGCTAGAGCCACCGGATCGGAGAGCTGCATCAGGGCGTCACTCCGGCGAGTTTTGCTTCCCACAGCGTCGCAATGGCAGGATCGCCGAGTGTCAGTTTCGCGCGCGGCAGCGTGAAATCGGCGAGGCGCAATAATAGATCGGCGCCATTCCGCACGACGGCGCGCAACAATGTCTTCGAAAGCCTTCGCGTAACGAACGCGTCACCGTGCGCCACGACCAGAAGGATCGAGCCGTCCACACCGTTCTCGACAAGGGCCGTCTTCCTGCCGGCACAAAGCACA
>Ga0265325_10003396_pt1 | contig 10404 bp, 11 predicted proteins | sample 41420metaG_FD_202090 | JGI IMG/M metagenome (GOLD analysis project Ga0265325, IMG submission 202090) | Rhizosphere microbial communities from Carex aquatilis grown in University of Washington, Seatle, WA, United States - 4-14-20 metaG | ecosystem: Host-associated > Plants > Roots > Rhizosphere...
CGCCGAGCATCTGTTTGAGGAGCGGTCGATGCGGAGCGTCACCGCCAACACTCGCCGCGACGGCGAGGAGTTTCTCGCCCTCGCCGCCAGGCTCGGTCTTGCGGTCACCACCACTTCATACCCGATGGCCGCGGCCAATCAGGCCTTGCGCGATCTTGCCCACGACCGGGTCGACGGCGCGGCGGTCCTGCTCGCCGACGACCACTCAGACGTCGGGAAGCCCGCGTAGCCGGACCGACAGGCAGGTGACGCAGCCCTCGAGCTTCTGGAATTCGCTGATGTCGACCACGACTGGCTCGTAGCCGAGGTCGGTGTAGAGCTCGGCGCTGGCCGGGCAGTCCGCCGCCATCAGCAGCCGGTTGCCACCCAGCAGAACGACGTGCGCACCGGACTCCTCCGGAACCGCGCGGAAGTGCGGGAAGAAGGACGCGTCGTCGACGAGCGGGAGGTAACCGACGATCGAGCCGTCCGGAAGTGCGGTGACCGCCGACTTCAGGTGCAGGACCTTGGCGATCGGCACCGCGATAACGGCGGCCCCGATGGGCTCGAGGATGCCGCGGAACTGGCGAATTCCCTCGCCGTTGGTCCGGCCGCCCCGGCCGACGTAGATAGTGTCCCCGACCTTCAACACGTCGCCGCCGTCCAGTGTGCCGGGGGGTCGGATCCGGTTCACCGAATAGCCGAGCGCCTCGACCACCTTCTCGGTATCGATCACCTCCGGCTTGCGTGAGTCGGCACCCGGTCGGGTGATGACCGCGACGTTCTTGTAGACGACGAGCGTGTCCTCGACGAAGACTGCATCCGGGCAGTCGGGCGCGGCGGGGACCTCGATGGTCTCCCAGCCGGCTCTTCCCATCGTCTCGACGTAGTTGCTCCACTGCCGCTGGGCGAGGGTCAGGTCGACCGCGCTCCTGGCGATGTGCGTGACGATTCCCTCATCGAGCCGAGGGCCGGGTCGGCGTACCAATGCTCTGGTCATTTCAGCTCCTGATCATTGCGTAGCAAATGGCCGGCGACCAGGCTGATCGCCATGGTCGCCGGCCTCCGCTTGCTCAGTTCGTGACTGCCAGCGGAACTTCGGTTACGTCGCTCGGCGCCTCTACCGGCTCCTGCGCGTCTCCCAACCGCTCACGACGAGCCTTCAGGAACGCGTAGATCGGCAGGCCGACGAGCACCAGCAGGAGTGCCTGGTACACGGCCTGGTAGCCGGCGGCGAAGGTCACCCAGAGCGAGAACAGCACGCTCGCTCCGGCGATGGCCAGGTCGCGGACCAGCATCACACCGACGACCTTGCGGCGGCGGGACACCAGGTAGGCGAGCTGCGCACACGCCGAGAAGAAGTACGGAATCGCGACCGTGACGACCGAGAGGTCGACCAGGTAGGTGAAGACCTTCAGCCCGGTGTTGCCGCTGTAGGCGAACGCCATCAGCGCAGAGGCGACCAAGGTCGAGACCAGGATTCCGAACCACGGGGTGCCGTCGCGGTTCACCTTGGCGAACTGCGGCAGGAACAGACCGTCCTTGGCGGCTGCCCACGGCATCTCGGCCGTGATCATCGTCCAGCCGTTGAGGGCACCGATACCGGAGATGACCGCAGTGCCGGCAACGAGCTTCCCGACCCATTGGGCGTGACCGAACATGGTCTGGAAAGCGTTGACGAACGGGGCGCCGTTGCCGGTCAGGCTGCTGTGTGACACCAGCCCCATCACGACTGCGGTGACCAACAGGTACAGCAGCGCGCTGGCCGCGGTACCGAGGACCGAGGCCCGGCCGACGTTGCGGCGCGGGTCCTTGACCCGGCCCGCAGCGATCGAGGCGCACTCGACCCCGATGAAGGAGAACAGCGCCACACCGGCAGCGATACCGACGCCGCTGTAGAGGCTTCCGCCGGTCGCGTTGAACGGACCGAAGTTGGAGGCCGAGACGTAGAACCAGCCGACCACGCCGATCAGCACGAGCGGCAGGAACTTCAGGATCACGGTGAGGTTCTGGAACCACGCCATCTGCCGGATGCCGACCAGGTTGATGGCCGCCGGGATCCACAGGCCGGTCATCGCGATCCCGAAGTTCGTCCACGCGGACGGGTTCGTGATCGAGAAGAACGACTCGACGTAGAAGACCCAGGAGGACACGATCGCTGCGTTGCCAGCCCATGCGGTGATCCAGTAGCACCACGCGGTCAGGTAACCGGCGAAGTCACCGAACTCGTGGCGAGCGTACGCGTACAGCCCGCCGTCGTTGTTCGGGATGCGCTTGGTGAGCTGACCGAACATGGTGCCAAGGAGCACGGCACCGACGGCAACGACGCCGAGGGTCAGCAGTGAACTGGTGCCCGCGCCTGCCATCACAGCAGGCATCGTGAACACACCGGTTCCGATGATGCTTCCGACCACCAGCGCGGTCGCCGAGGGAAGCCCTAAGGCGCGGGCTCGCTGGGTGGCCACTGAATTCTTGGAATCCTTTGGCTCCGGCGCGACGGCGCCGCCTGGTCGTTCTGTGCGAACCACGGTGTCGGCCATGTGACCCACCCACCCCTACTTCCTCGATAGTGCATCCGTTAGATCTGTCACCATCCATGCTCCGGAATCTGGCGAGCGGGAAACAGGGCAGGAGGTCCTGTCTGAGTGGGCCGTTGGTCGCGCTCCGGGGCGCCGATCGGCACGCCGACATTCGCACCGCCGAAAGCCCCGCCGGGGTTGGGACCGAAGCCCCTATCCGCACCCCGACATCCGACGCACGCTGAAAGCGAAACGATGCGCGCCGGTGGATGTCCGACGCCGATTACTGGAGGCGGAAAATGCTCCCCGTCAAGAGCGTCGACAATCGATGGTTCGTCGGATCCGAGGTCGGTCAGCTCCGACAGGCGATTCTGCATCGCCCGGGTCTCGAGCTGTCCCGCCTGACCCCGCAGAACATCGGTGAGCTGCTTTTCGACGACGTGCTGTGGGCTTCCCGGGCGAAGGAAGAGCACGACGCCTTCGCCGAATCGCTGCGCGAGCACGGCGTGGAGGTGCACTACTTCGGCCAGCTGCTCGGCGAAACACTCGAGATCCCGGCCGGTCGGCAGTTCGTGCTCGACCGGCTGTGCACCCCGGAGACGCTCGGCCCGTCGCTCCTCAAGCCGGTCCGGCAGCTGTTCGACGACCTCGACGGCAGCACGTTGGCCGACTTCCTGGTCGGCGGCGTGTTGAAGGCCGACCTCCAGCCGCTGTCCATGCACTCCCTGCACTGGGACACCTTGAGCGAGGACGACTTCGTCCTGACCCCGCTGCCGAATCACCTCTTCCAGCGGGACAACTCGTGCTGGGTCTACGGCGGGGTGTCGATCAACCCGATGGCCAAGCCCGCCCGTCAGCGCGAAACCCTCAACAGCCGGGCGATCTACCGCTACCACCCGCTGTTCGCCGATCGCGACTTCATCGTCTACTACGGCGACGATGACCTCCCGCACCTGCCCGCGTCGATCGAAGGCGGCGACGTCCACGTCCTCGGACACCGGGCCGTGATGATCGGGATGGGCGAGCGAACCACAGCGATGGCGGCCGAGATCCTCACCCGGTCCCTGTTCGACAACGACCAGGCAGACACCGTGATTGCGGTCGAGCTCCCGAAGTCGCACGCGATGATGCACCTCGATACGGCGATGACGATGATCGACCGATCGACCTTCGTGCTCTACCCGTACTTCACCCGCAAGCCGCGGTCGTGGACCATCACCCGGGCCGACGACCCCACCGGGCTGCACGTCGCCCGCAACGAGGATCTGTGGACGACCCTCGCCGAGGTGCTCGATGTCGACAAGGTCACGGTGCTGACCACCGACGAAGACGTCCGTGCCGCGGAGCGGGAGCAGTGGGACGACGGCACCAACTTCCTCGCCGTCGCCCCTGGCGTGGCCTTCGGCTACGAGCGCAACGTCGCAACCAATACGATGCTGCGCAAGCACGGCATCGAGGTAGTTTCGGTGGCGGGCAGTGAGCTCGGCCGCGGACGCGGAGGCCCTCGGTGCATGACCTGCCCGATCCAGCGGGACTCCTTGTAGCCGCTTGCAGGAATCGATGGGCTTCTCGGCTACCCCAGCCGGAAGCACCGAAAGGACTGACCAGCAATGCCCGTCAACCTTCGTAACCGGCACTTCCTCAAGGAGCTCGACTACACCGCGGACGAGCTGCGGTTCCTGCTCCGGCTCTCGGGCGAGCTCAAGGCGGCGAAGTACGCCGGCACCGAGCGGCAGCACCTGACCGGCAAGAACATCGCGCTGATCTTCGAGAAGACCTCGACCCGCACCCGGTGCGCGTTCGAGGTCGCGGCCGTCGACCAGGGCGCTTGGCCCACCTATCTCGGGCCGAGCGGCACGCAGATCGGGCACAAGGAGTCGATGCGCGACACCGCCCGGGTCCTCGGCCGGATGTACGACGCGATCGAATACCGGGGCTTCGCTCAGGCCACGGTCGAGGTGCTGGCGGCTAATGCCGGCGTCCCGGTCTACAACGGGCTGACCGACAGCTTCCATCCCACGCAGACCCTGTGTGACGTCTTCACCATGACCGAGCACAGCCGCAAGCCACTTGATGAGATCGCCTATTGCTACCTCGGCGACGCCCGAAACAACATGGGCAACTCGCTGCTCGCGATCGGCGCCATCCTGGGCATGGACGTCAGGCTCGCGGCGCCCCGTGACCGCTGGCCGGACTCCGACCACATCGCGACCTGCCAGGCACTCGCGGCGGCCAGCGGTGCCCGGATCCTGATCTCCGATGACGTCGACGCCGCGGTCGCCGGCGCCGATTTCCTCTACACCGACGTATGGGTGTCGATGGGCGAGCCGGCCGAAGCATGGGCGCAGCGGATCGCGGAGCTGCTGCCCTACCAGATCAACGCGAAGACCGTGGCCGCAACTGGCAACCCGTCGACCAAGGTCATGCACTGCCTGCCGGCGTTCCACAACCGGGAGACCGTGATCGGCGAGGAGCTGTACAAGGCGCACGGTCTCGAGGCGCTCGAGGTCACTGAAGACGTTTTCGAAGGACCCGAGTCGATCGTCTTCGACCAGGCCGAGAACCGGCTGCACACGATCAAGGCCATCCTCGTCGCAACGCTTGGGGACTGAGTCGAATGCGCGTACTCATCGCGCTTGGCGGAAACGCGCTGCTGCACCGCGGCGAGCGACCGGACGCTGACGTTCAGCAGTTCAACGTCACGAAGGCCGCAGCCGCAATCGCACGCGTTGCGCGCACGCATCAGGTCGTGATCACCCATGGCAACGGGCCGCAGGTCGGGATGTTGGCGCTGGAAAGTGCATCCGACCCCGGGCTCAGCCGGCCCTACCCGCTCGACGTCCTCGACGCCCAGACCCAGGGAATGATCGGGTACATCCTCGCCCAGGCGCTGCAGAACGAGCTGCCCGACCGGCAGGTCGCGACGCTGTTGACACAGACCCTGGTCAACGCTGACGACCCGGCCTTCGACCGACCGACCAAGTTCGTCGGACCCACCTATTCCGAGGACGAGGCGAACCGGATCGCGGCTGAGCGTGGCTGGACGGTGCGACCCGACGGGGACGCGTGGCGCCGTGTGGTCGCTTCACCACAACCACAACAGATCATCGAGTCGGCCTCGATCCGGACCCTGGTGTCGGCGGGCAGTCTCGTCGTGTGTGCAGGCGGCGGCGGAGTGCCGGTCGTGCGTGATGACCCCACTGGTCACCTGCGCGGCGTCGAGGCGGTCGTCGACAAGGACCTCACCGCCGAGCTGCTGGCACGGACACTCGGTCTCGATGCGTTGGTGCTGCTCACCGACGTCCCGAACGTGGTGCGCGGCTTCGGCACCCCCGACGCACAGCCGATTGGTACGACGACGCCGACTGAGCTCCGCAGCGAAGGCTTTCCGGACGGCTCGATGGGACCGAAGGTCCACGCCGCCTGTCGATTCGTAGAGCTCACCGGCGGGATGGCCGCGATCGGGGCGATGGAAGATGCCGACCGCATCCTGGCCGGCGAGGCAGGCACGATCGTCGAGCCGGCCGCCGTCGTGACGCAGGTCACCGAGAACGGTCTGACGCCCGCACAGTAGGGACCAAGGACTCTACCCACGCCACTCGCTCGATCTCCAGGATTGAGGAATGGTGCAGGCGGGAAAACCGAGCCCGCTCGAGCTTCATGCTCTGAGCCGGCCCCGGCCGATCGTGGTCGGCTACCTCGAAGGCCCGGCCGGCACCAACGCCCTGCAGGCTGCCGCCGCCGAGGCGCGGCTGCGCGGAGCGCCACTGTCGGTCGTTCACAAACTGGTGGGGACCGAGGCGCCGGAGGTCTTCGCCAGCGCCGAAAGCGCGGAGGAGCATCGACGTACTGTGATGGCGCGGGTCCTCGCCGTCGCCCACGACGTCGCACCGGACCTCGAGCAGGTCGATGCCCGCGTCACCACCGCGCCGATCGCGGAGGAGCTGATCGTCGCGTCGCGCACGGCGTTGCTCCTCGTACTGGGAGTGACCACGAACCATGCGACGACCGCAGCGCTGCTCGACACCGTTCCGCGTGAAGTGGTGCGGCACGCGCACTGCCCGGTCCTCCTCGTGCCGCCGACGTCGCCGGCTCAACCGCCGAACCGGTTGGTCTGCGGGCTGGACCGGTCGGCCTCGTCGATCGATGCGCTGCACTGGGCCGCCAAGGAAGCCGATCTGCGCGGCATCACCGTTCTTGCGGTGGAGGTGCGGCCGGCGACTCGGGACGGTCGAACCCCCGATCCCGAGGAAGTCTCGCTCAGCAACTGGGTACGAATGCACCTTCCGTCCGCGTCGACGACGGTGGTCTGCTCGAGCGAGACCGGCCCGGCCGGGCGCCGGCTGCTCGAAATCGCGACCGAGCACAACGCAATGCTCGTCGTCGGCTCGCACCGCCCGGGCCGGCGGCTCGGTCGCTCAGTCGTTCGGACCGTCACCTCGCAGTCCAAGGTCCCGGTCGTCGTGGTCCCCCATGCGGAACCGATCAGGAACCGCGAAGAACTCCCCCGGTGACGGACGAGTCCGCGTTTGCGGCCCGACTTAATAGGGATGTTTGATCTGATATCAGGAGAATTACTCCACAACCGTTCGTTGAGTGGATAGCCCCCTGCGGAATTCGCATATCGGTGATGCCACCGGTCGTGGTTTGGTACGACCCGCTCTCCGGTTCGAGCCGTTGGCCACGACCCCGCCGAATTCCCCTCGGTGAGAAGGTCGTGCGCAAATGCCAGCACTCCATGTAGTGACACCGCTCGTCGAGCCGATCGCTCCGCACATCGATGCGCCGCCGACCGTCCTCACGAGGTTTCTCAGCGGCGACGAGCAGACCACCGAATTGATGATCCGGCTCGCGTTGCAGACCGGTCTTCCGTTGCTGGGAATCTACGAGCAGCTCCGCGCGGGTATCGCCCACATGGCGAACCAGCCGGATGCCGACTCCCTCGTGGAGACCGAGCTCGACGAGCGCCTCGTTCGGTTGGTTGCGCGTCTGCGCCCGGCGGCGAGCAGCCGCCCGATCTGGCAGGCCTGCATCCTGTCCGCTTCCAGCCGCGGTGTCTCGGCCTGCACCTCGCATCTGATCGCCGAGGCGGGCATCCCGTCGATGGTGATCGCACCGGCTCAGGGCGAGCGAGCGACGATCCTCGGCGCCCGCGCATTCCAGCAACTGCTCACGACGATCGACTTCGTGATCATCGACGCTTCGCGCGCGCCGGCCGAGGCGATTGCGCGATGCCTCCGGCTCGCCACCAACGGCCAGAACACCGCCCGGCGAGCGAGGGTGATCCTGCTCACCGATCCTGGGCGCTCGGTCGACGTCACCCTGCGATCAGCGACCGCGGGCATCACCGTGGTGGGCCACCTCGGCCAGCTGCTCAGCACGCTGGGAATCGCCCCTGGCAACCCCCTCACGACGCGCGAACGCCAGGTGCTGACGCACGTCGCGAGCGGTGCCACCAACGAGCAGATCGCTCGCCGACTCGGCGTCGCGGTCTCGACCATCAAGACCTATCTCGAGCGCACGCATGTCAAGCTCAAGTCCCGCGACCGTGCCTCCGCGGTTGCGACCGCAATGCTCCGGAACTGGCTCTAGCCCTCGTCGGCCACAGGCCGAGAACGAGCGAGCACAGTCGCTATGGCACCTCGTGCGACCCCTTCAGCGTCTCGCTCGGATACTCACTGAAATGCTTGTGATACGAGGCGCTGAACCGGCCCATATGGCTGAAACCCCAACTCATCGCGACCTCGGTGACCGTCGCCAGTCCAGCGACGGATTCTTCGAGCTCGTCGTGCACCCGTTGGAGCCGCACCCCGCGCACGTACTCCGTCGGCGACAGCCCGGTGGACGTGCGAAAGCTTGCCTGCAATGTGCGCACGCCGCACGGCACGATCGCGGCGAGCTCGTCGACCGTCCAGCGATACTCGGGTCGTCGCTCGATGGCATCAGTGACCCGCCCCACGACTCCACCCGGCCGCCGTCGTACGCCGGCCGGGTGCCGCAATGGTTGATCGCGGACCAGGAGGGTCAGCAGCCAGTGTTCGATCCGATGCGGAGCGGCGCCGACCGTGCCGAGCATGCCGGCGGCGTATGAGCCGATTTCGACCGCGGCGATCGCATCGCGCCAGGCCCGGCCCACCGGCGCGGAGAGATCGACCGTGGACTCGAACTCGATCGGAGCACCGCAGGGAGTACCGCCGAGGCACTCGAGCTCGCGGCGGACGAGATCCTTCGGGAAGGAGACGACCACCTGGCTGTAGCGATGGCGGCAGGTGAGCTCGAGATCGTCTCCTGGCGAGATGCACAGGCCCTTCGCCGAGTCGATCGAACGCCAGCCGCGGTCTGTCACCCGGGCCAGCGCCTGCCCTTCGCTCGGCAGCACGACGCGATAGCAGGCGGATCCGGGCAGGTGCATGGTCGCGCCCCGGCCGACACCGACCGCACACAGCGCCACCTCGCCGAGCGGGACGAAAGCGACCCGCGCATCGAGGACGACGTGCGGGTCGAGCGCCCGGAGCGAGACCTGGGCGGCCGCGGCCGCCAGCGGATTCGAGCCGGCCTGGGAGCCGTTCGACGACAGAGAGGGCAGGCGATCCAGTGCGGGTTCGGCCATGAATCCTCGCGACCAGGCGATGGGCTTCGACAGGTGCGGGATCTCGGCAGGTCCACGGTACCTCGGTTCGGGACCGATCACCGGGGAACTAGGGACCATCGGCCCTAGCGCGGGTCGGGACCGTCCGCGACGGTTGACGCATGGAACACATCACCAATCCCACGGACGAGGTCCTTCAGGACATGGTTGAAACCGCGCTGCGGACCGCCCTCGGCCACGACGCACCGCACATCGGAGTCTCGGCCGACCACGGCACCGTCACGCTCACTGGACAGCTCCATACCGAGGAGCATCGCCAAGCCGCGCACGCGGCGACCCTCGAGGTCTGGGGCGTACACGCGGTTGCGGACGACATCGTGGTGCGGTCACCCCAGTCGAGCGGCGAGACCGATACCGAGCTTGCCATGGCGGCCCAGCGCGCACTTCAACACGCCCCTGACCTGCCGATCGATGCCGTCGTCGCGGAGGTCAGGGATCACGTCGTCACGCTGACCGGCAAGGTCTCATCGACGGCCGAGCGACTCGCCGCCGAACGCGCCGTCGTAACCCTGCCGGGGCTGACCAGAATCGACAACCGTGTCACGGTCGAGGCCTAGGCCCGAGCCGGCCGAAGGTCCGACCGGTAGCGCGCGCGGGGCCATCACCGTCTTCCTCCTCGACGACCACGAGGTCGTCCGGCGCGGTGTCAAGGACATGCTGGAGGCCGAGGGCGACATCACCGTCGTCGGCGAGGCGTCATCGGTCGCCGAAGCCCTGGCTCGCGCACCGGTCGCGCGTCCGCAAGTTGCTGTTCTCGACGTCCGGCTGCCCGATGGAAGTGGCGTGACCGCCTGCCGGGAGCTCCGTTCCATCCTGCCGGATCTCGCCTGCCTGATGCTCACCTCATTTGCCGACGACGAAGCGATGCTCGACGCGATCATCGCTGGCGCACAGGGCTATGTGCTGAAACAGATCCGCGGCACCGACCTGATCGGAGCAGTACGGACGGTGGCCGCCGGCGGGTCGTTGCTCGACCCGACCGCGACCCATCAGGTCATGGAACGACTTCGCACCCACGGCCGCAGCCAGCATCGGTTGTCCGCGCTGTCAGACCAGGAGCGCAAGGTGCTCGACCTCGTCGGAGAGGGCCTGACGAATCGCCAGATCGGCGAACGGATGTTCCTCGCCGAAAAGACCGTCAAGAACTACGTCTCAAACATCCTGGCCAAGCTCGGCCTCGAGCGCCGGACGCAGGCAGCGGTCCTCGCGCACGACGTGACCCGGGACTCGATCGACTAGCGCAACTGCTCGGCTACG
>Ga0265325_10003398_pt1 | contig 10403 bp, 11 predicted proteins | sample 41420metaG_FD_202090 | JGI IMG/M metagenome (GOLD analysis project Ga0265325, IMG submission 202090) | Rhizosphere microbial communities from Carex aquatilis grown in University of Washington, Seatle, WA, United States - 4-14-20 metaG | ecosystem: Host-associated > Plants > Roots > Rhizosphere...
CCGCGCCGCCGAGCCTTCCGCCCTTGCGGGACGGAGCCAGGTTCACGGCTTTGCCGCGGCCGCTGCCCGACTTTTTCCCACCGCCAGTTTCCGAGTTCACGGTTGCCCAGGCGCGCGCTTCGGCTTCTTTGCGAGACACGCCGCGTGCCTCGTAACCCTTTTCAATGTGGCGCGCCTGACGCTTCTGCTTATCGGTGTAGCTGGACTTGTCGCCGCGTGGCATGAGCTCTGCCCTTCATGCATTTCGATTGTGTAACGCGTTGCCGTCGCGCCGGTTCCGGCTCCGATCTGCGCGTCGCAGATCTGAAGAAATGCGCGCCCGGAAGACGGTGTCTTCCAGGCGCGCATCTTTTCTTTTCCGGTCAGTAGGTCTTGGGATCCTTGGCCGATCCGTCCTTCACCTTGCGCTCGGCTTCTTTGACAGCATGCGAGTCCGGCTTCGGCGCATCGCTCTCACGCTCTTTCGGCGCACCGATGATGTGCTTGCCGCCGGAGTAGGACGGCGGGTCGCTGGCGGGAAACGAATCTTTCATCTGGCGATCGATCTTGTCGTCCTGTTTCTTTCGTTCTTCCGGCGTCAACTTCTTGTCCGTTTGCATGAACGGTCTCCTGGTTTGCGCCATCAGCGCGGCTGCAGGATGAAAACGAACAACCGGCGCGATGGTTGCCAACGCAACGCGCCGCGCCGGTGTCCGTTTCTAAAAACCTAGCGTGATCAATCGAATGTCACGGATGGCTCGGCATATCGGCGTGTCGTTCACCGCGCCCATGGACAGGGTTGAAGCCGGATTGCGCGTCGTGGCGAAAATGCTGGCCGTCGTCGCGCGTCCAACGCTGCCCGTTGGCGTCCGAGTAATAGAAGAAGCCGTCGGTTCCCCAATAGCCGTCGTAGAACGGGCCGTAGTAGCCGTCGTAGTAGCCATCGTAATATCCCACGTTCGCTCCCATCGCGACGTGGTCATGGTGGCCTTCGTAGGCGCATGCAGAAAGAAGCGCTGCCGCCGTGGCTGCAATCAATGTGCGCACGATCATGGGATTCTCCATCAGGCGTTGCGTCGAAGTAAACGCACGGTGAAGGGTTTCGATCCCGTACTCAGTGCGCCCCGTCACATCAGGGCGCAGTTGCGCACGGAGGGCGCAACACGTTCGTCTCAATCTTGTCCCACTTGGTGGCGGAACCAAATGCAGCGCCGGGAGTTGGCCACGAACGGGGTGATCGACACAGCAAGGAGAATTCTCATGAAAACCAGGTTGTTCGTTCTTTCATCCGCCTTGACCGCGCTCTGCGCATCTGGCGCATTGCCGGCACAGGCCTTCACTCATCACCCGGCGACACCGGAAGAAATCCAGCAGACCGATGCATTGAACGCGCAGTCTCTGGCAAACGCTCAGGGCACTGGCGCAAATGCAGCAAATGTCGCAGCGGCGTCTCCGTCCCCCACGACGACGATGCCGTCCCTCAGCGCGCTAACCGCGGCACCGCCTACACTTGGAAGTGCGGCTGTTCAAAGTCAGGCCGGCGAACCGGTTGGAGTTGTGCAGAAGGTGATCACGTCGGCCGACGGGAAGGTTTCGATGGTCGATGTGGCTCTATCCGGCACGAAAAAGATCGTCGCCATTTCCGCCGACGAGCTGAGTTATGACGAGCAGCGGAATATCCTGATGGCATCGCTCACCGTCGAGCAGATCAATTCGCTTCCGGCCGCAAGTTCCTGAAGCCTTCTACGCAGAATGTGAGACAGGCCGGTGCGATGCGCCGGCCTGTCGTTTAATGATGGTGAATAGCGTTCGATTTCGGCCTATGCGCCGCGTGTTTCTTCAAGGTGCAGGTTGGGCGGGCGAAGCCGGTGTTGTCGCGGGATCCTGGGCAGGTGTCGCCTCTGTTGCCGGAGTTGTCGCGTCTGGCGATGGCGGGGTCACCGCAGGCTGAGCGGGCGCGTTCGGCGAAATTTCCGGCGTGGCGGGAGTGGCCACATCGCGCTTGAGCACATGTACGCGCGCAGCACGCGTTGGAGCGGGCGCTACTTGTGCCGGCGAAACAGGTGCAGCCGGAACGAGTGCAGGGGCCGGAGTTTGCACGACAGGCGCAGGCGCCTTGAACGACAGCGGTTCCTTCAGGGCGACGCTTTGCGGTGCAGGTTGTGACCACATTCCGGTCGACAAGCCATATGCAGCGCCCGCGCCGACTGCGAGAGTCACGATCATCGCGCCCGCAAGAAGTTTCGCCGTGCTGTTGTCCACCTGCAGGTCCGGTGTGTTGAATCCACGTAGATCTTCCATGGTGTCCTCTCAGCTATCCGGTATTACCAGAGGTTTAACGGTTGGCGCGCCAGTCGGTTCCGCTCGTGTTTCCGCGCGAGGCGCGGGCGAGTTGCAAAACGCAATCAGTGCGTGGCGGATCTCTCGGGACGTGAGAGCGCGCGCGCCGCGAGCCAGACACCGGCCGATGACAAAAGCAGAGTCAGCGAATACTGGTGCCAGCTGCTTACGGTCGTGTCCTGACCGAGCGACACGAGATCTGCGATTACAAATGCAAACCAGAAATAGGCCGTGGCAATCGCGCGAATGGCCCGCCACTCGCGTTGCCGTGGCTGCCCGACCGGCTCGCGCAACGTCGCGATGGCCAGCGAGAGCAGAACCAGGCCGCTGAATCCCGCGTAAAGCATCGAACCCCAGGAAAGGCTTTGGCCGCCAAGCTCCGCTGGCCCGATCACGCAGGCGATGGAAAATGCGTAGACAACGAGAAATGCGATCCTGAGATTCTCAGACTCCACCGCCGCTGCGCCAAGGAACTTGGTCGGGAACAGCCGTGCGAGAGGCCTGGCGATAAGCGATGCCGCAAAAACTATGACCGCGAAGCGGCCGACAAGTTCCGCCGCGGCACGGGCGCCGTCGCCACTGGTAACGACCAGCGAATAGACTGCAAGAGACGCAGAAACGAGAAAAGCCCCCGTGATCAGCGCCGCGCCGTGCGGCGCGCGCGCTGACAGACGCCGCTCTGGGCCCGTCAAATCAGCGGGAATCATGGCTGGGGCTGACTCCGTGCAGGCGCCTGAAAGTGAATTGCGAAACGGACTGTCTCTGCGCATGGTCGGCCGCACGCGAAAATTGAGTTGAAATGGCGAGCAAGGTCCGGCACACGCCGAACCTTGCCCCCAGAAATTTTACGAATTCGGCTTCTGTGCATCGTGCACGGCATCTTTCATGCCGCCGACCGCGTTCTGTACTGCGCCCTTGGCCTTATCGATTTGGCCTTCTGCCTTCAATTTGGCATCGCCGGTCAAGTTGCCGACGGCTTCCTTCGTTGCACCCTTGGCCTGGTTCACGGCGCCTTCGATTCTGTCCTTATTCATTTTGTTTTCCTTTGTTGGTCGACAGAGAGGAAAACGTTCTCGCCAGGCGCTAGTTCCCTGTTCTTTGGAAGATTGTTCGAAGGTGGATTCGGTCGCGAGTGAGAGGCTGCAAATCGATTCAATGCGCGCGCGGTATGCGCGACGAGCTCCTGTCAATTTGATGTTGAATGGCGGCGCAAATTGCGCATTTCGCCGAACCAGCGTCATCCATTTGGGTGTGTCTCATCACTCGAGGTCGCGAGAACAAAATCGCGGAACGAATTCCGGTCAGAATGCGTTTTGGTCGGGAGCGGGCAACAGGAGAAAGCACATGAATCAGAACAACAATCCAAACAATCCGGCCGGCAACTCGCGGCCACAGGGCGAAGGCCAGAACCCGCAAAGCGGACAGCAGAAGAACGATCCCCAGAAGCCGCAGTCGGGACAGCAGAATAAGCCGTACGAGCAGCAGAAGGGGTCGAGCACGAACCCGTCTACTCAGCGGTAGGTTTCGCTAAATCCTGGAAGGTCGGCGCACGTCGATGGCTCTTGAGCCGGAGCGCGCCGGCCTCCGGTTGGCTCTCCACCTTCTGTGAGTTTGGGTCGAGAAGTGGCCAAAGCCCACACCCTGATGCGGATGCCTGTCCGACAGCGTCCGCTTTCGATCCAAAGTAGACCTCTACGGACATTTGGAGAATTGAGTCCTGTTTGCGAAAGCGAATCTCTGGACCTGGAAACCGTCTCGCTAGGCAAATACCACTGTCTTTGAACCTTCTATCAGCACGCGGTGTTCAGCGTGCCACCGCACCGCACGAGCCAGTACGCGGCATTCCACATCCCTGCCGAGTTCCACCAGGCTCTCCGGCGTATGCTCGTGATGGACGCGCTGCACTTCCTGCTCAATGATAGGTCCTTCGTCGAGATCGGTCGTAACATAGTGCGCCGTCGCACCGATGATCTTCACGCCGCGCTCATAAGCCTGGTGATATGGCTTTGCGCCTTTGAAGCTGGGCAAAAAGGAGTGATGGATGTTGATGCATCGTCCAGCCAGCGCTCGGCACAATTCTGGTGAGAGCACCTGCATGTACCGGGCGAGCACAACCAGGTCGATCTTGTGGATGCGCGACAGTTCGAGAATCTTGGCCTCCTGGGCGGCCTTGCCCATCGTGTTGGGCACGCAGACATACGGAATGTTGTTCCACTCCACGAACGAGCGCATTTCTTCATGGTTCGAGATCACTGCAGGGATGTCGATCGCCAGTGCGCCCGAGCGCCAGCGATGCAGAAGATCGTACAGACAATGGCCGAACCTGGACACCGCGATCAGCACGCGTGGTTTGGCGGCGGCGTCCTGCAGGGACCAAGTGAGATCAAAGCGCTTCGCGACGTCAGCGAATCCGGCACGGATCGTGTCGAGCGGAGGCATGTGTTCGCTGTCGGGCCGAAAAACGATCCGCATATAGAATCGTTTGGCGATGGAGTCGTCGAATTGGTGCGACTCGGTGATCGAGGCATCGTTCTCGGCGAGGTATCCGGCGATGGCCGCGATGATGCCCTTCTTGTCGGGGCATTTGACGACGAGGATGTACCGGCCGCCGTCTTTTGTAAGCAACATGAGGATAAGTCCGATCTTATAACCTTCAGCACACGGACATCGGCCGCTGAAGACACGGCCATGGCGCCGCCGTTTCCATCTTTCGCAACGAGATCGACAGTACTGGATTGGATGACGAGTGTCCGGTTTCTACCGAAAGCGGACACTCGCGTCCAGCGAACCGCTCGGATCGACCTCACGATCGCCTACGACCCAGAGCGGGCGTTCCAGTCGTCGTCACCGTCGCGTCCATCGCCACGGGCGATGTTGCGCTGCAGGTCGGAAGGAGCGTTGCGTTCCAGGAAAATCGTGCCGCCGCTTCCGCAGAAGTCGAAATTGGCGTTGTACGACCAGTTGCCGAATGCCTTGCCCTGGACGCACGATTTCCCTTAATAACGACTTAGTCTATAGGAATTAAGAAATTAAACAGCACGAGTTGTGAAAAATGCCGGATGAAGGACGCAGATGTCGACGGGTGTCGATGCTTTGCGACGGTTAGACCTTGGCGGATTTGTGCGCAGCACGGCTTCGCGTCTCGATACGAGAGTTCATTTCAGAAAGTGACGACGCTGGCGATCTCAGCCGGATATGTCTCGTGCGGACAAGATGCGTTTCAGCCGTCGTATGCCCATCCAGCAAATGACAATGAGTGTCAGCAGGCCAAACAGGCCGAACATGGCGCGACCAACGAGCGGTCCGAATATTGCGCCCGATCCGGTGAAGTGACGTTCGCCGGGTCCGAAGCCGACCCAGACAAAGGCGATTGCCAGTCCAAGCGCGACCGCGACGCCGAGCGCACCGCTCAGAATGCGCGCGAACGGTGGCGCGCCGGATGGCATCTGCCCGTTCGGTTGATCGGCCGCGCCATAAGCCACGTTGATCATGGCGGCAGACGCTCCGCCGAAAAACAGGAATCCGATCAGCGTGCCCATCCAGTTGGGCGCATCGCCCGGGTGCCGCACTGGCTGTCCGAACACGCCCAGCGAAGCGAGCAGCATCCAGCCGCCGATCGCCATGGCCGGAAGAATGACTAAGAGCCTGATCGCCGTCACCCGATTCATGCGTGCCGCCCGCCTGTCGTTTCCCGCAATGATCGCCGCGATGCGTTAAGCAATGCTGGACAGCGGAGCCGGCTTTGGCCGGCACTCCCGGGACGACGTCGAATTCGGCTAAAAACGCTGCACTTCCAAGGCGCCCCGAAGCCCGTACGGCCAATGTCCGCTGAGGGCGGAAAGCGGACATTCGCCGTTTCCCAGGCTGGAACCGGATTGGCCTCGAAGGGACTGGTGCAAACTCGTCCGACTTCCGTGTAGATCGCTGGGCAAGATCGCCATCCCTGGATAGGTTTCTGACCATGTGACCGAAGGTCGGGGATGGCCGAACAGACCTATCGCTATCGGGCGTTCATCAGCTATCGACATGTCGAGCGTGACCGCAAATGGGCGCGCTGGCTGATCGAAAAGCTGGAGACGTTTCGCACGCCGAGGGCGCTGGTGCGCAATGGCGCACCGTTGCGTATCGGGCAACTGTTTCGCGACGACGACGAGATCCCGGCATCCAGCGATCTTTCCCATCAGATCGAGGATGCACTCCGCACCAGCCAGTTTCTGATCGTCGTCTGTTCGCGCGACACTCCGCAGTCGAAATGGGTTCGCCACGAAATCGACTTTTTTCGCTCGAATGGCGGCGGTAGCCGCATTTTTGCGCTCCTCGTCGACGGGGAGCCGGGCGAGGCCTTTCCGCCCGAACTGCTGCGACTGCCCGAAGAACGTACGGCACCCGACGGCACCAAGACCATCGAATGGATAGAAACTGAACCGATCGCGGCAGATGTGCGGACGCGGCCGGACGAACGGCAAAGCGCGACGAAACGCAGAGCTTTCCTTCGCATAGCAGCCGGACTGCTCGGCGTTGCATTCGACGATCTGGCGCAACGCGAACATCAGCGCCGAACCCGGCAACGGCAGCTCTGGGGAAGCATCGCCGCGGTTCTCGTCTTGAGCATCGGTGCGGGCGGCTTTGAGTACTGGGACTACAACCGAATAAAAGTGGACTACTTTGCGAATTTCGGGACTCGCTGGGGCGTTCCGTTCGGCATCGGCGAACTGAGTTCGGACGCGGTGCGGCGCCGCAATTTCAGCTATGCAGTCTACACGCGGCGCGGCCGTGCCATCGGCATGTTGCGCGAGAGCAGCTTTGGCGGGCCGCGACCATTGAGCGGAGACGGCGTCGACTCCGAAGCGTGGGACGCCGAGGTGGCCGAGTGGCACATTTCCTACGAAGGCGACCACGTCTCGTCGATCGTACTCAACGGCCCGACCGGGAACACAATTCGCACCGAAAGCTATCACTTTCTCGATGATGGAGAATCCGCCGTCGTAACGTTCCTCGACTCGCAGGGCGGAGCCAAACCCCTCAGCGTCGGCGCATCGGAACTCTCGGCAACGTTTGAAAGCGATGGCCCATCTGCGGACAGATCTCAGATCGGTCAGCACAAGCTTGAATTTTCGCCGGACGGGCAGCTAAAGCGGCGATACTTTCAGACTCCGTGGGGTCTGCCCGCTCAGGATGCGAATGGAAGTTTTGCCAGAGACTATGATTACGCGCCTGACGGAGAGATCAGATCCACGCGCAACCTCGATCGTGACGGCAATCCGCTGACCGATGCCGCCGGCATTGCGTCCATCCGGCGCAGCTTCTCAGGAGCCGGCGATCTGAACTCGGCCGAATGGCGGGACAGCCACGGTGCCTTGATCGAAAATCCGCTTGGGTACGCCATCCTGAACATCCATCGCGATAATTCTGGAAACGACACCGAGGAAGACTATCTGGGCACAGACCGCAGGCCGACACTCGTGTCCGGCGGTTTTGCGCGCATGACGATGAAATACGACGATCACGGCGACGCAATCGAAGAGACGTTTTTTGGAACGAACGGAAAGCCAATCGTCCTCAAGGATAAGGGATTCGCGCGCCTGACCGACAAATTCGACGAATCCGGAAATAGGATCGAGGAGTCGTACTTCGGCCGCGATGGTGAGCCCATCTTATGCTCTGACGGAGGATACGCGCGTCAGTCCTGGCGATACGACGAACATCGCAACCTGATCGAGCAAGTCTTCTACGGAACGAACGGCTACCCGATACAAACTGCGGACGGTTATGCGCGAGCCACATGGAAATGGGACCAGCGCGGAAACAATATCGAAGAAGAGTATTTTGGCGCCGATGGTAAGCCTGCGCTTCGTACGGATTCCGGCTACGCGCGAGCGACCTGGGCGTATGACGGGCGTGGCAATCCCGTCGAAGGAAATTTCTTTACGCCAAATGGCAATCTGATCGTGAGAAAGGACGAGGGCTTCGCGCGCGTGACCGCAAAATACGATGAGCGCGGCAATGTCGTCGAGTGGAACTATTTTGGCGCCGACGGAAAGCCAATGGAACGCGCAGGCTACGGTTTCGCCCGCGAGACCATCAAGTTCGATGAACGCGGAAATGTGGTTGAACGCGACGACTTTGGCACGGATGGAAAACCGATCCTGGGCAATCAGTTCGGCTATGCAAGGTTGATCGCAACGTATGACGAGCGTGGCGACTGGCTCGGTACAAACTATTTTAGAACTGACGGCAAGCCGATACTCCACAAGGAGTATGGCTACGCGAGCATCGCGCTGAAGTATGATGAACACGGAAACAGAATTGAAGCCGACTATTTCGGTGTAGACGGAAAACCGGTTCAGAACTTCGAAACGGGTTCCGCGCGCGACATCATGACGTACGATGATCGCGGCGTTTTGGTGAAAACCCAAAAGTATGACGTCCGTGGGACGATCGTTCCCTAGGCTGTTCAGCTTTCGACTGGCGCGGACTCCGATTGCCTGAACAAAATCACCGAACCGGCCACGTTTTGTCGTGAGGCAGGACGGATACACACTGGTTGCGGACGCACTCGATCCGGCAAGGCAATTCGACCAGTGAGCCGAAGTCGGTCATTTGTTGCGTGGACCGCTTCCCAAAGCGGAAGATGTGTTGTCCGTCTGTTCGCTCGAGTGGTCCGCTCTCGAGGTCGGTGCGGCACGCCGAACGCGATAAGACGGCCATCGGATAACCCACTGGAAATATTGAAGAAATGGTGGGCGCGATAGGGATTGAACCTATGACCCCTCCCGTGTGAAGGGACTCATGCATGCTTTTTCGCCAATGGGTTAGTTTGTTTCTTGGGTGCTTTCCACGCTTTCTCCACGGGTAGCAATTCCGCGCGGCGGCTTTCTTCTGAAGCGACGACATGAGCGTAGCGCGCAGCGGATGCAGCATCGCGCCACGCGCCCGTCGCCACAAGGCCCACGCTATCGAGACGACCGTAGCGACGCATCCAGGTCGCCCATGTGTGGCGAAACGTGTGGAAGGTTAGGAAGTCGACATCAGGCCCCGTCGCAGTCTTCACGACCTTCAGCAGGGCGTAGAGGCGGCCGCACTTGACGAACTTGAAAACTCGCTCGTGTCCCCGGATCATTCCCCGAGGGTGGCTCTGTAGCGCGTGCACGAGATGTGTCGGCAAGTATACCGTGCGCGGGTCGTCGTTCTTGGTTGTTACCAAGTACGCGGTGCCTTCTTCGAGCATGACGCGGTCCGTGGTGAGCGCGAGCGCCTCACCCAAGCGCATTCCGGTATAGCAAAGAAAGCGAAGGAATAGTGCGAACTCGGGTTCGGTCTTTGATGCAGACGCGAAGACCCGAAATGCCTGTGTGTCAGTCAGCCAGTTGACGCGTTTTGACCCGCGCCAGCCCTTGGGTCGCTTAAGCTTGCCATCAATCCCGGCGTGCTTCAGCACCGCCGAAACGACTGTGTGCGCCTGTCGATTTCGCGTCGCCGGCGTGCCGGTCGGATAGAGCGCGACCGCCGCTTCGTCGATCAACTGTTGCGTGACCTGTACCAGTGGGCGTTTGCCGATGTATTCAAGCACGGGCTTCACGAAGCGGTCGTTGCCGGTCTGCGCCATGTAGTTCACCGCCGCGTCGAAGAACGTCGGTTCGCCAGGCCGGGTAAGGGCACCACGTTCGATGTCTGCTCGCCATTTACGGAGGAGGGCGGCCGCCTGACCGCCGTTACGAGATTTTGTGCTTCTGTCCAAATGGATTCCGAGGTGGGTGCCTCGGACTGACCAGTACGGCGATTTGCCTTTGCGCGGCGGGATGAGCTTAAGCGGCATAAAACGACCTCCTCGTCGCGCGCTGCCTGTGCATCGGGCCGCATGGCGGAGCGGAGCCGTTCAATGTCTGCGCTCGTGAAAAGTTTCCGACTACCATTCGCATAGTAGAAAGGCGCTTGCTTCACAAGCTCTTGAAGAGAACGGCGACTGACGCCGAGTTCAATCGCGGCTTCCGTCATACTGAATGGTTTGGCCATAGAAATCAGACGTCCAATCTTCGCCACTTCGTATTTCCGAAACTTGCCGCGCCATTGCCGATCGCGCCGTC
>Ga0265325_10003399_pt1 | contig 10402 bp, 7 predicted proteins | sample 41420metaG_FD_202090 | JGI IMG/M metagenome (GOLD analysis project Ga0265325, IMG submission 202090) | Rhizosphere microbial communities from Carex aquatilis grown in University of Washington, Seatle, WA, United States - 4-14-20 metaG | ecosystem: Host-associated > Plants > Roots > Rhizosphere >...
CTCGCTCACGCGCTGGCAGTCGTTGTGAGTTACGCCCAGACCTTCCGGATTTGCCGGCCCGGGCAATCGATCCAGATAGACGCGCAAAAGGCGCTGCTTGCCTATCTTCCACTCGACGTCAAAAATCTCGAGGCCTTCCGAGCGGGCTACGCGCTCAGCCGCCTCGCGAATCGGCACAAGATCCATTCTATTCTATCGACGGCCTTTATCTGGCGGGGACACCCCACCCGGCCGTATGTCGCTCCCAACAAAAAAGTGGGCTCGCGCCCACTCGACCATGCGACCATTCTGGAAGCAGTTCATTATAATTTCGTCACCCCTGAAACGCAACCCTCAACTGGCCGCGCACCTGTGCCGAAAAACCGACTATTCCAGTGAACATTCGGATAACCGCAATAACATGAGGGGATTAAGAACGGTCCCGCAATTTCGAGAGGCGCCTACACGCTCAGGACGGGAATTTGAGAGTTGGAGATGATCCCGTATCCATTCGAGCCGAGCCGCCCACCGGAAGCGTGGCACCCGACTACGAGCAGGTCCGCCCCGATCTGGCTGGCGATTCGGCTCAGCCCTGCCCCCGGATCGCCGCTCTCAATCCGGGTGTCCGCTTTTGAGCCGACCTGTTGCTGAAGCTTTGCCAGCTGCTCGGTAGCGCCGAGCACAAGTTCATCCCGCCACGGCCGGTCGACGTAGTTTCCTCCCGGCCCGTAAAGCTCCACACTGGGGGTCACGAGCCCGAGAGTCAATTTTGCCTTGAATTCGCCGGCCACCTCCACGGCCCGGCGCAGCGTCTCCACGCTGTGATCGCTGTAAGTGACGCCGCAGAGCACATGCTTGATGGGAAGGTTCGGGGCGGGTGCATCCTCCAAGTGGGCAGAGGTCAGCACAGGGCACTCGCTGTCGTGAATTACCTTCGCGGTCACCGACCCGATGAGAAACCGGTAAAAGCCATTGTAGCCGTGGGTAGGCATTACGATCAGGTCCACCGATTCCTCGCTGGCGATTTCCACGATCTCGCTCGCCGCATCGCCTTTGCGCACCAGGCATTTCACCCGCAGGCCGTCGAGATCGGAGCCCACCGATTCGTGCAAATCCTTCTGCGCGTACTCGACGATTTCGCCCAGCAGCTCTTCGCTTTGTAACGGCCGCCCGCCTTTGGTCTCATGCGGAGAGTAGTCGTGGCGCGTTACCACGTGCGCCAGAATCACCTCCGAGCCGAACCTTTGCGCCAGGCCGGAGGCAAGATGAACAATGCGCAGCGATCCCTCGTGAAAATCAATCGGAAGCAGTATTTTTCGAATGGGTAGCATCGATCCTCATTTCACCTGTTGACGCATGCGTGCCGCGGCCGCCGCCACTGGCCGGTGCCTCCAGCTCGATCCACCGACATCTTCTACTTATATCCAGGTTTATCCAAGCGGACCCGCGGAAATATGATGGCCGTCACGCCCTCTTGTGACTCTCAAGCTGGCCCTCCGGTTTCTCCGAACTGAGTTTCTCGATGCTCGGGCTGCCCGATACCTCGCTCTTCCGTCCATGATATTCTCGGTCGAGAATCCGGGAATGGGAATGTTGAAAGCAGCTTCACTCTTCTGCTGTGCCTTGGTGTTGGTGGGGGCGCTCTACGCGCAGCGGGCCTTCCGCGAATATCCGTCCGTGGAATATGGCTACATGCCGGTGCCGCCGGACGCGCAACAGAGAGCCGAGTGGACGTTTGCCCGCCTAATGTATCCGCCGGGACCGAACGACGGCTATCGCGGCCGCTTCGACGGCGATTGGCGCGAGGGTCTTTCCCTGTGGACTCAGGATTATCCGCGCGCGGACCGCGCCTTTGCCACAGCCGTGCGCCGCCTTACCCGCGTGCAAAGCAGGTCCGTCGAAGAATCGGTCAGCCTCGAAGATGGCGGCGAAGTCTACAACTGGCCGTGGCTCTATGCTGTGCAGGTGGGGGAATGGGGACTGACGCCCCTGCAGGGAAAAGTGCTGCGCGATTATCTTCTGCACGGGGGATTCTTCATGGCCGACGATTTTCACGGCGCGGAAGAGTTCGAAGTTTTCGTCCAACGCATGAAGTACGTGTTTCCGGACCGACCGCTCGTCGATATTCCCGATAACGATCCCATCTTTCATACGGTCTTCGATCTGAACGAGCGCTATCGCGTAACCGGCGCGGAGCATCTCGACATCGGCTATAAGAACGACGGCCGCGTGGCTCGCTGGCTGGGCATCTACGACGACAAGGGCCGCGTGATGGTGGCCGCCTCGTTCAATTCCGATATCGGCGATTCCTGGGAATGGTCCGACGAGCCGCGCTACCCCCAGAAATTCTCCGACCTCGGAATCCGCATCGGCGTGAACTACGTAATCTACGCAATGACCCACTAAGCTCCGCACTAGAAATCGTCAAAATGGGCGAGGCCAAAAACAAAATGGCCGGCCCGTTTCCGGACCGGCCATCACTTTTGCACCGAATCGTCAGGCAATGCTGATCAGGTTATCCCTTCTTCTTCGGGACTCCCTTGCCCTTTCCAGCCGCCTCGGGAATCACGGTGGGGTCGACCTTCACCTGGTCCCAGTGCAGCAGGAACGGCGATGGATCGAAGCTCACCAGGGTGCCGGAGAAGCGGATCCCGTCGTCTTTCGAGAGCCTCACCACATCCGGCTGCGGCGGAATCGGAGCCGCCTGGGTTCCGCCTGCGGGAGCGGCCTCGGCCGGGTGCGCGCCCGTCCACACTTTCACGTCCATGTTCGGCATGGTGCCAGCCTGCATATCCTCCGGCGTGGCTCCTGTGTAGATCATGAAATCGATCGAAGCATCTGCTTTCTGCTCGTCGATGACCTTGCCCACCACCTCGGGGAATTCCGCGCCGCAGATGGCGAGCCACGTCATCTTGGACTTGTCGCCGCCGCCCTGAAGGTCGCTGATCACCGTAATAATGTTGCTGGCCTGGCGGATCTTGTTCAGGTCATCGGCGCTGGGGATCGTGTAGCTCGACGGCCGGTCCGGCGAATTCGCGGCCAACTGCAGCAACTCGCTCAGTTGGGCGTCCACCTGGCTGTCGCAACCAGGCTGTTCGTAGGCGAGAAGCTTCTGCTTCAGATACTCCTTCACCTTGTCGCTGTCGGGCACCTTCAAATTGACCGCCCGCGCCAGCGCCCAGAATCCATCGAGAGTCTGCGGGGGAGCCATCGCCAGATAAGCCAGCCCCAGCCTGTAAGCGGATACGGCATCGTCCGGCTTGTTGGCCAGCGCGGCCTTGAAGGCATTCACCGCGCCAGGATAATCCTTCATCTGCAGCGCCGCTGCACCGGCCGAAGAATCGAAGAACGCTATTCCCGGCTTCTTCTGCTTGGCGAAATCATCGTCGGACATTTTGGCGGCGGCAGGCTTCGGAAAAGCGTCCAGCAATTTCGCGCCCTGCAATGCTGCGTCGCGTTCCTTGGCGAGCTGATCGTTGGCGTCCGGCGCGGAAGGATTCAGCTGCAGCCCGGAGAAAGCCTGAACGCGGGCCTGCAGTGCTCCCAGCACCACGGCCGGGTCGACCTTGTCGCCCATGGCCACCAGCTTGTCGGCGTATTCGATGGTCTTCGGGTAATTCTTCGTCTGCATATACGCCTGGTAATATAGTTGATAGACGTACTGCAGCAGGGTGGAGCCGGGGAACTTCGCCACGAAATCGTCCAGCAGCTTGATCTTGGCCGCTGGATCCTTTTCCGCGTTCGCCGCCTGGAACGCGTTGTACTCCGGAATCGTATACGAGGGCTTCTGATCCTGCGCCGCAGCCTGCACAGTGATCGGGCGGCCAAACAGCGGCACCAACGCGAGAGCGGCGATCGTTACCGCTGCAAGCTCGAGAATTCTTTTCTTCATAACTTCCCTGCCTCCTGGGCCAGCATCGGGTGAGCGGTCGAAAATCGCAGCCATTCCCTTCGAATCAATAGGACAGATAAATCGACGGGATTATAGGGAAAAGCAGCCCGTACGCGCAAGATTAAAACAGCAAACGCGTTCCATCTTCCGTCAATCACAGGTTCCGCGACTGGGTCCGCCCTCTCGGCGCCTACGGTGATACGATGACGAAGCAGGCTAACGTGTCGCCTGATGAGAGTCAATCGATGAATAATCCCATGAATAATCCAAAAGCCGCAGCCCTCGAAGGAAAGGTGACGCTGATCACCGGCGCAAACCGCGGCATCGGGCTCGCCATCGCCGAGAGCCTGTCGCGAATGGGGGCGCACGTGGCGCTATGCGCGCGCGATGAAAAACGGCTTCAGGCTGTTGTAAGCGAATTTGAGCGCGACGGACGCAAGGCGATCGCGGTGGCCGCCGACGTTTCACGGGCGAGCGATATTTCCAACGCGGTCCGCAAGACCGAGCAGGAACTCGGCCCCATCGAGATCCTCGTCAACAACGCCGGAATCGGATATTTCGTCCCGGTGCAGGAAGGCACCGAAGAAATGTGGGACGCCGTGCTCGATACCAACCTGAAATCCGTGTTCCTGCTCAGCAAAGCCGTGGCGCCAGGGATGATCCAGCGTCGTAGCGGCCACATCATCAATATTGCTTCGATGGCGGGCAAGAGCGCCTTCGCGGGCGGAAGCATCTATTGCGCCTCGAAATGGGGCTTGCTGGGGTTAACGCAATGCATGGCCGAGGATTTGCGGCCCCACGGAATTCGCGTGAGCGCGGTCTGCCCCGGCAGCGTCAACACGGAATTCTCTCCGCACACGGGCAAGGATCCCCGGAAAATGTTGCAACCCGCGGACGTGGCCCACGCCGTCGAAACCATCGCCACGCAGGAACCCCAAAGCTTCATCAGTGAGATTCTGCTTCGCCCCACGCAGAAGCCATAGCCGGCCCAAATATTTATTGCAAGGTCACAGGCGATGCCGGATAATCCAGCCTACCCCGAGGGTCGTGAGCCCCGCTGACGTTTTGCGATATGAACTGCCCTCAGTGCACGAACGCAAATCCTGATTTCGCCGAATCTTGCTCTCACTGCGGTACCCCCATGCCCGTGAGCGACTCCGTAACAATCCAGTTCACCGACGCCACCGTGCTCTCGCCCGGCAAGGATTTCGGCGCACGCTACCGCATCGAAGCCCTGCTCGGCGAGGGCGGGATGGGCCGCGTCTACAAGGCCTACGACAAAACGCTCGACCGCATGGTCGCCATCAAGGTAGTCCGGCAGGGCGTGATGGGCGACGCGGAGACGCTGAAGCGCTTCAAGCAGGAGCTTCTGCTCGCGAGCAAAATCTCACACAAAAATATTCTTCGCATTCACGACATGGGCGACGTGGAAGACGTGAAGTTCATCTCCATGGTCTACGTCGAAGGGCCCGACCTGTACCACATTCTTCGCGACACGCCGAAGCTCCCGTTCCAACGCATTCAGAGTTTCGCGCGCCAGCTGGCCGAGGCGTTGGCGGCGGCGCATTCGGAAGGCGTGGCCCACCGCGACCTCAAGCCCCAGAACATTCTGGTGGCCAAAGACGATCACCTCTACGTTTCCGATTTCGGCCTGGCCAAGTCCTTCGAGGAAGATGCCATGGCCATGACCCGCACGGGAGCCTTCCTTGGCACGCCTCGTTACATGTCTCCCGAACAGGTGGAGGGCAAGCAGGCCGACCAGCGCAGCGATCTCTACGCGTATGGGTTGATCCTCTACGAAATGGCCACCGGAGACGTGCCGTTTACGGGGGAATCCACGCTGAAGGTGATGTACCAGCGCATTAAAGAAAGGCCCGCGAACCCCAAGTCGCGCAATCCGGAGCTGCCCGATTGGTTCGCGGCCGTAATCATGCACTGCCTGGAAATGGATCCGGCCAACCGCTACCAGACCGCGGACGAAGTTCTGCTCGACCTGCAGGGGGGCAGGAGTTCCGCAGGCGCCAGCTTTGCCGGAGCCAGCTACGCAGGCGCCACGCGCACGGTTCAAATCCAGATTCCGCAATTCGTCGAGCGCCGCTGGACCTGGGCAGCGGCAGGCGTCGTGCTGCTGGCGCTGATCGCGTTGGCGATCCCCCCGGTGCGGCACAAGATTTTTGGCGGCGGTACTTCGAACACGACAACCTCCGCCTCCGGCATTCCGCCTCTCTCGGAAGGCAAGTTCGTAGCGATTCTTCCTTTCCGCATTTTGGGGGACTCCGAGTCCCTGGGACACGTCGCGGAAGGATTGAACGAAGCCCTCGCGGCAAAGCTCTTCCAGTTGAAAGATCTGCGCCTGGCCTCGGACGCCGCCGTCTCGAAAGTCTCGGATAGAGACCCCATCGCGAAAACCGCGCATGCCCTCGGCGCCAACCTGCTGGTAACCGGCATGGTGCAGGGCTCGGCGGACAACATGAGAATCATCGTCAATCTCGACGACGCCGCGGACGGCACGCGCGTCTGGACCCAGGAATTTTCAGGCATCACCAAGGATTTGCTGACGATCGAAGACCAGATTTCCGCGCAACTCGTCAGCGCCCTCGACGTCAAACCCACCAACGAGGAACTCGCCAGCGCCGCCGAACGCCCCACAAACAACGAAGAGGCTTACGACCTCTATCTCCGCGGGCGGCAAGCCCTGCGCGCCGTCCAGAGCGAGAAGAATACGCAGGCTGCCATCGACTATTTCAACCAGAGCATTCAGAAGGATCAGGGCTTCGCACTGGCGTACGCCGGCCTCGCCGACGCCTCCCTGAATATGTACAAGGCAAAAAAGGACAGCTTCTGGTCTGAGAAAGCTCTCGGCGCCGCGCAGCGCGCCGAGCAACTCAAAGACAAACTGCCCGAGGTGCATTACGCGCTCGGCGACGTCTATTCGGCAACCGGCAAATCCGTCGAATCCATAGTCGAGCTGAAGCGCGCCCTGCAACTCGCTCCGAAGTCCGACGAAGGCTATCGCCTTTTGAGCCGAGCTTATCTCCACAGCGGGCAAAAAGAAGAAGCGATCGCGGCTTCCAAAAAGGCCGTCGAAGTGAATGCGTATTACTGGGCCAATTATCGCGCGCTCGCGGTCGCCTATCTCTCCATCGGGGCCAACGACAAGGCGCTCGAGAACTTCAAGCGCGTAACCGAACTCGAGCCCGACAGCATCGACGGCTGGGACAATCTGGGCAACGTGTACGCCCGCATGGGCCGCTATCAGGAGAGCATTCCCGCGTTTCAGAAATCCATCCAGGTAGGCCCCACCTGGAGCGCCTACTCGAATCTCGGCTCCGCCTACTTCCTGCTCAAGCGCTACACCGAGGCCGCGCAGATGTTCGAGAAGGCCCTCGCGCTGAGCCCGAATCAGCAAATGGCCGTCAGCAATCTCGCCGACGCCTATCGCTGGTCCGGACAAAAAGAGAAAGCCGACGCCACCTACGACAAAGCCATCGCTCTGGCCTTCAAGGATTTGGAAGTGAACCCGCAGGCCACCGACCCGATGGCCGGCCTCGCACTCGATTACGCGAAAAAGGGAGATCCCAAGCGCGGGATGGATTTCATCCGGCGCGCGCGGGGCATCGACAAAAGCGACGTCGAGTTGATTTACATTCAGGCGGTGATTGAAAACCTGGCCAACCAGCAGAAGGATGCGCTCGGCACTTTACAGGAAGCTCTTAAAAAGGGATATCCGGTGGGAGAAGCGGAAAGCGATCCCGAGATGGCCAACCTGCAGAGCCAGCCCCAGTTCAAAGCGATGGAAAAAGAATTCGCCTCTACGGCCCACTAGGCCGCGGTGTTATGCGGCGCGCGCAGTCTGCTTGGACACAAACTCCAATTTCATTGACCTGCGGCCGGCCACGAACATTCCGATCAGTCCGAAAAGAAGCAATGGTCCCGATCCAAGTTCAGAGAACGGCAGCGGCGGGGCGCCGTTGGCGGCCAGATCGAAGGTCGAATTCGGAGCAGCGCCCATTCCAGCCGGAATACCCAGATCGATGAGACTACCGGTCAGCAGACCGACGCAATCGTCAAGATCCTTCAAACTGCAGTTGAGCACACCGCCGGGGTCGTCCTTCCCTGTGGGATCGGGTGTGATCCACGTAATCCCGAGAGATTCGAGCGAATTAAAGAAGCACTCGCCGGGAGTATTTCCATGTGCTTGCACAACGGTAACGACAAAAACGTTCGAAGTGCAGCTCAGAGGGCCCACGATATCCGCGCCAGGAATTACCAACTCGAGAGAATAGATCGGCGTGCCCGTATACGTTCCACTCAGATCGAACGTACCGCTACTGTCTGTGACGAACTGATTGGAAGTAATCGTCGACACGTTGGGTCCGGAGCCTGAAGGATCGTCCACGTTGAAGCGCGTGTCGGGAACGGTATCCGCCATCGCAGCACCGACGCTGAGTACAACCAAAGCCAGCACCGCGGAAAATCGAGTGGTTTTCATCGCCGCCCCTCCAGTCTCAAAGTGAGAATGCTACCATAACCCCATTAGCGCCTTCTACAAGAAATTCTGATAGAGAACATCCGCAAAATTGATCCGCCCTTCTGATAAGAGGAGTGTTAATGCCTCCGCAGAAGGCGGCCTGCCCGAAGAGCCTTCACGAATACCCCATGGTCCCGCTCGGTCTGGTCGGCGTACGCAACAGCAAATTTAGCAATCGCCTCATCGAATGCTCCGGACTTTCCCAGATAGCCGGCGATGCGCGCCGGGTCGCCGGTGCGTGCATGGGCGCGAGCGAGCACCCATCCACACAACTCCACATACTCGAACCAGTCCTGCCTGGACATTTTTTCGATGTCGATTTTCATGCGCATATCGCGGAGCTGGCGAAAATAAAAATCGTGACCGTGGCCGTCGCTGGTCCAGCCGAGAAAAATATCGCTGGCTGACTGCAGAAGCCGCTGGCCGGTGACCACCCGCTCGCCCTGGTTGGCATACCGACTTCTGCCCGCATACGGCGCGAGCACCGATTCATGCGCTTCCTTGAATTGCAGGATCAGAGGGTCGCGCGGCCCGGCAATCAGCAGCGCGACCGCGCACCGCGTGCCAACGCTGCCTACTCCGACAACTTTGCGGGCCACATCCACCAGTTCGTAGCGATCGAGAAGCGTGCGGCGCTCCTCGGGCAGCGTGTCGCGATACCTCTGAAACATGCGCCGCACGCGCTTTCCGACGGCGAGGTCGCGAGGATGATAAATGAGGGAACGGCGATCGACGATGCGCGGCCGCCCGCGCCTTATGCACGCAATTTTGGGGAACTCGTGTTCCGAGGTATCGATGGCCGCCGCAGCTTCCATCTTCTCCCACCGCTTCCGGGCGGCCGGAGTCTTCGCGCGTTCCATGAACAGGGCCGCGTTCAGATGCGAGTACCATACGTCCAGCGCGGTCATTTCCTCGTACTCGCGCATGCGCTCCCGGTAGCAGCCAGCGGCGGTGAGCACCGCTCGAAAACAATCTCGCCCGGAAAATCCCGCCTCGCGCATGGCCAGGATGATGCTCGCGCTGAGGCGCTTGACGTCCCATTCCCAGGGCGCCGGAAGCGTCTCGTCGAAATCGTTGATATCGAAGACGAGCTGGCGTTCCGGTGTTCCGAAACCTCCGAAATTGGCGATGTGACAATCGCCGCAAGCCTGCACGCGAATGCCTGTGGCGGGCGTGCCGGAAAGATCGGCAGCCATCACTGCCGCGGCGCCGCGAAAGAACGCGAAGGGCGAAGCGCGCATCCGGGAATAGCGAATCGGCAGCAATTCCGGCAAGCGCCCGCGATCCGCTTGCTTTAGAAGTGCAACGGGATCGGCGCGATCTTTCGGAGGCGTCCATTGCGCGTGCGCCGATCGCGGAACTTTCTCGCGCAACCGCTTGCCGGCAGCCTGCCGCGCTTCGATGGGATTTTCGCGAAGTTTTTCCAAAACCGCCCTCGATTCAGCAGGCACGATTCTAGTTCTTCTGCTTCCGCCCCGTCAGGAATTTTAAGTTTGGATGGGATTCACGGCGCGAAAAAAAAGAGGGCCGCGCGAACGCGACCCCCTCTTGAAATACCGTACAGCTTTTCCCCTGATGGCTAGAACACGTACTTCAGCGCGAATTGAATCAGCCGCGGATTCACCGACGCGCTGGTAATTTGTCCGAAGGTTGACTTGGAATCGTCGGTAACCGACGGGTTGCTGAACTGCGGATGGTTGAACGCGTTGAAGAATTCCGTGCGGAACACCAGCGTGGCGTCCTCGTGGATTCCTCCCACTTTCGTCACCTTTTGGATAGTCGCGTCGAAGTTAAACTGGCCGGGGCCCAGAATAATGCCGTACCCCGCGTTCCCGTAACCCGTGCCGCCCGTTCCGATAATGCCCGCAGTGGCGCCAATCGTCGGTGTTGTTCCAAAGGCGCCCTTGTTGAAATAACCCGGGCCGCCCAGAACCGTACCTCCCAATCGCTGCTGGACGCTGCCGGGTGTCGCAACATTGGCGTTCCCCATGCCCGCGGCA
>Ga0265325_10003400_pt1 | contig 10400 bp, 6 predicted proteins | sample 41420metaG_FD_202090 | JGI IMG/M metagenome (GOLD analysis project Ga0265325, IMG submission 202090) | Rhizosphere microbial communities from Carex aquatilis grown in University of Washington, Seatle, WA, United States - 4-14-20 metaG | ecosystem: Host-associated > Plants > Roots > Rhizosphere >...
GGCGGGCGTGGCGGACAAGAACAAGTATTTCGGCCTGACCGCAGTTTTTGCCGACGTAGATGACGACGGGAAGCCGGACTTGCTGGTGGCGAACGACTCCACGCCGAACTATCTTTATCGCAACGAGGGAGATGGAACGTTCACGGATGAGAGCTATCTCTCAGGATTTGCGCTGAATAAAGATGGGCGCGAAGTGGCTGGCATGGGAATCGCGGTGGGGGACTATCTGAACAACGGCCGCGTGGACATGCTGGTAACCGATTTTGCCGATGATGCAAAGGTGCTCTATCGCAATGAAGGCGACGCGAATTTTGCGGACGTGAGCCATCGCGCGGGTATCGGTGCGCTTTCCATTCCATTTCTGAGCTGGGGAACGGGCTTCATCGACTACGACAACGATGGGTGGAAAGACATCTTCATCGCCAATGGACATGTGTTTCCGGTGGCGGACCGCTCCGACTGGGGTTCGACGTACGCGCAGCGTCCGTTGCTTTTCCGCAACACGAAGGACGGCAAATTCGTGTATGTGCCCGCAGTGAACGGGACGGGCCTGTCGGTTGTGATTTCGGCGCGGGGAGCGGCGTTTGGCGATCTGTTCAATGACGGGAAGATCGATGTAGTCATGACCCCGATTGACGGGCCTGCCGTGCTGTTGCGCAACGTGAATCCAGATCGGCATCATTGGGTGGAGCTGAACCTCAGCGGTGGCGGGAGGAGTCCGCGCGATGCAGTCGGGGCGGTGGTTTATTTGACCGCCAACGGCATGAAGCAGCGCCAGGATGTGCTGAGCGCGGGGAGCTACATTTCATCGAATGACAAGCGAGCGCATTTTGGACTGGGCGATGCGACCGACGCGGGGACGGCCGAGATTCGCTGGCCATCGGGACTGAAGGAGACGGTGCGGTTGCCGGCGGTGAATCGGATTTACAGTATCGCGGAGGGAAAGGGGATCATCGGGGCGCTCTGCGCGGGAGTGCCGTGTGCGGTGCCGGTGGCGCCTGCCGCGCAGCCCGCGGCGAAGAAGGCAGCGAAGAAGTAGCGTCTTGCGGCTGCTTGCCATAAGCGGCGCGTCAGGAATACGCTATGAGCATGCATCGATGTCGCTAACGCCGTCCTGGTGTCTGCTGCGATGCATGGTTGCGCCCTGTTCGCGCATGGACTTTTTCGCCTGATCCGCCGCAGTGGGTCACCCCTTATTCCCCGAAAAACGAAAACTGCAGACACGGGTGGTGTTCCCGGTCATAGGAGATTTTGAATGGCGCGAATTGCCGCAAATGTTACGGAGTTGATTGGTCACACGCCGCTGGTACGGTTGAATCGCGTGGCAGCAGGTTTGCCGGCCGAGGTGGTGGTGAAACTGGAGAGCCAAAATCCGCTGAGCAGCGTGAAAGACCGCATCGGCCTGGCGATGATTGAAGACGCGGAGAAGAGAGGCAAGATCAAGCCGGGCGAGACGGTGTTGATTGAACCGACGAGCGGCAATACGGGAATCGCACTGGCATTTGTGGCAGCGGTGAAGGGGTATCGGGTGATTCTGACGATGCCGGAGACGATGAGCACGGAACGCCGCGTTCTGCTGCGCGCGTTTGGCGCTGAGATTATTTTGACTCCGGGGCCGAACGGGATGAAGGGCGCCATCGCCAAGGCCAATGAGATTCTGGCAGCGACGCCGAAGGGCTACATGTTGCAACAGTTCGACAATCCGGCCAATCCCGCGATTCATGTGGCGACGACGGGCCCGGAGATTTGGGACGACACGGACGGAAAGGTGGATTTTCTTATTTCGGGCGTGGGCACGGGCGGGACGCTGACCGGCGTATCGAGCTACATCAAGGCGCGCAAGCCGGAGTTCAAGGCGGTTGCAGTGGAGCCGACCGATAGCGCGGTGCTTTCGGGCGGGAAGCCGGGACCGCACAAGATCCAGGGAATTGGCGGCGGTTTTATTCCCGGAGTACTGGACACCAAGCTGATTGACGAAGTGATTGCGGTGTCGAACGATGAGTCGATTGCGATGGCGCGCAGGTTGCCGCTGGAGGAAGGGCTTTTCGTAGGCATCTCATCGGGCGCGGCGGTGGTGGCGGGGCTGAAGGTTGCGGCGCGGCCTGAGAATGCCGGGAAGTTGATTGTGGTTGTGTTGCCCAGCGGCGGCGAGCGGTATCTTTCAAGCGTGTTATTTGAATCGCTACGCCAGGAAGTGCTGGCGCTGCCGACGCATCCGGTTACGCTGTAGAGAAAGGCCAGATCAAATGTTTGCCCGCATTCGCGAAGACGTGAATTCCGTGCTGGAGCGCGACCCTGCCGCGCGCTCCTGGCTGGAAGTCCTGCTTTGCTACCCGGGGCTGTGGGCGGTCTGGTTTCACCGGGTTTCGCATCAACTGTGGCGCATTAAACTGCGGCTGCCTGCGCGGATCGTGTCGCAATTTGGCCGCTTCTTTACGGGAGTGGATATTCATCCGGGAGCGCTGCTGGGGCGGCGGCTGTTTATCGATCACGCGACGGGCGTGGTGATTGGCGAGACGGCGATCGTGGGCAGCGACGTGACGATCTACCAGGGCGTGACGCTGGGTGGAACGGGCAAGGGCCACGGCAAGCGGCATCCAACGATCTGCGACGGCGTTTTTATCGGCAACAACGCAAACGTGCTGGGCAACATTACCGTGGGCAACAACTCGCGGGTGGGTGCGGGCTCGGTGGTGCTGACGGATGTGCCGCCGAATTCGACTGTGGTGGGAGTGCCCGCGCACATTGTGTATCGCAACGGGCAGCGTGTGCTGATTACCGATCCGCACGACGTGAAGGATCCGCTGTCGGATGCGTTGATTGCGCTGTCGGCGCGCGTGGAAGAGCTGGAAAAACGCCTGGGCACGCAGCCATGCGAGGAAGAGCCATTCGCCGCCGAGGAAGCGGAGCGCACGGCCTATCGCGAGGAACTGGAGCGGCTGAGCGATTACGTGTCGATGGGCGAGGGGATCTAAGGTTGATTGCGGGGCAGCCGGTTGCCCGCAGATCGTTTTCGCTCTTCTATTTTGGCAATTGCGAAACATCCCATCCGCCACCGAGGGCGCGAACGAGTTGCACGCTGGCCGCGAACTGGCGTGTCTGCAGATCAGTGGCTGTGCGCTGATTGGTGAGCAGAGTGTTCTCGGCGGTGAGGACTTCAAGGTAGCTGGTGACGCCGCCCTTGTAGCGCTGGTTGGAGAGATCGAGTGAATGCTGCGCGTCGTCGACGGCGCGGCGTTCGGCGGCGGTTTCCTGTTCAAGCACCCGCAAATCAGAGAGCTTGTCTTCAACTTCATTGAAGGCGCCGAGCACGGTGGCTTTGTAGGTTGCCGACTGGGCTTCGTAGGCATGGCGCGCCTGATCAGTGAGGGCGTGACGCCGGCCCGCGTCGAAAAGCAATTCCGCGGCTTGCGCGCCGAGGGACCACAAAGCGCTCGGACCTTGAATCCAGGTGCCGCCGTGCGTGCTTTCAAAGCCGCCGGCGCCGCTGAGAGTGATGGTGGGATAGAAAGCGCTGATCGCGATACCGATTTGTTCGTTGGCAGCGGCGACGCGGCGCTCTGCGGCGGCGATGTCGGGGCGGCGCTCGACGAGTTGCGAGGGCACGCCGAGCGGAACGCCGGGAAGCGGCTGATCGAGAGGCGCGGGCTGCAAAGTGAGCTCGCGGGCCTGCTGATTTACGAGCGTGGCGATGGCGTGTTCGTATTCAGCGCGAGCCTCATTGACGTCGATGAGTTGTGCCTGCACGGTGTCAAGCAGCGTACGCGCCTGCGCTACATCAACGCCGGTAGCAACGCCTCCGTCAAGACGACGCTGGGTGAGGTCGAGCTGGTTTTGGTAATCGGCGACAGCGGATTGGAGGAGGCGGCTCTCGGAGTCGAGTCCGCGCAATTCAAAGTAGTCCTGCGCGAGTTCGGCGTGGAGGCTGAGGTCGAGAGTGGCCATGTCTGCGGCGCTGGCTTGCGCGCTTTCGTGCGCGGCTTCGACAGTGCGCCGGATGCGACCCCAGAAGTCCGGTTCCCAAGTTGCCTGGCCTTCGAGTTGCAGATCGTTGTAGCTGGTTTTGGAACCGGGGACGGCGAGCGGCCGGTGCGCGGAGACTTTATCGTGTGCGATGGCCGGGCCGGCGGAGAGCGTGGGATAGAAACCGGCGCGCGCCACGGCGACCTGATCGCGTGCGGCGAGATACGTTTCAAGAGCAGCGCGCAGCGTCTGATTTTTCGGAGCGACGAGATCCTCAAGCGTGTTGAGTTGCGGATCGTTGTAGACCTGCCACCAACTGCCACGCAACATGCCGTCAGAAGGCGAAGCAGGCTGCCATGCGCCGCCGACGGGGTTGGGCGGAGGAACAACGACAGTGGTCGCGCCTGTCTCTTTGTATGCGGAGGGAGCCTGATAAGCGGGCTGCGAATAGTTCGGTCCAACGGGTTTGCATCCGGCGAGGAGAAGCAGCGCTGCGAAGGAGAAGGCACAGAATGCAGTTTTCCCGGGCGCCGAAATGCGGGGCCCCTGAGGGACCCGGCAGTTGGAGTTGGGCGGCAGTTCCCGCATCGCTACCTGCCTCCTGCGGCGGACGGATTCGCGGGCTGCTGGGGATTGAGCTTTTCGCCTTCAATGATGGAGTCAGGGGGATCCTGAATGATGCGGTCGCCGGGCTGAATGCCGCTGACGATCTGCACGGTGGCGCCGTCGTCTTCGCCGATGAGGACGGGAACGAGGTGGGCCTTGTTGTCGGCGGTGAGGGTGGCCACTTGCGTTCCCTGGGTGCGGAAGACGAGAGCGGATGCGGGGATGATGTAAGTAGCCGCGACGGACGGAGCCTTGAAGCGCACCTGCGCCAAGGAGCCGGGGAGCAGCGCACCCTTGCGATTGTCGACGTCGATTTCGACGAGCAGCGTACGGCTGGCCGGATCGATGGAGTCGGCGGTACGCACCAGCGTTCCTTGGAAAGTCTGCCCGGGATGCTCAGGAAAAGTGAGGTCGATTTTGGCACCGGATTTAACGTTTGCGGAGTAAATCTGGGGCAGGTTGGCGTAGACACGGAGGGTTTGAATGGCCTGCATGTGAAAGAGCTCTTTGCCGGCGCCGGTATCAATCAACTGTCCAGTGTCAACGGTGCGCGCGGTGATGACTCCATCAAAGGGCGCATAGACTTTTTGAAACGACTGCAGCTCGCGAAGCCTTTGTGCATTGGCTTGCGCGGACTTAACAGCGGCAGCAGTAGCGGCTGCCTGGTTGACGAAGGTGTCGGTGTCCTGACGCGAGACGGCGTTGGATTGCACGAGTCCCTGATAGCGTTCGGACTGGATTTTGGCGTTGGTGGCGTTGGCCTGCGCGGAGCCGAGGTCGGCCTCAGCCTGCGCGATTTGCTGGTCGACTTCGGGAGTGGCGATGTCGGCGAGAAGAGCGCCTTTTTTTACGCGGGCTCCAATGTCGAAGTACCAGTGAGTGAGATAGCCGGAAGTGCGCGCGTAGATGGGCGAGTCAGTGTACGCAGTGACGTTGCCGGGCAGCACGAAGTTGTCGACAGGGGCGCCCGGTTTGGCGGGCAGCGCAATGACAGTTGGCGCGGCGGCCGCAGTGGTGGAATCGGCGAGCACCTTGTCGTTGTGGATGCGATTCAAAATCCCGAAGGTTGCGAGGGCAGCGAACACGAGCAGCACGAGAAGGACGCCGATGAGTGCTTTGCGCGGGGCGATGCGCTTTTGATCAGGCGCAGAGTCGTGATGTGGGGCCGCCGGTTTTGTGCTGGGGCTCGATTTGTCGGTCATAAAAAGCAACTCCCAAGACGCGTGGACTGCAGTTGAGGCTAATCGAATTCGTCGAATGTCGGGGACTGAGACTCACGGCGAGCGGTACGTTGGCGAACCTCAAGCCAACCGTGGATGACGGAGAAGAATGAAGGCACGAAGAAGAGCGTGGCGACTGTAGCGAGGAGCAGGCCACCGATTACGGCGCGGCCCAGGGGCGCGTTCTGTTCGCCACCTTCGCCCAAGCCGAGGGCCATGGGCATCATGCCGAGAATCATGGCAAGCGCGGTCATCAGCACGGGGCGCAAGCGCACGAAGCCGGCGTTCAATGCGGCCTGACGCGCATCGCCAACGAGCTCTTCCAACTGCTCGCGGGCAAAACTGACCACGAGAATGGAGTTGGCAGTGGCTACGCCCATGCACATGATGGCGCCGGTGAGAGCGGGAACGCTGAGTCGCGTTCCAGTGAGGAAGAGGAACCAGACGATGCCGGCAAGCGCGGCGGGCAGCGCGGAGATGATGAGGAACGGATCAAGCCATGACTGGAAGTTGACGACGATGAGGAGATAGACGAGGAGGATGGAGAAGGCCAATCCAGCGAGCAGTCCGATGTAGGACTTCTTCATGGTCTCGCTCTGGCCGCGGAGGATGATGTGAGAACCCTTGGGAAGTTCTTTCTGGTGATTGGCGATGATCTTCTCCATGCCGCGCGTGACGGTGCCGAGGTCGGTGCCGTCGACATTGGCGTAGATGTCGAGCACGGGCTGGACGTCGTAGTGGCTTACGGTGCCCATTTCGGCTCCGGGCGCAATGGCGGCGAGGTTGCCGAGCACCTGAAGAGGACGCAACGCGGCGCCGGGAGCGCCGGTGGTCGCCGCGGTGCTGAGAGCGGGAGGAATGCCTGTACCAGTAACCGGCAAGCTTCGCAGCGCGGTCAATGTATCGAGCCCGTACTGGGGTGTCTGCACGGCGACGTTGTAGCTGACGCCGTTGCGGGGATCGAGATAGAAGCTGGGCGTGGTTTGAAAGCTGCCGCTCAGCGCGACGAGCAGGCTTTGCGCAACATCTTTCTGGGTGAGGCCGATGGTCTGCGCGCGGGTGCGATCGACATTGACCATCATGTTGGGGTAATCGAACGGCTGCTGGATGCGGGCGTCCGCGGCGCCGGGGACGTAGCGAACTTCATTGACCATGCGTTCGGCGAGGGCACGGTTCGCGTACAAGTTGGGACCGACGATCTGAATGTCGATGGGAGCAGAAAGCCCGAAGTTGAGAATCTGGGTAACGATGTCGACGGGCAACACATAAAACGTGATGCCGGGATATTGATGAGCTAATACGCCACGCAGACGCTCAATGTATGCGGCGGTCGGGTGGTGATCCGGAGTCAACTGCACTTGAATGTCGGCGTCCGCAGGGCCGATGGGTGCGGAGGTGGAGTAGGAAAGGTTGAGGCCGGAGTAGGGCAAGCCAATGTTGTCGACAATGGTGACCATCTCCTTTGCAGGGACATACTCCCGGATAGTGGCGTCAATGTGATCACAAAGGGCGGCAGTCTCTTCAATGCGCGTGCCGGTACGGGCGCGAACGTGAATCTTGAACTGGCCGGAGTCGACGGAGGGAAAGAAGTCCTGACCGAGCCAGGGCGTCAAGAGAAGCAAGGAACCGACAGCGAACAGCAAGAAGACGATAAGGAAGCCGGGCGCGAAATCGAGACAGAGGGTGAGCAGGCGCAAGTAGCCTTTGCGGAAACTCTCGAAGCCGGACTCGAAGGCGTTCTGAAATTGAACGAAGGGATTGCGGCTAATGCTCTTTCTCATTGCCAATGCGTCATCGTGTTCGTGCAGTAGATATTTGGCCATGGTGGGCACGACCGTGCGCGAGAGCAGATAGCTGGCCAGCATGGCGAAGACGACGGCCTCGGCTAGGGGCACGAACAGGTAGCGAGCCACACCGCTGAGCAGGAACATGGGCACGAAGACGATGCAGATGGCCAAGGTGGAGACGAGAGCGGGCGTCGCAATCTGCGCGGCTCCATCGAGAATGGCCTGCTCGATCTCCTTGCCCGATTCGAGGTTGCGATTAATGTTTTCGATTTCGACGGTGGCGTCATCGACGAGGATGCCGACGGCGAGCGCTAGTCCGCCGAGGGTCATGATGTTGATGGTTTCGTGAAGCAACGCCAAACCAGCGAGGGAACAAAGAATCGAGAGCGGAATGGAAACGGCGATGATGAGCGTGGAGCGCCAGCTGCCGAGGAAGATCAGGATCATGATCGCGGTGAGGCACGCTGCAATCATGGCTTCGCGCACCACGCCATTGATCGCGCCGCGAACGAAGATGGACTGGTCAGAGAGCGAGTTGATCTTCATTTGCGGGGGGAGATTCCCCTTCACTTCGGGGCTGTCGAGCTTTTCGTGAAGTCCCTTGATGATGTCGAGGGTGGAAGCGGAGCCGGTTTTCATGATGCTCATCATGATGGCGCGGCGTCCGTCGACGCGGACGATGTTGGTTTGCGGGGGATTGCCATCGCGCACGTGCGCAACATCGCGAATGTAGATCACAGCACCGTTGACCGCGCGGATGGGAAGGTCATTGAGCGTATCGATGATCGAAGGAGACGAGTTGGTTTCAATCGCATACTCGAAGCGGTCGATCTTCATGGTGCCCGAAGGCACAATCAAGTTTTGCGCGGAGATCGCATTGACGACGTCGGCCGGCGAGAGGCCCTTGGCCTGCAATGCGGGCAGGTTGATATCGACCTGAACCTGGCGCTGCTTTCCGCCATAGGGAAAGGGCGTTTGCGCTCCTTCGATGGTGGCGAGCTGTGTGCGGATGGTGTTGGTGCCGAGATCGAACAACTGCTGCTCGTTGAGGCCTTCACCGGAGAGGCCGAGCATAAGGACGGGGACGCTGGATGCGTTGTACTGGATGATGAAGGGAGGCGTGGTTCCCGGGGGAAGCTGGCGCAACTGTACCTGACAGATCGCGGTGACCTGGGCGACGGCATTGCCGATGTTGACGTGCGGTTGAAAGAAGACCTTGATGATGCCAACGCCGTTGAGCGACTGCGACTCGATGTGTTCAATATCGCTTACCGTGGTGGTCATGCCGCGCTCGCTGTTGAACACGATGCGGGTAGACATTTCCTGGGCGGAGAGACCGGTGTAGTTCCAGACCACAGTGACGACAGGGATATCGATATTCGGAAAAATATCCGTGGGCATCGACACGATGCTGTAGACGCCAAGGATAAGAATCAAAAGCGCGAAGACGGCAAACGTGTATGGCCGCCGCAGCGCGAGCCGGACAATCCACATCATAAGACTGGTACTCGCTCCCGAGCCGACTTGTTTGCTGCAGTGATTGACGAGCAGCCTGATTAAGTCAAATCAAGCTAAATCAAGGCAAACAACGGCTCAACGGGATTCGGTTCTGAAGGCTCCGGGCCGGTCAGTTCCGCCCCACATCCGGTTGAACTAACAATGGTAGACGATGGCGCTCAGGCTTTTGCGTACACACGCGGCCGAGGGCAGGGCCGGTACGTTGAATAGGACGCGCGAAGGCGGTTGAAGGATTCAGTTGGAGCCGGAAAGCGTCTCAGGATGCGAGTTGCCTCAAGCCGCTTTAAGGTGCTGCCTCGGCAATCATTTGGCGTTGGCGAAGAGGTCTTCAGCAGCAACGATCTGCCATTTGCCGTTGCGTTTGAGCCAGGTGTCGGTCCAGACCAGGTTGCGGGTAGACTCGGCGCCGCTGGGGGCTTTCCTGATGGAACTTTCGCTTCCATAGAGGACAGCGACATTGTCCCCAAAAAAATGAACTTTGACCTCATAGGTCTGGCAATCGCGTGCCGTCTCTTTGGAATCCTTCGCCTCCTGGACGGCCTGCTGCCGCGTGTAGCGTCCCCCTTCGGGGGAAGTTCCAACAAAGTCTTCGGCTAGAAGGGTTTCTTCGATCTTGTTGTGGGTGCAGGCCGAATCGGTCCAGAGGTGTTCCATGTGAATCATGTATTTTGCCGTTTCATCATCGGGGCCGGCCCAATGGCTTGCCTGGGCATGCGAAGAGACGCACAGGGCGAACGCAAGCATGCACGCGAATGAAGCTGACCTAGCAAAGAGAAACCTGCAGTTCATGATGGTCTCCAAAGGAATCTTCGAGGGGTGGGGGTTACAAGGCCGCGATGGCCACGATCAGGACGAACACTCCCACGGCAAGACTAACGCGGTCGCGCATGGCAAAGACGACGGGGTCTTCATCCAATTCTCCGCGAGAGGCAAGCAGCCAGACGCGGGTCAGCCAGTAGAGCAGCAGGGGCACGATCAACCACAGGCGGGCGGAGTGCCGGTAGAGCGCGGTGACATCGGGCCGCGCAATATAAATCGAAAATACGAGCACCGCGGCATAGGCGCTGGAGGTACCGAAGGCGCGAATCTGCTCAAGGTCGGACACAAGATATCCGCGTCCGAGATTGGCGGAAGTACCCCGTTCGCGGAGATTTTCGAGTTCGCTGAAGCGCTTGACCATGGCGAGAGAAAGGAAGAGGAAGCTGGAGAATCCGGCTAGCCAGGGAGTGATCTCGGTTGCGGTGGCAGCGCCTCCGGCGAGCATGCGGAGGGTATAGAGAGCGGAAAGGAGAAGCACGTCGACGAT
>Ga0265325_10003405_pt1 | contig 10395 bp, 9 predicted proteins | sample 41420metaG_FD_202090 | JGI IMG/M metagenome (GOLD analysis project Ga0265325, IMG submission 202090) | Rhizosphere microbial communities from Carex aquatilis grown in University of Washington, Seatle, WA, United States - 4-14-20 metaG | ecosystem: Host-associated > Plants > Roots > Rhizosphere >...
GCCCGCGAGCAGCTCGAGCTGCCGCCGATCTACTTCGCCCATACGCGCGACGTGTTCCGGCGCGACGGGATGCTGTACGCGGTCTCGCCCTACGTCGAGCGCATGGAGGGCGAGGAGCCGTTCAACGCCTCGGTGCGCTTCCGCACCGTGGGCGACATGTCGTGCACCGGCGGCGTGATCTCCGAGGCGGCGACGATCGCCGAGGTCGTGAGCGAGATCGCCGCGACGAACGTCACGGAGCGCGGCGAGACGCGCGCGGACGACCGGTTCAGCGAGGCGGCGATGGAGGACAGGAAACGCGTTGGCTATTTCTGACCAGACCGAGCTCCTGCGCCTCGTCACGTGCGGCTCCGTCGACGACGGCAAGTCGACCCTGATCGGCCGGCTGCTCTTCGACACGAAGCAGATCTTCGTCGACCAGCTCGAGCACATCGAGGAGACGTCGAAGCGCCGCGGCGACGCGTACGTGAACCTCGCGCTGCTCACCGACGGCCTCCGCGCCGAGCGCGAGCAGGGGATCACGATCGACGTCGCGTATCTGTCCTTTCTGACGCCGCGCCGACGATTCCAGCTCGCGGACGCTCCCGGCCACGTCCAGTACACGCGCAACATGTTCACGGGTGCGTCGACGGCCGACCTGGCGGTCATCCTCGTCGACGCGCGCAACGGCGTCGTCGAGCAGACGCGGCGGCACGCGTACATCGTCTCGATCCTCGGTATCCCGCATGTGGCCGTCGCGGTCAACAAGCTCGACCTCGTCGGCTGGTCGGAGGAGCGCTTCGACGAGATCGTGCGCGACCTCGCGACGCTCGGCCTGCCCGACATGCAGGTGATCCCGATGTCGGCGCTCTACGGCGACAACGTCGCCGAAGGCTCGGAGCGGATGCCGTGGTACGACGGGCCGACGCTGCTCGAGCACCTCGAGTCGGTCGAGATCTTCTACGACCGCGACCTCGAGCGGCGGCGCTTCCCCGTGCAGTGGGTGATCCGGCCGATGGCCGAGGAGTTCCACGACTACCGCGGCTATGCCGGCCGGGTGGCCGGGGGCGTCTGGCGCGCCGGCGACGAGGTGGTCGTGCTTCCGTCCGGGCTGCGCTCCCGCGTCGAGACCGTGGAGACGGCCGACGGCGCGCTCGAGGCGGCCGTGTCGCCGCTGTCGGTCACGATCCGGCTCGCCGACGACGTCGACGTCTCGCGCGGCGACATGCTCGCCGATCCGGAGCGGCCGCCGGTCGTCGCACGCGAGCTCGAGGCGCGGGTCTGCTGGATGAGCGAGCGCCCGCTCGAGCCGCGGGCGAGGCTGGCCGTCAAGCACACGACCCGCTCGGTGCGGGCGGTCGTGGAGGAGCTCGTCTCGCAGATCGACGTGCACACGCTTGCCGACGTGCCGGGGCCTGAGCGGCTTCAGCTCAACGAGATCGGCATCGTCCGCCTACGGCTGGCCGAGCCGCTCTGCGTCGACCCGTACGCCGAGAGCCGCGAGACGGGCGCGTTCATCCTGCTGGACGAGACGACGAACGAGACCGTCGGCGCCGGCATGGTTCTTTCCGCCTCGTGATCCTCGCTCGGCCCATGCGGCCTCGGGCTCGGGCGGTTGGCTCACCGGCCGCCTAGCCACGCTGCATAGAATCGCGAAGCTTTGCAGCGGTTTCTCTCGACGGCGACGATCGTCGGCCTGCTCATCGCCACGGCCGCGGCGTTCGCGATCACCGAGCGGTTGAAGCTCACGAAGAGCCCGATCACGGGCGTCTTCGTCTCGAACGTGTTCTCGCCGGCCTGCGGCTGCGCGCGCGCACACGCGAACGTCAGCGTGAAGCTGCGCCACGGCGACACGGTGACGGTGAGGATCGACGACGCCCGGCGCCGGGTGGTGCGGACGCTGGCGGACGCCGAGCGCGTCCCGCGCGGGCGTACCGTCTTCCACTGGGACGGCACGACGGACGCCGGCACGCGGGCGCCGGACGGCGTGTACCTCGTCCAGATCCACCTCGCCGCCCGCCACCGGACGATCCTGCTCCCGAAGCGGATCGTGCTCGACACGACGCCGCCGCAGGTCCTCGCAGCGACGCCGAACCGGACGCAGTTCTCGCCGGACGGCGACCACCAGGCGGACTCCGTGAGCGTCACCTACACGTTGAGCAAGCCGGCGCACGCGCTCGTCTTCCTGGACGGCACGCGGGTCGTACGCACCCATCTCCACCGGTCGCGCGACTCGTTCACGTGGTCCGGTCTGGTGAACCAACGGCTGCTACCGCCGGGCGCGTACACGCTGACGGTCGGCGCCGTCGACCTGGCCGGCAACTCGACGCCGCTCGCGCTGCGCGCGAACGTCCGCGTCGAGCTTCGGTACATCACGCTGGCGAGCCGTCGCATCACGGGCGTCGCGCCGGGCCGCCGGTTCGACATCGGCGTCTCGACCGACGCCCGGCACTACAGCTGGAAGCTCGGCGCGCGGAGAGGCGTTGCGCACGGGCCCGACCTGACGTTGCGCGCTCCGGCGCGGCCGGGGAACTACCGGTTGACCGTGACCGAGCTCGGCCACTCGGACAGCGCGGTCGTGGTCGTCAGGTGATCGGGCTCGCGCGCATCGGCGGGCCCGTCGCGTGCCTCGGGCTTGCGCTACTGCTCGTCGCCGCCTCGAGGCGCGACCGCGCGGCCGGGCTCGGCTTCGCCGCCCTCGGCGCGTGCCTGCTGGCGGCGGCGCTCGATCCGAACAAGCCGGTCCAGGTCGTGGGCGGGATCGCCGCCGGCCTCGTGCTCGCGGCCGTGCTGGCGGCCGTGTTCCACCGCGTTCCCTGGCTGCTCCCGATCGCTGCGCTCGCCTGCGTGCCGATCCGCGTGGGCGCGCTCGGGCACCAGCTGCTCGTGCCGCTCTACGTCACGGTCGCCGGCGGGGCAGTGCAGCTTGCGTGGGAGCTCGTCCGCGGCAACGGGCGGGTGCGCGAGCTCGGGCCGGTCGCGTGGCCGCTCGCCGCGTACCTCGCGTGGACGGGGCTCTCGCTCGTCTGGAGCCAGGACGTCCGCGAGGGGGCGACGGAGGTGCTCGCGTTCTACGTCCCGTTCACGGTGCTCGCGCTCGCGGTCGCACGCCTGCCGTGGAGCAGGCTCGGCGCCTATGCGCTCTACGCCGAGGCGGCGATCATGGCGATCGTCTTCGCGGCGGTCGGCTTCTACCAGTACGACACGCGCAACGTGTTCGAGAACCCGAAGGTGATCACGTCGAATGCGTATGCGGCGTATTTCCGGGTCAACTCCGTGTTCTGGGATCCGTCCGTGTACGGGCGCTTCCTCGTCGTCGCAATGTGCCCCACGGTGGTTCTGCTCGTGCGCGGGCGCTCGGTTCGCCTGCAGCTGCTCGGGGCTGCGATCGCGTTCGTCACGTGGTTCGGATTGCTCATCTCGTTCTCGCAGTCGAGCTTCGCAGCGCTGCTCGTCGCGGTGCTCGGCGTGGCGGCGGTCGCCTGGCGGTGGCGGGCGCTGCTCGCCGTCGCGCTCGCGGCCGTCGTGCTGGCGGGGATCGCGGTCTCGGCCCCGCAGATCAGGCACTCGATCGCGCATCACACGCGAAGCGGGCTGAACAGCGCGACGAGCGGCCGGGCGAGCCTCGTGGCGAACGGGATCCGCATCGCGGAGGCGCATCCGGCGATCGGTGTCGGCGTGGGCGGCTTCAAGCACGCGTACGCTGCAAGGGTGCATCTGAAAGGGAAGAACCCGAAGAGGGCGGCCTCGCACGACACGCCGGTCACGGTCGCGGCAGAGAGCGGGCTGATCGGCCTGGGCCTGTTCGCCTGGCTCGTCGTCGCGCTGCTCCTGCCCGGGTTCCGCCGGCTCGACCGGCGCCTGATCAGCCGGACGGCGCTCGTCGCGGCCGTCGCGCTCGCGGCCATCCTCTGCCACTCGCTCTTCTACAACGACTTCTTCGAGGATCCGACGACCTGGCTGCTCGTCGGTCTCGTCGCGCTCACGGTGCCCAAGCCGAAGGCGGCCGTGGAGGCGGTCCCGTGATCGAGCAGTGGAAGAAGGCGCTCGTGCTGGCGCCGCACACCGACGACGGCGAGTTCGGCTGCGGCGGCACGATGGCGCGGCTCGCCGAGGCGGGCTGCGATCTGCGCTACGTCGCCTTCTCGATCGCGACGCGCTCGCTGCCGGAGGGCTTCCCGCCGGACACGCTCGCGCGCGAGGTGCGCGAGGCGACCGCGGAGCTCGGCATCTCCGACGACCGGCTGACGGTGCACGACTTCGACGTGCGCACCTTTCCCGAGCACCGGCAGGACATCCTCGAGCTGCTCGTCGAGCTCTGGGAGGAGTGGCGGCCGGACGTCGTCTTCCAGCCGAGCCTCCACGACGTCCACCAGGACCACCAGACGATCGCGCAGGAGGGGCTGCGCGCGTTCAAGCGCACGACCATCCTCGGCTACGAGATCCCCTGGAACAACTTCGACTTCTCCTACCAGTGGTACGTCGCCCTCGAGAAGCGCCACCTCGAGCGCAAGGTCGCCGCGCTGGAGAAGTACGCCTCGCAGCACCACCGCCGCTACGCAGACCCCGAGTACGTCTGGAACGTCGCGCGCACGCACGGCGTCAACGTGAACCGCGAGTACGCCGAGGTGTTCCAGGCATACCGCGTGATCGCGTGATCTTCGCGCCTCGCGACATGTCTTAATGCGACAGCTTGTTGAAGAGCAGGGCCCTGGGGGACACTAGTGCGCGGATGATGCGCCCCGGGGAGCTGCGTCGCGCACCCGCGTAGACGAAGGGCCGGCGGAACGCCCCGACGGTGGAAGCAAGCCGAGAGGAGGCATTCACATGGAAGCCGGGGACCTGCAGGGATTGACCGAGCGGCAGCGCCAGGTGGCGGCGCTCATCGTGGCCGGCTTCTCGAACGACGAGGTCGGCGCGCTCCTCGGCATCTCGCCGCGCACGGCGCGGGCTCACTCCGACGCAGTCCGGTTCAAGCTCGGCGTGCTGCGCCGACGCCACATCTCCCGTGCGTATCTCGCCGCCAACGGCGGCGACCTCCACCGCGTCCTCGAGACGGTGCGCGCGGAACAGGTCCAGCCCTAGTCCGGTGTAGCACCCGCCCTGCGAGCCGTAGGACTCGCCCGCAGGGCGGGTGTGCGTCGGACTACCAGGAGCAGCTGATGATCGATCCCATGGTCGAGAACGATGCCCAACAGCTTCCTACGCAGCTCGCCGACGATGCCGACGAAGCGCAGTCGCTCATGAGCTGCAGCTGCTCGGGCAGCTCCTCTGCGAAGAGATCGAGCTCTCCGCCGACCTGCAAGTCCAGATCGAATGCATGGCCGATCTGGCCGGACATGTGGACCTCCTTTTCCGCGTCGGACATCTCGACGTTAGGGCCGCGCCCGAGGAGCGTCAATTGCGGTTTTCCGCCATGACAAACGGTGACAATTGCCCGCCGCCCCATTCGCCGGGACAATTCGGTGCGTTGGCGACGAGTGCGACGACGCGTGAAGCTCCCGCAGCCGCGGCGACCCCGTCCGGCGCGTGCGACGTCCTCTTCCGAATGCTCGGCGGCTACGTGCTCGCGCAGTGCATCGCGGTCGCCGCGATGCTCGGGATCGCCGACGCGCTCGCGGACGGGCCGCGGCCCGTCGGGTGGCTCGCCGCCGCGACCGGCTCCGACGAGCGTTCGCTCGAGCGCCTGCTCCGCGGTCTTGCGAACGCCGGCGTGTTCGCGGAGACCGCCCCCGCCGAGTTCGCGCTGACTCCGCTCTCGCAGCACCTCCGCCGCGACGCCGAGCCGTCGCTGCATGGCCTCGCCGTTCTCACCGGAACCGTGCTCTACCAGGCCTGGGGGGGCCTGGCTTCAGCTGTGCGCTCGGGCGGAACGGCGTTCGAGCAGGTGCACGGGGTCCCGTTCTACGAGTACCTCGCGGAGCGTCCCGACGCGCGCGACGCGGCGAACCGGTGGATGGAGGCGAGCGGGCAGCAGTGGGCGCTCGCCGCAGGACTGGAAGGGGCCGTCGACTGGTCGTCCGTGCGGACCGTCGTCGACGTCGGGGGCGGGACGGGCACCCTGCTCGCCGGCCTGCTGAGCCGGCACGAGCATCTCCGCGGGATCCTCTTCGACCGGCCCGAGACCGTGGCCGAGGGCGCGCACCACGCGCAGCCTCTCCGCGGCCGGCTCGAGCTCGTGGGCGGCGACTTCTTCGAGCGCGTGCCGGCCGGCGGCGACGTGCTCCTGCTGGCGCGCGTGCTCTTCAACTGGGACGACGAGCCGGCACGGGCGCTGCTTCGCGCCTGCCGCCGGGCGGCCGGCGGAGGCGCGACGCTGCTCGTCCTGGAGCCCGTCCGGAGGAGTACGCGGGCGCCGGACGCAGGAACGGGGATGGACCTCGTCAACCTCGTCCTCACGGGAGGACGTGTGCGCACGCTCCCGGAGCTGGAGCAGCTCGTCGCAGGCGCCGGCTTCGACCTGGTCGGCGCCCGCCCGCTCGCGCCGCCGTGGCTCGCGCTCGAGGCCCGAGCGCCTAGCGCCGCGTCGGTCGACCTCCACAGGCGAATAACGCCATGACATTTCCCGCCGATCAGATTACGACGAGCGTAATTGGCTTGGTAGAAACTTCGAATTGACCTGCGCAGAACTACGACCTAGTGTCGCCGCACTTCGATCACCCGAGATGAGGTCGTGCGCGTTGAGCAATCTGCCGGTCGAGACGCAATCTGCGAGTTCGTCGCCGAAACGCTTTACCGTGGTCGACTCTGCGACTCGCTCTGACGCGCGTTCGCCGGCGGTCGTTTCGGTCGCCGGCCTCACCAGGACGTACGGCGAGATCGAGGCGTTGCGCGGCGTCAGCTTCGAGGTCCACGAGGGCGAGATCTTCGGGATCCTCGGCCCGAACGGAGCGGGCAAGACCACGCTCGTCGAGATCCTCGAGGGACTGCGCCGGCCGAGCGGCGGCGCGGCGACCGTCCTCGGCGCTGCCGCGGACGCCGGCGATGCGCGCACGCGCGAGCGCATGGGCGTCGTCATGCAGGACGTCACGTTGCCCGAGCTTCTCTCTCCCGACGAGCTGCTCCGTCTCTACGGGGCGCTCTACCGGAATCCGGTCGACCGCTCCGAGCTGCTCGAGTCGCTCGGACTCGCCGACAAGCGGAAGGCCCTCGCGAAGACCCTCTCCGGCGGACAGAAGCAGCGGCTCGCGCTCGCGCTCGCGCTCGTCGGCCGGCCCAGCCTGCTCTTCCTCGACGAGCCGACGTCCGGCCTCGACCCGCAGGCCAGGCGGGCGATCTGGGATCTCCTGCTCGACCCCGACGGCCGCGCCCGCCGAACCGTGATCCTCACGACGCACCAGATGGAGGAGGCGCACCAGCTCTGCTCCCGCGTGGCGATCATCGACCAGGGCGAGATCCTCGCGATCGGCACGCCGGCGGAGCTCGTCGCCGAGTACGCGCCGTCGCGGCGCATCCGCTTCACCGTCGACGACGCCTCGGCGCTCGCCGCGCTGCGGCTGCCGGCCACGACCACCTCCCTCCCCACGGGGGAGATCGAGGCGACGATCGAAGCGGCCGCGATCGAGGATGTTCTGTCCGTCGTGATGGCGGCCCACGGCCGCGGCGATCTGGCGGTGCGGACGCTCTCGATCGAGCAGGGCACGCTCGAGGACGTGTTCCTCGAGCTGACCGGGAGGGAGATCCGCTCGTGAACCGTCGAAACCTCCGCGTCCTCGGGACGCTCTGGCAGCTCGACCTGCGGCAGTTCAGCCGCGACAAGGTGGCCGCGTTCTTCAGCTTCTTCTTCCCGCTGATGTTCGCGCTGCTCTTCGGGATCGGCTCGTTGCACGCGAAGGCGCCGGCGGTGCACGTCGTCGTCGTCGATCCGACGCCGACGACCTCGTCGCGGCAGCTCGAGCGGCTGCTGCGCGTGCAGGCCGGCATCTCGATCGACCGCGAGGTTCGCGTGCTGCCCTCTGCGACCGGCCATTCGACGGGGCTCACGGTCAGAGCAACGCTCGTCATCCCGCACGGGAGCGGCCTGCCGGGCGGTCCGCCCGTCCGCGTGATCGCCGACTCGCGCGGTGCGCCGATCGTCGCAACCGCCGTTGCAGCCGCGGCCGCCGAGCTGGCGGTCGGACGCTCGGCCGTGCACCCCGGCTACAGGTTCGAAGTGCGCCGGCCGGCGGTTGCCGCGACGAACCAGTTCACGTTCACCATGCCCGGCCTCATTGCGATGGCGCTGCTCCAGCTCGGGCTCTTCGCCACCGCCGGGCCGCTGATCGTCGCGCGGCAGAGCGGCGGCCTCCGACACCTCGCCACGACGCCGCTGTCGCGCACCGTGCTGCTCGCAGCCCAGGTCGCGGTGCGGGGCGTGATCGCCGCCGTGCAGATCGCGATGCTCGTCGTCGTCGCCTCCCTCTTCGGGCTCCACGTGCACAACCCGGTCATGTTCGGCCTGATGGTCGCGCTCGGCGCGCTGATGTTCATCTCGATCGGCTACCTGATCGCCGGCCTCGTCCCCGGCCAGGAGGCCGGAATCGGGATCGTGCTGCTCGTCAACTTCGCGATGCTCTTCCTCGGCCAGATCTTCTTCGACACGTCGGGCGTGAGCTGGCTGAAGCCCGTGGTCGCGATCATTCCGGCGAGCTACCTCGCCGACTCGATGCGCCACCTCGTCGTCGGGGTCGCCGGCGACAGGCCGCTCTGGCTCAACGCCCTGGTGATGGCCGCCTGGACCGTCGGCGCGATCGCCGTGGCGCGCAAGACGTTCCGGCTCGACATGCGCACGCACTGAGGAGGCGAAACGATGTCCACGTCGCACACCGACGATCCGCTCCGCGTCGCCGACTGGGTCTACCTGCGTCTCTGCGTCGGCGCGAGCGTCGGCGGCATGGACCACCTGATCCGGGAGACGATCCCGGCCGTCGTCGAGCTCGAAGGGCACGATCGCTGGTTCTTCCTCCGCTACGTCGACGAGCTCGGTCCGCACCTGAGGCTGCGCCTGCGGGCCGAGCCCGGGCGGCGGGACGAGCTCGAGCCGGCCGCCGAGGCTCTGTGCGCGGCCGGGCTCGACGAGCTGCCGCTCCTGCCCCCCTCCAGCTACCGGCCGATGGTGCTGCCCATGTGGGGAGGCGGCGCGCAGCCGGGTCTCCTGGGTCTGCCCCCGATCGCCCCCGCGTTCGGGGTGCTCGCCGGAACCTACGAGCCGGAGGTCGATGTGTACGGCGGCCCGGCCGGGGTGGCGGTCGCCGAGACGCTCTTCCAGCCGTCGAGCGAGATCGCGGTCGTCATCCTTCGCCTCGAGCAGGACGGTGTGGTGTCGAGGAAGACGCTCGTTCCGCCGCTCATGCAGCGGGTGCTCGCCGTGGTCGCTCCGGGCGAGGAGCCGGACGGCTTCTGGGGGCGCTACGCGCAGCACTGGCTCGGGCACGACCCCACCGGCGCGGAGGTATGGCGCACGCGCTTCGGCGCCAAGGCGGAGGAGCTGGCCGACCGCGGCGTCCCGGTCGTGGCCGACACCGGCGAGCTGCCCGCGGAGGCCGGGACCCTCCTCGTGCGCTGGGAGGACGAGCTCCGGCGGACGTCGGAGGCGTACGAGGAGCTCGGCGTGACCGGCGAGAAGCGCGCGGAGCTCGCCTTCCACTTCGCGCACCTGATGAACAACCGCCTCGGGCTGCTCCCGGTCGAGGAGGCGTACATGGCGACGCTCCTCGGGCTCGATGCGGACCGGCGCGTGGTCGCTGCCTGATGGAGGAGCTGGCGGTCGATCGCTGGTCGATCGCAGAGCGCTATCCCTTCGGCCGGCTCCTGCAGGAGGGCATGGGCATCGCCTCCCAGGTGGTCGCGCTGCCGGCGGCGCCGGGTGATCCGATCTTCGAGACCGGCGTGGCGATGCTCGGGAACCTCACGTGGGTCTTCCCCCACGTGCGGACGGGCTTCGGCACCGACCTCCGCGACGCGGACCTCGGCGGCGCAGGCGCCGACGTCGAGCTGGAGCCGGCCTGGGTGCGGGCGGCCGCCGAGGCGATCGAGCGGTACGGGACGTGCACGTATCTCGAAGAGGACTTCACCGTCGCGAGCGCCGTAGAGCTCGGCGACGCGGCGCTGGACCTCGGCCGCCTGCCGCGCTGCTCGGACGCCGAGTACGCCGACCCGCGGTGCCCGCTGCGTCCGGCCGACCCGAACGAGGCGATTCGCTGGGTTCGCGGCTACTCGCTCGCCGACCGCTGCGAACGCTACGTCCCGGCCGTCATGAGCCACCTGTACGTGACGCCGGCTCCTGCCGAGCGCTTCTGGCTCGCCATCTCGACCGGGGTCGCGGCGCACACCGACCTTCCGTCTGCGATCGAGGCCGCGATCTGCGAGGCCGTGGAGCGCGACGCGATCGCCCTCGTCTGGCTCCTGCGGTTGCCGCTCGCCCGGATCGAGCTCGAC
>Ga0265325_10003406_pt1 | contig 10394 bp, 11 predicted proteins | sample 41420metaG_FD_202090 | JGI IMG/M metagenome (GOLD analysis project Ga0265325, IMG submission 202090) | Rhizosphere microbial communities from Carex aquatilis grown in University of Washington, Seatle, WA, United States - 4-14-20 metaG | ecosystem: Host-associated > Plants > Roots > Rhizosphere...
CCCACCGGCCCGCCGCCAAAGCTTTCAGCAATCAGCTTCAGATAGCGCTTGTCGAAGGCATCCAGGCCGCGCGCGTCCACTTCAAGACGTGTCAATGCGGCGTCGGCAATTTTGGCATCCACCCGTGTATTGCCGGCAACCGAGGCGAAATCGCGCACACGCTTGAGCAGCCGGCCCGCGATGCGCGGTGTGCCGCGCGCGCGCCCGGCGATTTCGCGCGCACCGTCGGATGTCAGATCAACACCCAGTACGCGCGCGCCGCGCTCCACAATCGAAACCAGTTCGTCCGCGGAATAGAAGTTGAGCCGTACCGGGATGCCGAAGCGATCGCGGAGCGGTGTGGTGATGAGCCCCGAGCGAGTGGTCGCGCCGACCAGCGTGAACGGCGCCAGCGAGATCTTCACCGAACGCGCCGCCGGTCCTTCGCCGATGACCAGATCGAGTTCGAAATCCTCCATCGCCGGGTAGAGAATTTCCTCCACCGCCGGATTGAGGCGATGTATCTCGTCGATGAACAGCACGTCGCGCGGTTCGAGATTGGTGAGGATGGCGGCAAGATCGCCGGCCTTGGCCAGCACCGGACCGGACGTCGAGCGGAAACTCACGCCCAGCTCCCGCGCCACGATCTGCGCCAGCGTGGTTTTGCCCAGGCCCGGCGGACCGGAAAACAACACATGATCGAGCGCTTCGCCGCGCGCCTTGGCGGCCTTGATGAAGACCGACAGATTCTCCCGCGCCTGCTGCTGGCCGACGAATTCGGACAGCGTTTTTGGGCGCAGGGTGGCTTCCAGCGTGTCGTCTTCGCCGCGCTCGGGCGCAACAAAGCGGTCGGTGGGCTTTGGCTTCGCCATCTATCGTCCCATGCCCTTCAAGGCTTCGCGGATCAGGGCGTCGAGTGCCGTACCCTCGCCTAGGTCGCGTACCGCACGCGCCACGGCTTCGGCCGCTGTGGATTGAGAATAGCCGAGCTTGACGAGCGCCGCGACGGCATCGGCTTCTGGCCCTTGCGGCGCGAGGACGGGCGCGCCCGCTTCGCCGGCATGGCCGCGCAGCATCATGGACGGCGCCTTGTCTTTCAGTTCGGTGACAATGCGCAGCGCCAGCTTGGGGCCGATGCCTTGCGCGCGGCCGATCATGCCCTTGTCGCCCAGTGCCAATGCACGTTCCAGCTCGCGCGGGCTGAGCGCGGAGAGTACGTTGAGCGCCACGCGCGCGCCGACATTCTGGACCGTTTGCAAGAGGCGAAACCACTCGCGTTCTTCGGCGGTGGAAAATCCATAAAGCCGGATCGTCTCGTCGGTCAGGCGCATCTCGGTTATCAAAGTGGCATGCGCTCCGACCGTCAGCTTGGACAAGGTCGAGGACGGACAATGGACAAGATAACCAACGCCCGAGACATCGATCAGCAGGTGATCCTCGCCCAGGGAATCCACAAGGCCTGTGAGTTTTCCGATCATGCGAGGGCCGCCATAATGCGTGCGCGTGTTCCTGCCAGATGTGCATGGGCGATGGCGCAAGCCAACGCGTCGGCGGCGTCGGCAGATTCTACGCCGCAGGCGGGAAGCAGACGGCGCACCATCGCCTGGACCTGTTCCTTGCCGGCATGTCCTGCGCCGACCACCGACTTCTTGATGTGGTTGGGCGCGTATTCGGCGATATCCAATCCTGCTTGCGCTGCGGCAAGCAGTGCGATGGCACGGGCATGTCCGAGCTTGAGCGCCGCCGATGGGTCCTTGTGCACGAAGGCCTGTTCCACAGCGATGGCACCGGGACGAAGCTCGGCGATGATGCGTGCGACCTCGCTATGCAGCGCCAGAAGACGAAGGCCGAGCCCATCGCCCGCGCGCGTGGCGATCACGCCGTGCGCAACATGCGAAAGCTTCGAGCCCGACACGTCGATAACGCCCCAGCCCATGCGGCTAAGGCCCGGATCGAGGCCCAGAATGCGGACGGTTTGCATTCGCGCACTTTCGAGAATCGCCGCAGCCATTGTCGCGGATCGAGGGCCACCGGCGCAATCCCGGCCTATCCGCCTCCCGCACCGGCATATTCGAGCATGGCATGAGCTAGTTCGCGCTCGCCCATCACCACGGCCGTCGCGCCGTGCTTCAAGAGGTGCTCGACCTGCGCATCGAAATGGGCGCGCGCCACGATGGTCAGCGTGGGGTTCTGCCGACGTGCCTGCTCCACGATCTGATCGGCCTCGAACGCTTCAGGGATGGCCACGAACAGGACACGCGCTGCGGGCAGGTTGGCGGCTGCCAGCACGGCATCTTGCGCGGCGTTCCCAGAGATGAATTCGATGCCTGCGGTATGCAAGCGCTCGATCGCGTCGGGCGCCTCTTCGATGACCAGAAGTGGAATTCCGGCGGAACGCAATCCTTCGGCAACCAGCGAGCCGACGCGGCCATAGCCCACGAGCACGACATGGTTCGTGAGCGTTGTCGGTTGCAGCATCTCCTCGGCGATCTCGCGCGCCGCTTCGGGCGTAGGCTTTTGTTCGGGCACCAGATGCTTGCGCAACGCTTCCGCTGCCTGGAGCAAGAACGGGTTGATGAAAATGGACAGGATCGAAGTGCCGAGGATCAGGTCGCGCGCCCGCTCCGGCAGGAGTTTCAACCCGATGCCGAGATCGGCCAGGATGAACGAGAATTCTCCGATCTGCGCCAATCCCGCGCCCAACAGCAGCGCAGTTGCCAGCGGATAGCCGAATAGGCGCACGATGGCGAAGGCGGCGCCCGCGCTCAGCAGGGCCACGGATAGCGTCAGCATCAGCGCGACCGGTTCGCGCACCAGCACCATAGGATCGAACAACATGCCCACCGAGACGAAGAACAGTACGGCGAAGGCATCGCGCAGCGGCAGAGATTCCTCGGCCGCGCGCTGGCTCAGCGGGGATTCGCTGAGGATCATGCCGGCGAAGAAGGCACCGAGCGCGATGGAGACGCCGAACAGCTCTGCCGCGGCAAAGGCAACGCACAGCGCCACGGAAAGTACCGCGAGGCGGAACAACTCCCTCGAACCGGTATGGGCGATGTAATGCAGGACGCTCGGAATGACGCGCCGGCCGACCAGCAACATCAGGGCGACGAAAGCGGCCAGCTTGCCGAAAGTGAGCGCCAGGGCGCGCGCGACCTCCAGCATGTTCACCGCGTGCGCCGGGTCGCCCTTCAGCAGGGCCGAGAGGGGCGGCAGGAGCACCAGCGTCAGCACCGTCAGCAGGTCCTGCACCACGAGCCAGCCGATAGCGATGTGGCCGCGGTCGGTATCCATCAGGCGGCGGTCCTGCAACGCCCGCATCATGACCACGGTGCTGGCCACCGAGAGAGACAGGCCGAACACCAGTCCCGTCGCGAACGGCCAGCCGAGGAGATGCGCCGCGCCTGTTCCGAGGGCCGCGGCGACGGCGACCTGAAGGGCCGCACCGGGAATCACCAGCGCGCGGACCGATAGAAGATCCTTCAGCGAGAAGTGCAGGCCGACGCCGAACATCAGGAGGATCACGCCGATCTCGGCCAGCTGCAGCGTTAGGTGCTGATCGGCGACGAAGCCGGGCGTGAAGGGACCGACCGCAACGCCGGCCAGCAGATAGCCCACCAGCGGCGAGATCTTCAGCCGGTTCGCCACCGTGCCGAGCACGAACGCCAGCCCAAGACTGATGGCGACGATGGCTATAAGCGGAGATTCGCTGCTCATCGCCCTTTTATACCCGATCAAGCGTTGCGTGCCGCGGAAATGTGCGGCCTAATCGATTGACCATAAACACAGGATGAAACCATGAGGACGCGCAAGCTTGGCGCGGGCGGACCGGCTGTTTCGGCCATCGGGCTCGGCTGCATGGGCATGTCGGACTTCTACGGCCCGGCGGACGAAGGCGAGAGCATCGCCACGATCCATGCGGCGCTGGAGGCCGGCATCACGTTGCTGGACACCGGCGACTTCTACGGCATGGGCCACAACGAGATGCTGATCCGCGAGGCGTTGAAGGGCGGCAAACGCCAGCGCGTCCTCCTGAGCGTCAAGTTCGGCGCCATGCGCGGACCGGACAATTCTTGGAACGGCATCGATCAGCGTCCCGAAGCCATCCGCAACTTCCTGGCCTATTCACTGAAGCGGCTCGGCACCGACTACGTCGACATTTATCGCCCGGCGCGGCTCGATCCGAACGTGCCGATCGAGTTGGTCGCCGACACGATCAAAGACCTGATCGCCAAAGGCTATGTGCGCCATTTGGGGCTGAGCGAAATGTCGGCAGACACCGTGCTGCGCGCCCATGCGATAACGCCAGTCGCCGACCTGCAGATCGAATACGCCGTCGTGACCCGCGGTATCGAGGCGAACATTCTGCCCAGGCTGCGCGAGGCCGGCGTCGGCATCACGGCTTATGGCGTGCTGTCGCGCGGGTTGATCAGCAACGGCGCTTTGGCAGGCAAGTCGCGCAGCGGTTATCGCGCGATGCTGCCGCGTTTCACCGGCGACAACCTGAAACACAATCTTGGACTGGTTGAAGCGCTGGCGAACATCGCCAAGCAACGCGGCATCACGGTGGCGCAGCTGGCGATCGCTTGGGTGCTGTCGCGCGGCGATGACATCGTGCCGCTGATCGGCGCGCGCAATCGCGAGCGGCTGAACGAAGCGCTCGGCGCGCTCGAAATTTCGCTGACGAAAGAAGAATTGGCGGCGATCGAAGCGGCGGTGCCGAAGGGAGCCATCAAAGGTGACCGCTACATGGCGGATCAAATGAAACATCTGGACAGCGAGCGGTAGCAGCGAAGGCCTTGTCATTCCCGGCCGAGCGAAGCGAGGGGAAGGGAATCCATTCGCTTGCGCAGGTTTCTGGATCCCCTTCCCTCGCGTGCTTCGCACGCTCGCCGGGGATGACAACCACTACGTTAGCCCCCTAGCTTCTTCATCAGCGCGTCGGAAAGCTCGTAATTTCCTGTGACGCGCTGGATGTCGTCGTGGTCGTCGAGCACGTCCACCAGCTTCATCAGCGTCTCGCCGACCTCGTCGCTCACCGGCACGGTATTCTGCGGCCGGAAGACGATGCCGGACGATTCGGGCGCGCCGAGCTTGGCTTCCAGCGCATCGCGCACGGTGGCGAAATCTTCCGGGCTGGTCAGGAACTCGTGTCCGTCTTCGCCGGAAACGCATTCCTCCGCACCGGCGTCGAGCGCCGCTTCCAGCATCGCGTCCTCGCTGCCCTTGTCCAAGGGATAGGAAACGACGCCGACGCGGTCGAACATGAACGCGACGGAACCAGTCTCGCCCAGCGCCCCGCCGAACTTCGAGAAGGCGGCGCGGACATCGGCGACGGTGCGGGTGCGATTGTCGGTCAGACATTCCACGATCAGCGCCACGCCGCCCGGGCCATAACCCTCATAGCGGATCTCGTCGTAGCTCTCCGCATCGCCGCCCTGGCCCTTCTTAATGGCGCGCTCGATGTTCTCCCTGGGCATGGACTGCGCCTTGGCGGCGTTGACCGCGGCGCGCAGGCGCGCGTTGTGGTCCGGGTCGGGCAAGCCCATCTTGGACGCAACGATGATTTCGCGGGCGAGCTTGGAGAAGAGCTTGGAACGCGCCACGTTCGACTTGCTCTTGCGGAACATGACGTTCTTGGCGTGGGAATGGCCGGCCATGGGACGAGTTCTCTGGATGCGGGATCACTGCGGGGCGGTGAGATAGCCGGGCGGTGCGGGCGGTGGCAAGAGCGCGACGGAGGCGGGCCATTCCCTGAGGTGCCGTTCGGCCAATCGCGCAAGGGATTGATCATTGTTTTTCGTTTTACGCGTACCCCCCTCCTCCCCGGGGGGGAGCGGGCGTATTCCCTCGATTCTCCAAAGTCGAATTCGAATAGGGATTTTTCGTTCCAACCCTTTGATACATAATCCCAATCGCCTCCGTAGAATTCACCCCTCAACCTCCATTCCCAATCGCGCGCCCTTCCGACTTCGCTAGAGCTTCCTTCTTCGAGCTTCGGAGGACATGTCGCCGGACAGGTCGGCAAGATAATTGTTCCTTCCGGATTGGGGAGGGGGTACCCCCTCCCGGAATTCAAATCGCCCTTTTCGGCAACAACGCCATGAACCAACGGGAAATTCTGCCGGCTAGAATGCCTGCCACCCGGACACCGGTAGTTCCGCTCCTTTACCAAGCCATCCACTCCGCACCATTCGGCGCACAGCGCGCCTCAGTTCGCAGATAGGTATCGAATCCTGTACGTCAACCCGGTGCGGCGAAATGGAGCGGCGCGGTATGCTGAAAGAGTAATACCGGCGACAGGCGTCGATTAAATCTACTCTGACCCCGTTTCTTGGATCATCCGCTCTTCCGGCGTCTGGGCCGCAGCTTCGCCGAGCGGCAGAAGGCCTATCGGGCGCTGTTGCGCAGCAATCTCGACGAGGATTTCATCGAAGAATTGCGTGCGGCCACGAATGGTGGTTGGGCCCTCGGCGACAACCGCTTCCAGCGCGAGATCGCTAAAGCCGCCAAGCGCCGCGTGGCGCCGCTGCCCAAAGGCCGGCCGCCCAATCCCAAGCGCGACAAGCGTCAGTTAAGTCTACTCTGACCCTGTTTCTTCTGTTTCTTCTTCTTCTCATATATGGGTGTGCCGAAGAACAAGTGCGGCTCCGACAACGACCGGAAAGGCTGCAGTCCAAAGCACAATCGCAATGCCGATGTACACACTCCTCAGAGAATCGACGCGCCCCCCAAATTCCTTAAGAAGCTTAGCGCCATGCTTTCTGATAATATAATAATAAGCGCATACCGCAATGATAAGAAGGGCCGCGACGACTACGCCTGTTCTGCCGAAGGCAAAAAGGAGATTACGATTAGTCAGGTTACCTACGAGTCCTAGTACCGAAACGATATGAACAAGAATAACAATCGCGACCACCCATGCGGCGCTATCGCTCGCTTCTTTTCGCCCCGGCGTTCGGAGCAGGAGTGTGTAGGAATAACAGTAAATTTGATCTAGTAGCCACACGGAAAGCTATAACCTCCGGGACAGACATTTAGGGGACATTATACTTAAATTCCGCTTTGGAGATTCAGAATTAGGTATTGTGTCTCTGTAATTGGTGTTCACCGACTGGCTTCTCCAAGGCTCCAAGTGGGTCTGTCTCCAACAGCGGGTCCGTCTCCAATTGCAGGACGTGGCCGGCTTCGCCGGCCCTGTCGACGGGCGCCTTTGGCACCTGGGGCTTCGGGGCGCTCTTCTTCTTGGCTTCAGGGCCTCGACCCCAGCGGAAGATCAGCAAGCCCGGAAGCGCGGCACCGAACATCAGGTAGATGACGCCGCGGTTGCTGCCGTGGAAAAGGCCCGAGCCCATCAGCACGAGCCCGACCAGGGCTGCACCGACCATCCAAATCGCGCCAATGAGACGGGCTGCCTTACGCATAAGAAACGGGTTAAGAAACGGGGTCGGAGTCGATTTCATTCAGTTCATTTCTTCTCTTCGCGAAGTGTCGAATGTAGAATAACCAAGCACGTCACCGTCGCGATCTTCTATTCACCCCACCATCCGGTAACTGACAAACGCGAATTGGCGGCTGTCGGGCGACCAGGACGGCACGTTGAGAGTCCCCTGCCCGCCGAACAACTTGGTAAGCACGCGCGGCGCGCCGCCCGAGGTCCGCATGATGCGCAGCGTCACGTCCTTGTTCGGCGGATGATCGCCAACCGCCACGTCGGTGCCGAACGAGACGAAGACGAGCCATTTGCCGTCGGGCGAAGGATGGGGAAACCAATCGCGCGTGTCGGCTTCGAAGGTGAACTGCTCGGGATTGCTGCCGTCCGCGCCCATGCGCCAGATCTTCATGTTCCCGCTGCGCTCGGAATTGAAATAGATGAAGCGGCCGTCGGGCGAATATTCCGGACCATCGTCGAGGCCCGGCGTATCGGTCAGCCGCCGCTCGGGTCCGCCATTCGCGGGAACCGTGTAGATGTTGAGATTGCGGTCGCCGCGCGCCGCGACATAGGCGAGCGTCGATCCGTCCGGCGACCAGCCGTGCCAGTAAGACGGCCCTTCCGCGGTGACGAGACGCGGCGCCCCGCCGCCCGCCGGCAGAACATGGATGCGCGATTTGCCGTCGGGCTGCGACTTGTCGCTGACCACGATCTGCGATCCGTCGGGCGAAATGCCGTGATCGTTGTTGAGGCGGTGAAGCGGCCCGGTGTCGAGCCGCACCGCAGTGCCGCCGTCGCGCCCGATCCGGTAAAGCCGGCCATCGCCGTTGAACAGGAAATAGCTGCCGTCGGGCGACCAGTTGGGCGCCTCGATGTGGTCGCGCGTGCGATAGACGGTGCGCCGCCCATTCGTGACGATGTCCAAGGTTTCCAGGGTGCATTCGACTTTGGGCTTGTTCGGCATGCGACCCTCGCGGAGCGTCGGTTGAACTTCCGGGCGACATTCTAAATTGAAATTCGATTGGGTGCATCCGCGGCGCGGACGCGCTCATGAGAAGCGCCACCGTGGCACGCACCGGAGAAGACTATTCGGCGATTCTCAGCAACGAACGGATCGCCTGATCCAACGATTCGACCAGCTTGGTTTCGAAAAGATCAATCTTGACCTCGACCTGTTCCAGCTGCCGTGCGGCAAGATCCCATTGGTGTGCGTTGCGCAGGGAGTCGTCCATACCGATGGACGCGCCGGAAATGCAGACGGCCACCAAGGCACCGAGTGCAATCTGACCAATGCTGCGCATATGGCTTCCCCTTAGGCCGGCATTTGGCAATACCATCCGTGGATTATGGCTTTTTTTCGGAGATTTGCCATCGGACGAGGACGCACCCAATCGGAAATCGACGCCGGTCCGGATTCGAGCGGTGGTTTGCAGGGATTCCAGAGGCTTGCTGCGACAAGCTGGATAATTGACTCCTTGTTCAACTTCCTGCTACGTGATAATGAGAATACGTCGCAACACCAACAGGCGCGAATTCGTGAGCCGAGACAGCCAGGTCGTAACAGTAAAAACGAGCTCCCCGCTGGGCCGGGCGCTGCCCGGATTCCGCGGCCGCATCGAGGCGATCCAGGCTGCAGAGCATACGTCGGTTCTGTCCGCGGACGAACTCGAACGACGGTTGATCGAGCTGGGCTTCGTCGAGGGCGCCATCGTAGAGATACTTCACGAAGGATTTTTCGGACGCGATCCCATCGCGGTGCGGGTGGACAACGCCACCGTTGCCCTGCGCCGCCGCGAGGCGATGGCCGTCCTCGTTACTTGATCGAGCACATCTCATGATTGCCACCACCGGCGCAGGCGCCTGTCACTTCGCCCTCGTCGGAACGCCGAACAGCGGCAAGACCGCCCTGTTCAACGCTCTGACCGGCAACCGCCAGAAAGTCGCGAACTATCCCGGCGTCACGGTCGAGCGCAAAAGCGGCGCGCTGGTCACGCCGTCGGGCCGCAAGGTCACGATCGTCGATCTGCCCGGCACCTATTCGCTGAGGGCGCGCAGTCCCGACGAAGAGATCACCCGCGATGTCGTGCTGGGAAGGCTGACCGCCGAAGCGCAACCCGATCTGCTGCTCTGCGTCGCCGATTCCACGAATCTCAGGCTGGCCATCCGGCTGGTCCTCGAACTCAAGCATGTCGGGCGGCCGCTGATGCTGGTGCTCAACATGATCGACATCGCCAACAAACGCGGCGTCGAGATCGACGTCGAGAAGATGTCCGCCGCGCTCGGCGTGCCGGTGGTGACCGCCGTCGCCATCCGCCGCGGCGGCACGGACGCACTGCTGCGCCAGATCGACGAGCTGGTCGCAAACCGTCCGGAGAATGCGCCGCACAGCTGGCATTCGCCGACAGTCGGAGAATTACGCGCCGCCCAGCGCGAGGCCGACGCCATCCTGCGCGCGACGGTGAGAAATCCGGCCAAGGCGGACAATCTGACGACACGCCTCGACGCCGTGCTGCTGCATCCCGTGGCGGGTCTGGTGATCCTCTTCGTCCTGTTGTTCGTGATGTTCCAGGCGGTGTTCAGCTGGGCGCAGCCGCTGATGAATCTGATTTCCTCGGGCTTCGATGCGCTGGGGGCGCTGGCGCACGACACGCTTCCCGCCGGAATCCTGCAAAGCTTCATCCAGAACGGCGTGATTTCCGGCGTCGGCAGTGTGATCGTCTTCCTGCCGCAGATTCTGACCCTGTTCCTGTTCATCCTGCTGCTGGAGGATCTGGGCTACATGGCGCGCGCCGCGTTCCTGATGGACCGCATCATGGGCGGCGCGGGACTGCACGGCCGCGCCTTCATCCCGCTCTTGTCGAGCTTCGCCTGCGCCATTCCCGGCATCATGGCGACGCGGGTGATCGACAACAAACGCGACCGGCTGACCACCATCCTGGTGGCGCCGCTGATGACCTGCTCGGCGCGCATCCCGGTCTACACG
>Ga0265325_10003414_pt1 | contig 10377 bp, 7 predicted proteins | sample 41420metaG_FD_202090 | JGI IMG/M metagenome (GOLD analysis project Ga0265325, IMG submission 202090) | Rhizosphere microbial communities from Carex aquatilis grown in University of Washington, Seatle, WA, United States - 4-14-20 metaG | ecosystem: Host-associated > Plants > Roots > Rhizosphere >...
TGTTGCTCGATGCTGAGATTGCGATGAACGATGCCGAGCCCGCCTTGCTGCGCCATGGCAATCGCCATGCGCGATTCGGTCACGGTGTCCATGGCTGCGCTGATCAGCGGAACGCGCAGCTCGATGTTGCGGGTCAGACGCGTGGTTGTGTCCACCAGTGCCGGAATCACGTCCGACTTGGCAGGCAATAGCAACACGTCATCGAAGGTGAGCGCCTCGGGTACAGGAAAATGAATCATGGCATTTGGTTCCGTGGAGGGATAAACCTTCATTGTAGAGTCGCATCGGCGGTTAGGCAAACGGCGAATACCGCCAAAAAGTACTGGCCAAAACTGGCCATGAGACTGCGTTGAATCCTGGCCCTTTCCAGCGTATACTTGGCAGAGTAACTGTTGTGTTTGAGGGTTTAGGTCACCCGTTCCCGGCGTGACGCACAGCCCGTCGCGATTGGCGAAGCACATCGGTGGGCGTGAGCCCACTTTTTATTTCCACCCTCTAATCCGCTGGTGTACGGCGACTCCAGGCGGCAGCGAAAGCCTGACGGGCGGTTTGCGCTTATTGGCCGGGAGCTGTTTACAGACGATGGCAGCTGGCTTGGAGAAAATACGGGAGATCGCGGAACGCGTGGCCCAGTCCAGCGGTCTGGAGGTCGTGGACATAGAGCTTCTCGGCGGCGGCAAGGCGCGCATGCTGCGCATTTACATCGACAAGCCAGCCGGCGTCACGCACGAGGATTGTTCGAACTTCAGCCGCGAGGCGGGCACCATCTTCGACGTGGAAGACGCGGTGCCGGGCAGCACGTACACGTTGGAGGTTTCTTCGCCCGGGCTGGACCGCAAGTTGTCGAAGCCGGAAGAGTATCAGAGGTTCGTCGGCAGCCTGGTGAAACTGATGACCCGCGATCCGGTCAACGGCAACCGTCATTTTGCAGGACGGCTGAAGGCGTTTCACGACGGCCGGCTCAGCCTGGAGCTGACCGGCAGGAAGCAGTCCAAGAAGCACCAGGCAGTCGAGCAGGGAACCGAAGTTGAGATCGATCTGGGCAACGTGGAGAAAGCTAACCTCGTTCCCGAGTTCAAGTTTTAGCAGGCAGAGACCAAAGGCAAGTAAGGTGGCGGATATTTTATGGCGAGTGAACTGTACAACGTAATCGACGCTCTGAGCCGGGAAAAAGGCATCGATCCCCAGATCGTCGTGAACGCGGTGGAGGATGCCATTGTTGTAGCCACCCGAAAGTACTACAAGACGCAGGAGAACCTGCGTGCCGAGCTCGACAAGGAAAGCGGGCAGATCCGCGCCTACGCCGTGCGCACGATCGTGGAAGGCTCGGACCAGATCGAAGATACCAATGCGCAGATCACTCTGGAGGAAGCCAAACGGGTTGATCCGGCCGCGGAAGTGGGTGGTGAGCTGCGTACCTACAAGGCCACTGATGTTCTTGGACGAATTGCGGCCCAGCTTGCAAAACAGGTCATCTTTCAGAAGGTGCGTGAGGCGGAGCGCGACACCATTTACAACGAGTATATCGGCCGGGTGGGCGAGGTCATCAACGCCACCATCAAGCGCACCGAAGGCCAGGACGTAATCGTCGATCTGGGTAAGGCCGAAGCCCGCATGCCCCGCAAGGAGCAATCGCGCCTGGAGTCGTTCGCTCCCGGCGAGCGCGCGCGCGTGGTTATCGTCCGGGTGGAGAAGGCGTCCAAGGGACCTCAGGTTGTAGTATCGCGCGCCGTACCGGAGTTGGTGTCGCATTTGTTCCAGACCGAAGTCCCCGAAATCTATGACAACACGGTTGTCATCCGCGCCATCGCCCGCGAAGCCGGCGAGCGCACCAAGATCGCGGTCATGTCGAAGGACAAGGACGTGGATCCGGTAGGCGCCTGTGTCGGCATGAAAGGCATGCGCGTGCAGTCGATTATCCGTGAGCTGCGCGGCGAGAAGATCGACATTATCGAGTACCACGAAGATGCGGTGAGTTTCGCCGAAAAGGCCCTGCAGCCGGCCAAGGTCAGCCGCGTGACTGTGCTCGAAGGGCAGGAGAAACACCTGGAAGTCATCGTGGATGACAGCCAGTTGTCGCTGGCCATCGGCAAGAAGGGGCAGAACGTTCGCCTGGCTGCCAAGCTGCTGGGCTGGAAGATCGACATCAAGAGCGAGGAAGAGAAGCGCCAGGAAGTCGAGGAACAGATGCGGGGCGTCCTTAATCTGCAGACGCCGATCGAGTCGGTGCCCGATCTGGAGCCGAACATCATCGAGAAGCTGGTGGCGGCGGGAATCACAACGGTCGAAGCCGTGGCCGACATGACGCCCGAGCAGCTTGAAGAAGTGCCCGGAATTGGACCTAAGACCGTGGAAAAAATCAGTATCGCGGTCAATAACTATTTCTCTAGTCTGTCGGCGGCAGATGGCGAAGTCCCGGCGACCGGAGAGGAAGTTTCGCTCGAAGCAGGTACCGAAGAGGTCGCAGCGCCTGTCGAATCCCGCAATGCAGCCGGTGATGCTGAAAGGTCCTTGGACGAACTGGAAGCGGCTGGCGAGGCGCCGGAAGAAGCCGCCGAGGAAGAGGAAGTAGCCGCTGAGGAACAGGCGGAAGCCGCTGCTGAAGAAGGCAATGGGGAAGAGGCTTTGGCGTCCGAGTCTGCCGGCCAGTCAGGTGATAGCGAGGGCTTATCGGAAGAATCCGAAGCCGGATCCGAGAGCGTGGAGGAGTTGGTCGAAGAGGGCCAGTACTACGAAGCGGAAGTGGTCGAGGGCGTGGAAGATGCGCCCGACGCTGATGTTGCGGAAGTGACCACCCACGAGCGTCCGGAGAGCGAGAACGAGAACATTCCCGACGAAGAAAAGCCGGGGGAAGCGCGATAAGGGTTGGAGAAGTCTGCGGTCGCAGCCGCAGACCGGCAAGACTTTGCCGTGAGGGTGCTATGAAAGCGTAAGCGGACAGGACAATACGGAGGAAACAGGGCGGAATGCAGAAGATTCGAATCAATGATCTGGCGCGCGAACTCGAGGTCAAGAGCAAGGCCATCCTCGATGCGCTCGTCAAGGTCGGTGTAACTGAAAAGAAGACGCACTCCAGTTCGATCGAAGTGGACGAAGCGGAGCGGGTGAAGAGGTACTTCGCGGAGCGTGCCGAGCCCGGCAGTGGCCGTAGCTCACGCGCGGCGGCGCCGGTCGAGGAATTCAAGCCCAAGATCGACCTGTCGCACATCTCCAAACCTGGCGATGTTCTGCGGGCCGTCACGCAGCGGGCCGCCCAGCCTGCGGCGGCAAAGCGTCCGACGACTCCGGGCCCCACAGCAGCCGCTACGCCGCTTCAGACCGTTGCTCCTCCGTCCGCCGTTCCGGCCAGGCCGGCGCCCCCGGTCAGCAAGTCCGCTGCTCCGGCGGTCAGCTCGGCGCCAGTTGCTCCGGTGGAACCGCCCAAAGCGGCTCCGCGTTTTATTGTGCCGCAGACGGTGCGTCCGCCCTCCGCCGTTATCATTCCGCCGAAGCCGCCAATAGCTCCCGCGGTTCCGAAAGCCCATGTGCCTTCGGTCGCTGAGGCAGCAAAACCATCCGAGCCACTGGTCGAAGATCAAGTGGCTGTGCTGGAGGAAGCGGAAACTGCACTCTCCGCGAAACCGGTGACTGAAGCTGCACCTCCGGCGGCGGCCGAACCTAAACCCGCCCCAGCCGGTCGGGTTGCACCGCCGGCGCGTCCAGGTCAACCCGGTGCCCCCGGTTCTCATGCGGCGCCTCGCCGATTGATCGTGCCGCAAACCGGACCGCGCCCAGTGTACTTGGCGCGACCGTCTGCCACGCCGGCTCCAGGTGCGCCCGCGCGCGGCGGAATGCCGGAACGAGGTAAACCGATTTTCCAGCGCCCGCGGCCAGGAGCTCCGGCGCAGGGCCAGGGGACGGGGACGGGAACGCGTCCCCCCATGCGTCCCGGCGAGCGCCGCGGTCCGCATCCCACCCGCTCGGGCGCGCCCGGTGCACGGCCCGGATTTGGCGCGGGCGCGGGGGCTGCCCCGCCGCCGCCGACAGGACAGCGTCCGGCTGGACGTCCATCGCGGCCAGGGCAACGTTATGTTCCGCGCGGCGTGAAGGAAGGCCCGATGAAGGGCTTTGTTCCGCCACCTCGGTTGTCGCTTTCCAGCGAGCCCCTGCCGATTACACGGGCCATCACCATACCCGAAGGCATCAGCGTGAAAGATCTGGCTGAGAAGCTGGAGATCCGCGCCAAGGACCTCATCGCGCGCCTGCTGGCGCGTGGCGTTTTTGCCACCGTAAACCAGACGCTCGACTCGGACCTCGCGACCGACATGGCTCGGCACTTCGGTGCCGAGACGTCAGTCATCACCTTTGAAGAGCAATTGGCCAAGGATACGGCGCCGGCTGAGGGTACGAAGGAAGAGCACGAGACCCTGGGCGTCACGCGTCCGCCGGTAGTCACCATCATGGGTCACGTGGACCACGGCAAGACCAGCTTGCTGGACGCCATCCGCTCCACCAGTGTGGCCGAAGGTGAGGCTGGCGGAATCACGCAGCACATCGGCGCCTACAAGGTGAAGATCGCAGACACCAATTCGCCTGCCTATGGACGCGAGATCGTTTTCCTCGATACTCCGGGTCACGAGGCGTTTACTCGCATGCGCGCCCGCGGATCGAAGGTTACCGACATCGTTGTACTGGTAGTCGCTGCCGATGACGGCGTGATGCCCCAGACCTTGGAAGCCATCGACCACGCCAAGGCGGCCAATGTACCGATCATTGTCGCGGTAAACAAGGTTGACAAGCCCGACGCCATGCCGGAACGGGTGAAGAAGCAGCTTGCCGATCGCGGCTTGATGCCGGAAGAGTGGGGCGGCAGCACGGTGTTCGTCGATGTCTCGGCCAAGCAGAAGACCAATCTCAATCTGCTGATGGAAATGATCTGCCTGGTTGCCGATCTGCAGGACTTGAAGGCCCAGCCCGATCGGCTGGCCGCCGGAACCGTCCTGGAAGCCAAACTGGACCGTGGACGCGGTCCGGTGGCGACCGTGCTGGTACAGAACGGGACCCTGCATACTGGCGACAATTTCGTAGTCGGAAACGTCTTCGGAAAAGTGCGCGCCATGTTCAACGACCGTGGCGCTGCCATGGAGGCAGCGACTCCGGCGACTCCGGTCGAGATTCTTGGTCTCGAAGGACTGCCGCAGGCTGGCGATCAGCTGGTAGCGGTGGCCGATCGCGAGAAAGCGCGCGGTATTTCCGAATACCGTGAAGGCAAGGCGCGTGAAGCGCAGTTGGCCAAGAGTTCCCGCGTGTCGCTCGAAGGTCTGGCGGAGCAGTTGAAGTCTGCCGGCCAGAAAGAACTGTTCATCATCCTTAAGGGCGATGTGCAGGGCTCGGTGGAAGTGCTCAGCGACGTGCTCACCAAGCTCTCGAACGAGCGGGTCAAGATCACCATCATGCGAGCCAGTGTCGGCGCCATTACCGAAAGCGATGTGTTGCTAGCCTCGGCGTCGAATGCCGTCATCATCGGCTTCAATGTCCGGCCCGAGCGCAAAGCGCAGGAGCTGGCCGAGCAGGAAAAGGTGGACATCCGCCTGCACTCGATCATCTACGAGCTGCAGGACGAAATTAAGCGCGCCATGACCGGCCTGCTGGAGCCCATCATCAAGGAAACTTACATGGGACGGGCTGATGTTCGCGATACCTTCCGGGTGCCGAAGGTGGGCGTGGTGGCCGGTTGCTACGTCACCGACGGCGTGGTCAAGCGCGATGCGGAAGTGCGTCTGCTGCGCGACAACGTGCAGGTATTCAAGGGCAAGATTGGCTCGGTGCGGCGCTTCAAGGAAGATGTCAGCGAAGTGCGTCACGGCGTGGAATGCGGCATCTCCATTGCCAACTACGGTGACATCAAAGTGGGCGATGTCATTGAGGTCTTCGTTATCGAGCGGGTAGCGGCCGAAGCTTTCGTATAAAGCTAAGTAACTCTCGTCCCGGAACTGGATTCTCCAACAGGAGAGCACAGTGTCCGGGACGTGGTGCAAGCGGGCAGCAATGATCGCGTATCTCACGCTCGAGATTCGCATTGAGGGAGCGCACTCGCTCAAGGACAAGCGGCAGGTAGTGCGCAGCGTGAAGGACGGCCTGCGCGCGCACTTCAATGTAGCTGTTGCCGAGATCGATGCCAGCGACGCCTGGCAGCGCGCTACCTTGGGCGTGGTCAGCATTTCAGGCTCGCGCGATTACCTCGACGGCCTGATGCGCAATGTCGAGCGCCACGCCACCCGCGTGGCCAACAACAGCGGCGGCGAGATCACCGATTCGTTCGTCGATTTCCTGAGCGAAGCGGAGTTCGGCGGCCACACGACCGGGGAACCGTGATGGCCGTCACCGCAGACTTGACTGGTGGGCGTATCCTCTAACGTTCCCCTCGTTTTGCCGGGTGAGGAAACAGGTATGGAAAACCGGGGGCAGAAATATCATCGCGGACGCATGGCCGAGGCCTTGCGGGAAGAGATTACTGCCCTGGTGGAAGGGGAACTTGGCGATCCTCGCATCGGTCTGGTGAGCGTGATCGAAGTCCAGCTGGGCGAGGACAGCAGGACGGCGCGCGTTTTCATCTCCGCTGCAGGCAGCGAGGAAGAGGCGGAGCTGAGCCTGGCAGGATTGAAGGCCGCAGGCGGCTACATCCGTCATGAATTGGTGAGTCGCCTGGGAATACGCGTGGCGCCCGAGATCATCTTTGTGCTGGATGAGTCAGAGGAACACGGCGGCAGGATCGAAGAGCTGCTGCATCGAATACAGAAACGAAAGCGTTAGGGTCGAACTTAGGGATGCTGCACGAAGTTCTGAATCAGATCGAGAAAAGGCAGAATTTTATTCTTACCTCGCACGCCCGGCCGGATGGCGATGCGGTCGGCTCCACGCTGGCTTGCTGCCAGATTCTGCGCAGCATGGGCAAGCAGGCCAGCGTCGTCCTCAGCGATGGCGTGCCTCCGATTTACCGCCTGCTTCCGTTCAGCGACTCGGTGCTTCACTCGGAGCAGGCCCCGGAGGCGGAAGTCGCCATCCTTCTGGAGTGCGACGGGATACAGCGCACTCGCCTCACCGGCCTGGAAGGCCGCTACCTTATCAACATCGATCACCACGCCACCGCGCGTCCCTTCGCGGATGTGAACTGGATCGACCCCAAGGCTTGCGCAACCGCGGAGATGATCTTCCGCCTGGCGCGCGAGGCCGGAGTCAAGATTTCACCGGAAGTGGCCACCTGTTTGTACACGGCGGTGCTGGCCGATACCGGCTCCTTTTCCTTCATCGGCACCACGGAGCGCACCTTTGCGCTGGCGCAGGAACTGGTGCGCTGCGGCGCTGATCCGGTGCGCATTGCGCAGAACCTCTACTTCTCCACTCCGGTTTCCAAAATGCGGCTGCTGGGAGTGGCGCTCGGGACCTTGCAACGCGACGGCAGCTTGGCGTGGATGCATGTGGACCGCGCTGCCATGGCGCAGTGCCAGGCCAGCGAAGAAGATTGTGAGGGTCTGGTCAACTACGCCCTGGCCATCGGAGGCATCGAGGTGGCGCTGTTTTTCCGCGAGCAGCCCGACGGCCGCTTCCGTGTCAGCCTTCGCAGCAAGGGTGCGGTCAACGTGGCTGCTGTGGCCGAGGCATTCGGCGGTGGCGGACACGAGTGCGCCAGCGGTTGCGCGGTGGAAGGGCCGCTGTCCGTGGCGACCGAGCGCCTGCTGACGCAGTTGCGGATGCGCGGCTATCGCGCCAACCTCCAGTGAATAAGCGCCCCGCCCAATCCACGACCTTGACGCGGGGCCGCATCTCGCCCGACCGCGCCCGCCGCTCCCTCGACCTTCTTTCCATCCTCGTCTTCTGCGGGTTTTTCTTTCTGGTAGGCGCACAACTGGTCGGACTGGTCGGTGCCGACGAGCCCCGTTACGCGCAGGTGGCCCGCGAGATGCTTCAGCGCCAAGACTGGGTCACTCCGGTCCTCTATGGCAAGCCGTGGCTGGAGAAGCCTCCGCTGTACTACTGGTCCGCCATCATCGCCTACAAAGGCGCCGGCGGCGTCAGCGATTGGGCGGCTCGGATGCCATCAGCCATCTTGTGCTCGCTGATGTTGTTGTTCATCTACCGGTGGTCGCACCGTTTTCGGCCCGGCATGCAGTTGGACGCGGCGCTGATAACCGCGGCGGCCGCGATGACGATCGGCTTCGGGCGCAGTGCCTCCACTGATATGCCGCTGACCGTGATGTTTACCGTGGCGATGCTGTGCTGGTACGGATGGCACGCCAGCCAGGACCGAAGCTGGCTGCTGGGATTCTATTTCTTCTCCGGGCTGGGAACGCTGGCCAAGGGCCCGGTGGCCGTGTTGCTCGCGGCGCTGATCATCGTCGTCTTCGCATGGTTGCGGCGGGATGGCCGGCTCATTTTGAGAACCTTGTGGCCGGCTGGCATTCTGCTGTACCTGGCGGTGACGCTGCCGTGGTTTGTCGCGGTGCAACGCGCCAACCCCGAGTTCTTCCGCACTTTCTTCCTGCAGCAGAACCTGGCGCGCTACACGACTGACCTTTACCGCCATCATCAGCCCTTCTGGTACTACCTGCCGGTGGCGCTGCTGGCGCTGGTGCCGTGGACGGTCTTTGTCATCGTGGCCGTAGTGGACGCCGTTCGCGATTGGCGCTTCTCAGTAAAGGAGCCTCCGGGCAAGGAGGACCTGCGCACATTTCTGACATTGTGGTTGCTGCTGCCCATCCTCCTTTTCTCTGTCTCGCAATCCAAGTTGCCGGGATACATCCTGCCGGCCATTCCAGCGGGAACGATCCTGCTGGCGGATTTCATTCAGCGCCGCAAGGAGGCGTCGGTGAAGCCGAATGACTGGCTGGCGTTGCTCCATGCGACGCTTTCGGCGGTTCTCCTGGTCGCGGCCCTCATCGTTCCCTTCAAGTTGCTGAAGCTGGCTCTGCCGCGCAATGTGCTGATCGTGGCGGGGGCGCTGTTGGTCACTGCGGTCCTGGCGCTCTGGCTGAGCCTGCACAACTACGGCTATCGCATCTTGCGTTTTACGACGCTGATTGCGGTCGTCATCGCCTTCTCGTTGTTATTGCGGGGCACTGGGCCGATCGTTGACGTGTTGTACTCGGAGCGTCGGGTGAATGCGGCAATTGGGCAAATCGTTCAGGGGCCTGCGCCTGTGGCAGTTTACGATGTGCCGCGCTCGGTGGAGTACGGTCTGGCCTTCTATCGCAACCAACCGATCCTCAGCTACGAGCGCAATGAGATTCCCCTGACCGATCATGTTGTCATAGCTGCTGCCGGTACCAAAGCCGAGCTGGAATATCGTCTGCCCGGCCGTCATGTGACCCGCGTCGGTGGCTTTTCCTGGCAGCGCCTTGACTTCTACATCGTCACCGGAGGCAACTCCGGCGCGCCTCAGCAGTAGGCAGCCACTGCCGAGTGTGTCTGGCTCGGTTGGCGTCGTGCTTTGAAACGGCATGGCTTTACAGCCTGCGGGAAAAGTCTTCGCGAAGCACAGGTTCGGGTAGTGCGGCGCTTCAGCGCCGCGTCGACGGTTGTCAAGAACGGGGCCTTCAGGCCCTGAGGTAGGGGTCCTTCATGCCGCTGAGACCCGCGTATTTGCAGGCTTTCGAACCGAGGTACCTCAGCGGCTAAAGCCAGCCTTCAAAATCCCTGGCAACGCGGGCCTGAAGGCCCGCACTACCCAAGCGGCGTTCAGCTGCGAATTTTTCCGCAGCCTCTTTAGCCATGCCGGACAAACTTGTCTTCTTCTTCGTCAGCAGCGCGAGGGAGCTGCGCGACCGAGCGCGCAATGGGAGCTGCGTTCCAAGAATCTCCCGCAACCTCACACACGCTCCGCTTTTCGCCGACCAGCTGCTCAGTCTTTTGTAAAAGAAACGTAAACACAGCTTCGTAGCCCTGCCCGCGGCGTGCTACAGTTCGAGCCATCGCCTCCCGGGCGGTCCTCGTGTACGCTCCGAGCGACGTAGCAATCAAGGAGATCAATATGAGCAGCAAACATTCTTCCCATGGCATGGACAAGATTTGGCTGGTTCTTACCGCAGTCCTCATACTTATCGGCTCTTCAGCTGCCAGCACTCAGAAGGTGCTTTACAACTTCACTGGCGGTCTCGATGGAGGCAACCCTGCCTCCCAACTGATCTTCGATAGCTCAGGCAATGCCTACGGAACGACCGTCATTGGCGGTCCTAACGGCTGCGGCACCGTCTTCAAGCTGAAGCCCCTCTCCGGCGGACAGTGGCAGGAGAGCGTTCTGTACAGCTTCAGCTGCTTTGACGACGGCAAGAATCCCTATGGCGGCGTGACCCTCGACGCTTCCGGCAATCTCTACGGAACCACGGTCGCCGGCGGATCGGG
>Ga0265325_10003415_pt1 | contig 10374 bp, 6 predicted proteins | sample 41420metaG_FD_202090 | JGI IMG/M metagenome (GOLD analysis project Ga0265325, IMG submission 202090) | Rhizosphere microbial communities from Carex aquatilis grown in University of Washington, Seatle, WA, United States - 4-14-20 metaG | ecosystem: Host-associated > Plants > Roots > Rhizosphere >...
ATCCGCTTCGAAAGATCGCTGCATTTGTTCTCTCTGCCGTTTGCCTGCTCCTCGGCGGCTGCGATATTGGGCAGGACAATGAAGACCCTGCACAAAAGGCGCAGGAACTCCGGTCGAAAGCGGGAGAATTCATCAACGCACGCGACTTCCTTCACGCAGAAGAGCTTTACTCCGAGATTCTGCCGCTCGACCAGCAGCTTCAGCAGTGGGACAGGCTTGCCGAAGACCGGTCCAACGATGCAAAAGTGGAATCCTCTCTTGGACTATTTTCCAGCGCGATCGAGAATAATACTGAAGCGTGGAAGTACTACCGCCAGGCCGGCGACCACGCCGCCGAAGTCCGATCGATGAACGCGGTCGCAAACTTGTCCATTGGGCTGGGAGATTTCGAAAAAGGAATAAACATACTTCACGATGCAATCGACGTCAGTAAGCTCTCCACGAACAACGAGGCCGACCCGGAAACGAGCATCAACCTGGGCAATGCGTACCTCTGGCTGGGCCAGCCGGCGAACGCGCTCGACCAGTTCGCCTCTGCCCTGGCCGTTTTCAACAAACGAAGAAATTCCTCCGCCATCATGAGGGCGCTGTTGCGCGTCGGCTATGCCTACGCCAGGCTTGGAAGAAGAGAAGAAGCGCTTGGCGCGTTCGCCACCGTGGAAAATATCCTCAGTACAGTTCCCAATGTTATCGTGAGAGGGAATTTTTATTATGACCGCGGAAGAGCGTTAGAGGCGCTCGGAAAGTGGAGCGCCGCGGCGCAATCTTATCACAGCGGCGTCGACATCCTCGGGAACCTCTCCAGCAGCGAAAAAAATGAGCAGACGAACGACCTCCTGATCGCTTTGTGCACTGCGCTCGGGAAGGTGTATTCGCACAACTTCGCCTATCAGCTCGCAAAACAAAGTTTCATAGAAGGATACTCGCTCGCAAAAGACGCCGGCAAGAAATCAGCGATCGGTTACCTCCTGATCGCGATCGCTGATTGCGAGCGGAAGATCTCCGCCGTCAGCCCCGACCAGCAGGCATCGATAGCGGCAGGCACATATTATGAACAAGCCCTCACGCTTTTCGCACGAACCGGCAATGTGCGGGGGGAAGCGTATGCCAACTACAAGCTCGGCGCAATGAAGGAGGAAGAAGGCAATACTGACGGTGCTCTTGCATTTTACCGCCGGGCGTTCGAATTGTACAGCAATCTGTCGGGTGAATACAACGATTGGAGCGAGAATGAAGAATTTTTGGGGATTCATGAGAAATCTGTCGCCTACGGCATTTCCGTGAACGGCGAAACGTACTGGTACGAACCTCTCGTCATTGCGCTCGCGCGCGAAGGGCGCGGAGAGGAAGCGCTCGATATCTACGAGCAGGGAAAAGCGAAGTTCCTCTCCGCACGGCTCCGTTCATTCCCATTCTCCTTCAGGGAAAAGAATACAGGTCTAGCAGTAGAATCGATGCGGCGCCAAATGCAGTCCTTGGCCGTAAAAGAAGCCGAACTCTCGTTTCAGAAAGGCCTGGCCGCAAATCAAAAAGATCCCCAACGCATCGCTTCGCTCTCAGCCGAAGTGACGTCGACTAGAAACGGCCTCGTCGGCAACGCCGCGTCACTTTCGCAAAAATTCCCCCGGCTCGAGATGTTGTTCCGAACCCCGGTTTTCCAGGAGGAGCAGCTGCGCTCGGCACTGTCCTACGGCACGGTCATCCTCGATTACCTGATCGCCGACGACCGTATCGTGATCTTTGTGATCTCATTCGACGGAATGGGACGGCAAATGCCGGTGAACGTTGTGGAAGTGCCGGCGTACAAAGATATCGTTCTTGAAAAGATACGACAGTATGACCTGATGCTGAACGAACATATTCAGAGCATTGGTACGGGATATTATCAAACGACGGATGTCGAACGTTTGTCGCAGGAGCTGTACAATTATTTTCTGCGTCCGGTGGAGCGGCTTTTTGTCCAACGCGTGGTCATCATTCCTCCCCGGGAAATGGAAGGAGTTCCATTCCATTCATTTACGCGTTCCACGAACGAAGGGATCAAGACGGCTGCGGAAATCACCGACGTTTCCTATCTCCCGTATCTTGCCGCCGCGAAGAGCCTTCAGTCTCCTCTCCGCTTTACCAATTCAGTTATAGCGGTCGGAAATCCCCGGGGGAACGACTGGCCGCTCGACTTTGAGCTTCGTGACATCCGAAGCTTCTTCCGGGAAACGACGGTATTCGTTTCGCAGAATGCAAACGAAAAACAATTGTTCGATTCGTTCGGAGACATACTGCAGCTCTCGACCGAGTTCTCGACCGATACCCTGTTTCCCGGCCGGTCGTCGTTCGTTCTTTCGAGCGGGAGCATCACCAACCCGGACGCGGACATCCCTGTTGCGGATTTTCTTCGCCTTCATCCGTATCCGGTCGTGTATCTCTCGGACCAGCAATCCGGCGCAACAGGTCTGACGCCGATGCATGCTGCGTTGTTGATGATGAACGGTTCATCCAACATCATTCTTACCATGCGGCCCTCCGATCCGAAGGCCGATAAGTTCTTCAGTGAAAAATTTTATTCTGCAATCGCCAAAGGGAGCAACGTGAACGATGCGTACCGCTCGGCCGTCGTAGCAATGGCCAAATCTCCGAATTTCAATGCACCGTACGAGTGGTCGCAGTTCTTCAAGTTTGGAAAGTGATTAACTCGTAGTATGGAAGACCGAAGATGAGCGCCACGAAGTCACAAGGTCACCAAGAAAAGAGCATCTTGTTGTTGATTGACTCAACGGAATGGTCAAACTCAAAAAACTCTTTGTGCCTTAATGGCCTGGTGGCGAGCCTTTGTTCACCGTGAGACATCAGTGAGCAAATAAAAATCCCCGGTGTTCACAAGACATCGGGGATTCTGTTCTAACAACTTTCAATTGTTCTGTTATTTTTCCAGCTTCACCTTCACGCTTCCAAGGCCGGACTCGACATAGATATTCATCTTGCCTTCAGCCGTGGAGTAATTGTCCGTCACGTAAACGCCTTTTCTCTCTTCGTCAAAATCCTTGTCGATGGTAAAATTGGAGAACCAGTTTTCCTGGTAATGAACCTTTGCCCCGGTCTCGCGCGGGATCACGATCGTCACCGCTCCCAAGCCTATCTTGATCTTCACGTTGACCTCGCGGTGAAGCTCGCCCTCGAAATTCAGATAGTACGAACCGACTCCTCCTTCGAACGTCAACCTGTTGAAATTTGCGTTGCACAGTTTCTCTCCTACGAATTTGCTGACGCCGGACCGGATTTCCATATCGTCGATCTCGCTTTTGTTCGGCTCACCGAAGGTCAGCGTCGTCGAGCTTGCTCCCGCCGACATCGTGAAATCCTTGATGTCGAGGCCGGTCATGTCAAAATCGCCGCGGCCTGCGCCGAGTTCCGCGTCGATAGAAAGCGGGACGGCATCGGTAAATCGCATGTACCATTTTCCGTTCTCAAAAGAGCCCTCGTTCCTGTCTTCATCGTCGTCGTTCAGATGAAGGGAGACGGAATTTCCGCCGTCCGATTCGCGCGAGATGTCCAGATAGCCGACGTCGTTCTTGATGCGGTAATCGATGTCGACGTTCGGCTTGTGATCGTCCTCCATCTTCAGGTCAAAGATCATCACCTTATCGGAGGGACCCCTGGAACAAACAACCGTTCCGAACGAGGATTCGAGTTTTATACGGACTTCTTTTTCCTTTGTCCGCTTGATCTCCTTGTGCAAGCCCCCAGCGGAAGCCTGCATCACAAACGCAGCGCATAAGACAAGAGGCGCCGCGTTTAACAATGTGTGTATTCTTGTGTTTTGCATATGGCTAAACCGTCTGCCTAATTTCTCCGCACATCCTTTATTTCCCTGGAAGGATGAATCCGATCCGGGCACCGCCAAAACAGGAGCCCTCGCCGGTCATCCACAAGCATAGTGCGGATTCTTTCTCTTCGTACTACGGGAAAAGAAAGGCGGAGTTACACAATCTTTCAATAAAGTTGGATCTTTTTTCGGAGGTTTTTGTAGAGCATTTCGCGTGCTCGGAAGATGTGGGCTTTTACTGTACCGATGGGAAGTCTCAAATCCTTGGCAATTTCGGCATAATCCTTCTCCTCCGTATGACGCATGAGGATGACGGTCCGATATTTTGCCGGCAATGATTTGATCGCCTGGTCAAGGAGCTTTGTCCGCTGACGCGCGATGAGGTCGCGGTCGGGCTCGTAGGTCGAGTCGGGGATTTCGAAGGAAAAATCGCCGTCGGAAGATTCGATGGGCTTGTCGATCGAGAACGTTTGCAGCTTCTTCTTACGGATATAGTCGATGCAATTGTTGGTCGCGATCTTAAAGAGCCATGTTGAAAATGCGAATTCTTCGTTGAAGCTCGAGAGCGATTGGAACGCCTTGATGAATGCCTCTTGCGTCAGGTCCTCCACCTCGTCCTTGTCGTGGATCATACGGTACAGCAGGTTGCAGATCGGGTCATGATATTTCTTCATGAGCGCGCGGTACGCCGACTGGTTGCCGGCAATCGCTGCGGCGATGAGGCGGGAGTCTTCTGCCCGGGAATCGAGTTTACGCTGGCTGAGAGCATCGCCTTTCGGCGGAAGAGGTTTCGGAGCTTTACGTGAGGATGATGCTGCTTTTGCTCTCGTCATTGAAGATAGGTTTGAAGTGATATTGTTGCTGGAATAAAAGTAGTCAAAAAATTCAGGAAGTGCAAGGATTGGACGAGGGAAGTAAGGATGGCGGGATGAAAAGTTCTAAGTTCTAAGTTATAAGTTATGAGTTCTAAGTCATAAGGCTTGGGTCATGGGCTACATTTTCAACAAAAATCCTGTAAGAAAGAATTTAGAACTTATAACTTAGAACTTAATACTTACAACATATACCTAAAAACTTCACCCCCAGCATCCTGCCGCCTTGAGATTCCCCCATTTTTTTTGTACTATGAATCGTCAGAATTTTCAGCCCATTCTCATTACATCAAAGACTATCGCTATGCCAGTAACAATCATCGTTGGAGCGCAATGGGGCGACGAAGGAAAAGGAAAGATCGTTGACCTGCTCAGCGACGAGATCGACATCGTTGCCCGCTACCAGGGGGGCGCCAACGCGGGACATACCGTCGTCATCGGCGAGAAGGAGTACGTCCTCCACCTCATCCCTTCCGGAATTTTCCACAAACATGTTACCTGCGTGATCGGGAACGGCGTCGTCATCGATCCGATGGCACTGATGGAAGAGATCGCTATGATCAAAGCGTTCAACATCAAGATCGAGGGGCGTCTTTTCATCAGCCACAACGCGCATTTGATCATGCCGTACCACAAACTCCTCGACAGCATCCGCGAGCAGGGGGCCAACAAGATCGGCACGACGGGGCGCGGCATCGGGCCGGCCTATATCGACAAGTACATGCGCACCGGCATCCGCGTGGTGGACCTGCTGGACCGAAAAGTCCTGTGCGAGAAGCTGAAAGCAAATATCGAAGAAAAGAACCAGCTCCTCAGCAAGGTCTACGGATCCGCCGTGCTCGACGTCGATAAGATCATCAGCGAGTACGAAGAATTCGACAAAAAGATCGACCCGTTCGTCACGGACACTTCCGTCTATCTGAACAACGCGCTGAAAAAGAAAAAGAATATCCTTGCCGAAGGCGCGCAGGGTGCGCTTCTCGACGTCGACCACGGAACGTATCCGTTCGTCACCTCGTCCAACCCGACAAGCGGCGGTGCATGCACAGGGCTTGGAATACCGCCGACCGCCGTTAAAAATATTATCGGCATCGTGAAGGCATACTCCACGCGCGTCGGCAACGGCCCCTTCCCTACCGAATATACCAACGGGATCGGCGAACGGCTGCGCACTGTCGGCCATGAGTTCGGCGCGACGACCGGACGCCCGAGGCGCTGCGGCTGGCTTGACATGGTGAGCCTGAAGTATTCGCTGGAGATCAACGGCGTGAAAGAGATCGCGCTGACGAAACTGGACGTGCTTGACGAATTCGACGAGATCAAGATCTGCACCGGTTACAAAAGCGGTGCACGGATGCTGAAGTCGTTTCCTTCCGACCTCCAAACACTCGAACACGTCGAGCCGGTGTACCATTCATACAAAGGCTGGAACCAGAAGATCTCAACCGTCACCAAGTACCGGCAAGTACCCAAACGCGCCCAGCAATACATCGAGGCGATCGAGAAACTCTCGGGTGTCCGCGTATCGATCGTATCGGTCGGCGCACGTCGGGACCAGACGATCCTGCGATAACGGCTTTCGATTATTCCATTGCAAGGCCACACTTCAGAAAGCCTTTCATGAATCTCAGCAGAAGCAGCCCGAAATCCGGCAACATCAAAACCGCATTATTGGTGGCGGCGTTCGTCATCATCATCCCGATCCTTATTTACACTCACAACCTTGTCGACCGTCTCCAGAAGAAGGAACGCGAGGTCGCCGCGCTCTACGCAAAATCGGTCGAGTACCTGGCGAACAGTCCATACTCCGGGAGCGAATACAATTTTATTTTCGACGAGCTCATCCGCGCCATCGATTTTCCGATCATCGAGTCGGGCGCGAACGACATCGAAATAAAAGCGTCGCGCAACATCGACATCGATACGACATTGCCGAAGAGCGACCGCGACGCGTACGTCCGTTCGCTCATCGCCGATATGGACAAAATGAACCACCCGATCGTCGTCTCGTACCAGGACACGATCATCCTCAGCCGGGTGCATTACGGAGAGTCGATCCTCATCACAAGGCTGCGGTGGCTTCCGTACATCGAGATCGTCATCGCCGCGCTCTTCATCTTTGTCGGCTACGTCGGTTTCAGCTACATCAAGCGGAGCGAACAGAGCAATATCTGGGTGGGGATGGCCAGGGAAACCGCCCATCAGCTCGGCACGCCGTTATCGAGCATGATGGGATGGGTCGAGATCCTGAAACTGCGCCCGCAGCCCGAATCCAAATTGACGGATACGATCGCTGAAATGGAGAACGACCTTCTCCGTCTCAACAAGATCGCAGACCGTTTTTCGAAGATCGGTTCCAAGCCGGACCTGCGCGAGGAAGATCTGAGCGATGTCATAAAAGGAGTGCTCGTGTATTTTCAAAAGAGGATCCCCCAAATGGGTAAACGGGTCGAGCTCGTAGCCGAACCCGGAGAGGAAGTGCGCGCGAAGATCAACAGGGAGTTATTCGAATGGGTGCTGGAAAACCTGGTGAAGAACGGACTCGACGCGATGGAAGACGGAAAAGGAAGAATCTCATTCCAGATCTCGCGGCAGAACGGCGCACCGGTGATCGACGTGACCGATACGGGAAAAGGGATCGACGCCGCCTATCGTAAGGACATCTTCCGTCCCGGCTTCAGCACGAAGAAACGGGGTTGGGGACTGGGACTCAGCCTGTCCAAAAGAATTATCGAAACCTACCATCGGGGCAAGCTGACGGTGAAAGAGAGCAAACTCGGCGTCGGAACGACGTTCAGGATAAGACTCCGCGCCTGATCAGAGGCTTTGCTGTGGGTACTGAGGCTTCGGTTTGAACACCGACCAGCCGATCAAACCGCCGAGAGTCGAAAAAAGAACGTCGATGACAAGGTTAAAGAAAAGCGAAAAGAACATCCCAAAGAAAGAGATCTTCTCCTCCATCCCCTGATTGATCATCTCCTCGACGTTGGGCGGCAGCTCTACATTCATCCGGTGGATTATTTTCATCATCATCTCCAGGGCGATGTTCCCGAAGACGAGCATCACAATCACGCTGATGACGGTTCCGGCAACAGCGGCGATGACGCCGGTGAACGCACCGAGACGGACACAGTCGTTCGACGTGAGCGGGTCCATCTCCGGCGTGATCTCCTGTTTGTAAAAGAAGACCGCAAGAAACCCTCCCAGCAAAATACCGGCGCAGCAGCAGACGTTAATGAGGTTCAACCCGGGAATCGCGGATATTCCCGCGATGATCAAACCGCCGTACAACGCCGGCATCAATCTATCTGGTTTTGGTTGCATACGTCGTCCGTAAGAAGTTAAACCATCGTGAAAGAATTTCCGCCGCAAGTTCTTCCAGCAGCGGTGCAAGGATAATTCCGAGCGCAAACCCGAAAACGGCGCCGGTGACGAGCCGCGTTGCGTCCGTGCTGTCGTGGACTCCGATCGCAGCCAGCGCCACGTCGACGGCCATCGGGAGCGCGGAGACGAAAAGCAGTACTCTGGCCGAAGCGGACGTAAGAACCCTGCGCGAGAGTACGGGAGAGAGCAGAACGCTGAGGAAAAAAGCGGCGTAGATCGACGAGCAGCGAATACAGACTGCGAACTTGTTTCCGCCGATATGAAATGACCGGGAATCCATCTGATGACATACGCGGGAAAAGAACTCGTACGAAAATGAAGCAGCTCCGGCTCCGCCAAGCAAGCGCAGCAACGGCGTTGCCACGATCGCGGCACACCACATAAAGATAGCAGCAAGAAGAATTCGGCGCGGTGTCATAGGTGGAAAACAGTATAGCAGAATCAGGGAAAAGAATCAAGTTGAGGTGAGATCAAAAAACGGCGAGGCCCCAACCACCACATGTCACCCCGAGCGGAGCGAGGGGTCTATGACACTAAAGCTAAAGCGTCGAACGGTGTTGCATAGCCATGGATTCTTCCCCCGCCACAAAGCGGCGGGATCAGGGTCTATTGTCAAACTCACGATTGAGTGGTCACTTCACCAAGAGCATCTTCTTCGTCTCGACAAACTTTCCCGAGCGAAGCGTATAAAAATATAATCCGCTTGCGAGGCTCGCGCCGTTGAACGTCGCCCGGTTCAACACTCCCCCTTCGATCTTTCCGTTCACCAGCGTCGAGACCAGTTCGCCAAGGGTGTTATAGACTTTTAACGATGCCACTCCGCTCACGGGGACGGCGTACTCGATGCTTGTTTCGGGATTGAAGGGATTCGGGTAATTCTGCCCGAGCAAAATCGTATTCGGCGCCAGCGTTAGCTTGGCTTCGACTGCGCTGCTATACTCGAAGCTTCCATTACGATCGATTTGTTTCAATCGGTAATTGTATGTTCCCACTAGGGCAGAAGCATCTACGAAAGAATAACTGTGCACATTATTGCTTGTCCCTTGTCCCCCAACGAATCCAACCTTCACCCAATTGTTGATTGTTGATTGCTCATTGTTCATTGACTGCCGCTCCACATCGAATCCGAAATTGTCCGTTTCCGTCGCCGTCGTCCAATGCAGGAGGATATTCCCGCCATCGACAGATGCGGAAAACGATGCAAGCTCGACGGGAAGAATAGTTGCAACAAAGCTTGATTCTGCGGCGTCATTTGCAGAACCCTGCGTGCCCGTCCCCCCTGCCGATGTTTTTGCATCGAGTCCGAAATCGCTCACCGATCCGATATTCACGAACTGCACGACGTGACCGGATGCGGGAGTTGTCGTTGAATTTGCCGTCGGCGCAGGAATCGATGCGATGCTCCCCGGCTTGCTGCCGTGACTCAGTGAATGGATATGAATTCCGCCTGAAGTGAGCATCTCAACGGCATCGGCACTGCCGGCAATGTCAAAACCGCTGATACCGCCAGTAAAATACGTCGGGTTCGTGTCGCTGACGACAAGCTTCTTGTCCGAGATATCGAAGTCCTGTGTTTGTGCGTTTCCTTTTGCTAGAAGAACGATAAACGTTCCTTTGGGAACCGATGACCAGAGCGGCGCATTCGAGAATACGATGGGAGTTTGCGCAGTGCCGGTGCTGCTGTAATCACGAAGCTTCATGCCGCGCATGTCGAGATTATTCTGAATCACAAGAAGCTCGACCCATTCGCCGCTCTGGGCCGATGCGTTAAAATACTCATTCACCACAACGCTCGGAGACGACGAAGCAGCGCCGGTGGTGTACGTGACTTCATCTTTGGCCGTCGGAAAATTGCTCGTTTTGTAGTTTCTGTTGCACCCGTCCCCGTTGTATGGATAAATTTTGAAAGAATAATTTGTGAGACTTTCCAGGCCGGTAAATTGCAGCGAATCGCCGGCGCCGTACGCGACATTCACGACCGCCGAGCCGTCGTCGAGGTTTGTGTCGTTTGAATAGACGATGCCGTCCACCGGATCGCTGAACGTGTTGGTCGTGTTCGCAAGAATCAGGTAGCCGGTAGGAAGCGTTCCGCCGGCGGAATCGAGCCACCGGATCGTGATAGACGAATTTGTGATCGACGGCGTCGTGAGGTTGAACCCTCCGGGGTATCTCGACGGCTCATTTGCAAGCGAGGCGGAACCGGTTGTGGCGCTCGCCGATGGAACGGTCCCGTCGATCTTGTAATTAATCGAAGAAGACAAGCCGTTGCAGGAATACATGTGCACATAGTACGTCGTC
>Ga0265325_10003417_pt1 | contig 10371 bp, 8 predicted proteins | sample 41420metaG_FD_202090 | JGI IMG/M metagenome (GOLD analysis project Ga0265325, IMG submission 202090) | Rhizosphere microbial communities from Carex aquatilis grown in University of Washington, Seatle, WA, United States - 4-14-20 metaG | ecosystem: Host-associated > Plants > Roots > Rhizosphere >...
CTAATCTACTCCGGCGGCGTAGCCGGTGGCCGCTTCAACGCGAACCGTTTTGTGGAACTTGTCTCCACCACTCCGGCAAAACTGTTTGGGCTGTATCCGCGGAAGGGAACGATTGCGGTGGGCAGCGACGCGGACATTGTCATTTTCGATCCCAAACGCAAGCACACCATCAGCGCCAAGACTCACCACATGCGAGTGGACTACTCGATGTTTGAGGGCATCGAGGTCACGGGGATGCCCGACGTTGTTCTTTCGCGGGGCCGGGTGGTCGTCGATGGCGAAAAGTTTTTAGGGCGTGCGGGACAAGGAGAATTCCTGCGCCGCGCTACCTACGCACAAGTGGACCACTAGAACTCAGTCGATCGAGGGGATAGCTAGCGCAGGGCAGAATAGAGAGCTTCTTTCCAGCGTTTGTTGTCGATGCTCCAGCACACTTTCGTCTTTGGTGCGCGGAGGGTCTGCGCCCACACTGACTGGTTCCGCTCGTCTCCTGAAACGTTCAGTCGGTCGACCACCGTCATTCCACGCGTCAATTCGCTCTGAGTCTCGACGTCGACACAGTGGTTGCTCCATTCAGTCCCAACAGTGGGGTCCAACGCCAGGCACATTGCAACCGGGTCGGGAAGACAGATTCCATCCTCATTCGTCTGAATTTTGTATGCCGCGCGCGCGTGGCTGTTGCACTCGATGGCAAAGTGCGCGAGTTTGGTATTGAGTGTCAGAACCTGCTCGATATCAGGCTCGTGCAGCACGGCATCGCCGCGACAGAGTTGCCATCCGATCAACTCTATGGGAAGGCCGCTGCGCATCACGATCTGCGCAGCTTCAGGGTCGACCCAAATGTTGTACTCTGCGGCCGGCGTTACATTGCCTTCGCAGCATGGCGCGCCTCCCATGATCACGCAACGGCTCACGTTGACGGCAATGCCAGGTCTTTTCGACAGTGCCAGGGCAACATTCGTTAGCGGACCTAACGTGACGAGAACGAGCCCCGGATTCGATTCGATCGTCTCGATAATGGCGTCGACGGCGTGCAACTTTTCGGGTGCTCTCCGTGGTGCTGGGTAGTTGTGATCGCCGAAACCGTCGCGTCCGTGGAACCAGGTTGCATTCTCGTAGGTACGGAGCAGAGGTTTGTCCGCGCCAGAAAAGACAGGGACATCGGCGCCGCAGAGTTCAACTGTATAGAGGGCATTGCGCGTCGCCTTCCGCAACTCCACGTTCCCGGCAACCACGGTGATTGCAGCTACGCGAACATCGGGAGCGCGCAGGGCCATGATGAGCGCGACAGCGTCATCTGACGCCGTGTCTGTATCAATCAGAAAGGTGCGAGCCACGGGCGTTAGGATAACAGACCCTTGAAACCATCCATCCAATGTCCTCTTCACGCGGAGTCGTTTGACTTGTGGCTCTCTGCAAAGAAGAGTACAGTTCACACTTTCCAAGGGAGATCGGAATGTACACGCCGCCAAGTCTGACGATTGCGTTGTTGATGATGATCACCAGCGCCATCTGCTGGGGTTCCTGGGCTAACACCTACAAGGGTGTCAAGAACTATCGCTTCGAGCTTTTTTATTGGGACTATGCGATCGGCATTTTTCTGATTTCTTTGATCCTTGCGCTGACCATGGGAAGCAGCGGCCATGACTCGCTCAGTTTCATGAATAACGTTCGATCCGCCGACACCTCGAACATTTTCTGGACTATGGTGGGGGGAGCGCTTTTCAATCTGGCGAATCTTCTGCTGGTAGCAGGAATTGATATGGCCGGACTCGCCGTCGCACTTCCTGTTTCCATCGGCATCGCACTGGTCGTGGGCGTCGTGCTCAGCTACATCCTGGAGCCCAAAGGAATCCCGCTGTACCTTGCTTTGGGCGTGGCTTGCGCGCTGATTGCTGTCATCCTCGATGGCAAGGCTTTCGGAAGCCTGGGCACTGGCCGTTCGGCCTCGCGCAAGAGCATCATCATTTGCATAGTCTCTGGGGTGCTAATGGGATTGTGGAATCCATTTGTAGCCTACGGAGCGACCCGCGGAAACACTCTAACGCCGTATAGTTCCGCCGTTTTTCTAACACTTGGCGCGCTCCTGTCTTGCTTTATTTGGAATCTATATTTCATGAAGAGGCCACTTGCTGGAGATCCCGTCGGGTTCGGCGGATTTTTCAGTGCTCCAGCTTCAGGCCATCTGTTGGGTCTGCTTGGCGGAGTTGTCTGGGGCATCGGCACAGTATTCAACGTGGTCGCGGGAAAGTCCGCCGGCTTCGCAATTTCCTATGCCATCGGACAATCCGCGCCAATGGTGGGAGCTCTCTGGGGAGTTTTTGCGTGGAAGGAATTCGCGGGCGCGGGATCGCGCGCCAAGCTGTACCTCGGCCTCATGTTCATCTTTTACGCGCTCGCCATTCTGATGGTCGCGCGGTCGAACGGATAATCAAAGGAGAAAACTACTTCCCTTTGATCCGGCTGATGAACAGTTGTAGGAAGCGGTCCGCATCCGAGGCCAAGCAGACGCGCGCGTTCGGCTTCAATTCGATCACACCGTCGATCTCGTAGTGGTCGCCGTGCAGCACGTTGTTCTCGTCTGATCCCATACGATTCGCCACGGTCTCGCCGCGCGTGAACTCTCCCTTGGTTTCCACGTCCACGTGCATATCTTTGAGAGTTACAAGTTTGGGATCAATCACAACACCTACGGCGAGTGGATCGTACATCGCCGCTCCCTGGTAGCCGCTCTTTTCCGCACGCTCCAGGTAGAAGTCGGCCAACTTCGCGATAAAATCGCTCTCCGGACCATGCATGGATTGCAGTTCCCCAAGATTCTTGCGCGTGATCAGCGTGCGCTCGCCAACGTCGGAGCCGACCATCGTGACCATCCAGCCGGCATTGAATACGATTGCCGCCGCCTCCGGATCGCCGTAGATATTTGCTTCCGCGGCCCCATTCACGTTTCCTCCTGTGATTGAACCGCCCATGATGACGACGTCTTTGACCAACGGCACGATCGACGGGTCTTTTGAGACCGCCAGCGCAATGTTCGTCAGAGGCCCAACCGGAATCAGCGTGATCTCATGCGGGTATTTGTGAACCAGTTCGATGATCAGATCGGGACCGAAGCGTGAGTCGGCTTTGCACTTTGAGGCCGGCAACTCGACTCCTGCGAAGCCGTTCCTGCCATGCCAATATTGGGCAGTGATCAACTTCTGATTCAGCGGATGTTGTGCTCCGCCTGCCACTGTCAAGTCGCAGCGCCCGGCGAGCGACACCAACTTCAGCGCATTCTCCAGTCCCTGGCGGCCATCAACATTTCCGGGCACCACGGTCAGCGCTTCGACCTTCAGTTCAGGAGAGTTCAGAGCTAGCAGAATGGCCATGGCGTCGTCGACGCCGGGGTCCGTGTCGATGATCACGCGGTGGGGCGAGTCGGCAAAAGCGTTGGCCAGGAAAAAAAGAACGGTGAGCAGAATGATGCTGCACTTACTCGAAACTCGCGCCATCGAAAAAAGTCCTTTTGTAACCGTCGAGCGGATGAAATCTAGAGGAGCATGCCTGCAATGGAAGCCGACATCAGATTGGCCATTGTTCCGGCCAACATTGCACGAACGCCGAGTCGAGCGAGTTCGCCTCTTTTGTTCGGCGCCAAAGCACCAATTCCGCCAATCTGGATTCCGATTGAACTGAGATTCGCGAAACCGCAAAGAGCAAAGGTCGCAATCGTCACCGAGCGTGGATCCATCGCGGCTTTCTGCGTTCCCAGCACGGAAAATGCGACCAACTCGTTTAGCACCATGCGCGTGCCCAACAAGTTGCCGACGATCCGGCAGTCGTGCGCTGGAATACCAATCAGCCACGCCACAGGCGCGAAAATCACCCCAAACACCTGTTCCAGACTTTCTGGAAACCGGGCAATGTGATGATGGATGCCGCCGAAGATTCCATTGACGAGGGCGATCAGCGCAAGAAATGAAATCAACATGGCGGCAATGTTGAGCGCGAGGTGGAGACCATCGGTTGTCCCTCGTGAAATCGCGCCGAGCAGATTTTCTTCCTTCTCCGCCTTCTCTTCCTCGGCGCTCATGATGACTCTTCCCGCGGTTCGCGCCTGCTCGGTTTCGGGCACGAGCATTTTTGCCATTAGTAATGTGCCCGGGGCCGTCATGATGACCGCGCTCAGGAGATGTTTCGGGTCGATGCCGAAGGCAATATATGCCGCCATAATTCCGCCCGACACATGCGCCATGCCGCTGGTCATCACGGTCATCAATTCCGATCGAGTCAAGTCCGGCAGGAACGGGCGGATCGTAAGCGGCGCTTCGGTCTGTCCCATGAAGATGCTGGCTGCCACGTTCAACGATTCAGCGCCGCTCGCTCCCATCACGCGAGTCATGACCCAGGCAAAAATGCGGATGATGATTTGCATGATACCGAAGTGGTAAAGCACGGCAAAAAACGCGGCAATGAAGATGACGGTTGGCAACACTCCGAAGGCGAAATATCCGAGTTGCGATCCGGGCTTCGCGAGATCCCCAAAGACGAAGTGCGATCCGGCATAGGCATAACCTAACAGCGTTGTCACGCCATCTCCCGCTTTCTGAAATACGATCCGCCCGGCGTCGACTCTTAGCACGAAGATCGCGAAGACGAACTGCAAGCCCAGACCCCACGCCACAGTTTTCAATCGAATGGCGCGGCGGTCGGTGGAGAAAATGTAGGCGAGCGCGAGCATCGTCAACAGGCCAAGAATTCCCGTGAATCGTCCCATTCAGTTTTTCTCCCCGGACGTGTCGATGACTCTATGGATTAGAGGCCTCTTCGTTGACGGTGCCGTGTCTTCGATGGCGCAACTTGCCTCCATGAGTTGACGGGCCCTTGCTGCTTGCGCCTCCGCATTGTAATGAATGGTCGCGATCGGCTCTCCGGCGGCAACTCGATCTCCGACTTTTTTGTGCAGCACGATTCCCACGGCGGGGTCTACCGAGTCCTCTTTACGCTCTCGTCCCCCCCCAAGAATCACGCAGGCGGTGCCGATCTGCTCGCACTGCATTGCCGCGAGAAATCCCGACTTGGGGCTCGGCACTTGCATCTTGTGCTTCGCTTGCGGCAAACGCTTGGGATCGTCGATCACGCGTGCATCTCCGCCCTGCAGTTCCACCATCTGCCGAAACTTCTCCAGCGCCTTGCCCGATGCAATGAGTTTCGCGCTTTGCTGTTTTCCGTCCGCGACTGTCTTCGAGATTCCCCCAAGATGCAGCATCCATCCAGCAGTCTCGAGGCACAGTTCCCGCAGATCCTCTGGGCCACCGCCGCGCAGCACTTCCACCACTTCGATTACTTCGAGCGCGTTGCCAATCATCATTCCCAGTGGCTGATCCATATCGGTGATGAGAGCAACCATCCGCTTGCCCATTCGCTCCCCGGTCTCGACCATGAGTTCTGCAAGAAAAACTGCGTCTTTCTCGCTTTTCATGAAGGCGCCAGATCCTGTCTTAACGTCAAGTACCAGCGCGTCGATGCCCTCCGCTAATTTCTTACTCATGATGGACGCGCAGATCAAGTAAGGACTCTCCACTGTGCCGGTCACGTCGCGCAGCGCGTAGAGTTTGCGATCGGCGGGCGCAATCTCGGCTGTCTGCCCGATCATCGCGCAGCCGCAGATCTCGAGCACACGGCGGAATTCGGCGATGGGAAGATTCACGTTGAAGCCGGGGATCGCCTCTAGTTTGTCGAGCGTTCCACCTGTATGTCCCAGGCCGCGGCCGCTGATCATGGGAACGGCAACGCCCGCCGCGGCTACCAGCGGAGCCAGCACTAGCGAGGTTTTGTCGCCGACGCCACCCGTCGAATGCTTGTCGACCTTCTTGAGCGGCAGCGAAGAAAGGTCCAGCACATCGCCCGAATGCAACATCGCGTCCGTCAGCGCCGCAGTCTCAGGACGCGTCATCCCTCTTAGCACCACCGCCATTAGCCATGCGGACACTTGGTAATCGGGTATCTCGCTTTTCGTGTAGGCACTGACCAAGCCTTCGATCTCGACCCGTGACAACTCAACACCATCCCTCTTCTTGCGAATCACATCGATCGCGCGGAACGTCGGCGACACAGTCGATTGGCTCACTGTAAGCGAAATCCCTCCGGAAGAAGTTCGGTGATGTGCGCCTGCTTAGGTCCGCTGGCACTCTGGAAGAAGATCGTCGCATCGGGGCCGAACTCGTAAATCACCTGGCGGCAGGCGCCGCAAGGCGAGCAAGCAACACCGTGGTCGTTGGCAACCGCCACGGCCTCAATCTCGATCTTCGGCCCTAACTCGGCAACCGCGGTGAAAATCGCAGTCCGCTCCGCGCAGTTCGTCATTCCGTACGAAGCATTCTCCACATTGCAACCTGAAAAAATTTTGCCATTAGTCAGCAAGATCGCGGCGCCAACGTGGAAGTTCGAGTACGGAGCATGCGCATTCTTCATCACTTTGACTGCCGCTTGCTCCAGTTTCTTGCGAAGGTTGGCGGAAACTGTCCTCTTGGGCATATAGAAAATAGCGCACACAGAGATTAACGCACTGTGAGGCGCAGCTGAACCAACTTAATTTTTCCCGCGGAATCGTCGTTCATTGTAACCCTTGCTGATGATTCTGTTCTTTTTTTGCTGGGTCGTGCAGATGAAGGGGAGAGCAGTATCAAATTCGCGTTGCCAGATTGTGTGCCGTACAATTGCACCTTGAGAGATCGGCCCGCGTTCAGGCCTCGCGGACATCTTCTTATTAGTGTTAGTGCTGCGCATACCACTCGACGATAGAGAGCATCTCTGCAATGTCGGTTGATCAGGACTATCCCAGCGCCGCGCGCAAGTCAGGGGGCGACGTCGCGTCTACGCCGCAACACGCTTCGAATACAATCGCCACGCTGGCGGGACGTGCTCTTCTTTCGAACTCTGGCATTCCACTCGATTTGAATTGGGTGCAAAACGTTCGGGTGAATACAAGCGCCGTGGAACGGCGCGCCCAGTCCCAGGTGGCTCGCCGAACAGTGAAGAAGGAATGGCAGGCCGCGTGGCTTCTGCGCGCGATCTCTTGCATGGACCTGACCACCTTGTCGGGCGATGACACGGACGATCGCGTACGTCGCCTGTGCGCGAAGGCGCGACAGCCCATCCAGCAGGATCTTGTGCAGAAACTTGGTATCGAAGAACTGGGCGTCAAGGTGGGCGCGGTTTGTGTCTATCACGTGTTCGTCGAAACCGCCGTGCATGCGCTGGAAGGAAGCGGCATTCCCGTCGCCGCAGTCTCCACCGGATTTCCCGCAGGGCTGTCGCCACTCAATGAGCGCGTCGCGGAGATTCGGCGCTCGGTGGAAGCGGGAGCCAACGAGATCGATGTCGTCATCACGCGCGCTCATGTTTTCGGTGGACGGTGGCAGGCGCTCTATGATGAAGTTGCCACGTTCAAGCAAGCGTGTGGCACCAGGCACATGAAGGTCATTCTAGGCACGGGCGATCTGCTGACGTTCCGCAATGTAGCGCGCGCCAGCTTCGTCGCTATGATGGCAGGCGCGGACTTCATCAAGACCTCCACGGGTAAAGAAGCCACTAACGCCACGCTGCCGGTTAGCCTGGTTATGGTGCGCGCGATCCGCGAATACGCGCAGCAAACCGGAATGGCGGTTGGTTTCAAACCGGCTGGAGGAATACGCACGGCGAAGCAATCCCTCGACTGGCTGGCGATGATGAAAGAGGAACTCGGCTTGTCGTGGACTCGTGCAGAGCTGTTCCGCTTCGGGGCGAGCGGCTTGCTCGGAGATATCGAGCGGCAACTGGAACATTATTCGACTGGACGTTACTCTGCCGAGTATCGTCACCCAATCGCGTAGCGGGACCGCGCGTGACGAAATCGACGTAGTCAAACGAAAACAAGTGAGCCGACTCTAAATGAGCATTGCCGAAAAGTTCGTCAGCATGGAGTACGGACCTGCTCCCGAGGATCCCAAGGACGCGACTGCATGGCTGGAGCGTCATGGCCGGCGCTTTGAACTCTTCATCGGCGGAACCTGGCAGGCCCCTGCAGCCGGAGAATATTTCGACACGCTCGATCCCTCGATTGGCGAGAAGCTGGCTTCGATCGCTCAAGGCGGAGTGGCTGACATCGACGCCGCCGTCCGTGCGGCACGCGCGGCTTCTCCGAAATGGCGAGCTCTGACACCGCATGCGCGGGCGCGTTATCTCTATGCTCTCGCCCGGCTTGTTCAGAAACACTCGCGCCTGCTTGCGGTTCTCGAAACCATGGACAATGGCAAGCCTATCCGGGAGAGTCGCGACATTGATATCCCGCTCGTGGCGCGGCACTTCTACTACCACGCCGGATGGGCGCAGTTGCTCCAGCAAGAATTCCCGGACTACGAACCTTGCGGTGTCGTGGGGCAGATCATTCCGTGGAATTTTCCTCTCCTTATGTTGGCGTGGAAGATCGCACCAGCACTGGCGACCGGCAACACTGTGGTTTTGAAGCCCGCCGAGTTTACTCCGCTGACTGCGCTCGCATTCGCGGAACTTTGCCAGGAAGCCGGACTGCCCGCAGGCGTCGTCAACATCGTGACCGGAGATGGCTTAACCGGCGAAGCGCTGGTGAAGCATCCCGACGTCGACAAAATTGCATTCACCGGATCGACCGAGGTTGGGCGCGCCATCCGCAGCGCCACCGCTGCAAGCCACAAACGCCTTTCACTCGAGCTCGGAGGAAAGTCTCCATTCATCATCTTTGAAGACGCTGACCTCGACAGTGCGGTCGAAGGTCTGGTGGACGGAATCTGGTTCAACCAGGGACAAGTGTGCTGCGCGGGCTCGCGTCTGCTGATGCAGGAGAGCATCGCAGAGCCGCTGATGTCGAAAATTCGCGACCGCATGAGCAGCCTGCGGATCGGCGCGCCCCTCGACAAAGCAATTGACATCGGAGCCATCGTCGCCCGCGTGCAACTGGACCGCATCGAGCGCATGGTGGCGCAGGGTGTCGAGGAAGGCGCTACATGCTGGCAGCCCCAAGTGACGCTGCCCTCGCGCGGTTTCTATTATCCGCCGACGCTTTTGAGCAATGTGCATCCGACCTCGATTGTCGCCCAGCAGGAGATCTTTGGTCCCGTGCTGGCCGCGATGACGTTTCGTACTCCCAAGGAAGCCGTTGAGTTGGCCAACAACACGGTGTACGGCTTGGCGTCTTGCGTGTGGAGCGAAAACATCAACGTTGCGTTGCTCGTAGCGGCGCAACTCAAAGCTGGCGTGGTTTGGGTGAATTGCACGAACCTGTTCGATGCCGCTTGCGGCTTTGGTGGATACCGCGAAAGCGGGTACGGCCGCGAGGGCGGCAGAGAAGGCTTGCTCGAGTACATGGAACCTTCATGGTTCAAGCATGCTCCGAGATTGCCGGCCGTGGAGACGAAAGCAGCAGCACAAGTAACCGAACAACCAGAAGAGAGACTCGACACCAGCGCTCCTGCCATCGACCGCACCGTCAAGCTCTACATTGGCGGCAAGCAGGCACGGCCCGACTCAGGCTACAGCATGGAAGTGCGCTCGCCCGAGGGACGTCTGTTGGGCGAAGCGCCGTTGGGCAATCGCAAAGACATTCGCAATGCGGTTGAGGCGGCACACAAAGCCGAATCATGGGCGAAGGCTACGGCGCACAATCGAGCTCAAGTTCTGTACTACTGCGCGGAGAATCTGGCGCAGCGCCAGGATGAGATCGTCCATCGTCTGGCGGCATCCGTCGGCGAGAAGCAAGCCGCTGCGGAAGTCGAAACTGGCATCGAGCGCATCTTTTCGTACGCAGCGTGGGCCGACAAGTTCGATGGAGCCGTACACAATCCGCCGTTTCGCAATATCGCGATCGCGATGAACGAGGCGATTGGAACCGTTGGTGTGATCTGCCCCACGGACGTGCCGCTACTGGGCTTTCTGTCGCTTGTACTTCCCCTCCTTGCGGTGGGTAACACGGTGATTGCCGTACCTTCAGAGAAATATCCTCTGATAGCCGGCGACCTCTACCAGCTTTTTGACACGAGCGATATTCCCGGCGGCGCAATCAACATCGTGACAGGCTACGCCTCGCAACTTTTGAAACCCCTTGCGGAGCACGACGACGTCGATGGCATCTGGTGTTATGGAGACGAAGCCGCTGTTGCAGCCGCGAAGGCCATGTCTACCGGCAATCTAAAGCAAGTGTGGACCAACGAGGGTCGAGTCATCGATTGGTTCAATTCGAAACTGGCGGAGGGCCGCTGGTTCCTCGAGCACGCCACTCAGGTGAAGAACATCTGGGTTCCGTACGGCGAATAAACCGCAGAGCTCAGGCGCAGATCGCATCCAGACTTGTAAACAAAGCGCCCAGTTTTTCGG
>Ga0265325_10003418_pt1 | contig 10369 bp, 11 predicted proteins | sample 41420metaG_FD_202090 | JGI IMG/M metagenome (GOLD analysis project Ga0265325, IMG submission 202090) | Rhizosphere microbial communities from Carex aquatilis grown in University of Washington, Seatle, WA, United States - 4-14-20 metaG | ecosystem: Host-associated > Plants > Roots > Rhizosphere...
TTCCTTGCGAAACAGGAAGTCCGGCGCCTGGAGCAGGCTGGCAAGACCGTAGCGCAGGCCCGCATAGAAATCCTTTTGGCGGACGGCAAGCGCATGGCTGAGGGCGAGGCGGCTTTGCAGCTCATCCGGGGTCAAGGGCCGGCGGAACAGCAGCAGGCCGTAATGCCGCAACAGTTGACGGGCGCAATCGTCATCCGCCGTGCTGGCCAACTGCGGCTTGCAGGCCAGGCGGGCGCGGAATTTACCGCCGGCAACCTGTTCGGCGATGCTGTCGGCCATTTTGGTGTAGGATTCGAAACCGGCAGGCGTCACGGACAGCACCGCCGTGCTTGCGGCCTCCAGCCCCCCCACGCGGATGGTCGGTTCGAAAACGCCGCGGATTTCTATTTCCGGCCCAAAGATATCGGCGATGGAATTGCGATATTCTTCCTGCGTCAGGCGTCGCAGGCCCACGACTTGCGACGCGGCGGAAACACTCTTGTCGGCCGAGACGGCGGCATCGCTGGCGCCGGCTGCCAGCACCATCAGCGACAACATCAAGAGTGGGGCGCAACGCATATCTTCTTCCCGGATTCTTATTGTTCTTTTTGGGCCCCTATTAAATCAAGTAAACCCCATTCCCGCCAGCGCGGCCGTATTTCGCCCGGTTATTGCAATGCACAATGAGGCGGGCTCGGCGAATCGGCGGATTCCCGCGATTCGGCCATCCCCCGCAACGAGGGCGGCGCCGGCAAGCTGGGCGATGTGGACATCTAATAAGTGGGCAGGGCAATCCGGTCCTTTTTTGGGCCCGCGAACAGGGTGCCGCCGAGATGCCTTTTGGGGTAAAAGACACTCCAGCGGGGCCCGCTCACGGCAAAATAACGGCCCACGAGACGGGAGAGCCCATGGTCCTGCGACAGCGTCTTCTGGTTTGCGCCATGGTGTTGGACATTGCCGGCGGCACGGCAATGCCCGCGCTTGCCGCACCCTGGACCCGCGGCTTTGTGGTCGGGGCTTACGAATACGCCTTCCGCTATGGCGGGCGGCCCGATTACAGCCGCGGCGCCGAGGCCGAGCCGGGCGTGGACTGCCCGCATGGCAGCACGGTTCATTTCGCCAATCCCGACCAGACCAGGATCGCGATGGCACGCCAGAAATGGCGCTCCCAGCAGGAGATCGACTGGATCACCGCGCCCCCGGGGGTGGACAAGAGCAAAACCCCCGGCCTCACCCGCCGCCATATCTGGGCGCGGGCCATGTCCTATCGTGCCTACCGGCGCGGCATCGAGACTTATGTGAACCCCTGGGCGGCGGAAGACCCCGGCGAGCCGGAAGTGACCAGCCGCATCGGCGACGGCTTCAATCTGGATGGCAGGATCGGCCCTGAGGACTTCGTCAGCCCCGACGGCGAGAAGGGCATCGACAACGCGCTCTACCGCGCCTGGGGCTGCGATGCGCCCTGGCGCGGCAATGGCAATGCCACGCTCGACATGCGCGCCAACGACAAGATGCAGGAGGGCCTCTACACCATGGTGATCCGGGTCTCCGGCAACCGGGACCCGATGAACGACAGCGACGCCCTGGTGGAGATCGGCTATTCGCCCGACAAGATCGTGAAGGACGCGCATGCCGGCGTCGCCGGCGACTATTCCTACCGCATCCTGCAGTCGGGCCAATACACCAGGCTGAAAGCCAAGATCAAAAACGGCGTGGTGGAGACCGAGCAGGTCGAGCATCTCCACGCCCCGCGCATCGCCTGGTTCTATGACCAGACCGGCGACGCGAACTTCGCCAAAGGCAGGATCCGGCTGAACATCGCGCCCGATGGCAGTTCCGCCACCGGCCTGATCGGCGGCTACCGCGACTGGCGGGACCTTTATGCCGAGAACACCTTCGCCCAGGACGGCGGCCAGCAGGGCACCCGCGAGCATGAGGATGCGGTGGCGCTTTATTACGCCCTGCGCCGCAATGCCGACGGCATGTTGAACCCGGGGACCGGACGGTATGACGGCATCTCGAGCGCCTATCGTCTCAGGATGGTTTCCGCCTATGTGGTCGATCCCAACACGCCGATGGACATCCCCAAACTGACGGTCGAGGAAGACCGCAAGGCGGCGTTTGCCGCGATCAAGCTGGCCGTGGCCAGGGGCGCCGACAGCCGCATTCCGCAAGCTGTGCCGCCCGGCACGACGGAAGCGGCGGTGCCGGCGATGGAGCATGAAGTGGCGGACATTCCGAGCAAGGATTTTTTCCTGAAGGTGCTGGACCGTCCGCATTATGCCGGTGAAGACGCGCATGGCGTTCCGCCCTGGGACGGCGGCTATGCCGCGCCGGTGCAACAGCCGCCGCAAAAGCCCGGGCCGCAAGTGCGCAGCGAAGGACCCGTGGTCGCGGCGAAGGGGCAGTAGCAAGCGAGGGCACGCGCACGGGCAGGTCCGGTGGTGAGGCACGACCGGCTGGCCGGTCAAATCGGCCCGTGCCGCCATCGCCCCAATGCCTGCCGACTGTTATCCCTGCCTGATCGCGCGCGCGGATCGCGGACATCGGTCTCATCGACACATTTGCAAATCTTGGCTCACTCTTAGGGCCGGTCGTTGTCGGTGTGCTTGTGCAAGGAAGAGCGGGAAGAAATTGGCTGTTTGAGAGGAACCGGAGCCAGGCCGGCTGGTTGGCTGGGGGACCAGGATTCGAGTCTAGACAGGCAGAGTCAGAGAATTACGCGGGTTCAATGAATTCAATAGGTCACATCGACAATGTTGCTTGCGTGTTGCGCTGGGCGGTCGGCTAGCACTGCTCATCGTCAACTATAGCAGGCTTGAATTCTGACCAACCCACCATTGGACCGGGGCCGGGACCGCACGCCAGATACGCTTCGGCGCGGCCTTGCGGGCCGAATTCGCACCGCCTCGTCCCCAACGCCTCGAATTGTTTGCCCATTTGATCCCGATCAACGACGCGCGCCGCAAGAGGCGACTATTCAAATAATTCAGGATGAGTAGTGGAACATGCTGGATGTCCAGGAAGTCGCCTTCAAAAACAGTTTACCGCCTTCCAACGCCATTGAGTTCGAGACCCATATCATCAAGCTGCGCTGGATCGGCCAGGAAGATGAAGCAATTTTTCTGCACCGGCGCCTTGCCCAGCCCGTCACCGGTGGATGCGCCGGCCTTTAGCTTCGCAGCACGGACTGATGAAATCGAGCAAATTGCCTTGAAGCGAGCGCAAAATACGGTGAGGCGGTGACGCGATGATTTCTCTTGAAGACTGCATCTCAATGTGCGGGCTGAGCGAAAAGGAGGTCGCCGCGATCGCCGAGCATGAACACATCCCGGAAATCGCCGCTGCCACGTTGGGACGCTATCTTCTCGGGCAATCCAAGGGATCGGACGCGGTATCAAGGATGATCCTCGACGACATTCGCGTCGCGTTCGCCCAGGGTAATGTCGCACATGCCGCGGAACTGGTTTCCGCGCTTCGGCATCTGCACGCGGAATATCCGTGTGTTGCTGGAAAAGCATGAGCCGGGACCGGATGCCTCCATATCTGAAGGCTATCACCGTCAACACTCCGGGATAACGCCGGCAAGTGTCCTTCTTGGGCTGTGATCCAGATCAAGGCGGAGACGCCGCAATCCCTTCATCCTTCTCATGGATCAATTGCGAGACCTATCATGGCACGGAACGCGCTTGTCACAGGTGGAGTAAGCGGCATCGGCGCCGCCACGGCCAGGCTTCTCAAAGCGTCAGGCTGCAACGTAGTTGCGAATTTCTTCGGCAATGACGCGGAAGCGGACGCATTTCGCGACGAGACGGGAATCACGGTGCGGGCCTGGGACGTGTCAGACTTTGACGCCAGCCAGAAGGCCGTGGCGGCGGTGGAAAAGGAATTCGGCCCCGTCGACATTTTGGTCAATAACGCCGGTATCACGCGGGATAGCACACTCCACAAGATGACGCCGGAGCAATGGCGCAGCGTCATCGCCGTCGATCTCGACGGCTGCTTCAACATGTGCCGGGCGGTGATCGGCGGCATGCGCGACCGGCGCTTTGGCCGTATCGTCAATGTCAGTTCGATCAACGCCCTGTCCGGGCAGTTCGGCCAGACCAACTATGCGGCGGCGAAGGCTGGTGTTATCGGATTCACCAAGGCGCTGGCGCTGGAAAGCGCCGCGCGCGGCATCACCGTCAACGCAATTGCGCCGGTTATACCGATACGGGCATGGTACACGCCGTTCCGGCCAAGGTCCTGGAAGGCATTGTCGCGTCGGTCCCCATCGGCCGACTGGCGACGCCGGAGGAAATCGCCCGCGGAGTGCTGTTCCTGGTCGAGGACCATGCCGGGTTCATCACAGGCGCCACGCTGTCGATCAACGGTGGCAAATACATGGCCTGAAGTTTTGACGGAATCGATCATTCAGGCTTCTGCCGGCCACCCCTCGTTGAGAAGGTTATCTGGGAAAAATGCGAGCATGCCGCTTAGGACCGATACGCTTCGATGCGTTTGATAGCTGGGCACCGAGCGCAGAGTTTTGTGGGATGTGCGGCTCTTAATCAGCGGCCCTTTATCGGACAGGCCGCTGAGAGGCGTTTGGCGCATTTTGCGCAAGCGACTGGATGAACGCTACAATGCTCCTGAGATCGTCTGCCAAGAACTGCTGCTCGCGCATGGGATGGCGGGGATTGGTGATAAGTTTGCGCAGCAGGCGTGGCTGCTGGCCGTATTCTGAGGCGATCCGGCGGAAAGTCGGCGCTTGAATGCTGCGGTTTTCATCAGGATCGAAGACGGGCGCCGGCCGGGGTTGCGCAGCCATCACCTGATGGCAGGCCGAGCAGGATTCGATGGCTCTCAATTTTCCCTGTACAACGAGATTATCCGCTGCCGCGGCCGCCGCCCAAAACGCCAATGCCGCAGCGATCACGGATGTCGTTCTGCGGACTTTGACCGTTCCGGCCTTCATTCGCGAGGCATGACGCTTTCCCATGGCACCGGACAGTATGTAACATACGGGTAATATTCCTGATAGGTGTCGCACCAATACCACCAGCCAAACGGTTCGTTGAGCGGGGTATAAAGGTCGGGATAGGGATAGACGGGAGCATCGAAGAAATACCAGTCGGGACCCGTCACCCACCACCAGCCGAACCGCCCATTGTGATTGGCATGCTGCCACTGGCCGCCTTTCCAGCGGTTGAAATCGAAGTTCTGGTAGTTACCGCGCCAGCTATTGGGCCTGGGCAGGTTTGTACTTCCATAACGATGCGGGGAAACGCGTGCGGGACTGGTATCGTGGTGGAAAGCGCCCCACCCAACCGGCCCCCGCGGGCCGCCAATATTTCCCTGCGGCCTCGCCCCGCCATGAGCGCCGGTCGAAACACCTCCCGAATGACCACCGCCAGTTCCGGGGGCGGCGGACCTGCCTTGCGCCACCATCGGCGCCGCCAACAAGCATAGACCGGCAATAACCAGAACAGACGGACGAGCAATCATGATGGGTTGGCTCCTGAAACCATGAAATTCTCGGTGTTTGCCGCCCGTGGCGCCTTGATCCCGATCAAGCATGCATCCATGAGCGATTTTTCCAGACATCAGACGCGACGCGACGATTGCGCCCGATCAAGGCCGCCCGGCGGGATGACAAGCCATGGATAAAGGGTAATGTGGCGAGTGTTTGGAAGAAACCCGTTGCCCAACTGAGCTGGCTGAAGAGGAGTAATGGCCGATGTGCTTTTCCGCCTCCGCCAGCTTTGCGGCCGCCGCCTTTACCGGCGCGGCCGGGACGACGGCGGCAGTGCGTTGCGGGACTCTGAAAGAGGCGCCGCTTGCCGTCATTCCTTTCATCTTCGCGCTACAACAGGCGATCGAAGGCGTACTATGGCTTAACATGGTACCCGGCGCCGACAGGGCATTTGTCCCCGCGCTGGCGACAATTTTTCTCACGGTTGCGTTGGGAATCTGGCCGCTATGGGCGCCCTTGGCGATCGGATTGGTGGAACCAGTGGCGGGCAGGCGTGTGCTCATGCAGGGGCTGCTCGCAGCGGGTGCGGCGGTCGCCGCCTATGGCGCATGGCTGGTGTATCAACACCCCTACACGGTAGCCGTGACCCCTGCGGGTCTGTGCTATGTCAACGACAAGGCCTATTCCAACTTTGTCCTGGCAGCCTATGCGGTGTGCGCCTGCCTGCCGGCGATCCTGTCGAGCCATCGGGCCCTGCGCCTGTTTGGGGTTGCGGTGACGGCGGGGATGATCGTCGCCATGGTTTCCCATTATGTCAGCTTCGTATCGGTCTGGTGCTTTTTCGCGGCGCTGAGCAGCATGGCGATTGTGGGGTATTTCCTGTACCCGGCCCGCGCAGCCAGCAAGGAGCACCATGCCCTACCGGCGCAATGACGATCTGCCCCCGTCGGTGCGCGGCCATCTGCCGCCGCACGCCCAGGATATTTATCGCGAGGCGTTCAATCACGCCTTTGCAAGCCATGCGGGCGATCCGCGGCAGGAGGAGGCGTCGCACCGCATCGCCTGGGCTGCCGTCGAGCGGGTTTATGTCAAAAGCGGTGATGACTGGATCCGCCAGGGTCCGGGTTAATTTAATCCGTATTGGCGGGTTATGCCCCCGCCGGCCGGGGTTGCCCGATTGATCATGGTCAATGCTGCGGTTCGCTCACTGCGGCTATAGAGCCCTCAAGGAGGAATTTGCCATGCGCCAGGCTGGGATTGTGTTGCTATTGTTGGCGGTCGTCGGACCGGCTGCATCCGAGGAATTCGGCCTGCTCCCGCCTGACAAGCCCAGCATGATCGGCACGGTTGAGGCGGTGTGCACCGGCGTGGGCCTGGATGCGCGGGAGAATCCGCTCTGGGCCGGCTATCCGCTGAAAGTCGAAGTCGCCGGTCGCGGCGGTCAATATCTCGGCGAGGTGCAACTGACTGTCACCCAGGCCGGGCAGACAATTGCCTCGCTCCGCTGCGGCGGGCCTTGGATCCTGCTGCGGCTGACCGCCGGACGTTATGCCGTCGAGGCGCAGACGGAAGGGCATAAAGTGTCCTCCTCCGCACTGGTGCCCGCAAACGGGCAAAGCCGGGTTATCCTGCGGTTTCCGGACCTGGGCGGCGAAACCGCCCCGCCGGACTCGACCCGGCCGCAATAGGGATATTTCTCGGGCCAAACAATTCGGGCGATGCGATGCAGAAGAACAGCATATTCGAGATTTTGATGTGCGGCGCTATCGTCGCGCTCGCGCTGGCGTTTCTCATCTTCATGCGGATCCAGACCGGGATCGGCAGCCTGTCCAGCTATGCGTTGACCGTGCAGATCAAGCGCGCCGATGGACTCGATATCGGCTCGGATGTGCGCATCGCCGGCGTCAAGGTCGGCTCGGTGACCGACATGACCCTGGAGCCAAAGACGTTCGCGGCCCGCGTGCAAATGGATGTCCGTCAGGATCTGGCCATTCCGGTGGATTCCAGGGCGACAATCACACAGGGGATGGGCAGCAGCGCTTTTCTGGCAATCACGCCCGGCAGCAGCCAGCAAATTCTCGCGCCTGGCGCAACCCTGCGCGTTCCCTAGCGGACCAGCCCGGCGACGGCTGGGGCCAATAGCTGCGCGATGTCGATCAGGCTGGCGGCTCCGGGCACGCTGTTGGTGACGGCCAGCCGCGCGCCGGCAGCGACAATTTCCCGATCCGCACCGTCCGCGAACACGCCATGCACCGCGACCACCACCGGCGGACGCCGCATTTGCGGCGCCAGCGCCGCCAAGGCGGCCAGGATGGTGCGGCCGCTGGATATGATGTCGTCCAGCAGTACCGGGGTTGCATCGCCGAACGCGATCCCGGCCGGATCGATCTCCACCGCGCGGTCCCCGAGCCGCCGCTTGCGCAGCGTCGCAAACGGCGCGCCGCAGAATTTGGCCACGGCTTCGACCCATTGCGCGCTTTCCACGTCCGGGCCGACCAGGAACGGCCGCTCGACATTGGCGGCGATCCAGCGCGCCAAGGCCGGACCGGCATGCAGCGCCTGCGCCGGGATGGCATAGATTTCGTCCAGCGCGCGATAGCGGTGCAAATGCGGATCGACCGTCGCCAGCCAGTCGAAGGCGCCGGAAACCAGCGCGGCGAAATGCCGGGAGGTGACCGCCTCGCCCGGATGGAACCGCGCATCCTGGCGCATATAGCATAGATAGGGCGCCACCAGGCCGATCCGGCGCGCGCCCAAGTCGCGCGTTGCCGCGGCGGCAAACAGCAGCGGCGGGATTTTTTCGTTGGGCCTTGCTAGGGTGCAGACCAGCGCGACATCGCGGCCCGCGATGTCGCCGGCAAAGCGCAGATAGGTTTCGCCGTCGGGAAAGGCGCGTGTCTCCAGCAGGCCGGTCTCGCCGCCGGCCAGCCCCGCCACGCTTTGCGCCATCGCTTCATTGCCCGGCAGGGCGATGAAAAGCGGCGGGCTCATGGTCTGGTGATGCCGAACAGGTCGGCATTGGCGTCGGCGTAATTGAGGGCATAGGCAAGCTCGCCCACCGCGTCGGCATGGACGGTGCAAAGCGGTGTCCGGCCCGCCTCCATGCGGTCGCCAAGCCGCACATGCAGTTCCACACCCGCCGCCTTGTCCTCCGGCGCACCGGCGAGCTTGGCGAGGCGTGCAAGGCGACGGTTGTCGATCGTCGCGAGGATTCCGTCGCCGATCGCCGTCAGGGTCTTGCGGTGGTTGGACGAAGGCGGCGTCCGCATGCCGCCCTGGGCTTCGCAGATGCGCTGGAATTTGCTCCAAGCGCGGCCATCGGCCAGCGCCTGCGATGCCAGGCCGGCGCCTTGGCCTGCCGCCGCCGCGCCGCCCAGTTCCAGAAGCGCCGCCGCCAGCGCCACCGCGCGGTCGCGCAGATCCTGCGGCGCATGCCGGCCGCCCGAAAGCACTGCCAGCACGTCGCGCGCCTCCAGCGCCGGACCGATGCCCCGGCCGATCGGCTGGCGGCCATCGCCCGGCACCACCCGGGTGCGGATGCCGAAAGCCTCCGACACGGCCAGCAGTCCCGCGGTCAGCGAGCGGGCGGCGGCCTCGTCGCGCACCTTGGCGGTCGGCCCGACTGGCATGTCCACCACCAGATGGGTGGCCCCCGCCGCGATCTTCTTGGACAGCACCGAGGCGATCAGCTGGCCTTCGCTGTCGATGTCCAGGGCGCGCTCGATGCGGATAAGGATGTCGTCGGCCGGACTGAGGTTGACCGCCCCGCCCCAGACGATGCAGCCGCCCTCGCGCTCCACCACGTCGCGCATGGTCTTTTCGTCCAGCATCACCGGCGCCAGGGTCTCCATCGTGTCGGCCGTGCCGGCGGGCGAGGTGATGGCGCGCGAGGAGGTCTTGGGCATGACCAGCCCCAGCGCGGTGCAGATCGCCACCACGATCGGGGTGGTGCGGTTGCCTGGCAGGCCGCCCACCGAATGCTTGTCAACGATGACCGGGCGGTCCCACACCAGCCGCTCGCCCACCCCCACCATGGCGCGGGTCAGCGCCCGCACCTCCTCGGACGACATCGGCCGCGCGGCGCAGGCGGTGACGAAGGCGGAGATTTCAATGGCCGAATAGCGGCCCGCGACAATGTCACCGACGATATCGCGCAGCATCGGCTCGTTCAGCGCATGACCGAAGATGCGGCCGCGCACCATGCCGAGCGATTCCACCGGCGGGGCGTGCCGCGCGACGATGCTGTCGCCCTCCTTCAGCCCCAGCGCCTGCCAGGCGGCATCGGACAGGCCGGCCTCGTCGCGCCCGATGATGTCGGACTCCACCTGGTAGAGGGTGGCAATGGCCTGGCGTCCCGCCGTCGAAAGAGTGATGCGATTGTGCGACGAAAAGCCCTCCGAACGGCAGACGGAGCTGTCCTTGTGGAGGAACACCACCGTCTCCGAATGGGTGTCGATGCCCAGGCGCCTGGCCCGCAGATGGTGGCTGGGCCGGGCGGGCTTCACAGGGCAACCTGTTCACCATGCTCCGGCACGGCGCAGCTCCAGCGCAGCTTTTCCTGCAAGGCGCGGCGCAGCGCGTCGGAGGCGTCCGGCTCCCCGTGGATGATGAAGACCTGGCGCGGTGGCGAGGCGAAGCCGCCCGCCCAGCGCATCAACTCGTCCTTGTCGGCATGGGCCGACAACATCGAAAGCGCCTTCACCTCCGCCCGCACCTCCACATAGGCGCCATGCATCCTGATGCTTGCCGCACCGGCCACCATCGCCGCGCCGCGCGTGCCGCCGGCCTGGAATCCGGTGAACAGGATGGTGTTCTTGGGGTCGGGCGCATAATGCTCCAGGTGATGCAGCACCCGGCCGCCGGTGGCCATTCCGCTGGCCGATATGATGACCTTGGCCATGGGGTTGGCGGTCAGTTCCTTGGATTCGGCGC
>Ga0265325_10003419_pt1 | contig 10366 bp, 6 predicted proteins | sample 41420metaG_FD_202090 | JGI IMG/M metagenome (GOLD analysis project Ga0265325, IMG submission 202090) | Rhizosphere microbial communities from Carex aquatilis grown in University of Washington, Seatle, WA, United States - 4-14-20 metaG | ecosystem: Host-associated > Plants > Roots > Rhizosphere >...
CGGAATCCCATTGCGAATCGGGTAAACCCGATGGCATTCTTTGCACTTCAGGTCGCTCTCCCCTCGTAGCACCAGAGGTTTGCGGCAGACCGGACAGGCCAGTACTTCCAGAAGATAAGGCTCGATCATGGATGTCCATCTTAGCAGGATTGCCTCTGGGTTGTTATCCTGAGCGCAGGCGGGGCGAGAGGTCCGAGTCGCTTCTCACGATGGCCAATCTCCAGACCGCAAAAGGGTGAGCATGGTATCAGGATCTCAGCAAAACAGGGGTACGCTTAACGCGGCTGACACAGCCATCAATTACCGCGCCCCATTGGCGATGGTTACCACCCTCTTCTTCATGTGGGGATTTCTTACCTGCCTCAACGACATTCTGATCCCTCATCTGAAGGCAATATTCGACCTGAACTATGCGCAGGTCATGCTGGTCCAGTTCGCGTTCTTTTCCGCCTACGCGATCTTCTCCATTCCCTCGGGCAAGATCGTGGAACGCATCGGGTATCACCGGATGATGGTCTACGGGCTGCTGCTGATGGCGCTGGGCGCGCTGCTGTTCATCCCCGCCGCCAGCGTTCCCTCGTTTCCGCTCTTCCTGGCCGCGCTGATCATCCTGGCCGCGGGGATCACCGCGCTTCAGGTCGCTGCCAATCCCTACGTGGCCCTGCTGGGTCCGGCAAAGACCTCTTCTGCCCGGCTCACCATGACCCAGGCCTTCAACTCCTTGGGAACGTTCATTGCCCCGTGGTTTGGTGGAGTGCTTATCCTGGCCACCGGCGCCAAGGCCGCGATCGAGATCGCGCAGATGAATGCCGCCGAGTTGCATGCTTACCGCGTCGAGCAAGCCTCGTCCATCAAGCTGCCCTACGGGATGATCGCGGTAGCGCTGATCGTCCTGGCGGTGGTCATCGGCCGCTTCCAGATGCCTCGCATTCCTGAAGCCGAGGGAGGGCACGCGGCGGAAAAGGGTGAGCACGACAAGGTCCTGCGCCATCGCAACCTGGCGATGGGCTCACTCGCCATCTTCTGTTATGTCGGCGCCGAGGTGTCCATTGGAAGCTTCCTGGTGAATTACATGCACGAGCCGAACATCGGCAACCTGGACTTGGAAACGGCGGCGAAGTTCCTGACCGTATATTGGGGCGGCGCCATGGTGGGACGCTTCATCGGTTCCGCGGTGCTGAGCCGAGTTCGGCCCAGAGTGGTGCTCGGCTTCAATGCGGTCGCGGCTGCGTTGCTGGTCTGCACCTCGATGGCGACCAACGGATACTTCGCGATGGGCAGCATGTTGTTAATCGGCCTGTTCAACTCGATCATGTTCCCCACCATCTTCACCCTCGGCATCGAAGGTCTGGGGGTGCTGACCGGCGAAGGATCGGGGCTGCTGAACACGGCAATTGTCGGCGGAGCGATTCTTCCCTGGATCCAGGGATACATCGCCGACCGGCTGGGCATTCATCACGCCTTCATTCTGCCGGCGCTGTGTTACCTGTACATCCTGCTGTTCGCGATCAAGGGCCAGCCGAATGCACGAGGCCATGTGGCAGCTTAAGACTCGGTTACGCCAGAGGGAAGCAGCCTTGGTTCCGAAGCGGCTATTCGACCAGCCCAGCCCCCGCGCTTTCTGCTGCTCTTCGTAGGTCCTTATCGAGTGTTGCAAGCGGAAGGCCCGTTTGCTTTGCGAGCGCGAGGTAGGCCGCGTCATAGGAAGTCAGCCGGTAGCGGGTGTCCAGCCTGAGAACAGGCTCCCATTCAGCCGGACTCGGCGACGCTGCGATATGAAGCGCGAGCGCGGCCAACTCTCCGATGAATTCTTGGATTCGTGCGGCAGTGATCCTCTCGCGACGCTGTGCCATCAATAGCGCGTTGAGCACTTCCAGGGGCCAGTGCGCGGGCACATAGATCTCTTCCGCGTTTGCTGCGCGGTCCAACAGGCCTTCTGTCCACGGAGTAACTTCGTCCTCGAAAACCCATGCCAGCGCAGCGGACGCATCCACCACAAAACCGGCCATCAGCGCTTGCGCCCTTCGCGGACCAGGTCCCCGATATTCAAGCCATTCAGCCTGATTCCTTTGCGCAATTCGCGAATATGAGCAACGGCTTCGGTCGCCGTTCTGCGGTCCAGCGCCGTGGACTCTTTCTCGGCGAGGCCTTCGAGCGCACGGCTCACGACCTCCTCAGGGGAATGGTAACGGCCGCTGCGCAGACGAGCTTTGACTATTTCTTCACCGTGCTGATCGAGGGTGACCGTAACAGCCATGCTTCAGTCTAGCACGCTGAGAATTGGTGCCCTTGGGGGACAACATGGGAATAGCAACTCCAGAAAAGGCGGCCCCCTTGTCGCATCTCATCACACCAAATATCCATTCTCTTTCTCACTCTGAATTCCCTCCGGCAGTCGCCCGCCGTTGTATTCCGCCATGCGGTTCTTCCACTTCAGAAAGTCGGTAATGGTCTGCGGCTCGATGCGCACTTCCACCCTCCGGAGGCTAGCCAACAGCAGGTTCATCTCCTTCATCAATCCGGCAGGACTTCGCAGATCGAGCTTGCCAGGCTTGACCGTCATCGTTACTTCCCGGCCTTTGCACTCCAGCAGCCCCCAATACTTCGGTAGTTCCTCGCGCGCAATGATTCCCGCCGGAGTCAGGTAGAACCGCTTGCTGCCGAGTCCGTCCTCGGGATTCTGCCGAAACGGCTTGCCGGCGTCGGCCAGGAAGTCGCTGCGCGAGACCTTACATTCCACCAGCACCGACTGGCAGAGACCCTTCCATCCGATCACGTCGGGCACTTCGCCGCTGGCGCAGTATTGTTCGGAGAGGATGATGCCGCATCCGTATTTGTAGCGAAGCCACTCGACGGCGCGCGCGACCAATTGCGCATGTCTCACGGCCGACGATGCTTTGCCCATACTGTTGTTGTAGCGTGAAGTTGGCGCGGCGGGAAGTAATTGGCGGGATGCGGCCCCGAGCCCAGGTCTATCACGCGGTTTCAGGCGGGACAGGTTGAGGATGGTCCCATCGGAAGAGGCGCACGGAGTGAGCGAGTGGTAGCTGCCCATGGCCCGGACGGGGCGTTGAATCGCCGCTCTACCCACTCGCCCGACTACCGCAATACCAAAAACGCGCTAGAAAGTGATCTTAGCGGCGAACTGAATGCCGCGCGGGCCGCCTCCTCCCAGGAACGGATTACCGATGCCGACATCGCCGGTGGCAGTCAGGGCATACGAGCCGACACCGCGGCCGGTGCTGCCAATCCCATTGACGCCCGGATCGGCGATGAAGTTGGGCAGCAGCGGATTGGCGAAGTTGGGATGGTTGAAGATGTTGAAGAACTCGGCGCGCAGCTCCAGGTTGACGCGCTCCGTGACCGCCGTGTTCTTGAAGACCGAGAAGTTGAACTCCTTGAAGGCCGGGCCGCGCAGCGAGTTTCGTCCCAGACTACCGAAGTGACGAGTCCCAGCCAGGCAGTTACTGTCGCCCGAGGAACTGGTCGCCGTGGTGTTGCCAAAGGTGCAGGGAACCTGGAACGAACTCAAGTTGATGAAGTTGGCCGGGGTGCTTCCGTACTGCACCGGGCCCACCAGATCGGGACGGTCGAAGCCCTCTCCCGATCCCGAGTAATCGCCCTGGAAGTTGTAGTTGAAATTAAACGGCTGGCCATCCTGAAGGTTGACGACGCCGTCGAGACCCCAGCCATTCTTCAGCCGGGCCATCGAGCCGGTGGTCTTAGGGAACAGGTAGCTGAAATTCCAGGTGAAGCGGCGGCGAATATCGAAGTTCGAGTTCCCCTTCTCCAGTTGCGGCGCCAGGCTGTTGTTGGGCTGCGAGGCGTTGGGAATGAAGTCTTCCAGGTCGCTGGCATTGTCGAGCGAGTGTGACCAGACAAAGTTGGCCTGGGTGAAGAGACCGTGCCAGCCGTTCACGTGGAAGCTGAGCTGGAGCGCGTTATAGTTCGACCAGGCAGACGACTCCTCCTGGTTGACATAGAAGAAGTTGGGGTAAGCGGTGCGCGGGACATTGCCGCCGCTGTCAAAGCCGGCGATGGGACAGTTGGGCGGAGTGTACCCGCCGGCGCAGCCTGCTCCGGTGTCATAGGCCGTAATCTGCGACTGGCTGGGCTGGTTGATGTCGCGGAAGCGGAACAGGTGGGTCCCCTTCGATCCCACGTACGCGACCTGCAACACGGCCTTGCTGCCGATGGCCTGCTGGACGTTGAAATTCCAGTTCTGGATGTACGGAGTGGTGATGTTGGGATCGATGCCGAAAAAGCTGCCCAGAGGCGAGGCTCCCACAAATACCGGTGAACCCGTGCTGATCGGACCCGAGGTGGCGCTCAAGAAGGTGATGGGCGCGGCCCCGACTCCGGTGTAGGCCGGTCCGGGACAGAAGGTGCAGTTGTAGGGCAAGTGCCCGAGGAACATGTCCTGCGAGAAAGCATCGTAGAACATGCCCCACCCGCCGCGGATGACAGTGCTGCCCTTGCCGGTCAAGTCATAAGCGAAAGCAACGCGGGGAGCGAAGTTGTTGTAGTCGGGGTTGTAGAGACGGGAGGGACCTCCGCCGCCGCCGACCTGCACCAGCGTGCCGCCATCTGCTGGGGAAATCTGGTAGAACAGGTGGTCCTTCTCGCCCGGGATGCCGAAGTAGTCCCAACGCAGACCGAAGTTCAGGGTCAGGCGAGAGGTCCAGCGGAAGCTGTCCTGGAAGTAGAACCCCTGGTTGTTCTCGTACTCATGGCGGTTGGTGTAGCCCGACGCCTGGCTTCCGCCGGAGGGCAGGCCTTCGACAAGGCTGGTCAGATCGTCAAAGCTGAGCTTGCCGCGAAAGTTGGAGTTCTGCTGGATCTGAATGGAGGTGCGGCGGAACTCATAGCCGAACTTCAAGTCGTGGCGGCCAATCTTCCACGAGTAGTTGTCGATGAAGTGCCAGTTGGTGTCCACGCGTTGCCGGGGCACACCGGGGCTGGCGCCGATAACCGAGAAGCCTCCGACCGAAATCTTCGGTAATCCGTAGTTAAAAGAGCTGACACCGGTGTCCAGGCCAATGGAAGCCGGATTGAAGTTGCTGTCTTCGGGGAAGAACCCCTCGGCAAAACGGTTCCATCCGAAGCGGGCCTCGTTGACCTGCGCCGAGTTGACGACCTTTACCCAGGAGAGCGATACCAACTGCACGCGGGTTGGAGTGACCGTGTTGAAGCCGGGCAGCAGGCCTCCCGCCAACTGGGCGAAGGGGAAGCTCTGGTTGCTGTTGCCGTAATAGTAGCGGCCGGTGATGTTGTTGCTGGCGTTGGGATTGTAGTCAATCTTGGCGATCAGGCTGTCCACGTTGTTGTAGAAGCGGGTCGAGGTCGCGAGATTGGGGGCGGTGGGGCATCCGCTGGCATCGCTGACCACTCCGGGAATGTTGGGAACTGGCCAGGGATTGCGGGCCAGCAAATTGAGCATAGGCTGGCTCGCATTGCTGCCCGCGTTCTGGATGGCTTGCGCGACCAAGCTGGGGTCGGGCACACAACTCAAGCCAGCCTGCGCGCCGCTTTCGCGCTGGCCTTCGTAGTCGAAGAAGAAGAAGGCCTTGTCTTTCACGATGGGGCCGCCCAACGATCCGCCAAACTGATTGTTGAGGAACGGGTCCTTGGGCTGGCTGCCGATGTTGAAATAGTTGCGGGCGCCCAATGCGCCGCTGCGGTAGTACTCCAGCGCGGAGCCGTGCCACTGGTTGGTGCCGCTCTTGGTCACGATGTTGACGATGGCGCCGCTGTTGCGGCCATACTCCGCCTCGTAATTGGACAGGACGTGCAGCTCGCCGATGGCGTCGATGGGCAGGATGGTCGCAGGATCGCCAAACACTCCCGCCTCATTGATGGCCGGGTCGTTGCGGTAGCCATCGTTCATGTCGGTGCCGTCGAGCAGGTAATTGTTGGAGCGGCCGCGCGAGCCGTTCATGGAGAACTCCCCGAAGGAGCCGGGCGAGTCGCTGATCTGGTCGGGCGAGCCAGCCACACCGGGATTGAGGTAGATCAGCTTGGTGTAGTCGCGTCCGTTGACCGGGATGTTCTGGATCTCCTGCGAAGTTAGAATGCCGCCCAGTTCGGCGCTGGTGGTTTCCACCTGCGGCAGTTCCTCGCCCGATACCTCGACCTTCTCCGCCACCTGTCCGGGCTTCATGATGACGTCGACGCGGCGGTCGACGGCGACGTCCACCACCACGTTGTGGGTCACCGAAGTCTGAAAGCCGCTCTGCGATACCGTCACCGTATAAGTTCCGATGGGCAGCTCAGGCACGGAGTAGCTGCCGTCACCACTCGTTTGTGTGGTGCGTTCCAGGCCGGTGCCCACATTGCGCACCTTGACGGAGGCGCCCGAAACCACTGCACCGGAAGCATCGGTAACTGTGCCCAGAACGGTGCCGCGGAAGGTTTGCGCGGAAACAAAGGTCGCTGCCAGCAGCAGCACAAGGACGAGAAACACGAAACGCTTGCAATTCATGATTCGCCTCGGGGGTCGGAGAGCTTAATGGGCGAAGATTATAAACTGCAACAACACGAAAGGCGGAAAATTCCGCGCGACGGTGCCACGAAGGGAAACCGGGCGGCGTCGCGGGAAGGATCGAACTCGCGACGCGAAAGCTTGTAGTCAGGCTCGGACGGATCAGAAAAATCTGCAGGCGTTACTTCCGGCATGGGTACTCCTAATCTCGCTCACCGCTGAAAAGCGGAAACGCGCCAGCGTAACGAAAGCAGGTTGGCAGTCAATGCGGAGGCCATGAGACTTGAGCGGCCCCGCCCACCTTACTTCCCATTATGGGAATAATGAGAAATTTTCCCCGGAGATCACTGCCGCAACCGCAGCTCGCGCGAAACAATAGAGTTCTGGTAGGTAGCCTCCCATCCCCGTTGGCCTAGTGGGCCATGTTGGCGGCGCGCTTCCTCGCGCAAGTTACGCCAGCAGACCGGCCCTTCCTAAGAGCGCATCCCCACATATTGCAGGCTGAGTGGCCAGCAAAGCCGCGCCGGTTTGGCTTCTTCCAACGCGCATCGACTCGAAGGCGATCGCCAAGGCTGACCTTTGGAGCAAGCACTCGCGGATTTGACTTTGACGGAGCTAGGAGACGCAATGAAATCATGGAAAATTTTGTTGGTGCTTGTGCTGGGAGGGGTCCTCTGCATTATTTCCGCCAGCTGTAGTTCATCCTCCAGACCCCCGCTGCCGACCCAATTGGAAATATCAACCGTGTCGCTGGCCGCCGCTACGCAGAACGCGGACTACAGTGCGCCCCTGGTCGCCACCGGCGGGACGTCACCTTACACGTGGAGCCTCTTGTCGGGCACGCTACCGCCAGGCTTGACCTTGAGCAGCGGGGGAATAATTGCCGGCACGCCCACCGTTGCCGGCACCTTCACCTTTACCGTAGGGGTTGCCGATTCGTCGCCCACGCCAGCCACCGCGTCCGTGCAGCTCAGCCTTACCATTGCCGGCAAGGTCACGATCACGACTTCCTCCTTGCCCGCTGGATCGGTAGATGTGGCCTACAGCGCCACTCTGTCAGCTGTGGGAGGAGTGACGCCGTACACCTGGACCTTGGCGTCCGGCAGTCTGCCTGCGGGACTGACTTTGAGCAGCGCAGGCGCGATCTCCGGAACACCCACGACCGCCGGGTCCTCGACCTTTACCGTGGAAGTGGCGGATTCTGAGCCCACGCCATCGACGGCTTCGGCGCAACTCAGCATCACCATCAACAACTCCGGCAACACCGGAATCCTGACGGGAAACTATGCATTTGTGGCCGGCGGCTTCGATCCCGATGCGGGGCAGTGGACGGTAGCCGGGAGTTTCGTGTCCGACGGCAACGGCAACATCACTAGCGGAGTCGTGGATTTCAATGCCGTGAACACGGCGCCGGTGAATACCGCCGTAACCGGCACCTACACCGTGCCGGCCACCGGCCTGGGCATCCTAACTCTGACCTCGGAACAGTACACAACGACCTTGGCCTTCGCGCTCTTCGAGGATGGTAACGGAAGGATCATCGAATACGACGATACGACGGGCAGCGGTTCTCGCGGCGCCGGCGTGTTGCGTAAACAGGACACCAGTGCGTTCTCTCTCGACATATTTGCCGGCATCTACGTTTATGGGATGACGGGAGCCGGGAGCAGCGGAGAGCGCATGGTCAATGTGGGTGAGCTCACCGTTACTGCGGGGAATATTACCAATGGGCTGTGCGACATCAATGACGGCGGCGTGTTCTCTACCTGCATCTTCACCGGCACGGTATCGGCCATCGACCCGCAAACCGGCCGGGCCCTGGTCCAGAGCCAGGGCAACAACGGCCTTAGTAACCTGGCCGTGTATCTGGTCTCAGCCAATGAGGCAGTGATGGAGCAAATCGACCCGGTCCCGGTGACCAGCAATCCACTACTGGCGGGTTCCATGTTCGAGCAAACCGGGCTGTCTGGCGCCGGGGCGCAGGGTACTCCCCGCCTCTCCAAGGGCGGCATGGGGGACGGCAATGCCGACGGCCTGCTGGATGGCACCACCGTCCTCTATTACCAGGACATCCACAGCGCAGACGGGGCCGACCAATCGGGCGCCATGATCCTCAGCTTCGATGGAGGCGGCAACTTCAGCACCATCGCCGCTGACGAGGACCTGGCGGGCGTCATCACCCAGAAGACTGCTTTACCGGACGTGTACACGGTGGCCGACAACTTGGCCGTGAGTTTGGGGGGAGCACCCGGAGCAGCAGGTCAAGGCGGGGCCCTGAAAGGCTTCGTCATAAGCCAGAGCCGAGCTTTGCTGGTGGGTACGGGAGCCAATAGCATCTACGCCGTCTTGGAACCGCAAGAGGGCGGACCGTTCACCGACGCGACCATCGAGGGGCCGTACGCGGGAGGCACGCTGGAGTCGCTCGATTACGTCAACAGCAGAAATGAGGTGGACATGGCGTCGGCGGACCCCGCCGGTACGCTCACCATCGATGACGATAGCAGTAGCCAGAAAGGTCTGGGACAAAAGATTGGAGAGATCGTGAACTACACGATTGACTCCAACGGTAGAGGTACGACCTCCGACACGCCGCCGGCCGTCTTCTACGTGATATCGCCAGACAAGATCGTTGTCTTGCTGCCGCAGCTGGGCGCGGATGTAGATGTGCTGGAGCAGCCACCGCTGACGAAGTAGTTGCCCGACTTGCGGCGTTTTCTTGTACCACGGAGAACACGGAGAGCACAGAGGACATTTTTGCTTTTCTCTGTGCTCTCGGCGCCTCTGTGGTCAAAGAACCAGCCACAGTTTCCGTTAGAGCAGATTCTGCGTTGGTGTATCCGGGTGGAGCACCGCTTTCGGCGGTGCATTTGAGAGTCGCCTCTGAATTCGGCTTTATAGGCTGCGGAAAAACTCGGTTTGTGCGCGCTTCGTGTCAGGGCACGACTTCAGTCGTGCCTATAAGTCGTTTATTTAGTTTATCCTGAGCCGGCTTTTAGCCGGCGGCAGATCTTCATTGCCGACTCTTTCCGCAGCCTGTCTAGCCGCTGAGGTAACTAGGGTCTTACCTCAGCGGCTAAAGCCTCGCCCTCTTTGCAGCCTTGGTATGCACGCCTGAAAGGCGTGCTCCACCCACCACCGGATACAGTAACTCCGGTATCGTTCTAGATCACCACGGTCTCGTGATATTCGCCATACACGTGGCGCATGGCGTCGGAGATTTCGCCGACCGTAGCGTTGGCTTCGACCGCTTCAACAATGACCGGCATCAAGTTGCCGGTGTCGCGCGCAGTGTCTTCCACTTTCTTGATGACGGCCTGCCATTTCACCGGATCCCGTTTGGCACGCACAGCGCGTACACGCTCGACTTGCTTGCGTTCCAGCGATTCGTCGATGTGCTGTAGCGGAATCGATTTCTCTTCCTGGAGTTCGAACGCATTCACGCCGACCATGATCGCCCGCTTGTGGTCTACTGCCTGCTGATATTCATACGCAGCGTTCTGGATCTCCTGCTGCACGAAGCCGCGCTCGATGGCTTTCAACATCCCGCCCATGGCGTCGATCTTGTCGATGTATTCGCGCGCGCCGGCTTCGATCTGGCTGGTCAGCGCCTCGACATAATAGGAACCTGCCAGAGGATCGATGGTCTGCGCCGCACCCGATTCGTAGGCTATGACCTGCTGGGTGCGCAGCGCGATGCGCGCCGACTGCTCAGTCGGCAGGGCCAACGCCTCATCGAAGGAGTTGGTATGCAGCGACTGGGTCCCGCCGAGCACGGCTGCCATGGCTTGCAGCGCGGTGCGGACGATGTTGTTCTCCGGCTGCTGTGCGGTCAGCGTCGAGCCCGCAGTCTGGGTGTGGAAGCGCAGCATCCACGACTTGGAGTTC
>Ga0265325_10003421_pt1 | contig 10357 bp, 9 predicted proteins | sample 41420metaG_FD_202090 | JGI IMG/M metagenome (GOLD analysis project Ga0265325, IMG submission 202090) | Rhizosphere microbial communities from Carex aquatilis grown in University of Washington, Seatle, WA, United States - 4-14-20 metaG | ecosystem: Host-associated > Plants > Roots > Rhizosphere >...
GTGAGGCGAAAGGAAAGCCGTTCCCGGCACGCACATTCAGGCTGCCGAAGGATGAAGGCCCCTGAGGCCGCGATTGCGGGCGACAACGATAATCCGCAACGGGAGGAGGAGAGATGAAGCGTATTGCCATCGCGGCCCTTGTCGCCGCGGCCCTGTTTGCCGGCGTGAGCGCTCGCGCCGCCGATAATTACCCGTCGAATACGGTCAGGCTTGTTTGCTGGAGCAGCGCCGGGTCGCCGCTTGACGTGATGATGCGCCAACTCGGCAAAGAGCTCGGCGAAATGTTCAACCAGACCTTCATCGTCGAGAATCGCGCGGGCGGCGAGGGCGCGGTGGCGATGGCTTACGTGAAGGGCCGCCCTGGAGACGGCTATACGATCCTGTCGACGACATCGAGCATGTCGTTTGCGATGGCGACAAAGGATATCGCCTATACGCCGGACGACTTTGTCGTGCTGCCGGCGCTGCAGGCGGAGCCGTCCGCGGTGGCGGTGCGCGCCGACAGCCAGTTCAAGACCATGAAGCAATTCATCGACTTCATCCGCGCCAATCCCGAAAAGTTGTCGGTTGGCGGGTTTTCATCGGCCGGATTTCATCAATACGTGTTCTACCGCCTGCAGCAGGAGGCGCACTTCAAATCGGTCTGGGTGCCGTTCAAGGGCGGCTCGGACGCGGCGCTGGCGCTTCTCGGCGGCCACATCGACGCCGCCATCATGACGCCGAGCTCGGCGTTGGCGCAGATCAAGAATGGCGACATCCGCCTGCTCGGTATCAGCTCGGCGGATCGCAACGAATATTTTCCAAATGTGCCGACGTTCAAGGAGCAGGGTTACAACGTGGTCACCGCGATCTGGCGCGGCATCATGGTCAAGGCGGACACGCCGCAGCGTATTGTCGACACGTTGCTGGCGGCACTCGACAAGATGAAGAAGACGGACGACTGGAAGAACTTCTCGAAGCTCAACATGCAATCGTCGGTCGATATCTCGCTTCCCGACATGCAGAAGCAGGTGCGTGAGGAGGTGCGGTCGGATCGCGAGTTTCTCGAAGCGACGGGAGCACGGAAATGATCATGGTCGTCATGAAACGCAACGGGGTCTTCGCGGCGGCTTGGCTTTTGATTTGGGCGACATTTGTGGCCCCGGCAAGCCTTTCAAGCCCGGCTTCGGCCGCGCAATGGTCGCCGCAGCACAATGTCGAATTCATCGTGCCCACAGCGCCGGGAAGCACGATGGATCTGCTCGCGCGCGTCGTCCAGAAGATCTGGCAGGAGAAGCATCTGATCGACTCGACCATGACGGTCGAGGCGAAAGCCGGCGCCGGCGGCGCCGTGGCGTGGAGCTATGTCGGTCGGAAGACCGGCGACGGCCACTATATCGCGATCAGCGGTCCGACGCTGGTGGCCAATCAGGTGCTCGGTGTCGGTGACATCAGTTACAAGGACGTCACGCCGATCGCGCAGTTGTTCACCGAATATGTCGTGTTCGTCGTCCCGGTCGATTCGCCGATCAAGAACGGCGCCGACCTGGTCAACGCGATGCGCACGTCGTCGACCTTGTCGATTGGTGTCGCGCCCGGCTTCGGCGGATCCAATCACGTCGCATTTCTCAGGCTGGCAAAAGCCGCCCAGATCGACCCCAACAAATTGGCGATGGTGCCATTCAAGGGCGCGAATGAATCGGTCAACGCGCTGTTGGGCGGACACATCGACGTTGCCGATGCGACGATGTCGGCGGTCGCGCCGTTTCTTAAGTCGGGCAGGCTCCGGGCCATCGCCATCGCCGCGCCAAAACGCGGCCAGCAGGCGGATATTCCGACCTGGAAAGAGCAGGGCTTCGATGTGGTCGAGGGAAATTGGCGCGGCATCGTCGGCCCGAAGGATCTTGATCCGGCCGCGCTTGCCTATTGGAGCGCGCGCGTCGCCGATCTGGTGAAGTCACCGGAATGGGCCGAGGTTTTGAAGCAACAGCAGTGGGACGCCGATTACGCCGACAGCGCCGCGTCTAGGGCGTTCCTGGACAGGCAATTCGAAGATTTGCGGGTGACGCTTGCAGGCTTGCACCCATCGAAATGATGCCGGACGTTGCGGCTTGAGTTCGCCGTAGGAGGCTGTTGTGAGCAAACCGGAAGGCGCGCCGTCCTCGGCTTCGGCGATTGGTCCAACGAGGCAGCTTGCCGAGTTCAGTTCGTCGCTTCGATTTGAACAGCTGCCTGACGAAGTGGTGAGCAAGGCCAAGCTCTGCATTATGGATACGCTGGGCTGCTGCGTCTTCGGCGCGTCGCTGGAGCCGGTGCGCAAGCTTGCCGCAGTTGCATCACAAGAGGGCAGTGCTCCCGTCGCGACAGTCATCGGGATGCCGTTTCGCACCAGTGCGCCGCTGGCGGCGCTCGTCAATGGCACCAGCGCGCACGCCTTCCAGCTCGACGAGATCCACCTTGAATCCACGTTGCATGCCGGCTCGCTCGCGTTTCCGGCGGCTTTCGCGACAGCCGAATTGCAGCGGAATGCGAACGGCCGCGACCTCATCACTGCATTGGTTGCCGGCTACGAAGTAGGCATCCCCGTCGGCCTCGCCGCCAAAGGCGGAATGTTCAAGAGCGGCTTCCACAATCAAGGTACGACCGGCGTGTTCGCGGCCGCGGCCGCAGCGGCGAGGCTTCTGCGCCTGAACGCGCAGCAAACCCAGCACGCCTTCGGCATTGCCGCGTCACAAGCCGCGGGTCTGATGGCCGTCCAGGATGGCGCCATGGCGAAGTCCTTCCATTCCGGTCGCGCCGCGCAAAGCGGTGTCTATGCGGCGCAGCTTGCTTCGCTCGGCTACACAGGCATTCCGGATGTTTTGGATGGTGCCTACGGCACGTTTTTTCCGTCATTCCTCGACGGTTGGTCGGCCGACGCACTGTGCGACGGACTGGGGTCGACGTGGAACATCCTGCGCGTCGGCTTCAAGCCCGCGTCCGCTTCGAATGGCAGCATCACGGCGATGACCGCGATCGACCGGACCATGCGGGAGCACGATTTGCGCGCCGACGAGATCGTTTCGATGACCGCGTTCGTCAGCGACAACACGCTGCATCATTGCGGCTGGCCCTACGAACCCGATCGCATCCAGGGCGTGCTGTCGGCGCAAATGAATCTCCGTTACGGGATTGCGGTCATGGCGCTGGAGCGGAACTGGGGTGTCGAACAGTTCGACGACAGCAAGATCCGCGACGCGAAGATTCTGAAATACATCGAGCGTATTCGGGTCGAGCACGACCCGCAATTCGATGGCAACAATGGGCGCTATCGCGTGGCCTGCCGGCTTGTTGTCCGCACCAAGAATGGTGGCGAGTTCGAAACAACGGTGCTGTTCCGCAAAGGCAGCCCGGAAGATCTGATGACCACCACGGAACTATCCGAGAAATTCAGGACGCTGAGCAAAGGCATCGGCGAGCGGCAGTCACAAGCGGTTGCCGAGACGGTGTCCGGCCTTGAACACGTCGAGAATCCGGCAGGCCTTGCGGATCTTCTGATCCTGAAAAGCTGAACGGGCGCGGCCCGGCGGTCGCTATGATTGGACAGCGCGCTTGGTCTCTTGCCGCCGGATCAGGTCCAGAAAGGCCGTCGACGCCTGACTGGGTATGCGGCCGCCATGCCTGAGAAGCATGAATGGGCGTTCCAGCGGGATGAATTTTACCTCGCGCAATGTCTTCAGGCGAAGCGCCGATTTCACCACGGCGTTCGAAATGGCCGTTGCCCCAGCGCCGGCTTCGACAGCCGCGCTGATCGCCTCGTTCGAGGGTAATTCGAGCGTGATATTGAGTCGCTCCGGTGCGATGCCAAGCTTTGCAAGCGCATGCTCGAAGACGGATCGCGTGCCCGAGCCGCGTTCGCGCAACACCCAATTGGCTTCCAGAATCTTCGCGGGCTTGATTTGACGCAAGCGCGCCCATGGATGGGCCGCTCCGACAACGATCACCAGCCGATCCAGATCGACGATTTCCGTGACCAGATCGGGTTGGCGAATGCCGCCTTCGATGAATCCGATCTCGGCCTGACCCGAACTGACCGCCTCCGCTACTTGCTCGGTGTTGCCCAGTGAAAGATCGATCGCGATCTTGGGATACTCGCGTTGGAAACGGGCCAGGCGTTGCGGCAACCAGTAGGCGCCGGTCGTCTGGCTGGCGTGAATATGGATTATGCCGCGCTTGAGGCCGCGCAGTTCGAGCAGTGAGTTTTCCGCCGCGCCGGCGGTCCGCAGCACCGTGCGCGCCTGCTCGAGAAAAATGCGCCCGTCTTGGCTCAATTCGATCCGGCGGCCGATGCGGTTGAACAGAACAATGTTGTGACGCTTCTCCAGGGCCTGGATGGCGCCGCTGACGGCTGATTGCGTGAGATGCAAGTCTTCCGCGGCACGCGTCACGTGCTCGCGTTCAGCAACCGCCACAAAGATGCGCAACTGATCGAGTGTCATCGAGGACAGTATAATCGATAAAAACGATTGAAACAAAAGAAATAATCGGTTCGACTGATGGAGGTTTGCTGCGTAGTTTCGCGGGCCTGGGTAGGGCGCGCCATGGCCGTCGAGACCGTTCGACTTTCCGGGTTTTCGTTTGTGTCCCTGCGGCAGTTTGTGCCGGGTATCGTCGCGGCGGCCTTTGTCGCGCTCGCCGCTTATCTGGTGGCGCCCTATGTGGGCCGAGTCGCTCCGATCCCGGCCATGGTGATCGCGCTGGTGTTCGGCATCGCGCTCAATCCGGTCGTCGCGCGTCCGCTGACCAAGCCCGGCATGGATTTCTGCGTGCGCACCGTGCTGCGCTGGGCCGTGGCGCTTCTGGGGTTGCGCGTGGGGTTTGCCGATATCGCCGCCCTCGGTCTGGGCACGGCGGTGCTGATCATCGTCTCGATGATCGCGACCATCGTTGCCGGGTTTGCCTTCGCCCGCTGGAGCGGACAGACGGCAGGCTTCGGCGCGCTCGTAGGTGTCGGCACGGCCGTTTGCGGGGCGTCTGCGACCTTGGCGGTCTCGACCGTCGTGCCGGACTACAAGAGCAAGCAGGCCGACATCGCCTTCGTCGTGGTCGCGGTCAACGCGCTGGCGACGTTGTGCATGCTGGTTTATCCGCCGATCTGCGCGCTGCTTGGTTTCGATGCGCAAACCACCGGCGTGATGCTGGGCGGCACCATTCACGACGTCGCGCAGGTGGCTGGCGCCGGCTACGCGGTGTCGGCCGCGGTCGGCAACGCCGCGGTGATTGTCAAGCTGTTCCGCGTCTTTCTGCTGCTGCCCGTGGTTCTCGCGGTCAGTGGCTACTTCACGCGGATTGGCTTTAGCCACGGCGAGGCGCGCGTGCCGGTGCCAGGGTTTGCGCTTGTCTTCCTGGCGCTGTGCACCCTGAACAGTCTCTTGCCGTTGGTTCCTTCGTTGCTGCCGGTCTATGCGCCCGTCAAAAGCGCGCTGGTCGAAGCTTCTAATTGGGGCTTGCTGTTGGCGATCGGGGCGCTGGGGCTCGGGACGTCGGTCAGGACAATTATCGGCCTAGGCTGGCGCCACATCACCACGGTGCTGGGCACGACCGTCGTTGTGTTTGCGATTGTCACCTTTGGGCTTATGGTGATGCGCGCTGTTTGACGCGGTGGCTTGCCGCGCGGCGCCGACGGTATCGGCAAAGCCTCGTTAAACCAGGCATTTCCCGGCGCTTGTCTGCGATCACGAAATCGCGGGATAATGCCGCCTAGGGACGGTCCAAGGAAAAGTGGCGTTATGCCCGATACCATGATCCTCGAAACCGAGGATCTCACGAAAGATTTCGCCGGGTTCGTTGCGGTCAACGGCGTGAATTTGCGCGTCCGTCAGGGCACCATTCACGCATTGATCGGTCCCAATGGCGCCGGCAAGACCACCTGCTTCAACCTCCTGACCAAGTTCCTGAGCCCGACGCAAGGGCGCATCCTGTTCAAGGGCCAAGACATCACGGCGATGCAGCCCGCGGATGTCGCACGTCTCGGCCTCGTGCGCTCGTTCCAGATCTCGGCAATCTTCCCGCACATGAGCGTCCTGGAAAACGTGCGTATCGCTCTGCAGCGCAAGCGCGGCGGATCGTTCGACTTCTGGCACGCCTCGTCGGTGCTCAACCAGTTCAACGAGCGTTCGATGGAGCTCATCACCGACGTCGGCCTGTCGTCGTTCGTCGACTGGGCCGCGGTTGAATTGCCCTACGGCCGCAAACGCGCACTGGAGATCGCGACCACGCTCGCGCTCGATCCGGAGATGCTGCTGCTCGACGAGCCGACCGCGGGCATGGGACACGAGGACATCGATCGCATCTCGCAGCTGATCAAGCGCGTCTCTGCCAACCGTACCGTGCTGATGGTCGAGCACAATCTTTCGGTAGTCGCCGATATTTCCGACACCATCACCGTGCTGACCCGCGGCCGCGTGCTGGCCGAAGGCGACTACGACACCGTGTCGAAGAATCCGGACGTGCGTGAAGCCTACATGGGAGTGGGGCATGCTTGAAGCGCGCACGCCGCTGCTCGCGGTCAAGGACCTCGAAGCCTGGTACGGCGAGTCGCATATCCTGCACGGCGCAAGCTTCGAGGTTCGGGAAGGCGAGGTGGTCACGCTGCTCGGGCGCAACGGCGCCGGCAAGACCACGACGCTCAAGTCGATCATGGGCATCGTGGCGAACCGCACGGGTTCGGTCCGCTTCGGGGGCCGCGAGCTCATCGGCGCCACCTCGGACCAGATCGCGCGCGCCGGCATCGCTTTCTGCCCCGAAGAACGCGGCATCTTCGCCAGCCTCGGGGTCGAGGAGAACCTGATGTTGCCGCCGCAGGTGCGGCCAGGCGGGCTTTCGCTCGAGCGCATCTTCGAGATGTTCCCGAACCTCAAAGAGCGGCTCGGCTCCAACCAGGGCACCAAGCTGTCGGGCGGCGAGCAGCAGATGCTGGCGATCGCCCGCATTCTGCGCACGGGCGCGCGGTTGCTGCTGCTCGATGAGCCGACCGAGGGGCTGGCGCCCGTCATCATCCAGCAGATCGGCCGCACCATTCGCGCGCTGAAGCAGCAGGGTTTCACGATCCTGCTGGTGGAACAGAATTTCCGCTTCGCCTCGACCGTTGCGGATCGCTATTACGTCATGGAACATGGGCGTATCATCGACCAGTTCGCCAATGCCGAGCTGGATGCGAATGTCGAGAAGCTGCATGATTATCTTGGCGTCTAAAGCAAACACAAAACGATGAGGAAGAAACTATGAGGAAATTTCTGGGACTTGCGGCGCTCGCCGCGGTTCTTGCCTGCGGCAGTGCAAGCGCGCAGCAAGTCAACGTGAAGATAGGCGTGCTCACCGATATGGCGAGCCTCTATGCCGACGATACCGGCCCCGGCTCGGTAGCTGCCGCCAAGATGGCGGCCGCTGACTTCATGAAGGATCATCCGAACGTGAAGGTCGACGTCGTCAGCGCCGACCACCAGAACAAGGCCGACGTCGGCGTGCAGATCGTCAATCAATGGATCGATGTCGACCACGTTGACATGATCGCCGACGTGCCGAATTCGGGCGTCGCGCTGGCGGTTGCGCAGGTCATCAGCACGAAGAACAAGGTTTTCGTCGCGTCGGGTCCCGCCAGTTCGGACCTCACCGGCCCGAAGTGCCAGCCCACCACGGTCCATATGACGTACGACACCTGGATGCTGGCGAACGGCACCGGCAAGGCGATCGTCAAGAACGGCGGCGACACTTGGTTCTTCCTGACTTCCGACTACGCGTTTGGTCACGCGCTCGAGCGTGACACCATGGCGGTCGTGACCGCCAACGGCGGCAAGGTGCTGGGCGCGGTGCGGCATCCGATCAACACCAGCGACTTCTCCTCGTTCCTGCTGCAGGCGCAGTCCTCGAAGGCCAAGATCATCGGCCTCGCCAACGCGGGCGGCGATACCATCAACGCCATCAAGCAAGGCGCGGAGTTCGGCATCGTGGCAGGCGGGCAGAAATTCGCCGGCCTTCTGGTCTTCGCTCCCGACGTCGCCGCGCTCGGTCTGAAGACCGCGCAAGGCCTGATGTTCACCGAAACCTTCTACTGGGATCTCAACGATGCCACCCGCGCCTGGACCAAGCGTTGGGACAAGGAGCGCAACTCAGCTGGCAAGCTCCCAAGCATGAACATGGCCGGCGTTTATGCCGGCACGATGCATTACCTCAAGGCGGTCGCAGCGCTCGGCAGCGCCGCCGACGGTAAGGCCGTCGTTACGAAAATGAAGGCGATGCCGACGGACGATCCGGTGTTCGGCAAAGGCACCATTCGCGCCGACGGACGTGCTCTGCATCCGGCCTATCTGTTCGAGGTGAAGAAGCCGGAAGAGTCGAAATATCCTGGCGACCTCTACATCCTGCGCGCCACTATCCCGGCGGACGAAGCGTTCCGTCCGCTCAAGGACGGCGGCTGCCCGCTGGTCAGCGGCTGATCGTAGCATCCGGCAGCGAGGGGCGGGCTCCGGCCCGCCCCTTTAAGCGGAACGACGCATGTTCACGATTTTCGGCATCCCCTCGGCCGCGCTTTTCGGCCAGCTCCTGATCGGGCTGATCAACGGCTCGTTCTACGCGCTGCTGAGTCTCGGACTTGCCGTCATTTTCGGCATGCTGAACATCATCAATTTCACGCACGGCGCCCAATACATGCTGGGGGCGCTCTCGGCCTATCTGCTGCTCAAATATTCCGGACTCGGGTATTGGCCCGCGCTGCTGATCGCGCCGCTTCTTGTCGGCGCTATCGGCGTCGTAATCGAGCGGCTATTTCTGCAGTGGCTTTATAAGCTCGATCACCTCTACGGCCTGCTGCTGACGTTCGGCCTGGCTTTGATCATCGAAGGCATCGGCCGCAATTATTTTGGCTCGGCCGGTCTACCTTATACGCTGCCGGATTCGCTGCGCGGCGGTCAGAATCTCGGCTTCATGTTTTTGCCGAACTACCGGGTTTGGGTGATCGTTGCGTCGCTGACGGTGTGCCTCGGCACCTGGTTCGTCATCGAGCGCACGCGGATCGGCGCCTATCTGCGCGCCGCGACCGAGAATCCGACGCTGGTGCGCGCCTTCGGTATCAACGTGCCGCGCATGATCACGCTGACCTACGGCTTCGGCGCAGCGCTCGCGGCCTTTGCCGGCGTGATGGCGGCGCCGATCTACAACGTCTCGCCCAACATGGGTTCGGAGCTGATCATCGTCGTGTTCGCGGTCGTGGTGATCGGCGGCATGGGCTCGATCATGGGCGCCATCGTCACCGGATTCGGGCTTGGCGTCGTTGAAGGCCTGACCAAGGTGTTCTTTCCGGAGGCCTCCAACACCGTGATCTTCGTCATCATGGCGATCGTGCTGCTGGTGCGTCCGGCCGGCCTGTTCGGGCGGAGAGCGTGATGGAGCGCGTCGTCGATCCGGTGACGAAGAGACCCGTGCTGTGGCGCCAGCACAGCGAGGAGATCGGATTCGCCGTCCTGGTCGTCGCGCTGCTCGCCGCCCCGTTTTTGGTCTATCCGCTGTTCGTCATGCAGGCGCTGTGCTTCGCGCTGTTCGCCTGCGCGTTCAATCTGCTGATCGGCTACGTCGGCCTCTTGTCCTTCGGCCATGCGCTCTACTTCGGTTGGGCGAGCTATCTGTCGGCTCACGCCGCCAAGGTCTGGGGCGTGCCGCCCGAGGCCGCCATCCTGATCGGTACGGCGACCGCCGCCGGCCTTGGGCTGGTCGCCGGATCGCTCGCTATTCGCCGCCAAGGCATCTACTTCGCCATGATCACGCTCGCGCTGGCGCAAATGATGTACTTCGTCGCGGTGCGTGCCAAGTTCACCGGTGGTGAGGACGGCATTCAGGGCGTGCCGCGCGGCATGCTGTTCGGGCTGTTCGACCTGCGCAACGACATGACGATGTATGTTCTTGTCCTGGCGATTTTCCTCATCGGGATGGCGATCATCTATCGCATTATCCACTCGCCGTTCGGCGAGGTGCTCAAGGCGATCCGCGAGAACGAAACGCGCGCGATTTCGCTGGGCTACAAAACCGAGCGCTACAAGCTGCTCGCCTTCGTCCTGTCGGCGACGCTCGCGGGCGTTGCGGGCTCGACCAAGGCGCTGCTGGTGCAGATCGCTTCGCTCACCGACGTCAACTGGCCGATGTCGGGAGAAGTCGTGTTGATGTCATTGGTCGGCGGGCTCGGCACGCTGTTCGGGCCGGTGGTGGGTTCGTTCGTGATTTTGACCATGCAGTACAAACTTGCCTTCATGGGCGAGTGGGTGCTGGTCATTCAAGGCGTCATATTCGTTGCCTGCGTGCTGCTATTCCGCCGCGGCATCATCGGCGAGTTGGCGAAGCTTCTGCGTGT
>Ga0265325_10003422_pt1 | contig 10357 bp, 9 predicted proteins | sample 41420metaG_FD_202090 | JGI IMG/M metagenome (GOLD analysis project Ga0265325, IMG submission 202090) | Rhizosphere microbial communities from Carex aquatilis grown in University of Washington, Seatle, WA, United States - 4-14-20 metaG | ecosystem: Host-associated > Plants > Roots > Rhizosphere >...
CGCGATGTAACGCACGCTCGCAAGTGACTGAACCTCTCGTCCGTCGGACCTTTCCTCGCGGGGATCACTCGACCTCGATCGGCTCATTCGCGCGTCCACCACCAAGAGCGGTGCGCCTCGTCACCTGACCGGCCCCTTCGGGGGGCCGCGCCTTGCTTTCGCCGTTTCCCGCATAGCGGGAGCCCTCGGCGAATGCGGCTCGTCCCGCCGAGGAGCACCGCGTGGCCGCGCCCCTCCGGGGGTGCGAACGAGCCGCTCGAAGTCGGGCGGCCCCGCGAGAAAGGCCGAAAGCTCCTATGAACGCCACTCATCATGCCCCGACATCGAAACCGTCTCTCTACGAACGCATTACGTCGCGAATCGTCACTTCCCTCGAAAAGGGAGTCCGTCCGTGGGTTCAACCGTGGACTTCCCCCCACGCCGCCGGGGCCGTCTCCCGCCCCTTGCGCCACAACGGTACTCCGTACGCCGGCATCAACGTGCTCGCCCTCTGGTGCGCCGCCGCCGAACGCGGATTCGCCGCTCCCTACTGGATGACCTTCCTACAGGCCACGGAGCTCGGCGCGCACGTTCGCAAGGGGGAAACGGGTTCACTCGTCGTGTACGCGCGGACCATCACGGTCGACGAAGACCGAGGCGACGAAGACGCCGACGCCGAGCGCCAACTGCACTTCCTCAAGGGCTACACGGTCTTCAACGTCGAACAGATCGAGGGTCTCCCCGACCACTACCACGCGACTCGCCGCGCGGAGCCGGTTCACTCCGAGGCGCGAATCGCTCGCGTCGAGCGGTTCATGGCGGCGACGGGTGCCACGATTCGATACGGAGGAGCACGAGCCTCCTACGCGCCCGCGGCTGACTTCGTTCACCTGGACGGCCGCGAACGCGCTGCCCTCGGTCTTCGTGGCGGCCGCAGACCTCGGGGTCGCCCGCCAGCAGCACGGTCTAGGCGCGGGCGAAGCAGGGCTCGTGCGACAGGCCATGTGCGGGGCTTTGATTATTTTGGACGACATCGGAGTCGAGCCGGAAATCGGCGCACCCGCGTTGGCTCACGTTCTTCATCAACGGTACGACGGCGAGCGACCGCGATGGAAGCCGCGCGCGCATAGACATACCTGAGAAATACTCCAGACCCGCCGGTGGCAAGAGCGGAGAGGAACGAGCGGAGCTCTATGCCCTCGCGATTCAGGAGCGCGAGGACGAGACGGGCGAGCTACTCGCAAAGAAGGAGGCCGGCAAACTCGAAAGGCGGCCGCGGCTCGCGCCCAACGCGGAAATGGGCAACTGGCTCGAGGCGTGGATTGATGCCCGCAAGGCCGGGGGACAGACGTCGACAAGGGAAAACCGCAGCCACTATGTGACGCACATCGCGCCGGCAATCGGAGCAAAGCACCTGCGCGACTGGACCGCCGACGACTTGCGCAGGCTCTCAAGGCACCTCGACCTGCAGATCGAAAACGGCACGATCGCTTGGAAGACCGCCCGCAATGGGAGGACCTCGACCTCGAACACGGCACGATCCACTTACACCGCGCGCGCGATCGCGTCTCAGGCGAAGACAAGTCCACCAAGAGCAAACAGGCCCGTCGGTTCTCGCTCGAACCTTCGATACTTCCGCTGCTTCGCACGATGCACGCGGAGGCGGAGCAAGAGGGAAGTGGACCCACCGATCACGTTGTCGAGCTGACAAGCGAGCGCGATCTGGCCCGGGGCCTCAAGCGCTGGCTACCCAAGGCCGGGGTCAATCGTCCCGAGCTCTATACGACTGACGCGACCCGACAGGCGATCCGGTTTCACGATCTACGCGCGACCGGGATCACGTGGATGGCGGTCCGCGGCGACCCTCCGCAGGTCATCCAAAGTCGTGCCGGGCACACCGACTATGCGACCACGCTCGGGTACATCCGCGAAGCCGAGACGCTCGCGACAGGCTTCGGGAAGGTCTTCCCTTCCCCTGCCTCCGCTGGTGACCGATTGGGCCAACCATTGGGCCAAGTCGCGAAAACTGGTACCTAAGTACTCGGAATCATTGCGGGGTGGACGGGACTCGAACCCGCGGCCTCCGGCGTGACAGGCCGGCGTTATAACCAACTTAACTACCACCCCGAAATTTGCATCTACCGCTTCATGTTCTGCTGTACTTCTCCGACCACTTCACCTTGCACCTTTTCGTGGGCGGGACAGGGATTGAACCTGCGACTACCGGCTTGTAAGGCCAGCGCTCTACCGCTGAGCTACCCGCCCCACTCGTCCTGTCCGCGAGTGACCCGGGCCGGCCACTCTACGCATGCGGAGGGCTCGGTCAAGCGCGAAGTCATGCCGGCGGCGGTGTCGCGGGTTCCGGCGCCCCAGGATGCGCCTTTCCAGGGACGTCCGCTGGCGGCGCGACGGCGGCCGGAACGCGTGGGACCGCTTCGCTGGGAATTGTTACGAGCTCTCCATCGCGATACTCCCACCGCTCCCGCGGGGTACCCAGGAGCGCAGCCGTCGCGGGCAGGCAAAGCGCCTCGCGAAGGACTTCGTCCATGTGCTCCACGAGTACGATGCGCGTCGACTTCAGCACGCGCCTCGGTACCTCGCGCAGATCCTTCCTGTTCTCCTTCGGGATGACGACAGTCGTGATGCCGCTTCGGTGTGCCGCCAAGAGTTTCTCCTTGACTCCCCCGATTGGCATGACTCTCCCGCGTAACGTGATCTCTCCCGTCATCGCGAGATCTCGTTTCACGGGGACTTTGATGAGTGCACTCGCAAGGCTGGTGGCCATGGTGACCCCGGCGCTCGGTCCATCTTTTCGGACGAACTCGGGGAAGTGCACGTGGACATCCACCTTCTGGTAGAAGTCCGCGTCCAGTCCCAATGCCTCGGCGCGGGATCGGACGTAGCTCATTGCGGCTTGGGCGCTCTCCTCCATGCCCTTCTCGAGCAGCCCGGTGATGGCGAGCTTGCCCTTGCCGGGAACGACCGCGACTTCACAGGCGAGAAGCTCTCCGCCGCCATTCGACGTCACGCTGAGGCCGTTGGTCAGGCCGATTTCGTCGTGCTCTTCTTTCTTCCCGACACGGTACTTCGGCACTCCGAGGTATCGCGGCACGTCCTTGGCGACGATCTCGATCGGCTTCTTCCCTTCGTTGACGACCTGGCGCGCTACCTTGCGGGAAATGCTCGCAATCTCGCGCTCCAGCGAGCGAACCCCCGCCTCTTTCGTGTAGTGATGGATGACGGTACGGAGGGCGTTTTCCGTCACGGTAAAAGGAACTTCCTCCAGCCCGCACTCCCTGCGCTGCCGGGGCACGAGATACTTGACTGCGATGTTGAGCTTCTCGAACTCGGTATATCCACTGAGCTGGATGATCTCCATCCTATCCTGCAGCGGGATCGGGATACCTCCGAGCGTATTGGCCGTCGTGATGAACATCACGTCCGAGAGGTCGTAGTCGAGATCGAGGTAGTGGTCGTTGAAGCTATGGTTTTGCTCCGGGTCGAGGACTTCGAGCAACGCAGCTGCGGGATCACCCCGAAAGTCGGTCGACATCTTGTCGACTTCGTCGAGCAAGAAGACCGGGTTGTTCGTCGCCACCTTCCGCACGGATTGAATCAGCTTGCCAGGCATTGCTCCGATGTACGTGCGCCTGTGGCCGCGAATCTCGGCTTCGTCACGCACCCCACCGAGCGACAGCCGGACGAACTTCCGGCCCGTGGCGCGCGCAATGCTCTTGGCGAGACTGGTCTTGCCCACTCCGGGAGGGCCGACGAAACAAAGAACCGGCCCCTTGAGCTTCTTGGTCAGTGCTTGGACTGCGAGGTATTCGAGAATGCGCTCTTTGATCTTCTTGAGGCCATAGTGGTCTTCTTCGAGAATCTCCTCGGCCTTCTTGAGATCGTACGTTTCCTCGCTCTTTTCGTACCAGGGAAGGCCGATGATCCAGTCGATGTAATTTCGAACGACGGTCGCCTCGGCGCTCGTCGGATGCATCATCTTCAGCTTCTTGAGTTCCTTCTTGACCTTCGCTGAGCCCTCTTTGCTCATCCGTTTGGTCTTCAGGGTCTCTTCGATTTCCTGGATCTCGTTCTTGAACTCATCGCGTTCGCCGCCACCAAGCTCTTTCTGGATGGCCTGCATCTGCTCGTTGAGGTAATATTCCTTTTGCGTCTTCTCCATTTGCTTCTTGACGCGGGACCGGATCTTCTTTTCGACTTGAAGGATCTCGATCTCGGCCTGCATGAGCTCGTGCAGGCGTTCAAGGCGTTTGGAAGCGTCCTCCATCTCGAGCAGCTGCTGCCGATCCACCAGCTTGATGGTCGGCAAATTGGCGACGATCGTGTCCGATAGGCGGGCCGGGTCGTCGATCGTCTGCACACTCATCAGCACTTCGGGCTGAACTTTCTTGTTCAGCTTCACGTACATCTCGAAGGCAGCCTGCACGCTGCGCATCAGGGCCTCGATCTCGACGCCTCCTTGGCTGGCGTCCAGGATCTCCTCGACCTCGACGACGAAGAACTCGTCAGTCTGCGCGAAGCGCTTGATGCACGCGCGGCGCTTTCCTTCGACGAGAACCTTCACGGTGCCGTCCGGAAGCCGCAAAAGCTGCATTACGGTTCCAAGGGTTCCGACTCCGAAGATGTCGTCCGGCGTCGGCTCGTTCGTCTTTGCGTTCTTCTGCGCGGCTAGAAAAATGTCCTTGTCTCGCGCCATTGCCGCATCGAGCGCATTGATCGATCGCTCCCGCCCCACGAAAAGCTGGGATACCATGTGGGGAAATACGATGATGTCTCGCAACGGAAGAAGAGGTACCGTTCGCCTCCTCCCGCCAAGCGGACCTTTCCCGTCGCTTTCCTTATTGAAGAACATGACGACGCCTTACCTGGCAGGCCTTCTGGCTTCCGGCTTCTGACGGCTAGAGCGCGCATCCGAAGCCGTGGTCTGTCCCCACCTCACGCCAGCTCGGCTTCCTTCTGATAAACAATGAGCGGCGACTCTCGCTTGGTGATGACGTCCTCGTTCACGACGACCTCTTTAATGCCGTTTCGCGACGGAATCTCGTACATGATGTCGAGCATCGCGTGCTCGAGAATGGCGCGTAAACCGCGAGCGCCGGATTGACGGAGCAGCGCTTCCTTGGCGACGGCTTGAAGGGCACCCTTGGTGAACTTCAGCTTCACGCCGTCCATCTCGAAGAGCTTCTGGTACTGCTTGACGAGCGCGTTCTTAGGCTTCGTCAAAATGTCGACCAGGGCGTCCTCGTTGAGCTCATGGAGCGTAGCCAGCACCGGCAGGCGCCCGATGAACTCAGGGATGAGTCCGAACCGGAGGAGGTCTTCGGGCTGCACCTGCTCGAGGAGTTCGCCGAGCTTGTAGTCCTTCTTGCTCTTAATGTCCGCGCCGAACCCGAGCGTCTGCTGACCGATGCGCCGCTGGACGATTTGCTCGAGCCCGACGAACGCGCCGCCGCAGATGAACAAGATATTCGTCGTGTCGACCTGCAGGAAGTCTTGCTGCGGATGCTTGCGCCCGCCCTTGGGGGGAACGTTGGCGATGGTCCCCTCGATGATCTTCAGGAGGGCCTGCTGAACCCCTTCGCCGGAAACGTCCCGCGTGATGCTGGGGTTGTCACCCTTGCGGCTGATCTTGTCGATCTCGTCGATGTACACGATTCCGCGCTGGGCGCGTTCCACATCGTGATCCGCGTTTTGCAGAAGCTGGACGATGATGTTTTCGACGTCCTCGCCCACGTACCCAGCTTCGGTGAGGGTGGTCGCGTCGGCGATCGCGAACGGAACGTTCAGAATCTTCGCTAGGGTCTGTGCAAGAAGCGTCTTTCCCGTGCCGGTCGGGCCTAGAAGCAAGATGTTCGACTTGGCCAGCTCCACGTCGTCCGCGGTCACACGGGAGTCGATGCGCTTGTAGTGATTGTGCACCGCCACCGCGAGTATCTTCTTCGCGCGGTCCTGTCCGATGACGTAATCGTCAAGGATCGACTTGATTTCGGAGGGCTTCGGGACTGGCGTCGAACCGGCGTACGGCTCGTCCTTCTCGACCTCCTCCGCGATGATGTCGTTGCAAAGTCCTATGCACTCGTCGCAGATGTAGACCGTGGGGCCGGCAATGAGCTTCTTCACTTCCTTCTGCGACTTGCCGCAGAAAGAGCAGTTTAGGTTGCCGTTCTGGTGGTCGTCACGTCTGCGTTCCAATTCATGCCTCAGAATGGTTGCCGAAGAGCACAAGTGCGGTGCACACCTAGCCTCGCGTCGTTGAAAGCTTAGACGCACCCCGGGATCGTCGCAAGCTTGTGGCGCCCCGGTCGCGTAGCGAGAGCGTTCTTTTTCGCCCGCCTCGGCTCAACGCTCGCGTACGGGCTTCTCCGGCTCTCCCTTCCTCCGCGGTGGGAGAACGTCATCGATGAGACCGTATTCCTTCGCCTGGACGGGGCCCATGTAGAAGTCGCGGTCAATGTCCTTGTGGATGAGATCCTTCTGCTTGCCGGTCGCGCTCGCGAGGATGTCGGTGATGACGTCCTTCCAGTGACGGATTTCGCGAGCCTGGATCTCGATATCCGTTGCCTGACCTCGGGCACCGCCCATCGGCTGGTGGATCATTATGCGCGCGTTCGGGAGCGCCATTCGGCGGCCTTTGGTCCCGGCGGCGAGGAGCACCGCAGCCATGGATGCGGCCATGCCGAGGCACGTGGTGCTTACGGTCGAGCGGACATACTGCATCGTGTCATAGATCGCGAGACCGCTCGTCACGACGCCGCCCGGACTATTGATGTAGAGCATGATCTCTTTGTCGGGATCTTCGCTCTCGAGAAAGAGAAACTGCGCGATGACGATGTTCGCCACGTCGTCATTGATCTCCGTCCCCAAGAAAACGATGCGGTCCTTCAAGAGGCGACTGAAAATGTCCCAGTTGCGCTCCCCGCGGTGGGTCGTCTCCACGACGGTCGGGTAAGGAATGAAGTCCCTCGCGGACTCGATGCAGCGTATCGCTTGTGTACGGTTGGTCGGGCGCTTGGTCATCGTCCCTTTTCCTCGGGTTCTACACCCGCGTCTCTACGAGTTTCTCCGAGCAGGCCCTGTCGTCAAGCGGCTCATCCGCCTGCGGCGTCCGGCCCCCCTATGTTCGCATCCTTTGGCGCAGCTGAGGCCCCGACGTTCGGGTCCGCCGGCGCCACTACGTTCGCGCTCTCCGCGGCATCCGGCCTGCCGGTTGTGTCGCCATCTCGAACGACCGCCTTGGATTCGATGACGTTGAGAACTTTGTCCTCCAAGATCATCCCGATGAGGATGTTCCGTCGCTGGGGATCGTTGTACTCCGCGCGAACCTTCGCCACGTTCTTTCCGCTCTCCGCGGCGAGTTCTTCGATCCCCTGGCGAATGTCGTCCTCGGTGACCTGGATCGACAGCTTCCTAGCGATCGCGGCCATCAGAAGCCCTGCTCGCACCTTCTTCTCGGAGTCGGCGTGGACCTGACCGTGGACCCTCGCAAAATCCTCTTGGGTGGGCTGCCCTCCCATGCGTTTCGCGTTCTGTAGAAGCTCGATCTCCATCATCCGGCACTGCTGTTCGACCAACGACGGCGGCAGGTCCAGACTGTTTTTCTCGTTGAGCCTATCGATGATTTGCTCCGCGAGGACAGTGTCCGCTCGCTCCTTGAGCATTTTCTCCAAACGAGTGTGCACATTCGCCCGAAGCTCGACGAGGGTCTGGAACGAACCGACATCTTTGGCGAACTCGTCGTCGAGCACCGGAAGAACGCGCTGCTTGATGTCTCTGACTTTGACTTTGAAGACCGCCGATTTGCCCCTCAACTCGGCACGGGGGTGCGCGTCGGCAAACGTCGCAGCGCAATCGAACGTGTCGTCGACATTCTTTCCCTCGAGGCCCGCGTCCAGCTCGGGGAGGACCTGCCCCGAACCGAGCTCCAGCTGCACACCCTGACCGCCGCCTTCTTTCAGCTCGGTCCCGCCCACCTCGAGGGTGAAATCGATCGTCACGACGTCGCCTTTTTGGGCAGGCCGTGCCGGATCGATGGGTTCGACCCGCGCGTGCGTCTTACGAAGGAGTTCGATCTGCTCGTCCACCATCGCCTCCCCGGCGACGACCGCAGGGCGCACGAGTTCGAGCCCTTCGAACACGACGTCGGAGATCTCTGGCGAGACCTCGAAGCGCGCCTTGTAGGAGAACGCGGACCCGTTCTCGACCTTGCCGGCTTCGACGCTGGGCTGATTGACGGGTTGGACTTTGTTCTCGGAGAGTGCCTTGGGCAGGGTGTCGCTCACGATCGCGTTGGCGACGTCACTGGCGACCTGCGGTCCGAACAAGTGCGCAAGAACCTGCCGGGGTGCTTTGCCGGGGCGAAAGCCTCGAACGCGGGCCTTCTTTTGGAGACTCGCGTAAGCCTTCTCGACCTCCGCCTTCACAGCATCGGCCGGAACCTCGACAGCCAGCTCCATCAAGACGGGCGAAATTCGAGCGACCTGGACTTGCATTGGGAGGGCGGAGGGTAGTGTTCCGCTCGTGGAAAGCAAGTGTCCTTGAACGCGAACCGCTCGCTACCCGGGCGCGCGCTGCGCGCTCGGCGGTAGGCCCTCGCTATTCGTCGTCGGGGTCCGGTTCGTACTCGTCCACTTGGTCGTCGAAGAGGAGATCGCTCTCCCGGAGCATCGTTTCCTGCATGAGGTCGTCCAGCGAGAACCCGGCCTTGTACTGGGGACGTAGCTCTTCGCGATGAAACTCTTCGATTGTTCGATAGCTCTTCGGTAGCGACATGGTTTTCTCCTCAGCCGGCACGGTCCGAGTGCCGAGCGTGGGCACCGCGGCCGAAGGGCCCCGGTGGTTTGTTTGGCTCGAGTTAAACTGCGACTAAGGTCGCGCGATCCCGCGGTGTTGGAGCGCCCACTTTGTCATGTCGATCACGCGCGCCCCCGCGTCGTTCGTTTCGGCAGGCGAGAACCGGGGGCAACTCGAGGGAGCCTGAAAGACCGGCGTCTCGAGCGACCAAAAGCACCGCAGCGCAATTTCCGAGAACAGGTCCTTCTGGTTATTCTTGAGCACCGCCACGAGTTGTCGGCGCATCCTTGTTCCCTCGATTCCTCGATTCTTCATTCTTGACTGTCCTACATGTCGCCCAACGTACTACGTCATCGCGAGGGCCCGAAGAAAACGGCGACGATTTCAGGGCCAGTCCTTCGCGAAGCGTGCGTGGGTGCGGCGAACCGCGGTCGCAGTACGAAAGTTGCCGCGACCGACCCGTGGCGGGCGACGCGGCGAGAAATGCGGGCTAGACAGGCGCAAACATGACCAAGCTCGGCGCGGGGGGGGGTACGGACCAACGGCGGCCGACCTGCATCGTCGCGGTCGTGAACCAAAAAGGGGGCGTCGGCAAGACGACCACATCGGTCAACGTCGCCGCGAGCATCGCTGCCGCCGAAAGACGCACGCTGTTGATCGATTTGGATCCCCAGGGCAACGCAAGCAGCGGGGTCGGCGTGTCCCCGCGCACGGTCGAAAGAAGCGTCTACGACGCGCTCATAGGCCGAGCCTCGATGCGCGAGGTGCTGCAGCCGACGGAGCTTGCCGCACTGATGCTCGCCCCGAGCAAACAGGACCTGGTCGCGGTCGACGTCGAACTGGTCGACGACCCGGATAGGGCTTACAAGCTGCGGCGCGCGCTCGACGTCTTGCTCGAAGAAGAGCCGTTCGAATACGTCTTCATCGATTGCCCCCCCTCCCTCGGCATCCTAACCGTCAACGCGCTTGCGGCCGCCGATAGGGTGCTCGTTCCCATGCAGTGCGAGTACTACGCGCTGGAAGGACTCACCTCGTTGATGGCTACCATCGATCGCGTGCGAGGAGGTATGAACGCACGCCTCGAGCTCGAGGGGATCGTGCTCACGATGTTCGATCCGCGAAACAATCTCGCCCACCAGGTGGCAGACGAAGTGAAGAGGCACTTCCACGTCTTCGACTCGGTGATCCCGCGCAACGTTCGGCTCAGCGAAGCGCCGTCGCACGGGAAGCCAGCACTGCTCTACGACGTGGAGTCGAAGGGATCTCAGGGTTACTTGTCGCTCGCACGCGAAATGCTCTCGCGCGACGCAGGGGCGACAGCCTCGGGCGCGCATAGGCTGGCTCGATGAGTCCCCAGGACACCAAACGGCGAGCCCTGGGTCGAGGACTGGATGCACTTCTCCCGGCTGCTCCCGCGGCGCAGGGATTGGGCGACCGGAGCGCCTTCCTGTGTCCGCTCGAGAGGATCGTTCCGCAGAAGGGGCAGCCGCGGCAGCACTTCGACTCCCATAAGCTCGATGAGCTCGCCCAGAGCATTCGCGAGCACGGCCTCGTCGAGCCGCTCGTAGTG
>Ga0265325_10003424_pt1 | contig 10352 bp, 13 predicted proteins | sample 41420metaG_FD_202090 | JGI IMG/M metagenome (GOLD analysis project Ga0265325, IMG submission 202090) | Rhizosphere microbial communities from Carex aquatilis grown in University of Washington, Seatle, WA, United States - 4-14-20 metaG | ecosystem: Host-associated > Plants > Roots > Rhizosphere...
ACGCGAGGCTCGATATGGAACGCGCGGTGCTCGTGTATACGACCTGGCCCTCGATTGTCGAGGCGGAGCGGGCAGGGCGCGAGATTGTCGAGAAAAGGCTGGCTGCCTGCGTCAACATCGTGCCGGGCATGATCTCGCACTACTGGTGGCAGGGCAAAATCGAGCGCGCCGAAGAAGTCGTGATGCTGGTGAAGACGCGGGCCTCGCTGGCCGAGGACGTCGGCGCCGCGGTGAAGCGGCTGCACAGCTACGAGACGCCGGCGATCATGGTGCTGCCGGTCAAGAGCCTCGACCCGGCCTATCACCGGTGGATCATCGCGGAGAGCGGCGGCTGATTGAGCGCGGCCTTAGGATTCCATCACCCGTAAAAAGGAACGCCCCGCCACCGTTGCGCTGGTGGCAGGGCGTTTGTTGCCTCGAACCGCTAGCTAGTGATCAGTAGCTCGCTTTGCCATCGATGACGGCCTTGAGCTGGCGATATTCTTCGCAGGTGTCGGTGCCGCAGATCAGCTTGACCTTCTGCAGGTCGTCCTCGGCCTTGAGCCGGTTGCCCTGTTCCATCTGCCACATGCCGTAATAGGACCAGGTGCGCACGTGGTTCGGGTCGGCGGCGAGCGCCTTCTCGTACCAGACCTTGGCGTCGTCATAGTCTCCCATGCGGCGGTAGGAATAACCGATGTAGTTGGCGACGTCGGGATGCTCGTCGCGGCCGAGCGCGTGCATGGCGGCGATGCCGCCGGTGTAATTGCCGGCCAGGATTAGCTCGCGCGCGGCGCGGTAGTCGCGCAGGAACCTGGCGTCGGCCTGCTGCTGTTCTTTCTGTTCGATGACATTGCCGCCCTTCTTTTTCTTGCCGTCGTCGGACGGCGGCGGATTGTCGGTGCCCATGGCGTAAACGGCGACCGGCTTCATGCCGATGGCGGTGGCGATCAACGCGGCAGCGGCGAGCGTGCCGAAAGTGCGAAACGCGTGCGTGAGGTTCATCGAAGGTCTCCTCTGGCGTGATGAATCAATCTTAGTCGAAATACGTGAGATACCGAAAAAACAATCCGTGATTGGCCTCTAGTCCTCAACAGACGAAAATTAACTTCGCCACAGTCTTGCCCGGTTTATGACACGGCGACGGCCGGTCTTTGAACGGCAGATAACAAGGCGCCTCAGAGCCCATTCAGGTGAGGGCGCGCATTCTCCGCCATGAAGACCGGCACACGCCGGTCGGCCGAACAACCTGGATTAACGGCAATCCGCATCAGGAGAATGACCATGTTCAAAACCATCGCAGCCGCCGTTCTTGCGGCAGGCCTCATCGCCGGCCCGGCGCTGGCGCAAGGCACGTCCACCACGTCGACGCCGCTGAGCCAGCCGGCGGTGACTGCCAAGGCGGGCGTCAAGACCGACGTGCAGACGAACGCAAAGACCAAGGTGAGCGACAGCAAGGCGAAGAAACACGTCGCCAAGGTCAAGCACACCAAGCACGTGACAATCGCGTCGCACACCAAGCACGTGAAGCAGGCGAAACACCCGGTCACCAAGCCGAATACGGCCGGCTGATTGCGTTTCGCCGCGAGTCAGGCGCCGCTGTCCGGCGGCGCTTGACTCGGCATGGCGTTGGGGCGAAAATTTTACCGTGCTGGTTCCCCGGGTAACGCCGGGGACGAAAGAGGGAACACGGAAATCCACCGCGGTTCGGCGGACAATCCGTGGCTACCCCCGTAACTGTGAGCGGCGAGCCTTTTAGTCCATCGTGGCCACTGGGAAACTGGGAAGGCCGGACTTCAAGACAACGACCCGCGAGCCAGGAGACCTGCCAGCGCGGTCACCCAACCGGTGGACGGGGCGTCCATACGGAGCGGTCTTTCGCAGCGGTGACGACAATGCCGGTGCGAAGGCCGTGAGAGTTTGAAACCTCCCACGACATTGAGCACGTGAGCGTCGCGCGCTGAATCGTTTGCGTGTCTGCGTCACGTCTTCTTCGCATCGGGTTTGGTCTCACCCGATGCGCCCGCTGATGCGGGCGCAAACGAAGGAGCGTTGCGTCATGGGACGTTATGTATGGGGGCTCGGCGCCGTCATCGCGCTGGGGGCGTTGCTGCAATCGGCAAGGGCGCAGGACGCGCCGCAGAGCGCCACGCAAGTCTTGCCGCAGATCGTCGTCAGCGCGACGGCAATTCCAATTCCGGCCAGTCAGGTGGCGAGCTCCGTCACCGTCATCACCGCGGAGGAGATTCAGCAGAAGCAGCTGCGCACGGTGCCTGATGCCTTGAAGCAGGTGCCCGGCCTCGACGTCGTGCAGACCGGCGGGCCGGGCGGCCAGACCTCGGTCTTTATCCGCGGCACCAACGCCAATCATGTGAAGGTGCTGATCGACGGCATCGAAGCGGGCGACCCCAGCGTCAACAATGGCGCGTTCGACTTTGCCCATCTGCTCACCGGCGATATCGAGCGCATCGAGGTGCTGCGCGGGCCGCAAAGCGGGCTCTACGGCGCCGACGCGATCGGCGGCGTCATCTCCATCACCACCAAAGGCGGCGAGGGGCCGCCGAAGGTGATCGGCAGCATCGAGGGCGGCAGCTTCGGCACCTTCAATCAGACCGCGGCGCTGCGCGGCTCGCAGGGCAATGTCGACTACGCCTTCAACGTCCTGCACTATCAGGCGACGAGCACGCCGGTGACGCCGCTCAATTTGCTGGCGCCGGGTCAGCAACGGATCAACGACAGCTACAACAACTGGACCTACTCGACCAAGCTCGGCGCGCAGATCAGCGACACCGTCGCGGTGCATCTGGTCGGCCGCTATACCGACGCCAAGCTCGGCTTCACCGGCGAAAATTTCAGCCTGTTCCCGCTCGACTACCCGGAGGCGTTTCAAAGCACCCAGCGCAACCACAATCTCTATACGCGCGGCGAGGTGGTGTGGTCGCCGTTCGACGACCGATTCAAGAACTACTTCGGCGTGAACTACGCCAATCTCTGGAACTGGACTATCGATCCTACCCCGGACTTCGCCGCCAACAACGGCTTCCTGTCGCCGGTGGTCGGGCCGCCGATCACCAATCTCGGCCAGCGTACCAAATATGACTGGCGCGGCGAGGCGAAACTCGCGCCCGGCTACATGCTGGTGCTTGGGCTCGAGCAGCAGACGGAATCGCTGCGGACCGACTCGACCGGGTTTACCGATGTGCCGTTCGGCAATTTCACCCAGACCAAGACCAGTGCGTCACGCAGCAGCAAGGCCGGCTACGCCGAATTGCAGTCGCAGATCACCGAGCGCTTCTCGGTCGCGGCGAATATCCGCGCCGACGACTACGATACCTTCGCCACCCACACCACCTGGCGCGTGGCGCCGGTGTTCATCGTTCCGGTAACGGAGACCAAGCTCAAGGCCAGTTACGGCACCGGCTTCAAGCCGCCGACTCTGACGCAGCTCTACGTCAACAACCCCTCGTTCAGCACGGTCGCCAATCCGAACCTGCTGCCGGAGGAGAGCAAGGGCTATGATTTCGGCTTCGAGCAGGCGGTCTGGCACGACCGCATCGCCTTCGGCACGACCTATTACCGCAATGACGTCAGGAACCTCATCAACAACGTTTTCAATCTCAGCAGCTTCACGTTCACTTACGTGAATATCGGTGTCGCCACGATGCACGGCACCGAATCTTTCGCCTCGGTTGCAGTGACCGACCAGCTCAAGCTACGCGCCGACTACACTACGATGGTGACCCGAGACGAGACGACCGGGCTCGGCCTACGCAATCGTCCAGGAAACAAGACAAGCGTCTCGGCAATCTGGACGCCGCTCGACGCGTTGACGCTCACGGGGACCGTGCTCCAGATCGGGCGGGCGGTGGAGTTCAATCGCGACGGCACCGTGCCGCGGGTCGACGCGCCGTCCTACACGCTGGTCAACGTTACCGCCGAGTACAAGATCGACGAGCATATTACCGCATTCGCCCGCGTCGATAACCTGCTCAATACGCACTACGAGAATCCGATCGGCTTCGATGCGCCGGGCATCGGCGCCTATGGCGGCGTGCGGGTCATGAACTGAGGCGGCACGAGTCTCCGGGAATCTTGGTAGATTCAGTCAACTGATTCTTGGGGGACGACATGCAACTCGGAAGAATATTGTGCTGTGGGTTGCTCATTGCGTGCGTGGCGCCGGCCTGCGCCGCCGACGACATCGTTGAGGCGATGGAGGCGGCGCGAAAGGCTTATCAGGCGGGCGACATGACGGCCGCCAAGCAGTCGCTCGATCTCGCGTCCCAGCTTGTCGGCCAGAAGAACGCAGAGAGCTTCGTCGCGCTTTTGCCGGGACCCTTGCCAGGCTGGAAAGCAGAGCAGGCCCAGGCCAACGCCGTCGGCCAGGTCGGCTTCGGCGCCTCGACGGCAAGTCGCAGCTACACCAATGACAAAGGCGACAGCGTCGAGGTGCAGATCACCGGGGACAGCGCCTTGGTGGCGCAATTTGGAGCCCTCGTAAACAATCCGGCCATCGCCGGCGCGATGGGCAAGATCATCAAGGTCGGCAGCCAGCGCGCGATCCAGACGCGCGAGGGTGACATCAACATCGTCGTCGCCAACAAATTCATGGTGAGTGTCAGCGGCTCGGCCGATGCCCCGACGAAATTGTCCTATGCGCAGGCGGTCAGCCTCGACAAGCTTGCCAAGATGTAGGCCTCACAGCGGTTGCCACATCACCGGCACCAGCTCGTAGCCGCTTGCCGCCTTGGCGATGTGGCCGCAGGCGGGGAAGGGGAAGTGATAGCCCGACACCGGCACGCGGTCGGCGGCGGCGCGATCGAGCATGGCGAGGCGCGTCTTTACGGCAAGCGGCCCATCCATGTCATAGCTCGGCTGCCATTCCGGATGGCGCACGAACAAGAACGGCTCGCGCGCGCTGTCGCTGATGACGAGCTGTGATTGGCCGCCGGAACGGATGGCAAACGCCGTATGCCCTGGCGTGTGGCCATAGGCGGGAATCGACTCGATGCCGGGCGCCACTTCCGCGCCGGGCTTGAAGCGCGTGACCTCGCCGGCGATGTCGCGGAAGATGCGGCGCGCGTTGAGAAAATATTTGTGCACCGGGTCGGCGACGCCGCTCATATGCGCGTCGTCCATCCAGTAGTCCCACTCCGGCTCCGGCACCAGGATCTCGGCATTGGCGAAAACCTTGTCGCCGTCCTTGGTCCTGATGCCGTTGATGTGGTCGGGGTGGAAATGCGAAATGACGATGGTGTCGATCGCGGAGCGCGCGACGCCGGCCGCGGCGAGATTGTCGGTCATGAAGCCGGCGCTGTCGGTGATCTGCCCGGCGCTGCCGGTGTCGATCAGCACGAGCTTGCGGCCGGTGTTGACGAGCAGCGCGGTAAACGGCACCGGCAGCACGTTCGGCGGCAGGAAGGCGGCGGCGAGCGCGTCGTTCACGGCGCTCGCGCCGGCATTGCGCACGAACTTGTCGTCGATCGGCAGGTACCAGGTGCCGTCATAGAGCGCGGTGAGCTGGTAGCCGCCGAGCTGGTAGCGGTAGACGCCGGGGCTTTGCACCTTGCTCGCGGGCGCCGCCGCGAAACCTGGGCGGCCGACGGAAAGGCTCGCCGCGGCAAGCGCGGACCCGGTCAGCAGCGAACGTCGTGAGAGTGCCGGCATCGGTGTTCCAGTATGCGCCCGAGAAAGGCATTTGTTCGGCGCATTTCCTCAACACCGCGCCGCGCGCGTTTATTCAACTGCTCTTTGCGTGGCGCGCCGGCTCGTTATGATAGGGCGGAGCGAGCGAGAGAAGCGGGGATGTTCCGATGCGCTGGCTGGTGATCGTTGCCGCGCTGTTTATCGGGGGCTGCTCGACCGACGTCGGTCCGAGCGAGGCGGAGCTCAAGGCGCAGTGGGAGGCGCAGAACGTCGCGCCCATGAACTACAAGCAGGATCTGCTGGCCTTCCTGCGCACTTATCTCAACGATCCGACCCACATCCGCGACGCGCAGGTGTCGCCGCCAGTGCGCAAGTCGATCGGCCCAGGCGAGCGTTACATCGCTTGCGTGCGCTACAACGCGCGCAACACCGACGGCAAATACCTGGGCGTCAAGGACGGCGCGGCGATCTACGTGTCGGGCAAGCTTGACCGCTTCGTCGACACCAAGCAGGAGACCGCCGAGTTGTGCAAGGACGCCGCCTACGCGCCGTTTCCGGAATTGCTGCGCCTGCAGCGCTAGCGCGGAACCAGGCGCGCCAAAACGCACGCCGCTTCCGCCTAAGCGCCGTTACCAGATCGGGACAGAGAGGCCGAAAGTGATCTCGGAAAGTCGAGCTCAACCGACCTTGATCAAGGTCTACTTGACCTTGAGGTTCTCCGCGGACGTCTTCCCGCGGTTCTCGACGAGTTCAAACTGAACGGTCTGCCCTTCGTTCAGCGTGCTAAGGCCGGCGCGCTCGACTGCCGAGATGTGCACAAACACATCCTTCCCGCCTTCTTGCGGCTGGATAAAGCCGTAGCCCTTCGTCGGATTGAACCACTTAACGGTGCCCTGAGGCATGCTCGCTCTCCAAGTATTACCAACGCGCCAGTCTGGCACAGTCCGTAACCCACGAACAAGATGGCCTCGCCCATTTTTGGGGGCAAATGCCGCCCCGCCCGGGGCGGAATACCCAGCGAGCGCGTGGCGTTAGCAGGGAGCGGGGGACACCGGCGATGGGGCTGCTGCTGCTTTTGACGGCAGTTATGACGGCGGCGCTTGCCGGCCCGGTGGCGGCCGAGCGCTATCCGTGGTGCTCCAATTTCGCCGACGGCGCGTCCGTCAATTACGGCTTCACCAGCTATGAGCAGTGCATGGAAACGTCGCGCGGCACTGGCGGCTATTGCACCAAAAAGATTATGACAATGAGCCGGCCGCGGCACCGGCCGGTCCGCGCGCAAAACGCTGCCTCGCAAGAAATGACCCGAAGGTGGTGCCGGGTGAGAGGATTGAACTCCCGACCTTCGCTTTACAAAAGCGCTGCTCTACCGCTGAGCTAACCCGGCTCGAAATCACAGCTATCAGCGTCGTCCTGGGCCGACAAGCGCCGGAACTGAAGTTATTCCGTGCACGTTGGAGGGGCAGGGAGGACGAACCATGCGTACCATATCCCGCAAAGCCCAAAAGAGGAGAGCCGAGGACAGGCTCACGCTCGCCGAGGGCATCGCCATCCTCGCGGCCTTGTCGCTGTTGGGCGGCCTCTGTTTCGGGATCATCGCGGTCTAGCCGGCAAACTCGGGCCGGGGCCAAATTGAAAAGGGGCGGCCCAAAGGCCGCCCCTCTCGTTTCAAGCGTTCAGGGTCTGCTACATCAAGGTGATGTCGCGATCCTTGGTTTCGGGCAGGAAGATCAAGCCCACCACGAAGCTCATCGCCGCCACCACGATCGGGTACCACAGGCCGGAGTAGATGTTTCCGGTCGCGGCCACGATGGCGAAGACGGTCGCCGGCAGGAAGCCGCCGAACCAGCCGTTGCCGATGTGGTAGGGCAGCGACAGCCCGCTGTAGCGGATGCGGGTCGGGAACAGTTCAACCAGCCAGGCGGCGATCGGCGCGTACACCATGGTGACGTAGATCACCAGGAGGGTCAGCAGAACGATCGTCATCGGGTAGTTGATGTCGTCAGGATTGGCGCTCGGCGGATAGCCGTGTTTGGTGATTGCATCACCGAGCACCTTGGCGAAGTCCGGCGTCGTGGTCGAGATGGTCTGGTCGCCGACCTTGACGCTCGCCTTCGTTCCCGCCGGCGCCGTCTCGTTCTGGTAGTTCACGGAACGCGCAACCAGCGACGATTTGGCGATGTCGCACGAGGTGGTGAACTTGGCGACTCCGACCGGATTGAACTGGAACGAGCACTCGCTCGGATCGGCGACGACTGTCACCGGCGCGGAGGCGAGTGCGGCTTCCAGCTTCGGATTGGCGAAGTGGGTGAGGCCCTGGAAGATCGGGAAGTAAGTGATCACGCCAAGCGCAAAGCCCGCCAGGATGATCGGCTTGCGTCCGATCTTGTCAGATAGCCAGCCGAACAAGATGAAGAACGGCGTTCCGAGCAGGAGCCCCGTCGCGATCAGAATTGATCCCGTCACGGCGGGCACTTTGAGCGTGAGGGTCAGGAAGAACAGCGCGTAGAACTGTCCGCCGTACCAGATCACCGCTTCACCGGCGGTGGCGCCGAGCAAGGCAAAGATCGCGATCTTGGCGTTGTCCCATTGGCCGAAGGCTTCACCGAGCGGGCGCTTGGACTGCTTGCCAAGCTCCTTCATGCGCGCAAACACCGGCGATTCCTGCAGCTTGAGCCGGATCCAGATCGAGACCGCGAGCAGGACGGCCGATAGCAGGAATGGAATACGCCAGCCACCCCAGAACATGTCCTTGCCGACGAACGCGGGCTCACCCATCGAGGTGCGGATGCCGAGCACGAGCAGCAGTGCGATGAACAGGCCGAGTGTCGCGGTGGTCTGGATCCACGACGTGTAAAGGCCACGTTTGTTTTTCGGCGCATGTTCGGCAACGTAGATCGCCGCGCCGCCATACTCGCCGCCGAGCGCAAGGCCCTGTGCCAGGCGCAGGCAGATCAAAATCACCGGCGCGGCGATGCCAGCCGATGCGTAGGACGGCAGCAGGCCGATGAAGAACGTGCCGACGCCCATCAACGACATGGTGATGAGGAAGGTGTATTTGCGGCCAATGATATCGCCGAGCCGGCCGAAGAACAGCGCGCCGAACGGACGCACCGCGAAACCGGCGGCGAAGGCGAGCAACGTGAAGATGAACGCCGCCGTCGGGTTGACGCCGGAGAAGAACTGCGCCGCCAGAATCGGCGCCAGCGTGCCGTAGATGTAGAAGTCGTACCACTCGAAGACCGTACCGAGCGACGAGGCGAAAATGACCATCCGCTCCTCGGACGTCATTCCACCTTCGCGATAGGTGTTGGCTGTCATTGCTGTCATGAGCGTTTCCCTTTCCCCAAAGATTGTTGTTTGTTTTTGTTGTTATTCGTGAGGGCCTTCCGCGTTCCCGCGCAAGGCCCGACCCAGCGGGAGAATTATGACGCGTAGACCCGCTTCGTCTGTGCAACTGGGGTCTTACGCCTAAAGTATAAGCCGTGGCGAAAAGTTATTGATAAGAAGCGTTTCGCGCGCAGCGCAATCAGCTGCTGGAAATGAGCTTTTCCAGAACATCGATGAGCCAGGCCGCCGCCTGCAGCACGGCGAGCCGCTGCGCGAGCGAGGACTTGCGGAAGGTGTCGTTGAGCAGCTTGAGCGCGTGGCGATAGCCGGCCTGGCGGCGCGCCTTCTCGCCGAGCGCGGTGAGGCGTTCGACCAGCGCCGTACGACGCTGCTCGAGGTCGTCATAGCGCTGACGGAAATTCGCGCGCGGGCGGGGCGCAGATTTATCGGAAGCTGGTGGCCGGCGGTTTGGCAAGGCGATTAACTTTAACGTCGAACGGACACGTTGAGCAAATTAACGCGCGCCGATTGCGGCAGTTTCGCAGCGGAACAGACAGCGCCACGATTAATGTTACCTCACGATCGCGCGGGTCAAGCTAAAGCCTTCGTATAAAATGCACTCTAGATTTTACCGGAGCTGCATTGGATGCGCGCCTTGTTCGCCGCTGCGATTCTCGTCTTCGGCATCGCCGCGACGGCACCTGCCGCCGGCGCCGATCTCGTCGACGATCCCGATGCGGCGAGTGGCTATGCCGGCGGCATTCACGGCGTGCGGTCCGGTTCGCTGATCGTCTACGACTATGAGCCGGGCGTCATCACGCGCGCGTGGTTCCTGCCGCCGTGGCACCACCATCACTACGTTCCGGTCACCGGTCACAAGCCGCGCGTCGGCCGCGCGGAAAATCTCTCGGTCCACATTCCGGTGAAGCCGGCGCAGAGTTTCTATCGCGTGTGGTCCACCACCGAGCTCGTTCTTCCGGGTCCAATTGTCGACCGCGCGCCCTTGCATGCGCGGGCCCGCGCGCTCGACGACGAAGGCGTGCCGCAGCGCCGCCCGGCCGCGCCGGCGAATCCGTAGCGCACGCCCATGACCCTCACGGCCCGCACCGCAATTATTCTCACTTTGCTCGCCGCCGCCGCAAGCAGCGCGCAGGCGCAGACTTATGGCGCGGCTTACGGCCAGCAGCCGCCGCTTTACCCCTACGCGGTGCAGCAGCCTTACGCCGTCGAGGTCGCGCCGAACACCTACGTCATCCAGCGTCCGGCGGCGCGCAGCAATCCGTCCATCACTTGCATCAATTGCAGCCGTAATTCGGGTTATGTGCCGGCGCCCGAGTCCGCCGCGCCGAAGAGCGATCGTCCGCACAAGCCGGCCGATCGTGGCCTCATCGAGGAGC
>Ga0265325_10003428_pt1 | contig 10345 bp, 9 predicted proteins | sample 41420metaG_FD_202090 | JGI IMG/M metagenome (GOLD analysis project Ga0265325, IMG submission 202090) | Rhizosphere microbial communities from Carex aquatilis grown in University of Washington, Seatle, WA, United States - 4-14-20 metaG | ecosystem: Host-associated > Plants > Roots > Rhizosphere >...
GGAGTCGATGATCTAGGCTTGCTCACCGATCAGAGGAAAACTGGTCCTGCTGCCCCGCCAGCTCCAGCTGCGCCGGCACCAGGCCAATAGGAGAACGACAATGGGAATGGCAGTTGGCCCGAGCGGCGGCCAAAGTGCAAACATTAACGTCACACCGCTCATTGACGTATTGCTGGTACTCCTGATCATCTTTATGGTGATCTCACCCGTCACCCCCAAAGGCCTTGATGCGCTGGTTCCTCAGCCGCCTCCGCCGAACGCCCCCAAGAACAACACCCCCGACCGTACCATCGTCGTGCAGTTGATCGACCGTGGGGCCGGCTCGGAGCCGGGCGTGAAAATCAACAACGAAGACGCTACCTGGGATAACCTGCAGGGACGTCTGACGGACATTTACAAGCAGCGCGCGGAAAAGGTGATGTTTGTGAAGGGCGATGATGCCATCCCCTTTGCCAATGTCGCCAACGTGATTGATCTGGCTCACGCCGCAGGCGTGGACAAGGTCGGTCTTATTACCGCGAAGATTGAAGCGGGCAACTGAACGCCCGTCCGGCAAGCCCGGAGCGCGTATTTCGTAATGGCCCACTGCACGGGAGCGTGCGCTTCCGTGCTGCCGCGGCCCGCGCTTTGTGAACCCCGCGCTTGTCAAACCGAGGTCTCTGGGCCTAGGATGCTCTGTCGAGGGAGACTTATACCGCAATGAATAGGAACGTAAGATTATTGACGCTGGCGGCAGTTGGGCTGGCGCTCCTCACCTCTGTGGGCTGCGACAAACTTCGCGCCCGCGATCAACTCAACAAGGGTGTGAAATCCTACAAGGATAACCACTACGAGCAGGCCATCGATCACTTCCAGCAGGCTGTTCGGCTGGATCCGACCCTCATCAACGCGCGCATGTATTTGGCCACCGCGTTCGTGTCGCAATATATTCCTGGCGTCGACTCGCCCGACAATTTGCGCACGGCTCAGCAAGCGATCGACGAATATCAGAGGGTAATCGATGCCAACCCGTCGCGCGATCAGAAGGTGAACAGCGCGAAGGGCATCGCGTACCTGTACTTGAACGAGAAAAAGTGGGACGAAGCCAAGAAGTACTACCGCATGGCGTCCGACTTGGACCCGAACGATCCCGAGCCTTACTACTCCGTCGGCGTGATCGACTGGACGGCTTGCTACCAGCCGCGCATGGAAAAACGCGCCGCATTGGGCATGAAACCGGAAGAGAATCTGAATCCGAAGAATAAAGATCAGAAGAAGGTCTGCGAAGAGTTGAAGGTACAGAACGCGCCTGCCATTCAGGAAGGCGTTGACAGCCTCAATAAGGCCATTCAGATTCGCCCGGACTATGACGACGCCATGGCCTACTTGAACCTCATGTACCGCGAAAAGGGGGACGTTGAGTGCGACGATCTCGCTGCCCGTGCAGAGGATCTGAAGACTGCGGACCATTGGGTCGACGAAACCCTTCGGGTGAAGAAAGCGAAAGCGGAAAAGGCTGCCCAGAGCCAAAGTGGTGGCATCACCGTGGATCAGCCCAAGTAAGCTTCCCAAATCGCAATCGGTCGTTCCCAGCCTCCTTTGCTAGCAAAGGAGGCTTTGTTCTTGGCTCGCGACCCGGCAATCGGCCCAAGGCTGAACTTCCCACCCAGGCTGGTTCCGCTGTAACCTAATCGCGACCTAACTAACCAAGTCGGTCACTGCGCGTGTGAGCGAGTGTCCCCGGAGCATTGATGGCGCTGAAAGCAACGTTAAGGAGGCTCGCGGATGGGCACGGCTTCCTATCGGTCTTGCTGAATTTTCAACGGCTCGCACACGGTTATCAGCCGATTTTTCTCGACTACAAGGTTGAAGCAGTCCCGCGCTTCGGCTACGGGAAGCCCGCACATCCAGAACTCACAGCTATCCTGGCCCGCAATGACGCTCAGTATGCAACGCTTATTTCCCAGTTTTGGAGTTTCTCCGATAGTCTGCTTCGAATTTCACTGCGCGAGCCCAAGGAGTCTCCCGAGCCTTCATGGCTGCACGATTGGTTGGACGGGTTGGACACATTCGCCCTTTACGGATTCGTCGCCGCAGGGAACCCAGCTCTGTACCTTGAGGTCGGTTCGGGATACTCCACCAAAGTTGTTCGCCGGGCAGTCAAAGACCGCAATCTGCGGACGAAAATTGTTTCGATCGATCCACATCCCCGTGCGGAAGTCGACAGCCTCTGCGACGAGATCGTCCGGCAACCTCTGGAGAAGTGCGATCTGAAGATATTCGATGATTTAGGGGCCGGGGATATTTTGTTCATGGATGGTTCTCACCGCGTCTTTATGAATTCCGATGTCACCGTTCTATTTCTCGAAATCCTGCCGCGCCTGAGGTCGGGTGTGCTGGTGCACTTGCATGACATTTTTTTGCCGCTGGACTACCCGCCATATTGGGAATATCGATACTATCCGCATCGTTACTGGTCGGAGCAGTACTTGCTCGCAGCAAGCCTGCTAGCCGGGCAGAGCGCCTATGACATCGTCTTACCAAACCACTACATCAGCACGACAGTTCCTCTGTCTCGCGCACTGGACAGTTTCTGGAGCGACCCACGTGTGAGCAGAGTATCCAGAAGCGGCACATCGTTTTGGATTCGAATGCGCTGAGCCAGTCGACGCACACAGGTTTTCTCCGCACCCTCTGCGCTCTTTCTCAGCGAACTCTGCGGTTCAAGCTTTTGCCTTCTGCAGTGTGAAAATCACAAAGCTGTACTCCAACCCGTAAGCATCCCAACAAATGGGCTTCTCCGCACATTCCAGGTCGAGCTCTCCGGTAGTTGCGAATCCAATCCCCTGCGCAAGAGAGATAGCCGTTTGAATATCTTGCTTCGAAAAAATCCGCACCGGCGCACCATGCGCCAACATTCCCTGTGTGTCGATCGGAGTGGGGAAGTAATCGGTGGAGGTGATCAGCAGCCCACCGGGCTTGAGCAGACGGTGCATCTCCCGGAAGTAGCTCGCCAGCGGCACCCCGTGCTCAATGACGCTGAGACAGGTGATGACGTCGAAAAACTCGTCCGGGAACGGGGCCCGCGTAATGTCTCCAGGCGAATACCGAATGGGCCCGCGCCGCGCGGGGTCGGTGAAGGCAAGATTGATGCCGTAAAGATTGCGGTACCCATAGACAAACAGGGCGGGCAGCACGTTGCTGTAAAACTCTCCGCCCGCGTCGAGAATGCACGCAGACGTATTCGTCCGCGCCAGAATCGTGGAGACTGCTGCGAGGTGGTCCCAGTTCTTCTCTGGCCCACGATGCAGCGGGACATGTAGCTTCCGGGCATTCTCAAATGCCGCCACCCATTCATCGCGGCTCTTGAGCGTTCCGTTGGCAATGTGTGGCCCCGGGTTCCCCGTGAGGCGGCCTGCCCCAAACTTCATCTTGAGAAAGATTCGATAAAGAATATCCGACCGAAGAACCGCGCTGTTAATCCGACGAAAAAATCGCCGCGATGCCGGAATCGAGTCAGATGTGCTGGGGTGCGACTGTGCGCGTTCGGCCACGAGGTTTCTACGATAGCCGCCGAACACTCGGTTTGCAAATCAGAACGAACGATGCATCTGTGAATGCCATCTGCGATATGCGGCATGCGGCGCGGGTATAATCGCCGCAGAATGGAGAGCACGTCAGTGGTAAGCGTAGTGGCGACCGTTCTGAACGAGGTGGGAGACATCGACCGTCTGGTCACGAGTCTCATGGCGCAGACGCTCGCTCCCGCCGAAGTGATCGTTGTGGATGGCGGTTCCACCGATGGCACGTGGGAGCGGCTGCAGGCTGCGAAAACTCAGTATCCGAATCTCATCCCGATCCGCGATGAGAGTTGCCGATTGTCGCATTCCCCCGGTCCAATCTCCCGAGGGCGTAACCTTGCAATTACCGCGGCTTCCTCCGACATCGTGGCCTGCGTGGATGCAGGTTGCACCTACGACCATCACTGGCTGGAGAGACTTACCGTTTCGATTCGGTCCGGCGAGTCCGAATACGCGCTCGGCGGTTCGTGCATCGACCCGGAACAACGCACTGTCTGGGATGTCGCTTCCGCAGCGTTCTTCGGAGTCAAGCTGAGCGCGGACGCGAAAACGAAGTCGTGCACCGCTCGATCGATGGCCTTCCGAAAAAAGCTGTGGCAGAGAGTAGGTGGATTTCCTGAGCATCTTCTTCTCGGGGAAGATACGGTCTTCGACCTGAAAGTCCGCGCTCTTGTCGCGCCCACATTCGCGGAACGCGCCAAAGCGTTTTACAGGCCGCGCCATACCCTGCGATCTGCTCTTCGGCAGCTTGCCCGTTACTCTGTAAGCGATGGCGTTGCCGGAGTTCGGCCCGCCCGCCTGCTGCGCAATTTGTCTCGCTGTGTGCTGCAGATTGCTGCGGTCTTAGTTTTGCTCTTGTGGCGCACGGTAATCCCTCTGCTTTTCGTCGTCGCGCTGGAACTCTATTTCGCCTTTCGGCTCGACTGGAGAGACCTGCGGGGCGCTCCCGCCGGATCAATTTTCGCCAGGATGGTGTTCTCGCTGTTCGTGCCTTGGTTCGTCGCCTGGAACCAGATCAAAGGAACGATCACCAAGGCGAACCAGCCCAATCCGCAGAATCTCAGCTAACTCCCTGGAACCTCGACTATTGTTTGCTGTAGAGGCGGACTTCGACTCTGGGGAACTGCCAGCCCGACACCTTGGGGAAAGCTTCTGAATAAATCTTCGTGATCATCCCCGTCGTGGGATCGGTACTCCCGGGCGGTTGGTTATTCATCAGCATCACCCACACGCGTGGATGACCGGCAGGCGCCGCGCGCAGGAAATCTGCGGAAGGCTTGCCCGTAAAATCGCGATAGTCGAGACCGGACCCATGACGGGGAAAGAGAATCTCAGGCCCGAGTTGAGCGGTGAAACTGGGGCTGGCAGTGTTTTGCCCGGCGCGCAGCGAGCGAAAGAATTCATATGGCAACCGGGTCGCTGGTATGTAGAAGATCACTGCGTCTCCCGGCTGGGAGTGATCGAGGATGAAGCCGGTCGCAGCGCCCGCTGCGTCCCGTTCATTGTCGAAATCATGCTCATAACCAAAGAGAATCCCCTGCATCGATAGCAGCAGAATCCAGGTGAGAGCAGCCGCCAGCAGCCACGATTGCCGAATTCGCGCCAGCCCCACAGCAACCAGTATGAGCAGCGCAGGCAGGCAAAAGATCATGTAGCGGGCCAGAAAGACAGGACGGGCGATGGAAAGCAGAACCGTGAGCACTACGGGAAAGACCAGCCACAAAATCAAGAACTGGCATCTCCACGTCTCCCAAGTTTGATCGCGAGCCAGCAGGCGTTTTCTCAGTGGTGCAATTGCCGCGACGCACGCTACGGCATAGATCGCCGCGAGAACCCAATTGGTGCCCCCGGCCAGGTGTTCGGAGAACTCAAGCAAGTCGTGAAGTCCCGGTCGCGGAACCCATCGAATGGGTCCGGCGCCAGTTTTGGCGATAAAAATCAGTAGCGGCGACACCGCGATGCCAATCATGATCCAGGCTCGTCGCATTTGTGCAGAGCGCGTGGCATGCAATTCATCCGCGTCGCTGCGAGGGCTCCCTAGCCAGCGAAATATGAGCCAGTGTGCTGCTACCAGCAGCAGGGCGTAGAAATGAGCGTAGACCGCCAGGATACTGATCAGGATGTAGCCAATTCGGTTGCGCCGTGAAGGCTCGCGCAACCATGCAATCAGAAAGCCCGAGGAAAGAGTCGCAAGCAGCATGAAGAGCGCGTAACTGCGAGCTTCCTGGGCATAGCGGACGTTATACGCGCTGAAGGTGAAAAAGGCGGCCGCGATCAATGCGACCCGGCGGTCGTACAGCATTCGAGCCAGCCAGTAAATTGCCGGCATTGTGGCGGCGGCCATCAATACGGACAGGCTGCGGATGAAAAATTCGCCAAGTCCGAAATGCTGACTGAAGTGCTGATCGAGATGCTGACCAATGCGAAGCCAGATTCCCAACAGAACGTAATACAACGACATGTTGGCTTCGCGCCACCACATCAGATGCAAAAAGTTGCGCCAATCGAGCCACGCGATCTCGACGCTGAAGCATTCATCTGACCAGAAGGGCTTGCAGGCGAGGCATTCCAGGCGCAGCGCGACACTCGAGGCAAACAACAGCAGAAGTGTCACCCAGTGAAGCGGGCGAACAGCATCCGGTTCGGACAGTGAGGAACTCGCACCTTCTTTTACCGGGGCTTCGGGTAGCGGCATGCTGAGCGTTGGGGGTCGCGCAATTTCCAGATGATACTATGCCCAGAAGTTCGCCGCTCGTTTACAAAACAAGCAGCTGGCTGTAACCGTCCATTACAATATCCGGTTTGATCGAAGCCATGGGCTTGGGAGTTGCTTCGGGATAACTATTTCATGTTCAAGAAGATTCTCATCGCGAATCGCGGAGAGATTGCCGTACGCGTCATCCGCGCCTGTCACGAACTGGGAATTGCCGCGGTTGCCGTTTACTCCGATGTAGACCGCGCATCGCTTCACGTCCGAAAGGCCGATGAAGCCTACCCAATCGGAGCGGCCGCTGCCTCCGAGTCGTATCTCAATATCCAGAAAATTCTCGACGTTGCCGCGCGATCCGGGGCCGACGCCATTCATCCCGGCTACGGTTTTCTTTCCGAGAATGCGAAGTTCGCCACAGCCTGCGTCGAGGCTGGCATAAAGTTCATCGGCCCTACGGCTGCCGCGATGGACGCGATGGGGTCGAAGACGCGAGCGCGCCAGGCGATGGAGCGGGCGGGCGTACCATTCGTCCCCGGTACCTCCCGCGGCCTTGAATCGGTCGAGCAGGCCGAGCAGGTTGCCACTCGCCTCGGCTATCCCATCATGCTGAAGGCAGCGGCGGGCGGCGGCGGCAAGGGAATGCGCCTCGTGCACGCGCCGCAAGAGCTAAAGTCGGCTCTCGAAGGTGCGCGCAGCGAGGCGGAGCGCTCGTTTGGCGATAGCGAAGTCTATATCGAGAAGGCGATCATTAATCCACGCCACATCGAAATGCAGATTCTCGCCGACGAGCATGGAAACAGCGTGTACCTCGGCGAGCGCGAGTGTTCTATTCAGCGCCGCCATCAGAAGGTGATCGAAGAAGCGCCATCCCCCATCGTCGATCCCGACATGCGGAAGAGAATGGGCAAAGTCGCGGTTCGCGTTGCCCAGGCCGCAGCCTACACGAACGCCGGCACCGTTGAATTCCTGGTGGACCAGCAGAAGAACTTCTATTTCCTCGAGATGAATACGCGGTTGCAGGTCGAGCATCCGGTCACAGAGTTGGTCACCGGACTTGACTTGGTCCACTTGCAGATTCGCATTGCGGCTGGCGAGCGGTTGCCCTTCACGCAGGACGAAGTGACGATTCGCGGGCATGCCATCGAGTGCCGCATCTACGCCGAAGATCCTGATAACAATTATTTCCCCAGTCCCGGAAAGATCACGTTGCTGCTGCTTCCTTCAGGTCCCGGAATCCGGCGTGACAGCGGCATGTACGAAGGCTGGACGGTGCCCATGGATTACGATCCGTTGCTGGCCAAACTGATCGGGTACGGAACCAATCGCGAACAGGCCATCAGTCGCCTGACGCGCGCTCTCAATGAATATTTCGTAGGCGGAATCAAAACGAATATTTCGTTGTTCCGGCGGATTCTGAACGATCCCGATTTTCGTGCGGCGAAGATCGATACCGGATTCCTCGATCGGCTCTTGAAGCAGACGCGGCCAGTGGCTCCGGTAGATCCAAGGGCGATCGAAGTTGCGGCGATCGCCGCCGGTATATTTGCTGTCCTGGGGCCGGCCGCTGCCGGAGCCGGAGAGCGCCCCGTCGGCAACGACTCAGCGAGTAACAAGCCAAGCCCCACCTCCAACTGGAAGGCGGCAGCTTACAAAGAGGCGACGCGATGACGCCCGCCTCGCTGGCAACTGACAACTGGTTTTCATGACCTACGACATCACCATCGACGGCAAGCACTACCGGCTCGATCTCAACCGGGCGGACGGCCGCTGGTCGTGTCGCCTCGATGGGCGCGATATCGAAGTCGACGCCGTGCTGGCGCGCCCCGATGTCCTCTCTCTTTGCCTCGGTAACCAGGCTTACGAAGTGAAGTGCGAGCACGTCGGTGGGGACATGCATCTATGGGTGGGCAGCGCTCGCTTTGCTGCGGAGGTTCGCGATCCGCGCTCGTTGCGCGGTCGCGTCCGAGAGGCGGACGACCACGGCCCCAAAAAACTCACCGCTCCCATGCCCGGAAAGATTGTCCGTGTGCTGGTGAGCCAGGGATCCCAGGTCGAAGCGGGAGCAGGTGTGCTCGTGGTCGAGGCGATGAAGATGCAGAACGAAATCAAGTCGCCGAAGAAAGGAACGATTCAGAAGATACTGGTCAGCGAAGGTGCCGCCGTGAATGCCGGGGACGTGCTGGCCATCGTTGAATAACGCAACCAGCAACCGCCTGTCGAATTACTTTTCCATCCCGTTGCTATCGAGTACTTTTTTCGCGTAGAAGTTCTCGACCTTGGCGGAGTCCCGCAAAACCTCGTAGTACGCAGCCTTCAGCAATTGGTCGCGGCGATCGTGGAGTTGCGAATGGATCGCTTGCTGCACACGCGGATCGGCCAGTTCGTGCTGGCCCGCAGGTTCCTTCGACGCGAGCTTTACGATACGGAATCCCATCAAGCGGTTCGCCGGAGTCAGCACCGTAATAATGGGACTGTACTGGCCCGGCTTGAGCTTCATCACGGCGTCGCGAGTTGCCGGATCGGCTCCTTTCAGGCCAGACTCAGGTACGGTGCCAAGATCGCCGCCATTGCCGGAAGTCTCGGGATCTTCGGAATACTTCATGGCCAACGTGGCAAAATCGTCGCCACTATCCAGCCGGTTCGCGATCATCTGGATCTTCTTGCGCGCGTCAGCTTCGTTCTGCGCCTTGTCGTTCTGGTCATGGGCTTGCGGATTGGGCGCTGGAGTCACCATGATCTGCGCCAAGTGATACTGGGTTTGGACCAAATTGAACTCGCCCTTGTGCGCGTTGTAATAGTCGGTGACGTCCTGATCGGTGACATTGATCTTGGATGACACTTCCTTGTTTATCACCTTGTCGAGGGTGATTGAGCGCCGGATGTCGCGCTTTACATCGGCGATGGTCCGCTTGCCGTCCTTAAGGCGCTTGTCGAATTCTTCCTGAGTAAATGGCGATTTGAGGTCGTTGAACTTGCGGTCTACTTCCTCGTCGGTGGCGAGCAGGCCGAGCTTTTCCGCGCGCCGCATGACGATTTCGTCCTCGATCATCGTATGCAGAATGTTCAGGCGCAGTGCAGTGGCCTGTTCGCCCGTGGGTGCCTGCTGGGCGGATGCGACATTGGCGTTGTAGACCTTGTCGACGTCAGAGCGGAAAATCTTTCGGCCATCGACGGTAGCCATCACGTCGCCGCCTGTCTGGTTGTTACAGGCCGCCATGGCTGCCAGCAGTGCTGCCGCGGAGATCGCCGCAGCGAACTGGGCAAAGAATGAGTTCTTTCTCAAGGATGTTCTCCGTTCCTGACTGCCACGACACACAAAAAACCAGATCGAGGGAGCGGCCGCGCAGCTTTCCTCAACCGCCAGTTACTTGGATGCCGGCACGGGAGTCGACGGAATGTGCTGCGGCACGGGCTCGCCCGCGTCTCTCAACGCGGCGTCGAGTGCGGCGCGAACCTCACCGATGGGGACCGCACCGTCAATCTTCTGGCCGTTGATGAAGAGCGCCGGAGTGCCGTTCACGCCCAGACCCTCGGCCTCTTTCATGGATGCCTTCACGGCGTCTTCATTCTGCGCTTTGACGCACGATTGCAGCTTTGCCACATCCACACTATGCTTCTGCCCCTGGGATATGGTCATCTTGTCGATGGCGTCAAAGCGCGCGACCGGAGTCTTCTCGGTGTCCACCTCGCGCTTGTTGGCGTGGATGTAATCTGCAAAATCCCAATAGGCATCGCCGTTCTGAACTGCCAGGCAGTTCGCGTCCACGGCCGCATGCAGAGCCCAGGGATGAATCTCAGTCAGCGGGTCGTCTTTGTAGATGAAAGTGACGCGGTCGCCGTACTCTTTGAAAATCTCGGGAAACAGCGTCTGGTGCATCCGCGAGCAGAACGGGCACTCGAAGTCGTCAAAATTGATGACCACAACCTTGGCCGACTTGGCGCCGCGCGAAGGCCGGCCAGCGACATCGATCTTGCTCATCAACTCGGCAAACGGATCCTTCGTGAGATCAAACCGGGTCACTCGCAGCATCGTGCCGCGATCCTTGGCCAGCAAAAACTTGTAGTCCTTCTGCTT
>Ga0265325_10003429_pt1 | contig 10345 bp, 14 predicted proteins | sample 41420metaG_FD_202090 | JGI IMG/M metagenome (GOLD analysis project Ga0265325, IMG submission 202090) | Rhizosphere microbial communities from Carex aquatilis grown in University of Washington, Seatle, WA, United States - 4-14-20 metaG | ecosystem: Host-associated > Plants > Roots > Rhizosphere...
AAGGCCATTGGTCATGCCCTGAACGGGCTGGGCTTTGGTTCGGTGGGCGAGGTGCGCCAGGGCAAGGTGATCGACCTGGAACTCGCCGAGACCGACGCCGCCAGCGCCCGCGCCCGCGTGAAAGAGATGTGCGACAAGCTGCTCGCCAATACGGTGATTGAGAAATATGAGATTGAGTTGAAATAGCTCAGTTCACCATGGGCGGCCTTGAGCCGCCCATCCAGAGCAAGCGGGACCATGGATGGCCGGGTCGCGCTTCGCTTCGCTCGCTGCCCGGCCATGGTGAGGTTCTAAGGTGAAATCCGCCGTCATCGTCTTTCCTGCCTCGAACTGCGACCGCGACGCCAAGGTCGCGCTGGAGGCGATGACCGGCAAGGCACCGGCGATGGTGTGGCACCAGGACAGCGAACTCCCGCCGGTCGATCTGGTGGTGCTGCCGGGCGGCTTTTCCTATGGCGACTATCTGCGCTGCGGCGCGATGGCCAGCCAGTCGAAGATCATGGGCGCGATCAAGGCTCACGCGGAAAAAGGCGCGGCGGTGCTGGGCATCTGCAACGGCTTCCAGGTTCTGACCGAAAGCGGGCTGCTGCCAGGCGCGCTGATGCGCAACGCGGGCCTCAAATTCGTCTGCCGCAATGTGGCACTGAAGGTGGAGGAAACCCAGAGCGCCTTCACCCGCAAATACGACAGCGGCCAGACCGTGACCTTCCCGGTGGCGCATGGCGAAGGCAATTATTACGCCGACGACGAAACCCTGGACCGGCTGGAAGGCGAAGGCCGGGTGATGTTCCGCTACCGCGACAATCCCAACGGCTCGGCCCGCGATATCGCCGGCATCCTGTCCGAGAAGCGCAATGTGTTGGGCCTGATGCCCCATCCCGAGCGGATGGTGGACCCGGTCACGGGCGGCTCCGACGGCCGCGCGATGTTCCAAGGCCTGATCGAAGCGCTGTCATGAACATGATGATCGAAATCACGCCGCAGATCGTGCGCGACCACGGCCTGTCGCCCGATGAATATGAGCGTATCAAGACCCTGCTCGGCCGCGCGCCCAATCTGGTCGAACTGGGCGTGTTCAGCGTGATGTGGAGCGAACATTGCTCCTACAAATCCACCCGCGCGCATCTGAAGAAATTGCCGACCAAGGCGCCCTGGGTGCTGCAGGGGCCGGGCGAGAATGCCGGCGTGATCGACATCGGCGATGGCGATGCCTGCATCTTCAAGATGGAATCCCACAACCATCCCTCTTTCATCGAGCCCTATCAGGGCGCGGCGACGGGCGTGGGCGGCATCATGCGCGACGTGTTCACCATGGGGGCGCGGCCTATCGCCATGATGAACGCGCTGCGTTTCGGCGAGCCCAGCCACCCCAAGACCCGGCACCTTGTCAGCGGCGTGGTCAGCGGCATCGGCGGCTATGGCAATTGCATGGGCGTGCCCACGGTGGGCGGAGAGGTCAATTTCCACCGCTCCTACAACGGCAATATCCTGGTCAACGCAATGTGCGTGGGCCTGGCGCGGCAGGACAAGATTTTCCTGTCCGCCGCCAAGGGCGCGGGCAATCCGGTGGTCTATGTCGGCTCCAAGACCGGGCGCGACGGCATCCATGGCGCGACCATGGCCAGCGCCGAGTTCAACGAGGACAGCGAGGAAAAGCGCCCCACCGTGCAGGTGGGCGATCCCTTCACCGAGAAGCTGCTGCTGGAAGCCTGCCTGGAACTGATGGCGACCGACGCCATCATCGCCATCCAGGACATGGGCGCGGCGGGGCTCACTTCGTCTTCCGCCGAGATGGCCGACAAGGGCGGCAGCGGCATCGAACTGGACCTCGACAAGGTACCCCAGCGCGAAACCAATATGACGGCTTACGAAATGCTGCTGTCGGAAAGCCAGGAGCGCATGCTGGCGGTGCTGAAGCCGGGGCGCGAGGCGCAGGCGGAAAAGATTTTCAGGAAATGGGAGCTGGATTTCGCCGTCATCGGTGTCACCACCGATACCCACCGCTTTGTCGCCCGCCACAAGGGCGCGGTGGTGGCGGATATTCCCGTCACCGCCTTGTCGGACGAGGCGCCGGTCTATGAGCGGCCTTATGCCAAGCGCGAGCCGGTCACCGGCGCGCCGTCCTATGATAAGAACAGGCCCGTGCTTGCCTCGCTGGAGAAAATCCTTGCCGCACCCGACATGGCCTCGCGCCGCTGGATCTGGGAGCAGTATGACAACAGCGTGATGAACGACACGGTGCAGCTTCCCGGCGGCGATGCCGCGGTGGTGCGGGTGCATGGCACCAACAAGGCGCTGGCCATCACCACCGATGTCAGCCCGCGCTATTGCCGCCCCGATCCGTTCAACGGCGGGGCGCAGGCGGTGGCGGAAGCCTGGCGCAACCTGACCGCGGTGGGGGCGACGCCGCTGGCCGTCACCGACAATCTCAATTTCGGCAATCCCCAGAAGCCGCAGATCATGTGGGAAATCGTGGCGGGCATCGACGGCATCGGCGCCGCCTGCCGCGCCCTCGATTTCCCGGTCATCTCCGGCAACTGCTCGCTCTACAACGAGACCAATGGCGAAGGCATATTGCCGACACCCGCCATCGGCGGCGTGGGCTTGCTGAAGGACGTGTCGAAGATGGCGACCATCGCCTTCAAGCGCCAAGGTGATGTCATCATCCTGATCGGAGAGACCAGGGGGCATCTGGGCCAGTCCATCTATCTGCGCGAGATCGAAGGCAAGGAGGAAGGCGCCGCGCCGCCGGTCGACCTGGCGGCGGAGAAGAAGAACGGCGATTTCGTGCGTTCGCTCATCCAGCGCGGTCTTGCCGACTCGGTGCATGACGTGTCCGACGGCGGCGTGCTGGTGGCAGTGGTTGAAATGGCGCTGGCTGGCGGCATCGGCGTCTCCATCGGCCAGGCGGTGACGCCCGATGCCATCGCCTTCTGGTTCGGCGAGGATCAGGCGCGTTATGTGCTCGCCGCGCCGTTCGACAAGGCCGAGAAGATCGTCGCCGAAGCGGGCGCGCAATATATAACCGTTGCCGAACTGGGCCGCTGCGGCGGCGACGCGTTGGTGATGGAAGACAAAAACCGCGTTTCGCTCGCCCAGTTGCGCGCCGCCCATGAGGGCTGGTTCCCCCGCTTCATGGCGGGCGAAGAAATTCCGGTCACGAATTAGGAGAGCCGTCATGGGTATGAAGGGCAGCGAAATCGAGGCGTTCATCAAGGCCGCCTTCCCCGACGCCGAGATCGAGATGCGCGACCTGGCCGGCGACGACAATCACTGGGCCGCGACGGTGAAGTCCGCCGCCTTCAAGGGCAAAAGCCGCGTGCAGCAGCACCAGATGGTCTATGCCGCGCTGAAGGGCAATATGGGCGGGGTGCTGCATGCCCTGCAGCTCACGACCGGCGCCAAGGACTGATTACGACCTCCGGCCGCCGCGTACCGGCGCGCCCAGCAGGCTGCCCTGGTGACGCCGCAGCAGGAAGACCCCGATCTCGATTGCCAGCGCCGCCAGGAAGGGCGACAGGGCGACCGCCATGCCGTCTTCCTCCTCCTCCGCCGTCCATAGCGCGCCAAAGGCGCACAGGCCGAGCCCGATCAGCAGGAATTGGCGCATGTCAGCGTCCGACCCGGATATTCTCCAGCGGGCCCATCAGCCCGAACGCCTGCAGCAGATAGATCACCACCGCGATCACCACCACGGCATTGAGGATGGATTTGATCTTGGGGTCCATCGGAATATAGGTGTTGACCAGCCACAACAGCACGCCAACGACGATCAAAAGTCCCACAAGATATAGCAGCGACATGGTTATGACTTTCTTGAATATCCGCTCCGCCCCAACGCGCCGGAGGGGTTAACGGTTCCATTCTAAGGCGGGCGCCGCTTGACCCTGTGCCGGGGCGTGCTTAGATCAGGGTGCATCACGAAGGTCCTGCCCATGTCCGACGCCCAGACCCGCATCGCCGACGAAGTGAAAAGCAGCGACGTCCTGCTGTTCATGAAGGGCACGCCGGCCTTCCCGCAATGCGGCTTTTCCGCCGTGACGGTGCAGATCCTCGGCCATCTGGGGGTCAAGTTCAAAGCCATCAATGTGCTGGAGGACCCGGAAATCCGCGAGGGCATCAAGGTCTTTTCCAACTGGCCGACCATTCCCCAGCTCTATGTGAAGGGCGAATTCGTCGGCGGCGCCGACATTGTGCGCGAGATGTTCGAGCAGGAAGAACTGGCGCCCTATTTCGCCGACAAGGGCATCGCGCTCGAGAACGCCTAACCCTTATTGAAATGCCGCTGCCACACCGGCGCGATGGCCGGGCGCTGTGACACCGCCAGCGCCAGGGCGTTGAGCTTGGGGATATGCGCCTCGCGCCATTCCCGACCGATGCTCCAGCGGGTGAACATGGCGGCATAGATGTCCAGGATCGAAAAGCCGCCCGCCAGCAGGAACGGGCCCTGGATCATGCGCTCGATGATGAGGATGCGCTCGCGAATGCGTTCGCGGGCGATGGCGCGCAGGCCTTCGCCATCGCCGCCTTGCGGGGTGAAGCGTTCGGGATAATCGACGATCTCCACGATGGGGTAAATCTCCGCCGCCATGAAGGCAAGCCAGCGATAGGCCAGCGCCCGGGCGACGCTGCCCCCCGGCGGCAGCAGCCGGGCCTGGGGAAAATGATCGGTCAGGGCCAGCAGGATGGCGGCGGATTCGGTCACGATGTCGCCTTCCGGCAGGCGCAGGGCGGGAATCTTGCCGCTGGGATTTATGGCCAGGAAGTGGGGCTGCTTCTGTTCGTTCTTTTCCAGGGACACAAGCTCGAACTTGTAGGGCGCCCCAGCTTCGGCCAGCGCGCTTTCGGCGCTGAACGCGCCCGACCCCAGATCGCCGTAAAGTATGTAGGCCATGGGACAACACTAGCGCGCCGGCGCCAAAGAAAAAGCCCGCAAATTCGATTGCGGGCTTTTTCATATCTGCAATGCGCCGGCCGCTCGCCCAAGCTCGCGGCGTTCGCCACCTCTCGCATGTCCACTGGACATGCTCGCGCGCAAGGCGCGCCGGTGGCTCACTAGCGCGAGTAGAACTCGACAATCAGATGCGGCTCCATCTGAACGGCGTAAGGAACGTCGGCCAGCTTGGGGATGCGCAGCAGCTTGGTGGTCATCTTGCCGTGATCGACTTCCAGGAAGTCCGGCGTGTCGCGCTCGGCGCTCTTGGAGGCTTCCAGAACCAGCGCCATGTCCTTGGCCTTCGCGCCCAGTTCGATCACATCCTTGCCGGTGACATGGTAGGAGGCGATGGTGACGCGCCGGCCATTGACCTTGACATGGCCGTGGCTGACCAGCTGACGCGCGGCAAACGGCGTGGGCACGAACTTGCTGCGATACACGACCGTATCAAGCCGCGTCTCGAGCAGGCCGATCATGTTCTCGCCGGTGTCGCCGGGGCGGCGGGCGGCGTCCTGATAATATTTGCGGAACTGCCGCTCGGTGATGTTGCCGTAATAGCCTTTCAGCTTTTGTTTGGCCTGAAGCTGGGTGCCATAGTCGGACAGTTTCTTGGCGCGGCGCTGGCCGTGCTGGCCGGGGCCGTAGGAGCGCTTGTTCACCGGGCTCTTGGGACGGCCCCAGATATTCTCGCCCATGCGGCGATCGATCTTGTATTTGGAGTTGGCGCGCTTGCTCATCGGACGGTCTGGCTCTTTCTGTCGAATTTGGCTCCGGCGATACCGGAAAGGCGGCGCACTATAGGCAGCGAAAGCCCCGAGTCAAACGCCTGCAATCAAGGGTTGAGCATGGCTTTACTTGCCAAATAATATCAACCGCTTACGGCATCGTGTGCCCTCGCTTGGGCACTGGTGCAGTTTCGATTTTTCCGAGATTGCGGCGGCTCAGGCTGACCCTTAGGGTTGGGGGAATGGCAACATTCCGGGTAGTGCATCTTAGGCAATCGAGGGGCGCGAGCGTTGACGGCTGGGCGGTCGAAAGATCGATCCCGGGCGAAAGGGCCGATCTTGTTGGGCACGTCTATAAAGCCGGCTCTGAGGCTCATGCCGAGGCCGATAGGCTTACCGCCCTGGAAAAAGCCCGTGCCTAACTTCGCCCGCGTGAATAGCGCTGTGTGCATGTCGCCTGCAATGGCTGCAGGTCTTGAGCAGCGCGTTGGGATGTGGGCGACAGTGTGAAGCTGATCGAGGAATGGGAAGTCGGGGCTAAAGCCGCCTAACCGAGACATTCGAAATGTTGTTGCTCTTAGCGCGCATTGCGGTACTGGCAGCCATTGAAATTGGGGTTGGCAGGGCCTTAATCGACGGTTTCATGCGCGGCAGACTTTACGTCGGTCGTATTGAGGGATCGCTTCGGTATGTGTATCGCGCCGAAGACCCGGCTGCCTTTAACCGTCAGGCCGCCCTCTATATTCTCTTTATGGTCGCCGCAGTGGCGATAATCCTTGTCTAAAAGGAATGCACACAGCCCCAAGTCAAACTGGTTTGGGCCGTTCGATAGAGGCCCCCCGTGCCTAAAGGACCCCAAGGCCTGGAGCATCCATGCACCATCTGCTGACCATCTTGAAGATATTCATCTTTCTTAAGCTGGTGATCTTGATGGTCGCGGCCATAGTCCTGTTCCAGCCTTTCACGCGCAACTGGCGTGGTCATTGCTGATGCCCAAGGGACCATCCGGCCAGAAGCGCCCCGCCGGCACCATACGCCGCGTTTGAAAAGCACAATCAGGCCCTGCGCCGGAGCATGAAACGATTTTCATGTTTGACTGCCGGACCTGGCAAGAAAATCACCAACGACGTTCACATGGTCGCGCTATAATAAATTCAGCGGTCCGCATGCCGCCGGCCGTGGCTTGTTCGGCGGCTGCGGATATGGGCGATATTTTTAACCTGATTGAGGAACGGCCTGCCTAAAGGAAAGGGAATGAAATGCGTCATTCAGCATCTTTGCTTCTCGTCGGCGCAATATTTTCCACTGCCGCGCTGGCACAGACGGAAACTCAAGTGCCGGTAAGCAGCAGTGCGCCGCCCACCATGACCGCCATCCAGCCGGTCAATCCGGTGTCCTCCAAGCCGGGCGGTCCCATCATCCAGTCCATCACCGCCCAGCTTCCCACCAGGGGTGCCGTGACCGCGAATGTCATCATACCGGAATTCCATTTCATCGCGCCCAACGGCAATGCGGTTCTGATCCACCGGGAGCTGGTGGCGACCAGCGCCAATCACGTCAACGTCAATCCCTCGGCCGCGATCAACATCCCGGCGGATGCGCAGAAAAACGGGGCGATATTCGGAGGCGGCTGGAACTGCAACACCAACCCGTATTATGTGACGCTGCGCGCCTGGATCATGGATTCGGACGGCAATCGCAGCAACGAAGTGCAATACACCATCCATTGCAATGGGGGATGATTCCCCGGTTCAGTCACGCTCATACTTCCAATAGACAATTGACAGGAAAATCAGCAGGACTCCCAAAGGGGCGATCTTGCCGAGCCAGGCCGGCAATCCGAAGGCCGCGAATGGCGTGAAGCGCGCCCCCGCCAGCAGGGCGATGAACAGGGCGGTCGCCACCCAGCCCTGCCACGAGCGGATTCCCAGCGCAAATCCCGGTTCCCTGGGGCCAAACCATTGCGCCATTGCAGCCCTCCCGTTTCAGCCCCGGCCATGAGATAATGCCCTCATGTCCCAGGGATCCCAAGGCCGGAAGCGGCCCGACCGGCATGCCATCGTGACAAAGAACATCGCCCGGGAGGCGCGCCTGCCATGACCAGATACCGCGTCGTTCACGTCACCCAGACCAAGAAGCTCGGCGAGGCGGGCTGGGCGGTGGAGGAATCGGTTTCCGGCGGCAGGTCGCAGATCGTCACCGGCCTCTATCCAAACGCTCCCGATGCCCACGCCGAAGCCGACAGGCTGATCGCCAAGGCCGCCGCGAAGACCGGGAAAAACGGCTAAGACGCCGCTGAAGCCGCCCGCACACCAATTCCGGCCCGCAGCCGCCACAGTATGGCCAGCAGGATGATGAGGCTGAACAGCCGGTAGGATTGCAGGAAATTGAATCCCGTATCCGCCAGCCGGTCGGTGATCTCCAGGAAATTGGTCATCAGGAAATAGGCAACGCCCAGCCCCCATGCCATCCAGGGCGGCGAAACGCCGTCCCGCGCCAGCATCAGCCCCGCCATCAGGAACAGCGGCAGGGTGAAGCCGAGATGGCTTTCATAGATGACGGGCGACGCCAAAGTGACACACACCAGCGCGACCGCGAAGTCGAGCCAGGAGCCCGGCGGCGTGTCCTGCCGCCGCCCGACCAGCGCCAATCCGATGAAGCCCAGACCCGCGATGGTGGTCGCCCAGTGAATCCAGGCGATGTAGCGGATATGGCTGTGGCTGCCATCCCACAAAAGGTTGGGGCCGTTGAACACCGCCCGGTTGAGCAGGCTGCCGATACTGTGGCTGGCGACATAGGATTCGCCCCGTTTGGACAGATAGGACATCAGGCTCAGATAGTCCGCATTCACGCTCCAGCCAAAGAGCCAGAGCGAGGCGAGCCCGAACGGAATCACCAGGGCGAAAAAGCCCCAGATGACGCGATATTCCCGCCGCAGCAGCGCCCACAGCAGGATCGGCGCCAGCGCCGGCTTGAACAGGCAGATGAGCCCCAGGCAGGCCCCGACCGCGATGCGATGGCCGCGCAGCCAGAGCAGCAGCGCCAGCAGCAGCAGGAAGGTAAGCCCGGTCTGCACATTGCCCAGCCAGTAGCCGCGCATCAGGGGATAGAACAGCAGCGCCGCGCCGGCCGGGATGGCGATGCGCGCGGCGCGCTCCATCCGTCCGGGGACCGGCGCGCCAATGCCCAGGACACGGTAGAATTCATTGAACAGGATGACGGTGAGGATCACCGCCCCGAACATCACCCAGCGAAAAGCGCGGTTGAGCGACTGCGGCGAGGTCCAGTCGAGCAGCGGCGGCCATTGGGTGAGGCGGCAGAACACCAGACTGGGCGGCGAATAGATGAACTGGTCGGCGGAATGCCAGTAGGTCGCCTGGTAAAGCCCGTCCGGCTTGTGGGCGGCGAGATAGCGCAGCGCATCGCCGATCGGCTGCCAGGAATCATGGCCGTCGATATGGCCGCTGTCGAAGAAGGCGTTGAGGGTGATGGCGAGGATCGGCGGATAATAACCCGTGGCGCGCACCGCCAGGACCGGCAGCACGCAGGCGACGACAAAAACGATGCCGATCAGGAAGGTCGGGCGGTCAATACCAAGGCTGCGGCTCATCGCCGTAATCAGGGATTGCCGCATTCGATGCTTGAACTCCGCCGCCGGCCCGAGCCTAGCCCGGCGCCGGCCGGCCGACGAGCCTATAATTGCCGGCGGATTGATAAGGATTTCTTAACCCCCGCGAACCGCCGGAGCAATCATGGATAATGCCGCCTTAACCACGCCAGGGGCATAAGGGCGGACGTCATTCATCGCGGTCGCCCCCAATGCGAAGAACCCTCCTGCTGCCCTGCGCCGGAAAATCCTCGCGCTATCCGGGCGTGCGTCCGAAATGGATGCTGACCCTTCCCGATGGCAGCCTCGCCCTGGAGCGCGCCGCCGCCAGCCTGCCGCAAGGTGCATGGGATCGCCTGATCGTCGCCGTGCGCGCCGATCATGAGGCGAAATACCGGACGGTCGATCTTCTGAAGCGCGTATTCGGGCCGGCTGTCGAAGTCTTCGTGCTGCCGCACGACACCCGCGGACCCGCCGACACCGTTGCCGAGATGCTCCGCCGCGGCGAGGTCACGGGCGCCTTCGCGGTCAAGGACGCCGACAGCTTCTTCGACGAGACCCCTCTGGCCGATACCAGCTTCGTCGCCCTCAGCGATGTGCGCTCCGCCCCCACCATGTCGAATGTGGGCGCCAAGAGCTTTGCGGTCATCAATGAAAACAATCTCGTGGTCGAGATGGTGGAAAAAAGCCTGGCCTCCAATTTCGTCAGTGTCGGGCTTTACGGCTTTGACGATGCGGGTCTCTATCTGGACATTTTCGGGCGGCTGTCGGGCGCGATCGCGACGGGCGAGCTGTTCGTCTCCCATGTGATGAACCGGGCGATCGGCGACGGCATGCTGGTCGCCCCGCTGATGGTTTCGGGCCTGGTCGATGTCGGCACCCTGGAGGATTGGCGGCGGCATGTGCGCACCCGCGGCACCATCGTTGCGGACCTTGACGGCGTCGTGTTCCAGAATCACAGCCGCTATTTCGCGCCCTTCTGGACCGACGACGACATTCCCATCGAAGGCAATGTCGCGGCGCTTCGCCAGTGGCAGGAACAGGGCGCGCAGATCGTTTTCATGACCGCCCGGCCGG
>Ga0265325_10003430_pt1 | contig 10343 bp, 11 predicted proteins | sample 41420metaG_FD_202090 | JGI IMG/M metagenome (GOLD analysis project Ga0265325, IMG submission 202090) | Rhizosphere microbial communities from Carex aquatilis grown in University of Washington, Seatle, WA, United States - 4-14-20 metaG | ecosystem: Host-associated > Plants > Roots > Rhizosphere...
GGCTGCAACCTCCGCAATCTGGCGACCGTGCTCGGCAAGATGGCCGATGGCATCGCGCGGCCGGTGATCGATTCGACCATTGCGCTCGCCGATATCGACGCCGCGCTGGCGCGCATGGAGTCGCGCGACGTGTTCGGCAAGATCATCGTGACGCTGTGAGCGGACGGCAGATGCCGGGACAATCGCTGGGCGCGCGCTTCACGCGATCGGCCTTCTTCCACCGCATCAGCGCCGGGGTGCTGCGCGCCGGGATGGGCGGCGTGCATGTGCTTGGCCGCGAGCGCGCGACACGTGTGGTGAGCGGGCTGCTGCGCACGGCGGGGCCACTGCTTCCCGAGCACCGCATGGCGAAGGCGAATATTGCGGCGTCGTTTCCGGAAAAGAGCGAGGCGGAGCGGGCCGCCATCCTTGCCGGCGCTTGGGACAACTTTGCGCATGTCATCGTCGAATTCGTTTTCCTCGAGGAGCTCGCCGCCGGTTTCGACCCGGCGCAGCCTACTGGCGGGCCGATTAGCGTCGAGGGGCTGGACCGGTTCCTAAAGCTCCGTGACGACGGCAAGCCGGCGATCATCGTTGCGGCGCACCTCGCCAACTGGGAGATCCTGGGGGTCGTCGCGCATAAGTTCGGACTAAAGACGGCATTGCCGTTCCGCGCGCCGCGCAACCTGCAGCTTGCCGCCGACGTGCTGGCGCAACGCGAGGCGCTGATGGGGACGCTCATCGAAAGCGGGCGCGGCGCCTCCTTCGAGATCGCGGCGGCGCTCGACCGCGGCGATCATCTCGGCATGCTGATCGACCAAAGGCTGAACCGACATGCAGTCGATGCGCCCTTCTTCGGGCGGCCGGCACTGACCAACCCGATGCCGGCGAAACTCGCACGGCAATACGAGTGCCCGGTGCACGGCGCGCGCGCGGTTCGCCGGCCTGACGGCGGGCTGCACCTTGAACTGACGCCCGAGCTGACGTTGCCGCGCGACGCGGACGGCCTGATCGACGTCGAGGCATCGACCTTCGCGATCAACCGGCTGGTCGAGGGCTGGGTACGCGAGCATCCCGATCAGTGGTTCTGGCTGCACGACCGCTGGCGGCACTAGCGGCCGAAATTCCGCTTCCCTCGACGCGATTCGCGTGCCACTTTTGTTCTCATGCTGATGGATCATTCGGGACTGGTGCCGCCGGCGGACGGGCGGCAATCGGCGCATGCGCTTTCAGTGGCGCGCGGCGTCGGACGGCTGATGCGTTCATGCGGCTTCGCCATTGTGAGCGAGTTGCCGCTGGCGACCGGCCGCCGCGCCGACATCGTCGGGCTCGGCGGCACCGGCGACATCTGGATCGTCGAGATCAAGTCGTCGGTGGAAGACTTCCGCGCCGACGACAAGTGGCCGGACTACCGCTTCTCCTGCGACCGGCTGTTCTTCGCCACTCACGGCGGCGTGCCGGCTGAGATTTTCCCGGAGGACGCCGGCTTCATTCTCGCCGATCAGTTCGGCGCGGAGATGATCCGCGAGGCGCCGGAGCACCGGCTGGCCGGCGCGACCCGCAAGGCCATGCTGGTGCGCTTTGCTCAAGCGGCGGCGCACCGGCTGCACGGACTTATCGATCCCCAAGCCGGCGACGACATCTTCGGCTAGCGGTCTCTTCTACCCAATGCCGGGCGGAAAAGTTGCTTCACACTTCCCGGCAGCTTCAGCGCGGGGCGCGCTTGGCGAGAATGCGCTGGAGCGTGCGGCGGTGCATGTTGAGGCGGCGCGCCGTCTCGGAAACATTGCGGTCGCAGAGCTCGTAAACGCGCTGGATATGCTCCCAGCGGACGCGGTCCGCCGACATCGGGTTTTCCGGCGGCGGGGCGCGATCGCCGGGCTCGCGGGTGAGCGCGAAATGGATCTCGTCGGCATCGGCGGGCTTGGCGAGATAATCGACGGCGCCGAGCTTCACGGCGGTGACGGCGGTGGCGATGTTGCCATAGCCGGTGAGAACGACGACGCGTGAATCCGGCCGGCGCTTGCGCACCTGCTCGATGACATCGAGGCCGTTTCCGTCTTCCAGCCGCATGTCGACCACGGCGAAGGCAGGCGGCGAGGTCTCGGCCTTGCGCATGCCTTCGGCAACCGTATCGGCCGTGTCGACCGTGTAGCCGCGGGTTTCCATGGCGCGCGCGAGGCGCTGGAGGAATGCCTTGTCGTCGTCAACAATCAGAAGGGACATCTCGGTGCCTATCATCTACGGCCTCGAAACGAGGGGCCGAACGGCGCGCGGCGCGGGGAGGAGCAGCCGGGTCTTCGCCGTCAGGTGGGGTTGCGCGAGGTTATAGGCGCTCAAGGGTACGTCGCCAAGGGTTTGCGGCCCGGCGCGGGCGATCACCTGCAGTTTGGTAAACCGCGGTCCGCCTGAGGTGCCCCCGGCGGGTCGACCGCGCCTCAGGCCTCGGCAGCTTCCGGCGCGGATGCGGCGTCCATAAGGGCGCGCGGCCAGACAATGCGGATGACCGCGCCGCTGTCCGGTGGGGTGCGGTTGGCCAGGTCCAGCACCGCGCCGGAACGCTCGAGCAGCGTCTTGGCGATGAACAGGCCGAGGCCGAGCCCGCCGGCTTCGTGATCGGCGCCGTCGCCCGAGACGCCGTCGCGGCGGGTGGTCAGGTAGGGGTCCCCGAGGCGATCCATGATCTGGGCGGAGAAGCCCGGACCGTCGTCGGCGATGGTGATCGCCACCTCATTGGCGTTCCACTCGCTACCGACAGTGACGACGTCGGTGGCGAAATCGACGGCGTTTTCGACCAGGTTGACGAGGCCCTGGACGATCGCCGGGTTGCGACGACCGACGGGCTCCGGCCCGTCGCCCTTCGCAGGAGTCACCTCGATGTGCACCAGGAAGGCGCGATAGGCCTCCACCACCTCCTCGATAAGATGCGAAAGCGGCAGGCGGGCGAGGTGATTGTCGGGCTGACCGGACATCGAGGTGAGGCGGCCGAGAATCTCACGGCAGCGGAGCGACTGGCTGCGGAGCAGCGCGATGTCGTCGCCATGGGGGCTGCCAGGCGGGAACTCGCGCTCGAGCTCCTTGGCGACGAGCGCGATGGTGGCGAGCGGCGTGCCGAGCTCATGGGCCGCTGCGGCGGCAAGGCCATCCAGCGCATAGAGGTGCTGCTCGCGCGCGAGCACCATCTCGGTGGCGTTCAGCGCCTTCGCCAGCTGGCGCGCTTCCTCGGCGACGCGGAAGGCATAAACGCCGGTGAAGACGACAGAGGAGACGAGCGCGATCCACACCCCGGCGACGTAGAGATTGGGCAGGCTCTCGGCCGGATACCACGGCAGCGTCCAGTGATAGACCGAGACCAGCGAGGCGATGGCGATGACCAGCGAGCCGAGCAGGACGGTCGGGCGCGGCGCCAGCGTGGTGGCCGAGACGATGACCGGCGCCAGAAGCAGCATGGCGAAGGGATTCTCCAGCCCGCCGGTGAGGTAGAGCAGCGCGCCGAGCTGGAGCACGTCGTAGGCGAGCAGGGCAAACGCCGGCCACTGGCCGAGACGGAGCGTGGCGGGCAAGCGGGCGCGCAGCCCGATGTTGAGCGCCGCCGACAGGCCGACCAGCATCAGGCAAAACGCCGTCGGCAGCGGGAAATTGACGATGAAGCGGACGAAGAAGACGGCGAGGGTCTGGCCGACGACGGCCAGCCAGCGCAGGCGGACCAGCGTGGCGAGACGCAGACTGCGGACCGAGAAATCGGCCGATGCGGGCGTGCCGGCTTCGCTCATGGCGGCGACGATTGTACCACGGGCGGCGACGGCGCTCGCGCGTCCGCGACCAGCGACGCCAGCGCGCCGCCAATGCGCTCCAGATCCTCGGGGCGCGACAGGCGGTGATCACCGTCCTTGACGAGAGTGAGCACCACGTCATCAGAGGCGAGGCGCTCAACCAGCGAGGCGGAATGGCGCCACGGCACCTCCTTGTCCGCGATGCCCTGCAGGATGACGACCGGGCAGCCGACCTCGATAAGGCGATCGCCGATGAGATGACGGTCGCCGTCCTCGATCAGCGCGCGGGTGATGACGTAAGGCTCATCGGAATACGAACTCGGCTCGTGGACGAGGCCGTCGCGTGTAAGGGCCGCGCGCGCTTTCTTCGTCATGCGGTCCAACATCAGCGTCCGCGTCATGTCGTAAGCGGGAGCGATGAGCAGCAGGCCGGCGATGCGACCGCTGGCGCGAAGCTGTTCGGCAAGGCTCAGCGCCAGCCAGCCGCCCATCGACGAGCCGACGATTATCTGCCGGCCGGAAGCGAAGGCATCGAGGACGGCCGCGGCCTCCTCCAGCCAGCGCGATACGGTGCCATCGGCGAAGGTGCCGCCTGAGGCGCCGTGCCCGGAATAGTCGAACCGCGTCACGGCAAGGCCATTTTCCGCGCCAAAGGCATCGACGGCCGTGGCCTTGGATCCGGCCATGTTGGACATGAAGCCGCCCAGCCAGAACAGGCCGGGAGCGCTGCCGGAACGACGGAGGACCGCGATTTCACGGGCGGAGGAACCCTCGCCGACCGTCAGGCGTTCCGCGATTGCGTCAGTCACCAACCAACCCCATCTGTCATGCGCCGGTAGCGGTTGACTTCGCGCCCCGCTTGCCCGAATCCTCTCGCTCCCATTCACGTCCGAGGAGAAGACCGCCATTCGCCGTCCGTTTAGAGCACCGCCTACCACCAAGGAAGGCCCACAGATCAACGAAGACATCCGCGTCGCGCAGGTGCAGTTGATCGACGACAAGGGCGACAATCACGGTACGGTGCCGACAGAAAGCGCCATGCAGATTGCGCAGGAAGCCGGCATGGATCTCGTCGTCATCTCGCCGAACCAGAGCCCGCCGGTCGCCAAAATCCTCGACTACGGCCGCTTCAAATACCAGGCCCAGAAGAAAGCCACCGAGGCGCGCAAGCGCCAGCGGGTCATCGAGATCAAGGAGATCAAGATGCGCCCGAACATCGACGTGCACGACTACGAAGTGAAGATGCGCGCGATCAAGCGTTTCTTCGAGGAAGGCGACAAGGTAAAGCTGACGCTGCGCTTCCGCGGTCGCGAAATGGCGCATCTGGAACTCGGCGCCAAGCTGCTCGACCGGGTCAAGGAAGACACCGCCCCCATCGCCAAGGTCGAAGCCGAGCCCAAGATGGAAGGCCGGCAGATGATGATGGTGCTGGCGCCGCGGTGACGCGAGCCACCGGTTCCACCGACGTTCGAAGCCGGCGGCCCTCGCCGGCTTCCGTATTTTGGGGCGCCGCTTCGCCGTGCGGCTAGCGCTTCTGTTCAACCGCCATGCCGGCGCCTTGCGCGGCGGCGATGCCGATCAAGCCGCCGAGGACATCGCCGCCACCTTCCGCGAAGCTGGACACGAGGTGGCGGTGACGCTCGCCGAAGGTGAGAGCATCCGTGCCGCCATCCGGGCCGCAGCATCGGCGGCCGACTACGACGCGATCGTGGTCGGCGGCGGCGACGGCACGGTCTCGTTCGCCGCCGGCGCGGCCGCCGAGAGCGGCCGGGCGCTCGGCATACTACCGCTCGGCACGATGAACCTGTTCGCGCGTTCGCTTGCCATGCCAACCGACATGAAGGAGGCGGCAGCGGCGCTGGCGCGCGGCGAAATCCGCGCCATCGACATCGGCAAGGCGAACGGACGCGTCTTCGTCCACACGGTCGGACTGGGGATGCATCCGGCGATCGTGGCGGAGCGCGAGAAGCTTTCCTACGGCGGACGCATCGGCAAGATGCTGGGCAGCCTGCTGGCCTGGCTCCGGGTGCTGCGGAGCCCGCGGCGCTACAGCCTGTCGATCGCCACCGACGGGCAGCGGACCGACATTGTCACCGCCGGCGCGGTGGTCACCAACAACCTGCTTGGCAAGGGCCACCTGCCTTATGCCGACCGGCTGGATGGCGGCGTGCTCGGCCTCTACGTCACCGTGGCGCGAACGCCGGCGGAATTGTTGCGCGTGACTGCGGCCGCAGCCACGGGCACGCTCGCCGACAACCCGCTGGTCGAATACCGGCAGACGACGGCGGTAGATATTACGAGCCGCAGCCGCCGGGGCGCGCCGCTGACCATAGACGGCGAGCTCCTGCGCCTGACCGGCAGCATGCACATCGAGATCGTACCCGGCGGGCTGAAGGTGCTGGCGCCGAAGTCTAGTCCGACTCCTTCAGCGGAGTGATATCCAGACGGTCGACGACGGTGCGGGCGGGCTGGGTCAAGATGTAGTGTACTGCGACGGCGAACGTCGAGGCCGCCGAGAAATCTGTCAGCCGCAGCAAACGTCGCCGCCAGCCGAGCGAATGGAATGCAACGCGTCGTCCAGTTCCATCCGGTGGCGCCCGAACGTGAACACGCGCGCGCCCTCCGAAGCGAGCAGCCCGGCGATGGCGCGTCCGATGCCGGTGGTCCCGCCGGTCACCACAATGCGCTTGGCTTTGAGCGGCGTGACGGCAGTGTGAAACGATGGTTGCTGCATGCGCGCTACGTGGCCAGCGCCCCGACGCTCACAACCCAGCCTTAAAGCCAAGGTTCCGGCGCACTTGTGCGGCCGCAGCGGCGCCGCTATAACCCCGCGGTTTCGCGCCGCCCGGCCATGGTAGGGCATGCCGTGGCGACGCCGGAAAGCTCCCAGACCAAAGGACGCAAAATGCCCAAGCTCAAGACGAAGAGCGGCGCCAAGAAGCGATTCAAGGTGACCGCGACCGGCAAGGTCAAGCACGCGCAACGCGGCAAGCGCCACATGATGATCCGGCGCACCGCCAAGCAGATCCGCAACCTCCGTGGCACCAAGGTGCTTTTCAAGACGGACGGCGACAACATCAGGAAGTATTTCCTGCCGAACGCCTGAACGGAACCTGACCCTCCAGCCAAAGGAGATGCGCGATGGCTCGCGTGAAACGTGGCGTCACCTCGCACGCCAAGCACAAGAAAGTATTGAAGCGCGCCAAGGGCTTCTACGGCCGGCGCAAGAACACGATCCGCACCGCCAAGGCGGCCGTCGACAAGGCAGCGCAATACGCCTTCCGCGACCGCAAGAACCGCAAGCGCTCGTTCCGCGCGCTGTGGATCCAGCGCATCAACGCGGCGGTGCGCGAGCACGGCCTGACTTACGGCCGCTTCATCGACGGCCTCGGCAAGGCCGGCATCGAGATCGACCGCAAGGTGCTGGCCGAGCTCGCCGTGAGCGAGCCGACCTCGTTCAAGGCGCTGGTCGAGAAGGCGAGCGGCGCGCTCGCCGCCTGATCGTTTGCCGGCGCAATCACCAACGGGTAGGGCGGGAGAGCGCCTTGCCGCCTGCGCCGACAGGATCAACCGCATGACGCCGATGTCATGAACGCCGACCCGACCAGCCATCTCGACACGCTCGAGCAGGAGATTCTGGCGCGCGTCGCCGCCACCGGAGACGAGGGCGCGCTGGACGCCGAGCGGGTCGCCGCGCTCGGCAAGAAGGGCGTCATCTCGGAGCTGCTGAAGACGCTTGGCACCATGCCGGCCGAAACGCGCGGCGCCATGGGCTCGGCGCTGAACAGCCTCAGGGACCGGGTCGCCGCTGCCATCAACCAGCGGCGCGACGTGCTGCGCGAGCAGGCGGTCGCCAAGGCAATCGTCGCCAACGCCGTCGACGTGACGCTGCCGCTCCGCGCCTCGGCGCTGGAAAGCGGACGCATCCACCCGGTGAGCCAGGTGATCGACGAGATCACGGCGATCTTCACCGACCTCGGCTTCGCCATCGCCGAAGGGCCGGACATCGAGACCGACTATTACAACTTCACCGCCCTCAATTTCCCCGTCGGCCATCCGGCGCGCGAGATGCACGACACGTTCTTCTTCGCGCCGAAGGGCGACAAGAACGAGCGGCTGCTTCTCAGGACCCACACCTCGCCGGTGCAGATCCGCACGATGGAGAAGCAGACGCCGCCAATCCGCGTCATCATCCCCGGCCGCACGTACCGGATGGATTCGGACCAGACGCACACACCGATGTTCCACCAGGTCGAGGGGCTGGTGATCGACCAGAAGAGCACCATCGCGCAGCTCAAGTGGGTGCTCGAGGAATTCTGCAAGGCGTTCTTCGAGGTCGACAACGCGCAGATGCGTTTCCGCCCTAGCTTCTTCCCGTTCACCGAGCCGTCGCTGGAAGTCGACATCCGCTGCAAGCGGGTGGGCAACGAGATCCGCTTCGGCGAGGGTGACGACTGGCTGGAGATTCTGGGCTGCGGGATGGTGCAGCCGAACGTCATCCGCGCCGGCGGCCATGACCCCGACAAGTACCAGGGCTTCGCCTGGGGCATGGGCATCGACCGCATCGCGATGCTGAAGTACGGCATGCCGGACCTGCGCGCATTCTTCGAGGCGGACGTGCGCTGGCTGAAGCACTACGGCTTCCGCCCGCTCGACCTTCCGACGCTGGCCGGAGGCCTGTCGTCGTGAAGTTCACGCTGGGCTGGCTGAAGGAGCACCTCGACACCGATGCGCCGCTCTCGGCGATCACTGACAAGCTGACGATGATCGGGCTCGAAGTCGAAAGCGTCGAGGACCGCAGCAGCGTCTACGCGCCGTTCAGGATCGCCAAGGTGATCTCCGCGGAGAAACATCCCAACGCCGACCGACTGAAGGTGTGCAAGGTCGACCCCGGCGACGGCAATCCAGTGCAGGTGGTCTGCGGGGCGCCGAACGCGCGCACCGGGATGATCGGCGTGTTCGCACCGCCCGGCTCGCACATTCCCGGGACGGGAGCGACGCTGGAAAAAGGCGTCATCCGGGGGGTGGAATCGAATGGCATGCTGCTGTCGGAGCGCGAGCTCGGCCTCAGCGACAATCACGACGGCATCGTCGACCTGCCGGCGAATGCCCCGGTCGGCCAGGCATACGCGACCTACGCCAACCTCAACGATCCGGTTATCGATATTTCGGTGACGCCGAACCGGCCGGATGCGCTGGGGGTTTCGGGCGTCGCGCGCGATCTCGCAGCCGCGGGAGTCGGCAAGTTCATCGACCGCACGCCGCTGCCGGTGAAGGGCGCCGGCTCCTGCCCGGTCAAGGTCGTGTTCGACTTCGGACCCCTGCCCTCGCTCTGCCCGGCGTTCGGGCTCCGCCTCATCAGGCGCGTCAAGAACGGCCCCTCCCCGGAGTGGCTGCAGCGGCGGCTTCGCTCCATCGGGCTGAGGCCGATCAACGCGCTCGTCGACATCACTAACGTCATCACCTACGACCGCTGCCGGCCGCTGCATGTCTTCGACGCGGCGAAAATCTCCGGCAGTTTGATAGTGCGGCGGGGCAAATTCTCCGAATCGATCAAGGCGCTCGACGGCAAGACCTACGGCCTCGATCCCGACATCTGCGTCATCGCTGACCGCAACGGCGTACAGTCGATCGCCGGCGTGATGGGCGGCGAGCAGTCCGGGGTCAGCGAAGCCACCACCGACGTGCTGGTCGAATCGGCGCTATGGGACCCGCTCAACGTCGCCCATACCGGCCGCAAGCTCGGCATCAACTCCGACGCCCGCCACCGCTTCGAGCGCGGCGTCGACCCCGCGTTCATGATTCCCGGGTTGGAGCTTGCCACGCGGCTGATCATGGAAATCTGCGGCGGCACGCCGACCGATGTCCTGGTCGCGGGCCAGGTGCCGGCGCCGAAGGCGGCGATCGATTTTCCGCTGAGCGAGGTCAAGCGGCTGGCCGGCATCGACGTGCCGCAACCGGAAGCTTCGCGTATTCTCGACGCGCTCGGATTTGCCAACAAGCCGTCGCGGAACGGGCTGTCGCTGACAGTGAACATCCCGACATGGCGGCCCGACGCCTCCGTGAAAGCGGACGTCGTCGAGGAGATCGTGCGCATCGTCGGCGTCGATCGCATCCCGGCGGCGCCGCTGGAGCGCGTGCCGGGTGTAGCGCGACCAGTGCTGACGCCGATCCAGGTCAGGACGCGCCGGGCCAAGCGGGCGCTCGCGGCGCGCGGCATGACCGAGGCCGTGACCTGGTCGTTTGTCGCGCACGAGCGCGCGGTTGCTTTCGGCGGCGGCGACAAGACGCTGGTGCTGGCCAACCCGATCGCGGCCGATATGTCCGATATGCGGCCGAGCTTGCTGCCGGGCCTGATCGACGCGATCCGCCGCAACGGCGCGCGCGGCCATGGCGACCTCGCGCTGTTCGAGGTCGGGCAGATTTATCGCGGCGACCAGCCGGACGATCAGCTCACGGCGGCATCGGGCGTCAGGAGCGGGAGCGCAACGGTGAACGGCGTGGGACGCCACTGGTCGGGGCCTGCCGGCGCGGTCGGCGTCTTCGACGCCAAGGCCGACGTGCTGGCGCTGCTCGACACGCTGGGGCTCA
>Ga0265325_10003434_pt1 | contig 10336 bp, 7 predicted proteins | sample 41420metaG_FD_202090 | JGI IMG/M metagenome (GOLD analysis project Ga0265325, IMG submission 202090) | Rhizosphere microbial communities from Carex aquatilis grown in University of Washington, Seatle, WA, United States - 4-14-20 metaG | ecosystem: Host-associated > Plants > Roots > Rhizosphere >...
CGAAGCGATCCAATTCGGTTGGCACGCGCGGCGTCCCGACCCGCGACTGCCCGACGGACCATTCTCGGTTGCGTGGCAAGGGCGATTGTTCACGATCGCGCCCGGCAAGTATACGTTCGCAGTCCATGCCACAGGCCAGGTGCAAATTCGTCTGGCCGGCAAAATGCTGCTCGACGCCCAGACCGACGAAGCGCGTTGGTTGCGAACCGAGCCGGTGGAACTCGAATACGGCTACCACCCGCTGGAAGTCGCCTATCGTCGAACGGGCGAAGAGGCCCGCGTTGGCCTGTTCTGGTCGGGACCGCAGTTCCAACTTGAGCCCATCCCGGATCGACAGTGGTTCCATGAACCTGGTGATGCGCCCGACGATTGGTTCGAGAAAGGCCAGCTTCTCACTCGGGCACTACGCTGCGCGGCCTGCCATGAGCTTTCCAGTGAACAGACGGCGATACCCGCCCCGGAGCTGACTCGGCTGGCGGGCAATCTCTCGCAGCGCTGGCTGATCGACTGGCTCCAGCGTTCGGACGATCATGGCGACACCACAGAAGATATCGCAGCGCCGGCGCGGATGCCCTCCTTCGGTTTCACCGCCGACCAGGCTGCTGCGATCGCCGATGCGTTGCTGGCCGCTTCGGCGGCGCCTCCAGGAACGGTCGAGAAATCGCCACTCGGTGTTGCCGATGCGGGCGGTAAGCTATTTCATACGCTCGGCTGCCTGGCTTGCCATCGCCTCGGTGAATTGGGGGAAAGTGGCCTGTTCGGCGGCGGCGATCTGGCGGCCGTGGCCCGCAAGCGCCCCGCCGATTTCTTCGTCCGTTGGCTCGAAACTCCGAGCGCGATTAACCCATCGCACCGTATGCCGGTGTTCGCCCTGACGCCGGAGGAACGTGCCAACCTTGCCGCGTTTCTGTCCACATTGCATGGCGGTGATCCAACGACCATCGTCAGCTCCGTTACCAGGCCAACCGCCAATCCGCGCCTTGAACTCGGCCGCCGCTTGATCGCCGAACATCGCTGCGCCGCCTGCCACGAGCTGCCTCGCGAGCTCACGACGCCGTTGGTCAAACGCCGCCGTCTCGACGTGACGGCCCGATGGGACCAGAGCTGCGTCGGAGAACCAGACCGCAAGAGCAAGCGTCCTGGCTACGGGCTTTTGCCGGCAGACCGAGAGGCGCTACGCACGTACGTTTCCTCACTGGCGCTGGAGGCCGTCGCTCTTTCCAGCGGCCCGTCGCTCGACAAGGAATTCAATGGTCGATTCATCCTTGCGGAACGCAACTGCCTTGGTTGCCATGCCCGCGGATTGGCGCCCGGCATCGCCGCGCGGCTCGACGCCGTCGCCACCGCGCACCCTGAGCTGGCCGCTTCACTCGCCGCGCTGGCTCCGCCCCCCTTGACCGGTGTCGGCGACAAGCTGCGCGACGAGGCGCTCGCCGCGGCAGTGCGATTGACGACTCCGCCATTGCGGCCGTGGCTTGCCGTGCGGATGCCCAAGTTCAATCTCGCCGACGATGAATTGCGGGCGTTGATTGGCTATTTGATCGAGGCGGACCGGATTCCTGATCGGCCGGATGTGAAAGATGGTTCCTTGGAGAATCGCGCCGAGGACAACGAGCCTGTGGACGACGCGACGCTGACCAGGGCCGGCGGGCGATTGGTCACCTCAGAAGGGTTTGGCTGCACGAGCTGCCACCAGATCGGCAAGTCGCTCCCCGTGGGTGTCTCGCCGGCGGCCCACGGCGCCGACTTGTCGCTGGTCGGCGGGCGAGTCCGCGCGGAGTGGTTTGACCGCTGGGTGCGCAATCCCGCCCGCATCATCCCACGGATGGAGATGCCCTCGATCCAACAGCCCGTTCGAGGCGTCCTGGCTGACCGGCTCGACGACCAGCTCTCCGCTGTTTGGCGAGTGCTCAACACGCCCGGCTTCAATCCACCTCCGCCCGGCGCGATCCGCGTGCTGCGAGCGAGCAATCTTGCAGGCGTCGTCGAGCCGGCCATCGCACTTTCTGACGTGTTGGAAGTTGACGAGCGGCCATTCGTCGTGCCGTTGGTCGTGGGGCTGGCCAATCGGCACAACGTGCTCTTCGATCTCGATTCGAATCGCCTTTCCGCCTGGTGGTTGGGCGACACGGCCCGCCAGCGGACACGCGGCAAGGCGTGGTACTGGGAACCGGGAGGGAGCCACGTCTTGCCACCGGCGTCGCCGGGCGGCGATGGCGAACTGCGCTTACTTCGCAGCGGCATGGCGCTGCATCCGTTGCGATCACCACAATTCGCCACACAGCTCGACTGGTTCGAGCAATTGGATCGGGGCCTACGGTTCGGATACCGCTTGCGGTTCGATGCGGATGATGGCGTCGAGCCGTTCGTCGTCGCTGTCGTCCAACAGCTAACAGCGTTGGAGCTGGGCAAGAACACGAACGGATTTCGCCGCCGCGTCGAGATCTCCGGTGTGCCTGCTGATCACGACGTGCAACTTCGGCTTGTCCCCAGCGGTCGGTTTACAACGACGGATGGCGGCAAATCGGCATTGGCCATCGCATTGCCAGGCAATCCCAGCATTCGCCTGCGCCATCCGGCAGGCGCGAAGCTGACGGGTAACGGGAGTGGTAAGAACTCGGACCCATCACCAACCGTCACGTTGCGTTCCTTCGGCATCAACGATCCGTTGGTTGTCGAGGCCGAATATCTGATTCAACTGCCCGGCGACCATTTCCACGCCTTCCCACGGGAAGACGAGCCTGAGTCTCCCGTGTCATTATCGGTGGTGCCGGGCTACGAAGCGGCGCGGCTACCGCTGCCAAGCGCTGAAATGCCGACCGGCCTGGCGTGGCGCGACGACGGCACCTTAGCGTATTGTTCGCTCAAAGGGAGCGTTTGGCTTGCTCGCGATACTGACGGCGACGGCCTTGAAGACCGGCAGGAGCTGTTTTGCGATGGCCTGGCCGCGCCTTACGGCATTGCGGCCCATGGCGATGCGCTCGATGTTGCGCAAAAGCCTTGCTTGTTGCGGCTCTCCGACCGCGACCGCGATGGCCGGGCCGACCGGGCCGACGTGATCGCCTCGGGCTGGGGCTACACGGCCGACTATCACGACTGGTCGATCGGCTTGCCGAGCGACGCTCAGGGCGCCTACTATCTTGGCCTCCCTTGCCAGCAAGACGATCGCAGCGAAGCGGCGGCGCATCTTCGTGGCACGGTCGTCAAGCTGGTTCCGCGCCATTCGACGCGCGACGACCCGCGGTCCTACTCGATCGAACCGCTCGGTAGCGGTCTGCGGTTTCCGATGGGACTGGCGCTGAACCGCTCCGGCGACCTGTTCGCCACCGACAACCAGGGGAACTACACACCTTTCAACGAGCTGAATCAGATCGTCGCCGGCGCCCGCTACGGCTTCATCAACCGCAACGAAGCAAAGCCCGGCTTTGCGCCGCCGTACCGCGAGCCGGCCATCCAGATCCCCCACCCGTGGACGCGGAGCATCAACGGGATCTGTTTTCTCGATCGTGGACCGTTCGACGGGCACCTGATTGGTTGTGAATACGACACGCGTCGCCTGATTCGCATGAGCCTCCAGCGAGTGGATGACGGTTATCAAGGCGCCGCCTACCCGTTCAGCGTCGAACCGGCGGAAGGCCAGGCGACGTTTGAGGGGCCAGTCGTTTGTGCCGTGGCGCCCAATGGCGACATTTATATTGGCAACCTGCGCGACAGCGGATGGGGTGGCGGGCACAACACGGGCTCGATCGTCAGGCTTCGTTCGGCCGGCGAAGTGCCATTAGGAATCGCCGAGGTGCGCGCGACCAGCGAGGGTTTCACGATCGACTTCACCCGACCGGTGGATCGCCCCGCCGCCGCACAAGCAAAGCACTACTCGATCAGCTCGTACCGCCGCATCGCCACCTCGGCATACGGTAGTCCCGACGTCGACCATGAAGCCGAAAGAATCGAATCGCTAGAAGTCGCCGCCGACGGCTTGCGTGTCACGCTACGCCTCGCGCGGCTACGTCCCGGCTTCATCTACGAGTTCCGCCTGAGCCACCTTGGCCCACCGAACGCGTTTTTCTTTCCCGCCGAGGCTCATTACACTTTACGGCAAGTTCCCTAAAGCGGCCTTGGGCCGCAACCCAACGACGGGCTCTACGAGCCCGACAGCGCCGTATAGATGACGACGGCGGCGAACGTGCCCAGCGCGAAGAGGATTCCGACCACGACCAGCAGCTTCACCAGGATCGATAATTCGCCGCCTTGGGAATTCCAGTCGATGCTTCGACCATCGGCAGGGAAGAGGGGTAACGTCTCGGAACTGGTTTGAGCCATGGGTTGCGTGCCCAGCGACATCTGGCTGGGGCTTTCGCCTTGTCCGGGATCGTCGATCGGCTGGACCAGGAAATTTGGCTCGGTATCGCTGACCAACCGGGTACCGCCCGATATTGGAGCTAACGGGCGTCGCGGGAGCGACGGCTCGAAAGCCGCCGGCGCGGCCGCTGGCGCTTGCAACTCGCTCGACATCGCCGGGGCGTTGCTGTCGACCCAAGGTGCCAACCGTGCGATCACATCCGCGGCCGTCGGGATTCGCTCGGCAGGCGTCTTGGCCATCATGTCGGCGATCACTTCCACGAACTCGTCGCTGAGCTCCGAATTCAGACGCCGAGGGTCCAAAGGTGGGTCCTGGCGATGCTTGCGGGCTTTTTCGCTGGGCGTACCGCCTGGAAACGGCACTTTGCCCGTCACAGCGTAATATAGGGTACACCCTAAAGCATAGATGTCGCTTACCGGATTCGGCCGCTCGGGTGTGGTGATCTGCTCAGGAGCCAGGTAATCGGCGGTGCCAACGACCTTGTGGCCCCTGGCATCGGTCTGTTCCGATTCGCTGAAATAGCCGGCCAGCCCCAGGTCGGAGACTTTGGTGTGTCCGTCGGGCGTGACGAGCAAGTTGCCCGGCTTGACGTCGCGGTGGATCAAGCCGCGGCTGTGGGCGTAGCCCAGTCCCCTGGCTGCCTGGGTGATGATCGAGGCGGCCGATTTCATGCTGAGCCGTCCCTGACGGCGGATCAAACGCCGCAGGTCGAGACCAGGCACATATTCGGTCACCAGAAAATGGACTTTAAGGTCGTGTCCCGCGTCGTAGGCTCGCACCAGGTTTTCGTGGTCCAACTGGGCCTGGGTGCGAATCTCGCGCGCAAAGCTTTCGATCGCCTCGGGAGTCGACTTCTCCGGTGGCAGTACCTTCACAGCGACGACGCGGCCCATGATCGAATGTTCGGCCTTGTAAACGTGCCCCATACCGCCGCGGCCGATGGAGTCGATGATGTGGTAGGGTCCCAATTTGAATTTAGTGCGTCCGCCGCGCAACTGTTCGGCCTGCCATTTGTTCAGCCGGCCCAGCGCAATGAGCTTCTTCGCCAACCGCTCGTCGCTGATGGGTTTGCCATGCTTGCGACTGCTGGCACGCAAGAGTTCAACAGCTTCGTCCAGCTCGTCCTGGGTTACCAGGCCGCTGGCCAAGGCCGATTGTTGGAAGACGGACTTATTCAATTTCTGTAAATGCCAAGGAGTCTCATGGACCGCGCGAGGCAGTCGGCACTGAACAATCGCGCAATTATGCTAACCTTACCCCAAGCTGCTACCTTGCGCCAAGGATCTGGTCAAAGTTTGGCCACGTTTCGACCCTCGCAGCATCCGCGCGCAGTATTATATGACCCCGGAAGAGCGACAAAGGTTCCGCGGGTTCTGTCGATTATTTCGAAGATTCGGACGAGAGGTGCTAGACTTGAACTCCGAACCTTGTCCAAGCGGGAGGCAGAGGTGCCACCAGAAGGATGGGTTCCCCACGCGAAGGATGGCTGAAGGTGAGCCGCCTGGCATGAAGAGCGATTCCCAAGGGGAATCGCTCTCGGCTGCCGTATTTCCGATCACCCAGAATCGGCCAGCCCCGGCTGCCCAACTGCAAGCGAATCTGGTGTTTGCGTCCCGTTTCGAGCACCACTTCCAGGAGCCATCCCTGGGGTAGCCGTGACAAACGCCTGAAACCGAGCCGGGCTTCCTGGGCGCCCAATTCGCCGGCGCGTGCGATATGCATCCGCCGGTGACGCTCATCCTTGGCCAGCCAATCGGCGCACTCACCTTCCGAGGGCGGTTCGCCGGCGACGATTGCCCAATAGACCTTCTCCACGGCCCTGGTTCGAAATTGCTCGGTCAACCGTGCGGCAGCTTTCGACGTGCGGGCAAAGAGCACCACTCCCGAGACGGGCGCGTCGAGGCGGCTCATCGCGCCCAGATAAACGTTTCCCGGCTTGTGGTAGCGCTGTTTGAGATATTCCTTGGCGATGGCCAGCAGGCTGGGCGTTCCCGCGGCGACCCCCATCGTCGCCAAACCGACGGGCTTTACAACCGCGAGCAGGTGGTTGTCTTCGTACAAGATGTCGAGCGGCTGCACCATTAACTCTTCTGCCGGCAACGCCCCCTACTGATTGTCGCCGTCGAGCAGGCGTCCTAAACCGCCGAGGATCGAACCCTCTTCTTTTCCCCCTCTGGCATTGGCCAGCACGCGGCCGGCGAGGCGCGAGAAGGGGAGCGACTGGCACCAGATTTCACCGGGGCCCGTGAGCGTGGCGAAAAACAGACCCTCGCCGCCGAACAAAGTATTCTTGACGCCACCCACAAGTTGGATGTCGTAGGTCACGCTGGCGGTCATGGCCACCAGACATCCCGTGTCGAGCTTCAAAGTTTCTCGGGATCGCAATGTGCGGCGCATCATCGTGCCACCGGCATGGACCAGCGCGATACCGTCGCCGGTGAGCCGCTGCATGATGAACCCCTCGCCGCCGAAGAGCCCCACTCCCATTTTCTTCTGGAAGGCGATTCCGATCTGCACGCCTCGCGCGGCGCAAACGAAGGCGTCTTTCTGGCAAATCAGCTCGCCGCCCAGTTGGTCGAGGTGCATCGGGAGGATCTTCCCCGGATAGGGCGCAGCAAAGGCCACGTGTTCACGGGCGCTGGCGGCGTTTCGAAAGGTGGTGATGAACAGCGACTCGCCGGTGATCGCCCTCTTGCCGGCGGCGGCCACCTTGTTCCAAAACCCGCCTGGCTTTGCGGAAGGGTCGCCGAACATGGTTTCCATCTGTATGCCAGGCGTCATGTACATCATCATGCCCGGTTCGGCGATGACCATTTCCTCCGGGTCGAGCGTGACCTCGACGTACTGCATCTCCTCGCCAAAAATCTCATAGTCGATTTCGTCGGCCATGGTTAGGATCGTCCTTTGTCAATAAAGCGCGCTCGACAACTGCCGGCGGTAGGTCGAGACGAGCTCGTTGTCAGGTCCCAGGATCTGGAACAGTTGCACCATCAACTGCCGGGCCGGTTCACCCAAATGGCGCCGGTCGAACTGCACGAGCTTCAGGCACCGTTCCAGCGATTCCTCGTATTGGCGCTGTCCGGCGAGTGCCCGCGCCAGTTTCCATTGCGCTTCGAAATCGTCGGGCGACTCGGCGATCCGCGCTCGGCACTCATCGATCGGTCCGGCCTCGATAGCGCCAAGGCGCACGGCGATTTCGGATTGCACGCGTTCGGCTTCCGGTTCCAGGTATCCCCGTTCGGCCAACTCGCCCAGGAGTTGTTCGCTTTCGGTAAGCCGATCTTGAGCCAAGAGTAGCTGCGCCAGCGCAATTTTGGCGGCAGATTCTCGTGGCTCAAGTGCCATTGCTTCGCGGAGCATTGCCTCCGCCGCCGACGGGTCAGCCGCGGCGACGTTCGCCGCTTCGGCCCGCAATCGCTCGGCGGCGCTGGGCTGGATACGGGCCAGCCACTCGCGAAGCTGCGCCTCGCTCATGGCCCCGATGAAATGGTCGACCATCCGGCCATCGCGCAAGGCGAACACGGCGGGAATCGAATCGACGCGAAACCGGCCGGCCGCGGATCCGTTGGTTTCGACTTCGGCCTTGACCAGGAGAAACTTACCGTCGGCTTCGACGGCCAGCGCCTCGAGCGTCGGGCCGAGCGTGCGGCACGGCCCGCACCAGGTGGCCCAAAAGTCGACTACCACGGGCAGCTCGCGCGAACGCTCGATCACGTCGCGATCGAAACCGGCGTCGGTCGTTTCAATGATCCAAGGAGATGCGTTCATGCTTCAATCTTCCCGCGTGCCGCCTAGTTCCTTTCCAATATCCCCCTCCCGCGCAACCAGGTCACCAGCAGCCCGGGCCAACTCGCCAGTGCCGGATCTTGCTGCGCCAATCCGACGCCGTGACGGCCTTTCTCATAGATGTGCAACTCGGCCGGCACCTTGGCTTTTCGTAAAGCGAGATAAAACAGCACGCTGTTCTCAGGCGGGACGACGCTGTCTTCGCTGGTGTGGAACATGAACGTCGGCGGAGTTTCGGGCGTAATTTGCTTTTCGTTGGAAAGGTTCTCCACGAGTTTCGCGTCGGCGTTCTCACCCAACAGGTTGTTGCGCGAGCCGGCGTGCGCGAACTCACCGGCCATCGTCACGACCGGATAACAAAGTACCACAAAATCGGGCCGGCAACTTTGCCGTTCGATCGCCTCGTCGGCGTCGGCCTGCCCGGCATCGAAGTGCGTGCCAGCCGTCGAGGCCAGGTGTCCACCGGCCGAAAAACCGAGAATCCCGATTCGCCGGGAATCGACCTGCCACTCACCGGCCCGCGCACGGACGAGTCGAATGGCGCGTTGCGCATCGTTCAAGGGGGCGGGGTGGTGGTAGCGCGGCGCCAGGCGGTACTTGAGCACCATCGCCGTCACCCCGAATGAGTTGAACCAGTCAGCGACTTCGTGACCTTCGTAGCTGTCAGCCAGGCCCCCGTACCCGCCGCCGGGTAGGACGATCACGGCGGCGCCGTTCACCTTGTCGCGGGGAGGACGGTGGATGCTCAGCCAAGGGACATCGACCGGTTCCGTTCCAACCGCACCGGGGGCGCCCTCAGGCCAGAGCAGCTCGACCGGCCCGTCGAATGGCTCGGCCGACGGCGCCGGTAGACCAACCGCCACCGTGGTGAGAAAAAGGGAAAGCAGCAGCAACCATGTGCTGTTCATCTTCATTCTTAGGTCTTTCATCCGTCATCCTTCCGCCTTCGGCGGATTTCGCCTGCGGCTCAACGTCGGTCAAACTCTCTCAAGCAGTATAGCAGCCAGTGGCGAGCGGTGTTATCGGCCGAGGACCACCTGTGGCGGACCGCTGGCTGCGACGTGCCCCGCCTCGAGCACCACGACCCAATCGGCGAGGCGGGTGACTTCGGCCGCGCCGTGGCTGACATACACCGCCGGAATCCGCCATTCGCCGACGACGCGCTCCAGGTAAGTCAAGATCCGGTCTTTCAGCGCGTCGTCGAGTGCGGCCAGCGGCTCGTCGAGCAACAGCAGTTCGGGTCCCGCCAGCAGCGAACGGCCCAAGGCGACCCGCTGCCGTTCGCCGCCCGAGAGGTTTCGCGGATAGCGGCCGAGCAACTCGGCAAGTTCGAGTACCTCGACGACCCGTCCGAATTCGATTGCCTCCGCCGCCGGAGGCCGGCGGCGCTCACCAAAGCGCAGGTTGTCACGCACCGAAAGGTGGGGAAACAAGAGTTGGTCCTGGAACACCAATCCCACGCGCCGCCGCTCGATCGGCGTGAAATGGCCGGCGGCAGTGTCCACCAGCGTCCGCTCACCCAATCGAATGAGTCCGCTATCGGGAGCGTAGAGCCCGGCAATCAGCATCAGGACGCTCGTCTTTCCACTGCCCGAGGGACCGAACAACGCGGTCACTCTTCGATCGGTGTCGAAAGACACGTCGAGCTGAAAACCGCCGGGATGCCGGTGGCGGCAGCGAAAACTAAGCTGACTCACGCAACGACTGCTTTCGCTCGAGGAACTCGCTGACCGCCAACGCGCCGCACGCCAGCACGATCGACAAGGCGACCAGCCGCCAGCAGCGTTCCACGCCTCCTGGTTGGCCCACCAGGCTATAGATGGCCAGGGGAATCGTCTGCTGATCTTCGAGGGTACCAAGCACCATGATCGTGGCCCCGAACTCGCCCAGGCCACGTGCGAAAGCAAGCACGCATCCGGCGACGATCCCCCGCCGCGCGAGCGGCAGGCTGATCGAGAAAAACGCGTCGACTCGTCCGGCGCCCAGCCCCCGCGCGGCCAGCTCCAGCCGCCGGTCGACGCCCTGGAACGCCAGCCGAATCGAGCGCACCATCAAGGGAAAACTGACCACAGCCGCGGCGACGGCCGCCGCGCGCCAGGTGAATACCAGCCGAACGCCGAACCACTCGTCAAACACCCGGCCGACCGGACCCCGCGGCCCAAGGCACCCTAGCAGCAGATAGCCCGTCAC
>Ga0265325_10003436_pt1 | contig 10334 bp, 8 predicted proteins | sample 41420metaG_FD_202090 | JGI IMG/M metagenome (GOLD analysis project Ga0265325, IMG submission 202090) | Rhizosphere microbial communities from Carex aquatilis grown in University of Washington, Seatle, WA, United States - 4-14-20 metaG | ecosystem: Host-associated > Plants > Roots > Rhizosphere >...
TGCCGACGGCTATCCGTCTTCGGTCGACGTCTCGCGCCGCGTGCGCATGGTCTTCGGTGCCTATCCCGACCACTACGACACCTTCCGTCCCTACCTCGAAGGCGAGAACGTGCCGGCGGTGAGAAACGCCGACGGCACCGTGGTGGCAAACGAGAAGTACAAGGATGTGCCGGGCGCGGTGCTGCGGGTCGGCAACCTGCCCAACAGCGGTGCCGAAGCGGCGAACCAGGGCGTGCATTCCGGCGACGACGTCATCCTGACGGCCACCGGCCCCGGTGCCGAGCGTGTGCACGGCCAGATGGAGAACACCGAGTTGTTCCGCATCATGGCCGACGCACTGGCACTGGCGCCGCCGGCCAAGACGACGCACAAACAGTGAGCAGCGTCCACATTGCGGCCTTGCTTGCCCTGTTCGGACTGGCGCCGCGCCTGTGCGGCGCTGCCGAAACGCTGGGCTTCGATGGACTCTACAAGTCCGTCGGCGTTCTTGGCCTGCAATACAGCGATCGGGCACTGGCGCTGCGCGGCCAGGCGGTAACCATGCGCGGCTACATGGCGCCACCGCTAAAACCCGAGAGTCGCTTCTTCGTCCTCACCCGCGAACCGGTGGCCATCTGTCCCTTCTGCTCGTCGGACAGCGAATGGCCAGCCGATATTGTCGTCATCTACCTCAAAGGCACGCTGGCGCCGCGCAACCTGTCGCAGCGCGTCGAAGTCGCCGGCCGGCTGGAGATCGGCTCCTGGAGCGATCCGCAGACCGGTTTCGTCAGCCAGGTGAGGCTGCTCGACGCCGATCTGCGCTCGCCGTGAGCGCCGGCGCCCTGGAACTGCGTGAGCTGGCGATGCGCTTCGCCGGGGAGGAAGACGACTTGTTCGCCATTCCGGCGCTCGACCTGCCGGCCGCCGGCAGCCTGGGCATTGCCGGCCCTTCCGGCGCCGGCAAAACGACACTGTTCAATTGCCTGGCCGGCATCGAACTGCCAAGTCATGGCTCCATCCGCTGGCATGGCAGCGATATCTGCGCGTTGAATGAGAGCCAGCGCGATCGCTGGCGGCGCGCCACGCTCGGTTTGGTATTCCAGGATTTCCATCTCCTTGACGGACTGAGCGCGCTCGACAACGTTCTGCTGCCGGCATGCTTCGAGCGTTGGCGTCTGCCGCCACCATTGCGTCGCCGGGCCGGCGAGTTGCTCGAACGCGTCGGCGTCGGCCAGTTCAAACGCCCGGCCGCACTGCTATCGCGCGGCGAGCGTCAGCGCGTGGCCGTGGCGCGCGCACTTCTGCTCGTGCCGCCGGTGTTGATGGCCGACGAGCCGACGGCGAGCCTGGATCCTCACCATCGCCAGCAGGCCGGCGACCTGCTGGTCAGTCTGGCCCGGGAGAATGGTGCCGCCCTGATCGTCATCTCTCACGAGCAGGCACTGCTCGACCGTCTCGATCGTCGCTGCGAGCTCCGCGCCGGTCGGCTGCAGCCCATTTGAGCCATGGCCTTCAACCCAATCCCGGTCGTCATGTCGGATCTGCGCCGGCAACGCGCCGTCACCCTGGCCACCGTGCTGCTGGTCGCCATCGCCGTCGCCATCGGCATCGTCGTCATCTCCCAGGAGCGCGCCCTGCGCCAGGGCAGCGCGCGTGCCGCCGACGACTTTGACCTGCTGATCGGCGCGCCGGGCAGCCAGACACAGTTGCTGCTCACCGCGGTCTATCTGAAATTGCACGCCCTGCCGCTGCTGGACGGCGCCGTGCTGGCGCGGGCGGCCCAAACACAAGGCGTCGTCTATGCAGCACCGATCGCCTTCGGTGATCAGTGGCAAGGTCATCCGATCGTCGGCACCATCGCCGCCTTCGTCGACCGCGGCGGCACGCTAAAGGCTACCGAGGGGCGCTTATTCGCCCGCCGAGGCGAGGCCGTGATCGGTGCCGGCGTGGACCTGGCCGTCGGCAGCGCCATCCGTCCCAGCCACGGCATCGGCCATGCCGAGGACGCGCCCGAGCACGACACGGTTCGCTATACCGTCGTCGGCCGCCTGCCTGCTCGCCACAACATCTGGGATCAGGCGATCCTGGTGCCGGTGGAGGATGTCTGGGCGACGCATGGATTGGCCTCGGGACACCGGGACAGGGAGGCCATCGGCCCGCCGTGGACGGACAGCGTTCTGCCGGGCGTGCCGGCGATCGCCGTCAAGCCCAGATCCGTGGCCGATGCCTATCGCCTGCGCAGCCAGTTTCGTAGCGGCGCCAGTACTGCCCTGTTTCCCGCCGAGGAACTCAACGACCTCTACACCACGCTCGGCGACATCCGCGACCTGCTCCTGGTCCTGGCCCTGGCGTGTCAGGCGCTGGTGGTGGTGGCCGTGCTGGTCGTGCTGGTGGTCGGGCTGTTCGCCCGTCGCCGGCCGTTTGCCGTGCTGCGCGCCATCGGCGCCGGCCGCAACTACATCTTCGCCGTCGTCTGGCTCGAAGTGGCCATCCTGACCACTGCCGGCGTTTTGGTCGGCACACTGGTCGGCTACGGCCTGTCGACGCTGCTGTCGATTTGGCTGGCGGGCCGCACCGGGTTTGTCATGCCGGTCAGCTTCGCTGGCGAAGAAATGGCGCTGCTCTGCGGCTTGATCGCGACCGGACTGCTGGCTGCTGTACTGCCCGCCGCGCTGACCTTCAGGCAATCGGTGGCGCAGGGATTGCGCGGCGCGCCCTAGTCTGCGTTCATAGCGATGCGGCGCCGCCAAGCGAACGCATCGGCAGGCGCGGCAGGCAACCCACCAATTGCCGTATGGCATCGCGATGGTGGGCGACGATCCAGTAGCGCCAGAGGGCAAACAGCGCCGGCGGCGAGAGCAGCAGCGGCAACCAGGTGGGCGCGAACAGCAGCACACCGACGAAGGCAACAACGGCGGCCTGCGTCACGTGTTCGTTATGCCAGAGTTCGGTGATCCGGGCGCTGCTTTGCCATTGCTCCAGGCGATCGCGGATGCTCAGTACCACGCGCTCGGCACCGGCGACTGAACGCAGCGCAGGACCGCTCGAACCATCGGCGCCGAGAAACGCCCGCGCTTGCAAACTCAGCGCCAGGGAAGCCTCCAGCGCCGCCGCCAGTCTTTCTCGGCTGTCTTCGCCAAGCAGCGCAAGATCGGCCGCGGCAGCGCGGATCTCGGCCGTGTTGAGGTCGATGTTGCCAAGCAGTTCGCTTAGGCTCTCTTCTCGCCGCTTGCTGGTCGCGACAATGCGCCGGTGGCCTTCTTCGCTGGCCTGCTGTGCCTGAGGCAACAGGTGCTTGATCACCAGCAGCGCCATGGTGCCCGAACTGTCCGCTTGCTGAGCCTGGGCGGACAGCGACGCCAGCCACGGGCTGTGCTCGAGATGCAGCGCTGCTTCGGCAAGCAGCGCCGGCCGCAGGGCTTCGATGTAGGCCGGCCGGCGCAACGACAGCAACAACCCGGCGTGTACGGTTCCAGGTGTTGGGTAGTGCAGGCCGCCTTCGCTGCCATAGATCAGGCTATCGACATCGACCACTACATCACCGCGCGCCACTTGCTGCCGCCGCCAGTCGCGCAGCGATTCGCCGGCGCTCTGCCAGACCTCATCGAACGCCTGACGCAGGCCATGCCACTCGGCGCACAGCCGCAACAGCTCCGCGTAGCCGTCGTCCGACAGCTCTTCAAGCACGCGCTCGGCATAGACCGCAGCCAGCCAATCGACAGCCTCAGCGTCGCCCTCCGCTGCCCGACCGGCCATGGCCAGAATGCTGCCCTGGTCCAGACTCGTACCCCGCCAGGCAGGCGGGATGGCGGGGGCAAGGCGCCGGATGAGCCGGAACAATTGCAGGTCGGCACTGCCACCGCGCTCCCTGATGTCGTGCAAGCTGCGAATCAAATCGTGATCCTTGAGTTCCCGGCGCACCCAGGCCTCGAACTCGCCGCGCACGTAGTCCTTGCGCGCCGCCGGCCAATGCCGCGTGAAAGCGATGGCGATCTCGCCGGCAGTGCGACATTCCTCGCCCTCGATGAGGTAGGGCACGGACAGCAGCGGCGAGAACTCCGCGGGTTCGGGCAAGGTCGCGTCGTCGGCCAACCAGCGGCGGATCTCGCCGATCCGCCAGCGCTGCGCTGGATCCCGTTGCAACAGGCCGCGGCACAACTGCTGCCAACGCCGGTCGCGCACGCCGGCGGTGTCCACGCCTCCGACGGCCAGTCGATGGGCGATCACCGGTTCGGACAAGCCCACAAACGGGTGCTCGCCCTGCAACAGTTCAAGCATGATGATGCCCAACGACCAATAGTCAGCGGCGGCATCGAGAACCCCGCTCATCGCCTCCGGTGCGGCGTAGCGCGCCGTGCGGGCGGTGCCGGTGAACAACTGCGTGGCATCCTGCAGCGAGGCGATGCCGAAGTCCGTGAGCACCAGATCCAGCGGCTCGGCTTGGCGGACGAGGATGTTCTCGGGCTTCAGGTCGCGGTGGATTACCCGGCAATCGTGCAGCGCCGCCAACGCCTCGGCGATCTCGCCGAGGATGGCGCGCACGCGTTGCGGCGCCAGCGCGCCGGCGGTCATCATGTCGCGCAGCGAACCACCGGCACAGTATTCCATGACTTCGTAGGCAACACCGTCGGACACGCCATGGGCGAGGATGCGCACCACGTGCGCGTAGGCGACGCCAGCAACGCGCTCGAGCACCTCGCCCTTGGGCGCGATGCCGGGTCGATAGAGCTTCGCCATCACCCGGGCATTGGTCTTGATGCCCTTGAGCAGCATCAATTCCGCTTCGGCACCGCCCGCCGGCAGCACGCTGTCGATGACGAAGTTCGCCGCCAGCGCCGTCGGCAGGTTGTAAAGGCCAGTAGCGGCGGCAACTGGCGCTGCGGTCAGCGGCCGGCCGCAGTAGAGGCACTGCGCGACGCCCGCCGGATTAAGCGCAGCGCAATCGGCATATGGACATTTGGCGGCGGCCGGTGCCGCGGCCGTCGGCGTCGGCGTCGGCGCGGGGATGATCGCCGCGATCACCGACTGCGCCTGCAGCGTCAGGTCCATACCGAGTAGCAGGGTGCCACAGGCGCTGCACTGGTTTGCCGCGGGCGGATGCTCAAGGCCGCAGACCGGGCAAACGCGGACGTAGTCATTGGCGTTCATCGCCAGGACACGTCGTTCATGTTCAGCCCACGGCTCTGGCAGAGCGCCTCAAGGGTTGCCATGTCACCGCGGTGAGGAATGCCGATGAACCACAGGCGATCGCCGTCCGCAGCGACCTGCATGCGCTTGGCCGCCGCTGCCGGCATGTCCAGGTAAGGCGCATAGCGCGCCTCGCCGAGTTCGGACATGGGCACCAGCGGCTGGTTGGCCGAGCCACGCCAGACGTGGGCCAGCGGCAGTCCGTCGACATAGGGCTCGGGGATGAGCGCATCGAGCAGCGCCAGGATGGCGCCATGCTTGCGCTGCAGAGTAGCGAAGGGATAGCCGCTGTAGCAAAGAATGTCGAAGTCGCGGCACGATGCCTTGCGCCAGCGCCGCAGGCCCTTGAGCAGCGCGCTGAGCGCCTTCGGTTGATCGAAGGGCTCGCCGCCGCTGATGGTGACGCCGTCGAACTCGTCGCCGGCAGTACGCCGGCACCAGGCCAGCAGCACTTCGACGTCCATCTCGCGCCCTGGGTCGCGTGCCCAGGTGTCCTGCGACACGCAGCCGGGACACCGGATCGAGCAGCCCTGCAGCCAGATGCCGATACGCCGGCCGGGGCCGAGCACGGTAACCGGATAGTGGGCCTTGTTGACCGCAATGCTGACGCTAGAACCAGGCATGCCTGATCCCGCATTCCGCCAGGGCAGCGGGACAGCCGTTGCCCGGGGGCAGAACGCCTGCGTTGATCATCCTGCCCTCGTTGCCATAACCATGATGGCCATTTTGATTTGTGCCCCACTCAAGGTCAAGCAACCTTGACCTTGACATGGGCGCGCAGGAACGAGCGCGGAGCCGTCGGCGCGTCCCGCGGATGTGCCTGGGCTCGACTATTGTGCGGCTAGGCGGGGCACGCCAACATCGACCGGAATTGCCAACCGCCTCATCGCCGCTGGGTTACCTGACGAGTTCAACCTGAAAGGGGAAATCCATTGAACACGGACTGCCGGAGCAAATTGCTGGCTTGAACGTCGTTTGCATAAGCGTTGTCTCCACAGCGTCAGTCAGCTCGGAGTCGTCCATGAGCGCACGCTTCACCGCTGTCGGGTGACCTGACGAATCTACGGCGACGACAAGTGCCAGCGTGCCTGACAGGCGAAGTTTCTCCTGGGTCTTGAGAATCTCCAGGTAGATGGGCTTCAGCCCGTTTGCCGGGAAGGGCGGCTCGTCGCCGGCATTGACGTGATCGTACTTCTGATTCAAGAGCCGCCGTTCGTCGTCCGTCAGCTCTTGATACTTCTTGTTTATTGGCAGGCCCGGGCTCTTTAGCACGTACTTCCGGATGCTCGATCCGGCTGAAGGCAGGCTTTCCTTGAGCCCGTATTCAGATTCACTGGTGTGAGCCAAGGTCGAGTAGGCAACAAGGCAGCAAGAACAGGCGAGCACAAGCCATCGTCGCATCACGAGCACACTCCCGGAAAGGATTCGTCAAACAGGAGAACGCTCCGGTGCTTGGCTCTACACGACTGTAGGACGGCTTACCTGTTGTCCGCGCCGAGCGCCTCCTCCATCTGCACGAAGGATTATGCCATATGGCCAGGCGTTGTGCATATCCTTCGAGCATGCTGGCATGCTCATGCCATTGGCTACATTCTGTCTTTAAGCATCAAGTCAGTGTGCAGCATGCCGCCGAAATACTTTGGATCGATCATGCGCGGATGGTTGCCTTTGACAAAGTGAACATCACTCCAACCGACGGCGTCGCCGATCACCGGCGCGTAGACGATACTGTCACCGAAGATGGGCGCCCAAAAGCTGAAGCTGCTGTTGGCCCGGATGACCACGTCGGCATACATGACGCGGATGAAATCGGGCAGGAAGTCGAGGCCCAGCGAGTCGCATTGACGATCCCGCCAAGGCTTCTCTTCCCCGACCTCGTCGACGGCCACGTCATGGTGGGTCGCTAGCTCCGGCAGGACTTGCTCGTACAGGCACCGATAATACGAACGGCCCGCGACCGTGCAGAAGCGTGTGAGGTTTTCCGGGCTGAGATAGTCTCCGCGCCGCTTGTGTATTGCGACCACTGGAACAGCACCGGGGGAGCGCTTTCTGGGAAATTTCTTCTGGACCCAATCTTGGAAGACCAGCCAGGCCTTGATGTCCTGCTTCGAATAGAGGTCGACGGCATCCTGGAACTGCCAGAAACCCACGAGATCCAGTCTGCCCGCCTGTTCCACATCCCGAATGCTCGGAATGTAGTTCTCGGCTGTCCTGGCATTAGGCATGGCAGCAATGGCCGGCAGATCAATCTTGAACAACTTGCGCCCCGCCCAATCAGCCGGAATCTGGACTTCGGCATCCAGACGCCTTGCCAGTCCCAGGGCGAAACACAGTTGGAACAGCTGGTTGCCAAAGCGACCATATCGCCCAAGAGTGGAAAGCGTCAGTACTCTTCCTGCCATGACTTCGTCTGCCTTTCTGTCTGTGCCATCCGCTGTTTCCTGCCGGCCTACGTCAGCGTGACGCTGAACACCTTGTCCTGCTCGGCGATATCGACCACCGTGACTCGCTCGCGGCCTTCGAGATCGAGCATGAACAATGCGCGTGCCAGCGGATTGATGAACATCGATTCGAGCGCGTTGCCAATGCCGCGACCGCCGTTGGCGAGGTCGCGCGTGCACTGCTCGAGCAACTTTTCGCGCTGGCCCGGCGGCACTTCCAGCAGCAATCGATGCTCGTCCTGGACGCGGCGGATCACGTTCTGCAGCATGCCGGCGAAAATCAGCTTCGCCACTTCGGCGGCGATGAAGTTGAAGACGACGATGTTGTCACCGATACGGTTGAGAATTTCAGGCCGCGACAGCTGGTACTTGAAGTGATCGGCGATGGCGCCGCGCACCCGCGCTTCGACAATTTCGTAGGCCTCGCCGGGCTTGACGTTCTGCACCCGCCGTCCGTTCGCGTCCTCGATGTAGATGCCGAGGTTGGAGGTGAAGACGATGATGGCTTCGGAAAAGTAGGCCGTCTCGCCGCGGCCATCCGTCAGGCGGCCGTCTTCGAGGATCTGCAGAAACTTGTCGAGGATGCGCGGGTGGGCCTTTTCAATTTCGTCGAACAGGATGAGCGAAAATGGCCGCGCCCGCACGGCGTCGGTCAGCTCGCCACCAGCGTCGAAGCCGATGTAGCCCGGCGGCGCGCCGAGCAGGCGGGCACCGGTATGTTCCTCGGCGAATTCGCTCATGTCGAAACGGATGTAGGCACGCTCGTCGCCGAAGATGAGCTGCGTCAGCGTCTTCGCCAGCTCGGTCTTGCCCACGCCCGTAGGGCCGGCGAGGAACAGCACGCCGCGTGGCCGGCCGCCGCCAGAACGCGCCTGGGCACCGGTGAGGCCCATGACCGAGCGCATCAGGATGTCGACGGCCTTGGTCACCGCCTGGTGCTGGCCTTTGACGCGATCTTCGAGCCTGGTGCGCGCGTCGCGAATCTTTTCGCGCAGATAGTCGCGGCGCCAGGGATTCTCGAGTGCGCCGACCTTGTAGCAGCGCACCGCATCATCCACCGCCATGAGCGCGACGTTCTGCCGCCGCGCCAGTTGAGCGATGTCGGCAAGCGCATTGAGCGTCAGGCCGTCGGTGCTGTCGGCGAATCGACGGGCGAACTCCGCGCCTGCGGCCTCGTCGGCGTCATTGTGGCCAGGGAAAAGCGATGCCAGTTGCCGCGCCGCCTCAGCGCGCAGTTCATAATCCGGCCGGCCGACGACCAGGCCGGCAATGCGCTCGGAGTCGAGCGCGAACCACGACGGCAGGTCCTGAGGACGGTTTACCCACCAGAGAATCGGGTTGAACAGCGGCGCGCCGGTCAGCGGCGCTGCCTCTTCCTTGACCATCACCGGATTGGCCGAAAGCGACAGCTTTTCCGCAGCAACGAAGAAGCGGTGCTCGTTGGCATCGAGATGATCGGCGGCACGAGCGACGCGCGAAGCAAAATCGACTACCAGCGCGCAGCGCGCCTGGCGGCAAGCTGCCAGGCGTTTCATCAGGCTGGCCAGTGATTCGAGGCCGAGTGGCATGATGCCATCCTGGAGCTTAAGGTCGAACAGCTTCTGCGCCAGTTCGACGATGGCCGCCTCATTGGGATAGACGCGCAGGCCGTCGGCCGGATCGTAGACCAGGATGAAGCGATAGCCCTCCGGCTTCAGGTGCTCCCAGAGCCCGCGCAGCGCGGGCACCAGCGTCGTGCCGCCGCCGGGCAGGGCAATCAGCAGGCTGTCGCGAATATTGCCGGAGACCACGAACTGGGAGCGAATCGGCAGCAGCCGCTTCAGGTCCTTGAGCCAACGCGGCGTCAGATCGGCCGTTGCGGTCATGGTCGGTGCACGGCTTTCGCTGTCAGCCTGGCCTGGTGTTCGTCCCGCAGTGCAACTTGTGGCAGCGTCGCAGCATCGACAACTTGTACCGGCACTTCACCGGCAGCAAGCATGCGCGTAACGGCAACCTGCAGGCCACGCTTTGCCAGCGTCTGCTGCAGCCGGGGAAACTCGGCGCACCAGCGCTCCTCGGCCAGCATGTCTTCCTGCCGACGATCGTCGCCCGTTGCGCCGGGGCGGACGACATTGAAGTTCACCGCGCTGTGGACGGCATCGATGCGCAAGCGAACGAAGTAGTCGTTCCAGCCCGGCTTCTGGAAGTGGGCAACGCCCCCTTCGACGAACAGCGTCTCGCCGATGCCATCCACGTCGTAGCCGAGGTCGCGCAACGATTGCTCCAGGACGATCGCCGCGGCTTCTGACGCCGCCACCTGATTGCGCCGCTCGACCTGCCGGCGCAGCTCGCTGGCCAGAGCCTCGGCACGCTTGGCCGAAGGTGTACGCAGCAACTCGCTGACCAGCTGATCGATGCCTTCCGCCAGCGTCGCCTGCTCATTGGCGACCAGGCGCGCCAGGATACGCTGCACCAGCGCTTTGCGTTCCGCCAGCAGCGTTGGTGGCAGCGCTGCCGAAAGCCTCGCCTGCACTTCGAAGACAGCCAGTTGTTCGGCGAGGTTGGGGGTGCCGCTTTGCAACGCCGCGATCTCGTTGGCGGACAGACTCTGGCACTGCTCGGCCAATGCGACCAGACTGTCAGACTGGGCGGCGTTTGCCTGGCGCCAGGCGGCCAGCAAGGCCACCAGCGAACGCGGATCGGCATCTGCGCCGGCAGTCCGTGGCGGCGACGGTTCTTGCAATGTCA
>Ga0265325_10003437_pt1 | contig 10333 bp, 4 predicted proteins | sample 41420metaG_FD_202090 | JGI IMG/M metagenome (GOLD analysis project Ga0265325, IMG submission 202090) | Rhizosphere microbial communities from Carex aquatilis grown in University of Washington, Seatle, WA, United States - 4-14-20 metaG | ecosystem: Host-associated > Plants > Roots > Rhizosphere >...
CTGCACGGCGGCACGGTGTCGCTCGAATCCACCGTCGGCCGCGGCACCACCGTCACCTGCATCTTCCCGCTCGAACGCGCGGCCGCGCCGATCGACCTGCAATCGGTGGCCTGAGTACTCCTCGTCCTTGCGGGTACGGCGCAGCCGGATACCGGCGGGATATCCCAAGACCCCACGCACGGCCTCGACTTTCGATGGCCGCGCGCCGTTCCTTAACGCCGTAACCACACTTCCAAACTTTCCGGTCCCCGCGTCATAAAGCGGCTTCACGCGTTTGCCGAGTGAACTGTGCGTGTACTATCTTCGGCCATTGGGCTGGGGGAGGGTACTGTGAGTAGCAGTCGCGTTTGTGTGCGCAAATTGACTTGCGCCGTTTTGAGCGTCCTGTCCGTCGCATTGCTGATCTGCGCATCGCTCGCGCCAAGACCCGCGTCGGCGCAAGCCTTCGCCCTCGATGAGGTGACGCTGTTCGCCAGCGGCGCCACGCTCGACTATCACGAGCCGGTCCTGTTCCGTGCGCTGATAACCCAGACCCAGTCCGGCTCGGGGATATATCCGGGCGCCCCAACCGGCTCGGTCTCGTTCACCGTCGATTCTGACGTGCCGGTCGCCAACCAACTCGAAACGATGGGTATCGGCAAGTCGCTTTCGACAACGGCCAGCCACAGCTGCGCCATCATCACGATTACGACTTCTCCCAGCATCGTGTGCTGGGGCATAGGCTACGGCCTGGCCATCCAACCCTTCGCGCCAATCGCGGCGCAGCCACAGTCGCTCGCCGCGGGGGGCACGTTCGATTGCGCGGTGTACGACACCGGCGGGGTAAAGTGCATCGGACAGAATCAATTCGGCCAGCTCGGCAATGCATCAAACTCCCCGTTCGTGGCCTTTGCGGTGGATGTCGTCGACCTCAACGGCCCGGTGGAGACGGTCGCCGCCGGCACCGATCACGCCTGCGCGCTGATGCGGAGCGGCGGGGTGAAATGCTGGGGCAACAACGCCAGCGGCCAGCTCGGCAACAACGACATCGGCGGCTTCCGCACCAGTCCGGTCGATGTGGTCGGTCTCGACAAGGGTGTGGTGCAGCTCGTTGCCCACGGCCCGTCCCCCAGCGGGGCGCCGTTCGGCGACCGCAGCTGCGTGGTGACCCGCGCGGGCGGCGTCAAATGCTGGGGCGCAAACGACAACAACCTGCTCGGCCTCGCCGGCTTCAATCCGCCCGCGACGCAATTGACGCCGGCCGACGTTGACGGATTCACCTCGGGCATTTCCGCCATCTCGATGGGCGAATTGCACAGCTGCGCGCTGACCGCGTCGCGCACCGTCAAGTGCTGGGGCATCAACAACCAGCACGGCCAGCTCGGCAACGGCACCAATGTTCTGCCGCCCACACCGATCGAGGTGGCCGGCATCAGCGGCGTCGTGAAGGTCGTGGCGGGCGCCGACTTCAACTGCGTGCTGCTCGACAGTGGCGGCGTCAAATGCTGGGGCGACAACGCTTTGGGCCAGCTCGGCACCGGCATTCCCGGCGATCAATATGAGCCAAACAACTACGTCGATGGACTGACGAGCGGCGTCGTCAACATCGAGGCCGGTTATGACTTTGTCTGCGCCGTGCTGGCCGCCAACCCCACACCGCCCGCGGGTCCCCCGATATTTCCAGGCACCATGAAGTGCTGGGGCAACAACTTCTTCAACCAGCTCGGCTACACGTTCTCGGGCGGCAACTACCCGATGCCCATCATCAGCACGATCGGGCCGGTGCTGACTTTCGCGCAAGCCAGTTTCGCCACCAACACGCTTTCGATCGGCACCCACACCATTCAGGCGACGTACAGCGGCGACGGCATCTTCTTGCCCGGCGCCCCCGATACGATGATGATCAATGTCACCGTCGCGTCGACCACGACGACCGTCACCTCGATGCCAAACCCGAGCAATCTGGGCGACAACGTCACCTTCACGGCGAACGTCGGCGACGCAACCGCGACCGGCACCGTGACGTTCGACGACGGTTTGACGGTGCTCGCGACCGCGGTGCCAGTCACCAGCGGTCTCGCCAGCTTTTCGACCGGTACGCTGTCGATCGGCACCCACCCCATTGTCGCGACCTACAGCGGCGACAGCCAGTTCAACGGCAGCACGTCACTGCAATATCTGCATTCCGTTTCGCACTTTACGACGACGACGACGCTGACGGCCGCTCCGAGCAGCAGCAGGCCGGGCGAATCGGTGCATCTGACGGCGTCGATCAGCCCCGCCACGGTCAACGACGGCACGGTTGCTTTCGTGGAAGGCTTGACCACGCTTGGGACCGCGCCCGTCAGTAACGGCACCGCGACCCTCGACCAGCCGTTTTCGCTCGGTCGGCACACGGTGACCGCGACCTTCAGCGGCGACGCGCAATTCCTGAACAGCCAGGCCTCGGCCAATATCGTGGTCGACGCACGCGCCGGCGCCCAGTTGCAGATCAGTTCCTACAACCTCACCGGCACGCGGCAGACCCCGGCGGTGGCACGCTTCGGCACCGGCTTCGTCGTGGTGTGGAGTTCGATCGGTCAGGACGGCAGCGGTTCCGGCATTTACGGCCAACTCTACAGCGAGCTCGGCCGCAAGATCGGCGGCGAATTCCTCGTTAATACACGAAAGGCCAACAACCAGTTGCTGCCGGCGGTCGCGTCCCTCGATGGTGGCTTCGTCGTCACCTGGGTTTCGAAGGGAGAGGACAAATCCGGACTCGGCATCTATGCACAGCGCTACGGCGCGGACGGCAAACCGGCCGGAAGCGAATTCCGCGTCAATACTGCCGTGGCCCTCGACCAGAACCATCCGAAAGTCGCCGGCCTTTCCGGCGGCGGCTTCGTGATCGTGTGGGATTCGGTTCGCCAGCATGGCGCCGGCTCCGCGATCTTCGGGCAGCGCTTCGACATTTCCGGCAAGCCGAAAGGCGCGCAGTTTCAGGTCAACACGTTTTCGAACGGCGGCCAGACGCAGCCGGCGGTGGCAAGCAACGGCAATGGCTTCGCGGTCGTCTGGGAATCCGCAACTCCGGGCCCCGCGGGCCTCGATATCCGCGGCCGCCGCTTCGATCGGAACGGCGCGGAGCTCAGCCAGGAATTCCGCGTCAACACGACCGTCACCGGCGACCAAAGCGCGGCGGCGGTTGCCAGTCTCAACAACGGCTTCGTCGTGACCTGGACCTCGGCCGACGGGTCCGGACTTGGCGTCTACGCGCAACGCTACCGCATCGACGGCAACCGGGTCGGCGTGCAATTCCGCGTCAACAGCAACGCTGCGTCCGACCAGATCCAGCCGGCCGTATCCGGCTTTCCCCAGGGCGGCTACATCGTGGTCTGGGCCTCGCCGGATGGCGACGGACGCGGCATCTACGGGCAGATGTACTCCGGCAACAACAATCCGTTCGAGCGCCAACTGCGGCTCAATACAAGCACGACGTTCGACCAGTCGGAGCCCACCGTCGCGACGCTGTCAGACGGCTACTTTGTCGCCGCATGGACCTGGGTCGGCAGCAACAGCGCGACACAGGGAATTTATGGCCAGCGCTTCGGCGTCGATGTGAAGTAACGTTTGGACGGCGACGCCGTACGCCGTCTATAAATCATCGGCCTCGAGGCGGGTGATTCGATGTTACCGACACGCTCGCGCTGGCCGACGAACAGGCGACGCGGCGGCTGGTGGTCGATCTCGCCGGCGCGCTCCAGCCCGGCGATCTGGTGACATTGTCCGGCGACCTCGGCGCCGGCAAGACCGCCTTTGCCCGCGCCCTGATCCGCCATCTCGCCGGCGATGAGCAGACCGAAGTGCCGAGCCCCTCCTTCACGCTGATGCAGACTTATGACCTGCCGCGCTTCCCGGTGGTACATGCCGACCTCTACCGCCTGTCCGGCCCGGCCGAATTGACCGAGCTCGGCTTCGACGACATTCCCGACAATGCCGTCGTGCTGCTGGAATGGCCCGACCGCGCCGCCGGATTCCTGCCGGCCGACCGCTTTGACATCGCGCTGACGCTGTCGCCGCAGCATGGCAGCAGCTATCGCAATGCGCGGCTCACCGGCTATGGCGGTTTCGGCGCGCGCGTCGAACGCATCGGCGCGCTGCGCCGGTTTCTCGAGGCGACCGGTTACGACAAGGCCGCACGCCGCCCGCTGGCGGGCGATGCTTCGACCCGTTCATATGAGAGGATCGAGCGCGGCGGCACCAGCGTGCTGCTGATGAATTCGCCGCGCCGGCCGGACGGACCACCGGTGCGCGACGGCAAGCCCTATAGCGCGATCGCCCATCTCGCCGAGGACGTGACGCCGTTCATCGCCATGGCGCAGGGCTTGCGCGATCGCGACTTTTCGACGCCGGAGATCTTCGCCACCGACCGCGGCACCGGTCTCATTCTGCTCGAAGACTTCGGCAGCGAATTCATCGCCGCCGGCTCGCCGTCGGCGCCGGTCGAGCAGCGCTACGAAGTCGCCGTCGATGCCCTGCTCGCGCTGCACCGGCAGCACCTGCCGGACACGCTGTCGGTCGAACCGGGCACCGACTATACCCTGCCGCATTACGACATCGACGCCATGCTGATTGAGGTCGAACTGCTGGTCGACTGGTATCTGCCGCGGCTCGGCACCACCGTGACGCCGGCCAAGCGGGACGTTTACGTCGCACTGTGGCGGGACGCGCTGACGCCGGCCGTCGAAGGCCCGCGCACATGGGTGTTGCGCGACTACCATTCGCCCAATCTGATGTGGCTTCCGGACCGCGCGGGCATTAAGCGCATCGGCCTGCTCGATTTCCAGGATGCGATGATTGGCCCGCCGGCCTACGATCTTGCCTCGCTGTTGCAGGACGCCCGAGTCGACGTCGCCGAAATGATGGAAATCGCGCTGCTCAGCCGTTACATCCGCGCCCGCGTCAGCGAGCCCGGCTTCGATGCGCCGGCCTTCGCGCGGCTCTATGCAACGCTCTCGGCGCAGCGCGCCTCGAAAATCCTCGGCATTTTTTCTCGCCTCGACCGCCGCGACGGCAAGCCGCAATATTTGCGTCACATGCCGCGGGTATGGGCCTATCTGCAACGCTCGCTGGAGCATCCCGCGCTGGCGCCGCTCTATGCCTGGTATGGCGCCAATGTTCCGCCGCTGAAATCTTGAGCCGCAAAGCACGATGACCGATCCCTCCTCGAAAATTGCGCCGCGCCGCGCCATGGTGCTCGCCGCCGGGCTCGGCACGCGGATGCGACCGCTCACCGACAACCGGCCGAAACCGCTGATCGAGGTCAGCGGCAAACCGCTGCTCGATCACATGCTCGATCGGCTTGCCGATGCCGAGGTCGAGACTGCGATCGTCAACCTCCATCATTTCGCCGACCAGATCGAGCGCCACCTCGCCGCGCGCATGCGGCCGCGTATTGTCATCTCCGACGAGCGCAAGCAACTGCTCGGCACCGGCGGCGCCGTGGTCAAGGCGCTGCGCGAGCTGGGCGAGGCGCCGTTCTATCACGTCAACGCCGACACGATCTGGATCGACGGCGTCAAGCCGAACATCGCGCGGCTGGCCGACGCCTTCAATCCGGCCACGATGGATGCGCTGCTGCTGCTGGCGCCGACCACCGGCAGCATCGGCTATGCCGGGCGCGGCGACTTCACCATGGCGGCGGACGGACGGCTGCTCCGGCGCGGCGAGCGCGACGTCGCGCCCTTCGTCTATGCCGGCGCCGCCATCCTCACCCCGGCGCTGTTTGCCGGCGTGGCGCCGGGCGAATCCAGCCTGACCCCGCTGTTCGAGCGCGCCGCCGAGGCCGGGCGGCTCCATGGCCTGCGGCTCGAAGGCCTGTGGATGCATGTCGGCACCCCTGACGCCGTCGCCGCCGCCGAAGCCGCGATCGAGGCCAGCACGGGCTAAACGCACGCCGAATTGTGTATGATTCCGGCATGGCCGGTTCCTCCCCACGCATCTTCAATATCCCCGCCTCGGCGCCGTTTCTGCGCACGCTGATCCGGGCGTTGCTTGACGGCAAACTGGTGCCCGGTTTTCCCGCTGGCGATGACCCACTCGAACTCGCCCGCGCCACCCTTTATTTGCCGACGCAACGCGCCCGCCGGTTGGCACGCGAGGTTTTTCTCGACTGCATGGACAATCGATCGGCGATCCTGCCGCGCATCGTGGCGATCGGCGATATCGACGAGGACGAGATCATATTCGCGCAGGCCGCCGCCGGCGAACTCGCCGATGCCGCGCTCACTTTGCCGGCAGCGCTGAGCCCGCTCGAACGCCGGCTGTTGCTGGCGCAACTGGTGTCGAAATGGGCCGCCTCGCCCGAACTGCACGGCGCCGAGGGCACGCCGCTGGTCGCCAATACGCCGTCCGCGGCGCTGTCGCTCGCCGACGATCTGGCGCGGCTGATCGACGACATGATCACGCGCGAGGTCGACTGGAAAGCGCTCGACACCTTGGTCAAGGACAATCGCAGCGATCTCGACGAATACTGGCAAAAGTCGCTCAAGCTGCTCAACGTCGTGCGTGAACAATGGCCAAAGATTTTGGCCGTGCACCGCGTGATCGAAGCCGCGGCGCGGCGCGACAGACTGATCGAGGCCGAGACCGCGCGGCTGCGCGGCGGCGATGCGCCGGTGATCGCCGCCGGTTCGACCGGTTCGATGCCGGCCACCGCCAAGCTGATCGCCACGATTGCCAGCCTTTCGCATGGCGCCGTGGTGCTGCCCGGTCTCGACATGGATCTCGACGACAAGACCTGGAGATCCCTTGCCGGTGACGGCAAAGCCGAGCTGCACGATGGCGGCATGCCCGCATTCGGTCATGCGCAGTTTGCCATGCAGGCGCTGCTGTCGCGCATCGGCATCTCGCGCTCAGCGATCGCTCAACTCGCGCCGGCGCAAGGCCGTGAAGCCTTCATCTCGGAAGCGCTGCGGCCGGCAGCGACCACCGAGCACTGGCCGGAGCGCCGCGCCGAGACCGACTTTGCCGCGCAGACCGAGCGCGCACTGGCCGGCATAACGATGATCGAGGCCGACAATGCCGAAGAAGAGGCACTCGCTATCGCTGTCGCATTGCGCGAGGCGGCGGACGATCCCGCCATGACCGCGGCGCTGATCACGCCCGACCGGTCACTCGCCCGCCGCGTCCTCGCCGCGCTGGAGCGCTGGCGCGTGCCGGTCGACGATTCCGGCGGCGATTCGCTCGCCGACACGCCGGCCGGATTGTTCGCGCGGCTGACCGCCGAGGCCGCGCTCGGCGGGCTGGAGCCGGTGACCTTGCTGGCTTTGCTCAAGCATCCGCTGCTGCGGCTTGGCGCGGCGGAAGGTGCTCATGCCCGCGCCGTCGCCGCGCTCGAGCGCGCCGTGCTGCGGGGGCCGCGGCCGAAGCCGCTGGTGGCGGGCCTTGCGCACGCGCTCACGACCTACCGCGCCGAGCGTGACGGCCTGCACCCACGCGATCCGCGCACACTGGTGTCTGCGGCCGATCTCGACGCCGCCGCGGCCCTGGTCGGGATTTTGGCTAGGGCATTGGCTCCGCTGGAGAAATTGACGCAGGCCAATATCTCTTTGGTCACCTTCGCTGCGCGCCATCGCGAGGTATTGGCCGCGCTGGCGGGCGACGCCGCTTTCGCCGGCGCCGATGGCAAAAAGCTCGAAACCGCCTTCGAAGAATTGATCGATAGCGAGGCCGCGCAAGGCGTCGTGCTCGCCGCCGGCGATTATCCGGAGTTGTTCGAGACAACGATTGCCGGACGAACCGTTCGCATGCGCGAGCAGCCCGGCGTGCGGATCCGCATTTTCGGCCCGCTCGAAGCGCGGCTGCAGTCGATCGACCGCGTCGTGCTCGGCGGCCTCAACGAAGGCACCTGGCCGCCGGAGACGCGCAGCGACCCCTGGCTCAGCCGGCCGATGCGGCTCGCGCTCGGGCTCGATTTGCCGGAACGGCGCGTCGGCTTGGCGGCGCACGATTTCGCACAGGCGCTGGGCGCGCGCGAGGTCATCATCAGCCGCGCCGCCAAGATGGCAGGCGCACCGACGGTGCCGGCGCGCTTCGTGCAGCGCATTGCCGCGCTGGCCGGCGAAAGCTGGAACGCCGCGCTTGAGCGCGGCGCGACGTATCTTGCGCTCGCGCGCGCGCTCGACGCGCCGCAAGCCGCGCCGCAACAGGTCGCACGGCCGGAGCCGAAGCCGCCCCTCGCCGCACGGCCGATCCGGCTCTCCGTGACCGAGATCGAGCATTGGCTGCGCGACCCCTATACGATCTACGCCAAGCACATTCTCAAGCTGGTTCCGCTCGAGGCGGTCGACACGCCGCCGGGTGCCGCCGACCGCGGCAGCGTCATTCACGAGGCGATTGGAAAATTCACCCAGCAATTTGCCGAGCAAATACCGGTCGACGCCGAAGCAAGACTGATCGCCCTGGGCGAGGACGCCTTTGCCTACCTCGAGGCTTTTCCGGAAGCGAAAGCGTTCTGGTGGCCGCGTTTTCGTCGCATCGCGCATTGGCTCGTCGGTTGGGAGACCGCGCGGCGGCCACGGCTCGCCAAACTCTACGGCGAGATTTCCGGCACGCTGGAGATCCCGCTCGGCGCGCGCGTGTTTACACTGTCGGCGCGCGCCGACCGCATCGAGCGGGCCAGCGACGGCAGCTACGCGGTCCTCGACTACAAGACCGGCGCGCCGCCAACCGAGCCGCAGGTGCGCACTGGACTGGCGCCGCAAATGACGCTGGAAGCGGCGATCCTGCGCGGCGGCGGCTTCAAGGACGTTGCACCCGGAAACGTCGCCGCAATGATCTATGTGCGGCTGCGCGGCAGCGATCCGCCGGGCGAGACGAAGCTGGTCGACTTCAAGGACGGCACGCCGGACAGCCACGCCGATCACGCACTGGCGCGCCTGACCGATCTGGTGCGCAAGTTCGAGGACGCCACGACCCCCTATGCCTCACTGGTGCATCCGATGTGGACGACGCATTACGGCGACTACGACCATCTTGCCCGCGTCAAAGAATGGGCGGCGAGCGGCGGTGAAGACGCCGAGGGCGAGCCATGAAGCCCGCGCGCAATATTCCCGACGCCGCGCACAATGCGCAGCTCAAGGCCGCCGATCCCGAGGTCTCGATTTTCGTCTCGGCCAATGCCGGTTCCGGCAAGACCTATGTGCTGGCCCGGCGCGTGATCAATCTGCTGCTCAAGGGCACCGACCCGGCGAAGATTCTCTGCATCACCTTCACCAAGGCCGCCGCCGCCAACATGGCGAACGAAGTGTTCAAACTGCTGGCGCGCTGGACCACGCTCGACGACGACGCGCTCGACATCGAGATCAGGACATCGACCGGCCGCCAGCCCGATGCCAAGCAACGCGCCCGGGCGCGGCGGCTGTTCGCGACCGCGCTCGAGACGCCGGGCGGCCTCAAGGTCCAGACCATCCACGCCTTCTGCACGCGGCTGCTGCACCAGTTCCCATTCGAGGCCGATGTCGCGGCGCGCTTCACCGTGCTCGACGACGCCACCACCGGCCAATTGCTCAACAGGCTGACGATGGACGTGCTGCTCGAGGCCGCCGCCGACCCTGACGGCGCGCTCGGCCGCGCGCTCGCCGACGCGATCGTCGCCGCCGCCGACCAGACCTTCAAAGAGATAATCACCGAGATGATCGGCAAGCGCGACGCACTGGCCGGCTGGCTGAAACGGGCCGGCGGGCTCGATCAGGCGATCGCCGAGCTGTCGCGAAGGCTCGGGGTAACACCCGGTGAGACGCGGCAAACCATTGAAAACGAATACTTTTCCGACTCGCTGCTGCCGGAGGCGGACTGGCCGGCGCTGATGCAGGCGCTGGCAAAGGGTTCGACAAGCGACCAAAAGCACATCGCTGCGCTCGAAGCGGCGCGGGCCGCGACCGACCGGCCGCGCATCGACGCCTATCTGCAGGTGTTCTGCACCAGCGAACTCGCGCCACGCAAAGCGATCCTCACCAAGAAGATCGCCGAAAGCCATCCCGACTGGGCCGCACGGCTGCAGGCCGAGCAGGGCCGCGTCTGCAACCTGCTGGCGCGCGAGCGCGCGCTGGCCTGCCGCGACCGCACCGCCGCGCTCGTCACCATCGCCAACGCGGTGATCGCACGCTACCGCGCCGAAAAGGATCGCTGCGGCCTGCTCGATTATGACGACCTGATCGACAAGACGCTGAACCTGTTCTCCAAGGCGAGCGCGGCCTGGGTGCTCTACAAGCTCGACCTCGGCATCGATCATGTGCTGGTCGATGAGGCGCAGGATACCAGCCCCAAGCAATGGCAGATCATCAAGACGCTCGTCGCCGAATTCATTCCGGGC